>Ga0075471_10003627_pt1 | contig 10010 bp, 19 predicted proteins | sample DEB19_08_DNA_2_FD_74787 | JGI IMG/M metagenome (GOLD analysis project Ga0075471, IMG submission 74787) | Aqueous microbial communities from the Delaware River and Bay under freshwater to marine salinity gradient to study organic matter... | ecosystem: Environmental > Aquatic > Marine > Coastal ... | reverse complement strand
GGTCTTCCATCAGTCGCTCTTCAAGTGTTTCGAGCTTTCGCATAGGTAGTTGTGTTGTGCCGCCCATTTGGGATTGGCGTGGATCAGGTTATGGCAGGGACGGCAGACCGCCATAAAGATAGTGGTATCACAGAGCTTCCCCCCACGCCCGAGGGGAAGCTTGTGGTGAATGTCCTGTGCGTCCCGCTTTTGACAGCACTCACAGGACGGGTTGACTGACAAATAATCAGCCTTCAGCTCTCGGTAGAGCTTCAGGGCTTGCTGCCTTTTTCGGCTTACTTTTCGGAGAGGTGAACGTCGCAAGCTTGTCGTGGAGTTTCCAGAGCTGTTTTGCAGTCTGGGGGTTGAAGGCTTGGGTCATCCCGGCACGTACTGCTACGCACTTACGGATGTTCTGCCAATCGCCAACACTAAGCCCGGCGGGGATCGTAGCCATTCTTGTACCTCCAGATTTGGGCTGCGGAGCAGAACAGTTCAAACGCCTCGCGCATCTCAGCGGCTGAGTATTCAACCACTTCGATACGTCCGGGTTCCGTGGTGGAGATGTAGACGTTGTAGCCTACGGAGTTCTCCTTGATGGGTCCACCGTTGCACCAGTACGCGACGTGGTAGGCCGCGATCTGGGGAAGGTGGCCGAACTTACTGGTGATGGGCTCGCCGGGCTGAGTCTTGGTGCTTTTGAAGTCCAAGATTCCGCACAGCATTCCCTTGGTCACCGCAAGGTCCGTGGTCCCAGCATAGCCATATTCGTGAGACACCACCGTGAACTCGGAGTCCGTGATTTCGAGACCCAGCGAGTGCACCTTGTCGATGGCGTTCATCGCCATATCTAGTTCCGGCCCAGCGTGAGGAGCGGGCTGTCCCTTGAGATGTGCCTCGATGTTGGCGTGTATACGGGTGCCCAGCTCAGCAGCGTCCGAAACCTCGTCTAATGCCTTGGAAAGGGCATTAGCGACGTATTCGTCCATCTGCTCATCTCCAATGGGAGGAGCGTTGAAGCAGTACTCTGCGACCTTGCCCATCTTCCAGCGGTTCAAGGCCGGGTTGTCGATGACCGACAGTATGCCGGTGATGGACGGAAGGAGCCCCTGCTCCTTCGCGTCCCGAATCGTGGTGGCCCGGAAGGGATTCTTGGCCCCTTTCTTGGTTGGCTGCGTATGTGCAGCCGCGCCTTCCGTGGTGTACCAATGCATCAGAGTTCGTCTCCAGAGCCCGTCGCACGGGGCTCGCTGAGTTGAAGGGACAAGAACTTTCCGACCCGCTGGGACTCGCGGATCCAGCCGGCGAGACGGTATTCCTTGCCGTTAACGTTCAGCGTTCCGGTGTAGTCCGGCTTCTTGGAGCCTTCCGGCTTGTTGGCATCGCGGAAGAGAGCGCCCTTGTTGGTGTTGTCGTATTCGGTCTTCATTGTTGGTTTTAGTTTGGGTTGCGGATCAGAAAGGATCGTCCTTCTGGACAGGCTTGGGAGCGTAGTTCTTGACTACTGGATTAGCTGGACGAGCAGCCTCACCGTCGTCGTCTTCCTGCGTGATGCAGAGGAATGCCGCGAGGGCGTAGCGACGCAGATAGGTCGTGGCCGAGCCCACTCCCTGCGGGTCAGCCTTCGGGAGCGGGGAGGACGCGGTGTCCTCGATCCATTGCCCGGAGGTGTGCAGGAGGCGGGTGGTCAGATGCACCCGATCCCCGCCGTCTCCGAGCGTCTGGAGCACCACGATCCCAGCCTTGTTGAGCGGTGCCTTGGTGGCCTCGATCACGCTCCCGAGGGAGGCGTAGCTGTTCTTGAAGTGCGGGTTCTTCGCGTCCTTCGACGCGTTCTCCACCTCGCGTTGCGCGGCCAGCAGAGCGGCCGAGATCAGGTCAATTTTGTCCGATGTTTTCATTTGTCTCCTCCATCATTTCGTTGGTTTCCTGCATCCAAAGCATAGCCATTTCAACAACCTCGGCCTGCTCTTGGCAGTCGGGTTCGGGAAAGCGGCTCAGGAAGCCGCTGATCACCATCGCAGCCTTAGCGAGCTGCGTTTCGTAAGTGTCTCGGTCTGGTCTCATTTTTATCATCTTTGTGTCTCCTCTCTTGTGGTGGATTGTTCTGCGGAAGGGAAGCCTTTTCTTTGCCGAAAACTCTATCCCAGCCAGTACGAAAGGCTTCCGAGTGATTATTCCTTGGCGAATCTCCTTTGCCTGCGCTCATCGTGCGATCTGTTGGAACTTGGTGGTGGGGCGGTTGAAGACCATTCGGATGGAGGCGCAGCCGTTGTCCCGGCCCTTGGCCTGCACGATCTCCACCTCTAAATTCTGGACGGTCTGGTCGTTGAGGCTCTGCGTCCCGCCCTCGGAGTTCTCCGTGGGCAAGTGGATGAAGATCACCCGGTCTGCGTCCTGCTCGATGTTGCCGGACTCCCGGAGGTCTGAGAGGCGGGGAATACGATTCTCGCGTTCTACTTCCCGGCTCACCTGAGCCAGCAGGATGACGGGGATTCCCATCGAGACGGCGAGGTCTTTGAAGGCCAATGTAGTCTGTCCAATGGCGATGTCCCGCGTCTCGCCTTTGCCGTGCGGCGGCACATAGAGTTGGAGGTAGTCGATCACGACGGCTTTGACCTGCATAAACGCTTTGCAGGCTTCTATGCGGGCGGCGATCTGAGCGGGGTTCCGGTCCGAGTCGAAGATGTGCAACTTCTTGGACAGGTTCACCTCGATCTCCTTCAGGGCGTTCTCGAATGCCTTGATCTGGTAGGGATTGGCTTGCCGGGATTCGATGGCTCGGACGGAGACGCCCGACATCATCCCAGCCAATCCTTTGCACACCTTCTTGACTGGCATCTCACGCGAAAAGAGGAGCGTGTCGCCATATCGGGACGCAAAGTGGCGGCAGATATCGCGGGCCATTGAACTCTTTCCGACACCCGGACGGGCAGCGATGACGATCAGTTCCCCGCCCGTCGCGGCTCCTAGCTCCTTGGTCATATCAGGCCACGGCCAAGTCATCCCAGTCTGCTCGGCTTCCCCGGAGAGAAGCTTCGCCAGATCAGCCATCACCTGACTCGCGGCATCCTTCAGGCTCACCTGCGTAGCCGTCTGATTGCGGATAGCCAAGACCTTGCTGATCTTGGCGACGAACTCATCAACCTGCGGCTTGCCGGCTAGGGCCATTTGCGTCGTCTCTGAGGCCACCACAGCCAGTTCCCGGGCCTGATACGCATCCCGGAGGGCATCTAGGCTGTATGCGAACGCTAGGGGCGTAGGCGAGGCTCCTGAGATGTCAGCGAAGTTCTGCATCCCGCCTACCTTGCGGAGGTCGGGGTCGGACTTCTTCAGTTCCGCGCAGATGATATGCGGCTCCAGCCCAATCCCTTTGATGTGGGCCTCGTTGACCTGTTTCCAGATCACCTTGGCGAACTGGTTGTAGAACCAAGCCTCCGTGACCTTGTAGTCCAAGGCTTTTAGGAGGGCCGAAGGGCCCTCGTTCATCACGACTGATAGGACAATCCTCTCAGCCTCTTCGTTATGTGGTAGTTTCATTTGTAATCTTTCTGCGGGCTAGGATGTGCTTAAACTCCTCGTTTGTGAGGAAATGTCTCTGGTAGCCCATCGTGGTGATGCGCTGGGCGATGTTCTTCGGGTCAACCTCCGGGAATGCGTCCTTCAATTGCTTGAGGGTCATCCCCGCACGCATAGCGTTCTCAAACCGTATCCGTAAGGATAGCGTCGAGCCGGGCGATTTGTTCCACGCTGAGGTGTTGGAAGACTGCGGGGTCGCGGATGAAGGCTGTGAGGTCATTTATCTGTGTTTCTAGTTTGGCGGCGAACTCAGCCTTTACTTTGGCCGGGCGTCCGCATTGCAGGACATCAAGCTGTGCTTTTGCTGTTAATGGCGTTGAAGACATTCGGGAATTGTTTGCTGAAGATTTCACGGATCAAGCAGGCTAGTTCGCGGTGTTCTTTCTGGGTGTGCTCCGCGCATCTCTGGTCGAAGTAGTGAATCCAGCTTCTGACGTTGCCGGTCACGTACATTCGGGTGCGGGTGCAAAGAGGTAATACCATCCGGGCGGTCTCCTTGCTCACGCCCTCCGAAATCAGGCGCTTGTAGACGCCGAGGATGGTGCTCACCGCCTCCTGCGCCTCCCGGCCCAGATCGAGGTCTTCGTGTAGCTCTCCTGATGCCTGACGGTTCTTCAGGTCTTGCCTGCGTAGCTCTATGGGCTCGAAATCGCTGCTGGCTGCGTACCTCTGGCTGAACTCTTGGAACGTGAACGAGCGATGCCTGAGAAGCTGGGCAGCAATGGCCCGGCTGGTCTCCACCTCGACAGTCATCGAAGCAGTCTCAAAGACACTCCAATGCCCGTGCCTGATGCAGTAGGCGAGGAGGCGCGGAGCCGTATCCGTGTTGAGTTGATTGCTGGGATTGCTGACCCGAGCACAGTAGGCGATGAGGTCGTCTGCGGTTAGGATGCCCTGCTCGATGAGGTCGGCGCAGGGCTGGGTGATGGATACGAGTTTGGCGTTCATTTGTGGTTTCTGTATTTCCAGACTAGTTCACGCTTGCGCTTGTCTTCTTCTGCGAGCTTTTCGCGCACTTGGTCGACCATCTCTACGACTACTTTCTCGTCGGAGTCGTAAGTCGGTTCCGGCGTTATGTGAGAGTCCTCGCTCACGGCTGCTCCTTCGGTTGATGCCAAGGATCGCGGCAAAGCGCCATCTCACCATTGAAATTGGTGATGATGTAGCCTGCTTTGATGATGAGTTTCTCTAGTGCGTATTTTTCACGCTCCAACTTACGAGCAAACTGAAGCGGCACATATTCTCGGCTTTTATGACCCGGGAATGACAAGCGTCGCTTGTAGGTTTCTGGTGTTGTTGTTTTCAAGGCTGCTCCTTTCTCGCCTCAACGGCGGCTTTCAAAGCCTCAAACTTCTCATTAGCCTCCGGCCAGAGCGTGGACTCGCCCTCAATGTCGTAGTCCACATAAGCCTTGGCGGCTTCAACGATGGGCATCAGCTCTGCGTTGATGCGTTCCAGCGTCTGGATTTTGGCAGCCAATGCAGCCTCCCGCTCCGAGCCTTTGCCGTTAAGACGAGCCTGCTCGTCCACTTCATTCCGCAGCGCCTCGTTTTCCTGTGCAGCCGTTTGGAGCTTGGCGACGAAATCGGACGCCATACGATAGTACTGCGAGATGGCGATCATATCGCCGTGTTCGTTGATCAAGATGCACCTCCGATCTGACGCATCCAGTAGACCGCTCGCAGGGCGTTTTCCCGCATCATCTGCCGGGAGCCTTGCCGGAAGATGTCCCGGCTCTCTGTCTGGGCCATCAGCCGATGGGTCTCGGCACGTCCGAGGAAGTAGGCGGCGGTGGCCGCAGGGCTGTAGAGTGCGTTTCGCTTAGTCTTCATTATGTGTTGGTTTCTGTGTTTGGTTTCCTACGACGGGGCGAATCCCCGTCTGCATCCACTCAAGGCACAGGAGATACCCGTGCGCGTCAATCAAATTGTCGTCCTTCGGCTTATGTGCCTGACGCCGAAGCTTTAAGGCGCACATCATCAGGGGCACGTCCTCTGCGGTGATGGGGCTGGTGAGCCGGGTGTTGAGGAGTCCGGTCCACATCGCGGCGATGCCGCTGAAGTCCTGATCTGGTGTGCCGTAGCTCTCGTTCCTGTCCCCGGTGATCAGTCGAATTGCTTCCTCTGCGTGATTCATTCTTTATCCTCCTTCTCAGCCTTCAGCCTCTCGTTCATCATTGCGTCTGCAAGGGCATAGGAGATACGGGCCACCTCTTGCACAGACACGGGACTGCCAAACCCTTTGGAGAGCGTCCCGTTGAGAGCCTGCGCCGCGAAGTAGTCGCGGAGAGCCCGATCATTGTTGAAGCTTTTAATCATCGCAGGACTCTTCCCGGAGATCGGCTTTCCAGTCCACTCAATGCCGCGCTCTTGGGCTACTTGCTTGATGGTGTTAATGGACCTTTCGCTAATCCCCCGGATTTGGAGGAGTAAGCGGTCATCCATCTGAGCCACCTTCTCTAGGGTTTCGTATCCAAGGGTGCAGAGGTTCTGAAGAGCCTCTTGCCTTACCCACTTGAAGTCTAAGGATTCGAGTGGAGTGCTCATTCGAAGTCCTCCCGGTCAGGGCCGTTCTCCGACTGAATCACAACTCCTACGACGATTCCGATAAGGAATCCGAGTCCGGTGCATATTAGTGTCATCATTTGTTTTGGTAGATTTCGGTTTTAGCGATATGAATTTCCCGCACCATCTGGTCTACGGACTTACGAATTGATGGCCATTGATCCGGGTGGATTTGGATTGATGAAGATTCCGATTCGCTCGAAACTTCTGATTGTTTAATATTTACATATTCACCGCTGCCTAGGTCTTCCAGAGTTATCAATGTAATCAAGTTATGGAAGAGAGGGTCCCGCTTAGGACATACGGTGCTATGAAGCAGTCTTGGGTTCTGTTCTGGTGTTGAATCACTCATCTTTGGTTTTTGGTTTAGCTGAACAATTTGAATGTATGTTTTTTCCAATCCACTACAGGGCGAGGCGTAGCCGAGTCCCGGCAGTAACATCTAAAGAGAACCCCTGTCTACTGACCTAGCCTAGATGCAAGAGACTTCCATGGGAGCGTCCCTTGGTCTGCGATTCCCGTTGGCTTATTCCTCCAAGGCAAGCTCAGAGTTTCAGGTTGGGCGGGTCTGACCTGAGCCTGAGTGCTTTAGAGCCCCCACGCCACCGCTATCGAAGTCTCAACAAGTTTCACGGTGGACTTTTGCCCAACTACCTAGCCAAGCTAAGTGTGTCGCCGTTTGAGGCGTCCGGTGCTTTGTAGCTGATACGTGGCCGGAACCCTACGCGGGCTCCTAAAAAGAAAGAAGCCCGGCGAGGTGATGGACTCGACCGGGCTCGGGCTTCTTGCCCCAAACTTAGCGAGCGGCCATCACACCGCATCTGACAGAACTGACTCTACCATACAGACGGTTGACATCAAGCTTTAGATGTGGGATTTTGCGTTTAAGAATGGAAACACTTGAAAGTCAGCTAGATATGTTTGAAGAAAGTTCTAAGAAGGTGAAGGTCTTAAGCGGGGTCCCCGCCAAGAAAGTAGCCATCACCCTAGCGTCTGAGATCGTGCTTCCTTCTGTCGTTAAGCCATTTACGGCTATTCGGATGAGCCCAACTGAGGTCTGGATCATCAACCATTGATTGCACCTTTAAGGCGTATTTCGAGGATTCACCCTTTAAGGCATAACGGCTGTTAGGCCCGTGCCTCCAAATGTTGGCTCGGGTTTGCGGCGTGTCGGGTAGCCGGTGCCGCGCCACCCACCTGTCCGTGTAGAGCACGAACAAGCGGAAGGAGCCATCAAGGGTGGATCGGTCGCTTAAGGAGGCTTGGTGGCCCCACGCCTGAACGTCGGCCACTACGGCGGGCTGGATTTGCGCCGGGCCTACGGCGGAGCCGTTCTTGGCATTCAGGTCCCCGGCACTCTCCATCTGGACGATAGCAAGGAACAGGATCAGGAGTTGGGATTCGGGCATAAAGTTGGGGGATTCACCCTTTAAGGCGGATTCACCCTTTAAGGCGCTATGCGGGCAAAAAAAACCCCCGGACCGTAGCCCGAGGGGAGCCGCCATACTCGACAGTAAAGCCGAGATATTAGCGGGGAGGAAGGAAGATAGGGATGCGGAAAGCGGGCCGGTTGTCAAGCTATGCGGTTCTGATGGCCGTTAGCGTTGACGATTTAGTTGCCGGGGATTTGCCCTTTAAGGGGGATTTGGCCTTTAAGGCGGTTTTCCCCATAATGCCCGCGCCCCGCAAGCCTCTTCCCCGTGCAGGGGTGCGTACAGGGCACTACGTACGACTACGTATGGTAAACACCCTAGAACCGTTTGGGATGAGGAAAACACCCTAGGCTCGGAATTGGGTAAAATTCCCCAGTTTTGGAAATCGCCAGAAAGGGCCTTTCCTTGCAATTCTAGGGGTTTTGATGCGCGGAGGCTATCGCGCACTCACCGCGTTCCTCGGACCCCGCAAATCGCAAGGAAACGCGCAAGGGAAAGCCCGGATCGCCGCAAATAGGCGCAAAAAAGCCGCCCCGGTGAAAGGGCGGCTTGAAGGGAGCGGCTTGGGTTAACCTAACAAGGCAAGCCCGGCCCCGTACAATAGAAACCCGGCGCAAACGACGAGCCAAAGGGCCGTCGTGACGAAATCGGCTTTTTTCATCGGATGAGGGTAAAGGTGAATTCGGAAACATCTCCCCGCAATCCGCCGGAGTCCGGCTCGCCAAAGAAAGACTCCCCGCAATCCGAGAAAGTCCAAAGGCCTAGGCCTTCGGCTTTCAAGAAGGCTTCGATTTCTTCGCCTTCTCCGTCCTCGCTTTCGTCTCCGTTTGCTAAGTAGCAAGCCCAACTCGCGGGGAGAGTGTACCGGCGCAGCGTATCGCTTTCGGGAGCGCGAAAAGACCCGTCCGGGTTAACCTCCCAATCAGAGGGAACGGCCCAAAGGTCGCCAGCTTCGCTCTGGTGCAAGGAATAGCAAGTCCCCGCAATCGAAAGGCTCGCGTCGCGCAAGGCGTCATCCCAAACCTCAAGGTAGAATTCGTGATCCGGCCCGGCGCGAAGGATTTCTAAGTCCTCGGCAACGATACCGGAGACGCCTTCAAGCTGCGCGAACTTTTGGGGCACGTAAATTCCCCGCAAACCGTCCAAAAGGATAAAGGGTTTCATCGGTTCAAAAGCTAAGGACAAGAACACTCTCCCCGGCCTCGACAACTTGCGTTTGATCGCGGAGCCATTCAAGGGCCTTCTCCGGGTCTTCCTCGGCGTGTCCAAAGTCCGCGCAAGCTTCGGTTGCCGAATCGTATTCCCCCCATTCGCAGCAAATACCAATCGGATCAAACTCCGTCTCTTCTCCTAGGTCGCGTTCGGCATCTTCTAAATACTCGAAAAGCGCCCGCAACCCCTCGCGTGAGAAGTTATCGGGACGGATAGCAAGGAAGCGGTTGACGAACTCGGACTCGGTTAACGTGATTTTCATTTCTAGTTCTGTTTCTGGTTAACCAACAAAGGGTTAAAAGGCGTACGCAAGGCCTAAGCCTAGCCCCGCAATAAGCAGGACATAAAGCAGGACATCGGCAAGGGTGACGTGTTCGGATTCGTGTTTCATCGGTAGGTTTATGTTTCGTGTTTCGGAGCCCTAAAGGCTCCCCTATCCCCTCGCCCGGAGGCAAGGGGAACGGGGAACGCTCAAGCAAGCATCGCAACCGCCTTTTGCGCGTCCCGGATCGCAATCAGCTTGGAAGCAAGCGCCGGCTCCCTGCGAAGCGCGTCCCGGATTTCATCCTTCGCCGTTGCAACTACCGCCTCCGGACGGAAGCGCGCATTTCGCACCCCGAGGCTTTCGCACGTATCGTGGTAATAGCTAGCAAGCTCATAGTGGAAAACCTTTGCTAGGGATTCAAGAGTCCCGAGGGTGTTTTCGGTGTCTCGGCGAAGGTTCGCTACGTAGGTGTCGGCGAGGTGATGCGCGGCACAGTTGATCGCCTTGGCAATGTTGGGGCTGACGGTTGGGTTAGTCATCGGATGTCTTGTTTTTGTTTCGGTGAGTGTCTCACCGTGCGAACATACTACCACAGGCCGTTGCGATTTCGCAATACGTAGAAACACTTATTTCTAAGTCTGAAAAGTGGGGAAATTTCCCCAAAACGCAATAGAAGCGAAATCTCGGCCCGGTTGGTACCTAGGTACGGGTCGCGAGGCGAGCCCCGCAAATCGCACGCTAGGGCCCCGCAAACGCAAATCCCCGCAACCCTACTCCCTAGTGTCCAACCGTACACTCCCCAAGGGTGACAGAAAGGACAGGAAGACAGGGAAGGACAGAGTGAGACAGGGAGACAGGGAGAGACAGGCAAGGAAGTGCGGGCAACGGCTGGCGCAACCCTTTCCCCCCTTAAGCCTCGGCCCGCCCGCGCAGGGGTTGCTACTCCCACTTGTGCTTAGGGTATTCCCCCTAGTTCTA
>Ga0075471_10003626_pt1 | contig 10010 bp, 8 predicted proteins | sample DEB19_08_DNA_2_FD_74787 | JGI IMG/M metagenome (GOLD analysis project Ga0075471, IMG submission 74787) | Aqueous microbial communities from the Delaware River and Bay under freshwater to marine salinity gradient to study organic matter... | ecosystem: Environmental > Aquatic > Marine > Coastal ... | reverse complement strand
TAGGATCGCGGAAAAGAGGCACGAGGCTTTCGCCATCGAGCGGCTGATCTGCCAGCGGTGCTGCATGTGCGATCTCCGCGAGCGTGGGCATCACATCGACGTGGATCGAGGGCACATCACAGCTCGATGTAGCCTTCGTGACACCGGGCCAGCGCACGATGAAAGGTACACGCGTGCCGCCTTCATACAGGCTGCCTTTGCCGCTGCGCAGTGGAGCATTGTCGGTGATTTCACCGGCGCTCTTCAGGATGCCTTCGCGGGCATAACCACCCACGCCGCCGTTATCACTGGTGAAGATGAGTACAGTGTTTTGGGCGAGTTTCAGCTCATCGAGCGTCTGCATCACGCGGCCCACGCTTTCGTCCACACTGGCGATCATGGCCGCATAGGTCGGATTGTCGTGACCACCGACACCAGGCTTAGGTTTGAACTTCTCGATGAGTTCATTTTTCGCCTGATGCGGAGAGTGAACGCCGAAGTGAGGTAGATAAAGAAAGAACGGTCCCTCTTTGTGCCGCTGGATGAAATCGACGGCCTTGTCCGTGAGGAAATCGGCGAGGTAACGACCCTCCGGCACCTCCGTCTTCGGATTGGTGGCAAAGTCGAAGTGCTTGCCCATGCTCACGATGGCTTCGTCAAAGCCACGTTTGCCGGGATGATGCCCCCCTTTCTCACCGAGGTGCCATTTGCCAAACATGGCCGTGACATAGCCTGCGGACTTCATCACCTGCGCGAGCGTGGTTTTCTCCAGCGGTAGCTCGTTGACATTGTCCACCGGACGCAGCGGTCGCGCGCTCCAGTCAAAACGGTCGATGCCGCCGACGGTGTAAACGCCCGTGCGTGCCGCATACTGCCCGGTCATGAGGGCGGCTCGAGTGGGCTGGCAATTTTGGCAATGATGATGCCGCGTGAGCTTCATGCCCTGCGCGGCCAGCTTGTCGATGTTCGGCGTCTCGTAGTATTTCGAGCCAAAGCAGGCCACATCCGTCCAGCCGAGGTCATCCGCCATGATGAAGATGATGTTCGGCTGCTTGTCCGCGGCGAAAACGGCGAGCGGGAGAAGGAAGATGAAGGATAAAAAATTCACGCGCACCATGGGAGAACGGTGCGCATGCGGCAAAAAATGCTCGAATTTGGGCCTTCGTGCCTCTGCTTACGAGTAGGAGGACTCCACGCGCTTGGCGACATCACGGTAGCCATAGTCGGTGTTGTAGATCTCCTTCAGAGCTTCAAGGTATTGGTCACGCTTGCCAGACTTCTCATTGACCATGGCCAACTCATACAAGATCTCTTTCTTGATGTTGTCCATGGCGACGAGTTCTTTGGCTGCCTCGGAGAGAACGCTTTCAGCGAGGTCATTCATGTTCTTTTTCTCAAAGCATCGGCCCAGCAGAAGCATGGCTTTCGTGCGAATGTGCGGGTTGGAGCGGGCTTGCTGGAGTTCAGGGATGGCTTCGGTGTATAGGCCGCCATCAAAGAGCGCTTGGCCCAATTCGTAGCGGAGGGTCTTGTCCGTCGGATTGCGCTCGACGCGGCCTTTGGCCTCTTCGATGAGTTTACCGGCACGCTGTCGACGAATTTCGGCGATTTGCGCCCGCTTGTCATCAATGTCGGGCGCATCAGGATTAGCTTCGATGTCCGCCTCCATTTGGACCATCTGGAGGTCTTGGATCTTGTTGTGGAGGTTTTCCACTTTGCGCTGGAGAGCCACATCACCGGGATTGAGGGTGAGGGCGTATTCGAAAAAGGTGTACGCATTCTCAAGCTGGCCGATACGCTCGTAAAGATCAGCCATACGCTTGACGATGAGGATGTTCGTCTGATCCGCATTGTATTGTTCAATTGTCTCGGACAGGAACTGCTCCATCTCTTCTTTTGTCATGCCCTGCTTGTTGAGCTTTTCGAGCTTGGCGGCTTCGCCGCTGTCCTTCATGGCCTTGCGAAAGTCGCCGTCCTGCGACCAACCTTGGGTTTTGATGGAGGTTTTTGCCGCAGCATCCTTCTCGCCTTTGTTCGCAGCGATATCACGTGGATCCACCTTCAGGATTGCGCGATACACATCACTGGCCTTCTGCGGCTCATCGTGCGCCATGTAGTGCTCGGCGAGCTTGTGCATGTTCTTTGTGTTCTCCGAATGGCCCATGCGAATGGTCTCGAGGGCAAAGGCGGCGAGCTCCGGGAAGTGCAGCTTCATCGCCAGATCGTAGAGCTGCGTGTTCGCAGCAATGTTGAAGGGATCCTTCTGGAAGACATTCTCCTCCATCTCTGCGATGACGTCCGCTGGTTCCTTGTTGCCGGATTTGAAGAGGCCGCCACCGAGGCTCAGGCCGCCGAGGCTGAATTTCTTGCCGCCCGCGTTCACTTTCTCACCCTCCGCGGTGCGCAGGAGCATGCGGCCCTGCATGAAACCCAAGTTCTCCTTCACAATCGGCAGCACCAGATTGATGACGTAGTCCCAGTTTTTCTGGTCGGCGGAGACGAGGGCGCGTTTCCAGAGGTTTTGGTACTTTGGGTCGAGTTCGGTGTCCTTGATGATCATAATCCCGTGCAAGAGAGGTCTTGAAATGTTTGGATGGCCCTTATTTTCCGAAGAACCATCCGCCTAGTGCCTGCCATTCCTGCCGGGTGCCATCCGAAAGCCCCTTCAGGCTGAAACCGTGCTCAAAGAGCACCATCCAGATGAAGGTGGCGGCGATGAAGGCGAGGGTCCAGAGGACTTTGGAGACGATGCGCATGCCGGAAAAAGAGATTGGACTCTATGGGAAAATGCGATGTCTTGTCCAGCACGCATTTTCCGTAGGCCGCCCGGCGCGAGGTTCACTTGGGCAGAAGATGGTTGTCGGCAGGGCCATGTGCGTGTTTGTTTGACCTGATATGAGCCAAGCCCGCACTGCCAAGATCACCCGAAAGACCGCCGAGACGGATATTGCCATCGAACTGAACATCGATGGCTCCGGCAAAACGCAGATTGCCACAGGTATCCCGTTTTTTGATCACATGCTCACGCTTTTTGCAAAGCATGGCCTATTTGACCTTAGTGCAAAGGCAGTCGGTGACATTGAGGTGGACTATCATCACACGGTGGAGGATGTGGGCATTGTCCTGGGCCAGTGCTTTCGCGAAGCGCTCGGCAACAAGACGGGCATCACCCGCTACGGCTTCTTCCTGCTGCCTATGGACGAAACTCTAGCCGAAATCGCTATCGATCTGAGCGGCCGAGCCTTCTTGAGCTATCACGGTCCAGCGAGTGTGGAGGCAATTGGTGGAATCAACCGTTTCAGCTATCAGCTTGTGGAGGAATTCCTTCGGGCCTTTTCCTCCAGCCTGATGGCCACGCTGCATGTAGAGATTCGGCGCGGCCGAGATGGACATCACATGGCTGAGGCCATCTTCAAAGGACTTGCCCGCGCCATGGACGCCGCCACATGCCTTGATCCGCGTGTCAATGGTATTCCCAGCACCAAAGAAGTTCTGTGATGATGAAACTTGGAGTGCTTGACTACGGCGCTGGGAATCTGCGCAGCGTGCAGAATGCTTTTGAAGGCATTCAAACCCACGCACAGCTCGTCAGCAAACCTGCGGACTTCGATGGAATCGATTTGCTGGTCTTCCCTGGTCAGGGCGCTTTTGGGGATTCCGTCCGCATCTTAAAAGAACGCAGCCTCTGGCAGCCGTTGAAAGATTGGCTGGCGGCGAGAAAGCCCTACCTCGGCATCTGCTTGGGTTATCAACTGCTTTTTGAAAGCAGCGAAGAATCCCCCGGGGTTGAAGGTCTCGGTGTGGCCAAGGGATTTGTGCGGAAGTTTGACGCCACCAGTGACCTGAAAATCCCGCACATGGGCTGGAATGTGGCGCACTGGGCTCCGGAACATAACGCCGTCTGGAGCGGGCTACCCAATCCCACTCACGTCTATTTTGTGCACTCCTATTACCCTGAGGTGAATGATACGTCTCTTGCGCTTTGCCGCACCGATTACGGCACCAGTTTCATCAGTGGGATCGCACGCGATAACCTCATCGCGGTCCAATTCCACCCGGAAAAAAGTCAGGAGGCCGGTCTCACGCTGCTTCGCAATGCCGTGCAGGTGCTGACGAAAGCCTGAGGTCGGGTCGTCGCACCGCCGAACGGCGAATCTCAAAGCGTCCTGACACGTTGGCATGAACCTAGGAGATGTGCTGGTGCGATCAGCGAGCCACCTAGGTGAAAGGTTTGCTGCTTAGCCCTGTTCATAGGCTGCCATGACACGCTATGCTCTTCTCCCACTGCTCGCCGCCTCTACGCTTGCACAGGATTTGGCACCCAAACCAGCAGTTTGGCAGCCACAGAACCAATGGTCCGATTTTCCGACTCTTACAACCGATGCTGGCGGCGTGCCTCATGTGGCCTTCGTACAGTGGGATGGTGAAAAAGATCTGCTGAAGGTGGCAAAGCTCGCTAGCGGAACCTTGAAAGAGGTTTTGACCATCGGCAAACCTGGCATCATCCACCAACCCGCCCTCGCGACCGATGGAAAAGGCGTGCTGCATGTGGTTTGGAGCCAATTGAATGAAAAAGACGTAATGGAGCTTCAGACCGCGTCCATTCGTGATGGCAAAGCCAAGATCACTACGCTTGCCAGTTCGACCAAGGGCGGCAATGCGTTCGCCAAAGCCGCCATGAGTCCCTCCGGCGATGTCTGGTGCGTTTGGCAAGGTATGCGCGGAAGCACGGCAGAGGTCTTTTGCCGTGTGTTCCATGTGGAAAGCCAAGAATGGTCCGCGGAAATTCAGGTGACGACAAACGCCGCAGGCGATTGGGAGCCCTGTGTGGCTTTTGCGGCAGGAAAGACTTGGGTGGTATTCGATTCGGCTCGCGGCAATGAATTCAACGTCTACGCCACGTCTATCGGCGACGACCTAAAAGTCGGCGAAACAAAGCAGCTCATCGCCACCGACCGCTATGAAGGCCGTGTTTCGGCCATCGGCTCCAAAGACGGCAAAGGCCTGTGGATCAGCTGCGAGCGCGGCAATCAACAATGGGGCCTCGACATGCGTGCTCATGGTCATGCGCAGGGCCTGAATGGCCGCAAAGACACCGTCTTCGCTTTCTTCGACATCGAAAGCGGCAAGGTCACCGAACTCCCCGCGCCAGACGGCCTCTTTGCCGATCTTCCCGGCCCGCAACCGGCCAAAGCGGCCGCGCCCCGCGCCAACAATCCGAAAGCGAAAGCCAAGGCCGAGCAGCAAGCAAAAGCTCGCACCGCAAAGGACAAAGAAGTCGGCCGCGCTGGTCTCAATCAAGTCGCTGCCGTTAATCTGCCGCATGTTATGCTCGATAGCTCAGGCCGTCCTTGGCTCACCGTGCGTTACTTCAAAAACTACGCCTGGCGCATCGCGCTGACACGTTATGACGAAGCCACAAAGAAATGGACGAAGCCTTTTGCCATACCCGGCAGCGTTTATTCGCAGGATCATCAAACCACACACGCTCTCGGCAGCGATGGCAGCCTGTGGATTGCATGGCCGAGCGATTTGCGCAGCTCAAAGCTCCAACTCAATACGGGCATCCACCTCGCCAAAGTTGCTACTGATGCCGATGTGCCACTTGTTGCCGCACCTGTGCTCAAACCACGCGATCCGTTCCCTAGCTACATCCATCCTGTCACAACGGAACGTGATCGCAGCGAGCGCCACACATGGACGCACGACGGCGTAACCTACAAGCTTTACTGGGGCGATTACCATCGCCATACCGATGTCTCCAACTGCATCACCGCCAACGATGGCTGCATCGTTGAGCAATTTCGTTACGCAATTGACATGGGAAAACTGGACACCTTGGGCACCAGCGACCACACCGATATCGCCAAGATCTATACACCCTACGAATGGTGGCTGAATCAGAAGCTCGTCGATGTCTTCCACGCGCCGGGTTTCTTCACCAGCATGTATGCTTATGAACGTGAACAAAAATGGCCACTGGGACATCGTAACATCGTTTTCGCACAGCGTGGCGGCCCCATAGTCTATATCCAACGAAAAAACTACCTTGCCAGCCCTTGGCAGAAGCTTTTCCCGGTCGAAGAAAAAGGAGAAGGCGAGCTTCATCCAACGGAGCTCTGGAGCGTTCTCACGCGATATGGCAAGCCTGTTACCGCCATCTCCCATACCGGCGCGACAGGCATGGGCACTGACTGGGACCAAATCCCACCGATCGACCATCGCGTCGAGAACGTCATCGAGATCTATCAAGGTGCCCGCGTGAGCTACGAGGCTCCCGGCGCACCACAGCCCACCGTTGGACTTCGCCAAGGCGAAAAATACAACCATTCTTCGGATGTCGTCGGCGTGGCTGTCGTGGGCGAACCGATCCGCAGCTTCACCGTCAAGAACAACGGCGTGTATCAGCACGCGCTCGAGATCGGGCACAAGCTTGGCGTCTGGGCGAACAGCGACCACATTTCCACTCACACCAGCTATGGCGGAGTCTATGTGAAGGAATTCACCCGCGAAGGCATCATCGAGGGCCTCAACGCTCGCCGCACCATCGCCGCCACCGACAAGATTTTCGTCGAGTTCACTTGCAACGAAAAACTGCTAGGCACGGAGATCGCTTTGAATGGCAAACCCGTGCTGAAATTTGCCATCGACGGCACCGCACCCATCCAACGCGTCACCTTGGTCCGCAACGAAAAGAACCACCAGCAATGGGAACCGAACACCAAGACCTTCTCCCAGACTTTCACCGACGAATCGCCCATTCAGGGCGAAAACCGCTACTACCTCCGCATCGAGCAAACCGATGGCAACATGGCATGGAGCAGTCCAGTGTGGGCTCAGATCCAGTGAAGTCGAGCCATGCATCAGAAGCTTACAGAGGCCGCCCATGACTCTGGCTCATGAATGCAGCCTTATGCAGAGCCCCACATCAGCCAGCATGCGGATCACAACTCCGCACCCTCACCCCATGGCAATCTGCAAGCCACCTCACCCGCCATCCGGCAATTTCCGTGGCGTAAAGACGCTCCGGTTCATGGTGATACGCTGGCTGGGGCTGCAGGGCCAGCGACTGTTCGATAATGACGCGGATACCCTGTGGGACAGCGCTCTCACATTCCCAATTGACTGACACAGATGGTGGCATTTCATCTGCAAAGCCGCTGCGGGCTTCCGGCATGCTATCCGCATACCGGATATAGGGCTTGATGTCGAAAACAGGTGTGCCATCCACCAAATCCACTCCGCTAACGAAAAGGCGTGGAGCCTGTTCACCCTCCCATTCAACGCGATCCAAGCGAACCACGCTCAACGTGAGCCGGTTGGGGCGAAACGGCGAGCGGGTGGCAAAAACGCCAAGCTTCTCATTACCTCCAAGCCTAGGCGGACGAACGGTCAGGGATACCGATTCGTCTTTGACCAAGTGAAATTGAGTGATGAGCCATAAGTGACTAAAATCTTCAATGCCTCGCACAGCTTCCGACCGTCGAAACGCAGGCTCGAACTCGATTACACCCCAAGCCGCGGGCACCAAACCGGACTGGCGTGGCACACCGAACTTGTCCGTGTAACATGTGCGCAACTTGGCAATGACTTGGAGAGATACCATGACGCAAATACGACGCTGCCAGAACGTCAGAGAGGCTGCAAAATCAATGCGGCTCGTAGTTCACCGGTTCCTCGGTGATGACCACATCATGTGGATGACTTTCTTTTAAACCGCCAGCCGTGATGCGAACAAAGCGAGCCTTGGCACGGAGCTCATCGAGCGTGTTTGCTCCGACGTAGCCCATGCCACTGCGCAAGCCGCCGATAAGCTGGAACACCACGTCCGCAAGCGGGCCTTTGTAGGGAACGCGTGCCTCGACACCTTCAGGAACAAGCTTGCCCGAACTGTTCTGACCATAACGATCCCCTGCCCCTTTGCGCATGGCCTTCAAGCTGCCCATGCCGCGATACTCTTTGAAGGTGCGCCCTTGCCATTTAACCATGCTACCCGGGCTTTCGCTTGTGCCCGCCAGCAACGAGCCAAGCATCACGACATCCGCGCCACCTGCTAGCGCCTTGACAATATCTCCGGAGTATCGAATGCCGCCGTCAGCGATGACAGTAACCCCGGCCGGTCGGCACACATCCGCCACTTCCTGCACAGCGCTGAACTGGGCCATGCCCACGCCCGAAATGATGCGTGTGGTGCATATGGATCCCGGACCGACTCCTACCTTGATGGCTGAAGCACCAGCTTGGATCAGGTCGCGCGCACCATCCGCTGTAACTACATTACCAGCGACGATCGGAATACTTGCGCCCAGTGCCTCACGAAGACGTGCTATGACCTTCATCACACGGCTCGTGTGTCCAGTGGCCGCGTCGATGAAGACCGCATCGGCGCCGGCTGCCAGCACAGCTCTGCCACGTTCGACACAATCCTCACCCACACCGACTGCCGCCCCGACTCTCAACTGTCCATTCTGGTCCTTGGCAGCATGCTTGAATGTTTGGCGCTTAATGATGTCCTGCTTGGTGATCAATCCTGCGAGCTTCCCCGAAGCATCCACAAGAGGCAGCTTCTCAATGCGATGCGTGTAAATGATCTTTAGTGCGTCCTCAAAATTCGTCTGAGGTGTTCCGGTGGCCAGACGTGCACCGGGCGTCATCACTGCAGAGACGGGCGTGCTGTCATCTTCGATGTACCACATGTCTCGACTGGTCACCATACCCACCAAAATGCCATGCTTGTCCACCACCGGGAAACCACTCACTCCCTTTTCCGCCATCAGACGATGCAATTCACCGAGACGGGTGTCAGGCGTGACCGTGAGGGGGTTCTGTATGACCGTGTTCTCACTGCGCTTCACCCTTGCGACCTGCTCTGTCTGTTGGTCGATCGGCATGTTGCGGTGAACCACACCTAGCCCGCCTTCACGCGCGAGGGCAATTGCCAGTTCAGACTCCGTCACTGTATCCATCGCAGAGGATAAAATAGGCACATTCAGCCCTATGGAAGCCAACTTGGTGCTTACATCCACTTCTCCTGGCAGCACAGCACTGTGGGCCGGGAGCAATAGAACGTCATCGAAACTTAATGCGAGAGGAGGAAGATCACCCATATCGCAGGTAAGCGACACCGCGCGGCCTGTCATGCGGAAAGTTGAGCCAGATCCAAACTGCGGAAAGAACTAGCTCAGAAACCGGGCTTGTAGCTGCGCGCCTTGCTCGTAAAAGGGTCCACCTGAATGGTGAAAAAGTTTTTCGGGAGATTTCCAACCGTAATCGCCTGCCCTGCATCCGTGGTTATTGTAATGAAACTCTCCGTCAGCTTCTGGTATTCCAATGTTGCCAGACCTCCTGTGGAAGCCTTGGCTACTTTGCGGCAGGAGCCATCGGGCATGAATCGCCACGCATTGTAAACTGCAGAAGCGACGCCAGAGTATCCTACGCTACCCCCTGGGCGCGTGTCTGGCAACCCTTCCCCGGTAAGCGCAGGAGAGAGTGTATCATCTGTAACGATGGCAATGCTTTCCGGAAGCCTAACAAGGCTTCCAACGGGTTCTACAGACTCCTGTACACCGCCTGTAGCACCCGATGCAGCACTAACCTGCAGAATTTTGAAGATTTGATAAGAGCGGTAGGTTGGATTGGTCCCAAACGAATCCGGAATTTTGAAGAAACGCAATTCGACCGGGACATTGCTTGCGTAAGCCACTTGTTGAGCCTCCGAAATGGCACCCATCACTGACTCACCTGCGGAAGAAAGTTTGTTCGCCATTATGACGCTCGAAAGCGCGGGAGCAGCAGCCGTAAGGAGCATCACGATAATGGCCACCACGACCAGCAATTCGATGAGTGTGAAAGCTCGTGGTTGAGTCCCGTGGGTTGTAACTGGCATTTGATTCATGACGCAAAGGAGAATGAACGTTTTAGAAGCTCCAGCGCCCCTGTTTCAGGGCAATGGTGGTTGCAAAGACTCTGTAATCGAGCCTGTTACTCATGAGCAACTGCTTGAGTTTTCCGGGTTTTTCAGGTGTGCCTTC
>Ga0075471_10003623_pt1 | contig 10014 bp, 8 predicted proteins | sample DEB19_08_DNA_2_FD_74787 | JGI IMG/M metagenome (GOLD analysis project Ga0075471, IMG submission 74787) | Aqueous microbial communities from the Delaware River and Bay under freshwater to marine salinity gradient to study organic matter... | ecosystem: Environmental > Aquatic > Marine > Coastal ... | reverse complement strand
ATCAACGATCTTCTGGCGCGTAACCACGCTGCGTTCAATTCGACCGTCGGTCTCCGGCGCAACGGCTCGCCTGGGCTTTCTGCCCTTGACGGTGTCTGCGGGCATCGCGTGGGTCGCTATGTGGTCTGTGTTTTTCATGTCCATCATTCTGACACCTCAAGCATTTGCTACTGGCCGCCGCCTTCGATGTCCGTCCGCAGGCGGGCCGCACCTCGCGTAAACCCTAATTTCATGTCACGGCCAATTAGATGACACTATGCGTGCCATATTATTCAACCAACTTGACCGGAGCCATTCATGCGACAGACTCACTACCGAACTGCACTCCTGACGTCCTGCGTCCTCGGCACACTGGCCGCACCGTCCTGGGCGCAAGACGCAGGCCGGGTGCGCTTTCCTTCAGCAGGCGCACTGGGCGGCGAAATCATTTCGCAGGTCGACAACCCGGGCTTCTTCGCGAGCGCTGTGGTAACGAAATCCGAGGTGGACAAGCTCACCGACAGCAACGGCGATACCGCGCAGCGGACCGTCAGCGGTACCTTCAGCACACCCGCGCCCGTGGCCGGTGCCATTCGAACGGCCACCTACAACGGCACGGCCACTGTCGACCTGAAGCAGTCGCAGACGCAACTGAACCTGGTCGTCGGCTACGTAAGCGAGGACACCTTCGGCGGGGGGCGGCTGTCGCTGGCGGCAAACCTGCCCTACGTCACGCGCTTGGATCGAACGACATCCGTCACCGGGCCGACGCCCACGCTGAGTACCCTGGCGCCGGCGCTTCCCCCAGCCGCTGCCGCTGCCGCGCAAGCCAGCGCCCAGGCGGGCTTCAACAACGGCTACCAAAGCAACTTGGCTGCGGCGGGGAGCAAGGCCACCGGCGTGGAACAAGGCTTGGGAGATGTGGAACTCACCGTCGCGTGGTCCAACCGCAACCCAGAGCGCAGAGTGATCGTCGGCGCGACACTGGGCCTGCCCACGGGGAAGTACGACGCCGCAAGCTCCCTCAACATCGGCGTCGGCAACTTCTATACCCTGCGTGCAGGTGCGGCGTATGCCTTCGACCCGTTGCCGAACTTGACCGTGGGCGTGCGCGGGACCCTGGCGACCAACACGCGCAACGAGGACACGCAGATCAAGCGAGGCGATTTCGGGGCCGTTGAACTGGCCGCCGCCTACCGCTCATCGTTTGGCGTGTTCGGACCGCACGTGGTGATGGTCAGGCAGTTCAGAGACGACGATGGCAACCCGCAGGGGGCCAACCGCTACAGCATCACGAACGCCGGCCTGTTCTACGCGATGCGGCTTCCTGGCCCGGACGTCGGCATCAACTTCTCCTACACGCGCACGCTCAACTCGACGAACGCCATGGTCGGCTCCATCTTCCAAGTCCGCATCAGCAAGGCGTTCTGACCACTCTTGCGAGCACACCGCACGTGCTACCGCGCGGCGGTGTGTTGGCTTGGATGCGCGGTGGCTGCTGCTGCCAATACTGGCGCGCATGAAAGGTTCAAATCGTTCAGATGCCTCTCAAAACTGTAGTCCAGCGAAATGACCACCGTCCCATTGTCAACCTCCACTTGAAGCAGCCCAGCTGCGTCTATTGCGAAGCCCGTTTTCATGACCTATGAAGTGCACTTGAAGGGGACTCCATGTTCCCCCTACACCCGAAAGATGCTCGCCTATTTGCGATATAGGCGCATCCCCTACAAGTACTTGATGGGTACGGCCGCAGACATCGCGGGCATGCCCAAGCCCAAGGTCGAGTTGCTCCCGACGTTTTACCTTCCCAACGCGCAGGGGCAGATCGAGGCCGTGACCGATTCAACGCCCTTGATCAGACGGTTCGAGCGCGATTTCCCCACGCGTGCCGCAATCCCCAGTCACCCGGTGCTGAGATTCATCGACAGCCTGTTGGAAGACTATGCCGACGAGTGGCTGTCGAAGGCGATGTTCCATTACCGGTGGCATTACCCGCAAGACGTCGCCAATGCAGGCCAATTCGTCATGCTGCAATGGCTGCAGGTGGCGGTGTCCGACGAAACCCTGGCACCGTACAGCAGTCAGTTCTCTGCCCGACAAGTTGGGCGACTGGGCCTTGTCGGGTCCAATCCCACCACGCTCCCTGAGATCGAGGCGGGCTATGTCCGGCTACTCCACTTGCTCGATCGCCATTTTCAGTGCCACCCGTTTCTCATGGGCAAGCGCCCTGGCTCCAGCGACTTTGCCTTGTTCGGACAGTTGTCTCAGATGGCGCAGCTGGACCAGTCGGCCGTGCGCATCATGGTGCGCACCTCCCCGCGGGTGTTCTCCTGGGTGCACATGATGGACGACCTGTCGGGATGGGAGCCGCAGGATGATGACTGGCTGGGGGTAGAGCATCTGCCCGAGACGCTGGGTGACCTGTTGCGTGAGCTGGCGCGCGGCTACCTGCCCGTCATGCGCGCTAACGCGCAAGCACTGTTGAGCGGCACCAAAGAGTTCACGACCACCGTGGACGGCAAACCATGGTCGCAACAATCCGTTCCGTATCAGGGAAAGTGCCTGCGCTGGCTACGCGAGGAATTTGACGCGCTGGGCAGCGACGACAAAACGCTGGCTACCTTCATACTGAATCAACACGATTGCATCGACCTGGTGCAATGACACCAAAGCTCTGAGGAGAAAATTCATGGCAACACTGAAGCAGAAATTCGAGAAAGCGACCGTCGACGTCCGGGGGTTGACCAAGCGTCCTACCAATGGCGAGTTCCAGCAGTTGTACGGGCTGTTCAAGCAGGCGACCGAGGGTGATGTCACAGGCAAACGCCCGGGCGCGCTGAACCTCCTAGAGCGCGGCAAATACGATGGCTGGGCGGCCTACAAGGGCCTGCCAACGGACGATGCCATGAAGCAGTACATCGCCCATGTCGAGGCATTGTTGGCAAAGTACTAGGCGCCTGCAGAGGAGTGCATTGCCTTGCCGCGCGGCGGTCGCTGCGGTGGCAGACCATTGAGTTATTTGCTGAACTCCAGTTCAGAGTTATCAAGGCGCCCCAATCGCAAGCTGAAAAGGTCTTGCAGGTAGTTCTGGTAGTTTTTCCAGGGCAATCTATTGCCCTGTTTGGGAAAGGTCGCGCGTGCACGCAGCACATAGCCCGCTTCAAAATCGAGCAGCGGCACCGGTTCCAGCTTCCCTTTTACCTTGGGTGTTACGCGCGTATAGCCATGCGCTTGCATGGTATTGAGCAGCCGACAGACGTAGAGGCTCGTCAAATCGGACTTGAGTGTCCATGACGAGTTCGTGTACCCCACCGTAAAGGCCATATTGGGTATGTCGGAAAACATCATGCCGCGATAGACATAGTGTTCGCTGAAGTCCACCTCCTGGCCGTCGAGGGTATAGCGAACTCCGCCCGCGAATTTCAGATTCAGCCCTGTGGCCAAGACAATGATGTCGGCATCCAGCTGCCGCCCGCTTTTGAGCCGAATGCCGCGGCTGTTAAACCGTTCAATATGATCGGTTACCACTTCTGCACGACCACTGCGGATGGCTTTGAACAGGTCACCATCGGGAGCTGCACAAAGCCGCTGGTCCCAAGGGTTGTAGCTGGGTGCGAAATGGGTGCCAACGTCGTATTGCGGCCCTAGCGCCTTCTTGACCTGGCCAAGCAAGAATTTGCGTAGCGTTCGTGGGTGACGGCGTGACAACTGGTAGACATAGATCTGTAGCAGTATTTGCTTCCAACGAACAAGGTGAAAAACGCAGTCGGCGGGAAGCAGTTTGCGCAGTGTCTCCCCTTGTTCTTTCGGAACAGCTGCGATGTAGGACGGCGTGCGCTGCAACATGACCAAGCTCGCCGTTGTTTTTGACATGGTAGGCACCAGTGTTACCGCAGTCGCACCACTGCCAATCACGACGACTTTTTTGCCCTTGTAGTCCAGTCCCCTCGGCCAATGTTGGGCGTGAACCAGTGTGCCCTCAAATTCCTCGGTACCGATGAAGTCCGGGGTATGCCCGTGTTCGTAGTCGTAGTACCCACTGCAGTTCAACAGAAGCCTGCAGCGAACTTGAATCCGCTCCTCGGCTCCCGCTCTCTGCGCGGTGACCACCCAGTGATTTTCCGAAGAAGACCATGCAGCATCGACCACTTTGTGTCGGTAGCGAATATGACGGTCTACGTCATATTCCTCCGCTGCTTCGCGGATATAGCTCAAGATCTTGTGTCCATCGGCAATGCTCGATGCATCGCGCCACGGCTTGAATCCATAGCTATAGGTATACATATCGCTGTCGGAGCGGATGCCGGGATAACGAAACAGGTCCCAGGTGCCCCCACTCACATCGCGAGCTTCCAACACCAAATAGCGCGCTTGGGGACTGTTACGTCGCAACTGGCATGCCGCACCGATGCCCGAAAGCCCCGCCCCAACGATCAACACGTCTACAGATTCTGGATCGCCCATCGTCAGTTCTGCCAGTAGACGTATTCGTCTTTCGGTGTGTATTTCCCGTTGATCGGCCCATCGACCGGCATCGGCGCCTCCAGCAATGAGGGCCACAGAGGGCGTGCCTGTGCGGCATTCATGGCGTCGAGCAAGCGAGACATCTTGGCAAGACCTGTTGTGTCGGTCGCGGCGATATTCTTGTGCTCGGTCGGATCGTTCTTCAGATCAAAGAGCAGGGTCTTTTCGGGACGCTTGAGTCGCTGAATTTTTTGGTCACCTTGGAGCAATGCCGAGTAGTCTCCTGAACGCCAGAACAGGGCCCGCTCCGGAAATGTCTTTCCGCGTGCCAGGGACACGAGGTCAACCCCGTCCATCGGGCGGTCTGTCGGCATCGGAATCCCAGCAGCGTTGGCAGCTGTTGCAAAGATGTCGACATGACTCGCTGCTCCTGACGCAACAACGGAAGGCTTGAGTTTCGACGGCCACTTCACGAGCAGGGGCACCCGCACGCCCCCTTCATAAAACGTGGCCTTCCAGCCGCGGAAGGGCTTGTTCAAGTCTGGCAAGCCTGCCGCAGCCGCCCCACCGTTGTCGCTTGTGAAGATGACAATCGTGTTGTCGTCAAGCCCCTGGGCATGCACCGCATCCAAGACTGTCCCTACGCCGCGATCCAGCGCCTTGACCATGGCCGCATACACACGCAAGCGGTGATCGGTAATGCCATTCAAGCTGTCATAGTCTGATTTCAAGGCCTGAAATGGGGCATGGGGTGCGTTGAACCCGACATAGAGGAAGAATGGGCGGTTCTTGTTTGCCGCAATCGCCTTGGAGGCTTCTTCGGCCAGATAGTCCGTCATGTATTTGGGGGGAGAGAAGCGCTTGCCACCGTTGTACCGCACGGAAAAGGGCATGCTGGCCCACAGCAGCTTTTCTGCCGGGTAATGTGTCCCAATATCGCCGACAGACTGTGGGTCATCACTGGCGAGGTACATGGAGCCACCCCCGTAGAAGCCCAGGTATTCATCGAATCCGCGCGCTTCCGGTCGTGAGGCAGGAGAGTCGCCGAGGTGCCATTTCCCCAGTCCCATGGTGTGATAGCCCTTGGACTGCAAAAGTGCCGGCAGCATGATTTCTGTTTTGGGAACCTCTTGCGGGCCAGCAGCATCGTAGGCCGCTTCCAGTTCTGAATGGTAGGTAATTGGCCATGGTGACACTGGCTCGCGCTTGTCCTGCCACGCAGCGATTTTTGAATGGGCTTTGCCTGTGGGCGTGAATTCAAAGCCAAACCGCGTGGGAAAGCGCCCCGTCATCATCGCAGCACGCGACGGTGAGCACGTCGCGTGGGCCGCGTAGCCGCGGGCAAAATTCACCCCCTGCTGCGCAATGGAGTCAATGCTGGGCGTCTGAACGGCGCCGTTGGCCACACCGCCGCCGTTGAGCGAGATGTCGTTGTAACCCAAATCATCCGCGACGATAAGGATGATATTTGGCGGTCTATCCGCCGTTTGCTCACTGGATGTGGCCGGTGCAGCCGACCACTCCACTGGGCGGTACGGCCCGGCGGGGTCCTTGATGGCAAGGGCGAGCCCTGGCAGGTAGTACCAATACTGCGAGACTACCAGCGCGCCCATCGCCACCGTGGTGGACAAACCAAGCGCAATTTTCCACTTCAATTTCATGTGTGTTCTCCTAGAAGTTTGGTGGAGCTCTGTGAACGCTCAAAATTTGACATCTATTGAACAAGAGGTTCACAAACTCAGCCCTGTTACAGACGTTTAGAGCGCGTATTCATAAAGGATTGCAGTTCCTGATGACGGCTTGCAACGGGGCATACCCTCTTGCATCCTCGTTTATATTATGACATTATTAGTGCCATAATGGTGAAGCAGCGAAAACAATCGCTTCGACGTTGTTCGCTGTCGATCGCAGTCTGCTGCGATGGCAAGTATTCGAAAGGTTCCCATGAAAATTGCTTTGCTTCGTTTCTCGCGCGGGTGCTTCGCACTGTTGTTTGGTCTCTTTCTCGCCGGAGGGGCAGGCGCGGTCAAAGTCGAGGGCCAAGAGTTCGACGGCGAAATTGTGGTTCGCGGCAACCGGTTGGTGCTGAACGGGACCGCAGTGCGAGAAGCTTCGGGCCTCTTCAAGACACAGAAAGTCGCAGCAATAGGCCTCTACTTGCCCAAGCGTGCCCAGAGTTATGCAGCAGTGATGGAGCAACCTGGTTACAAGCGATACAGGGTGGTGTTCCTGCATGAAGTGCCGGGAGAGAAACTGGGCAAGGGTCTGTCGGCAAATATCGAGAAATCATCGTCGCGTGCCGAGTTTGTGCAGCTTATCCCCGCTTTGACCAGGATCGGCCAGGCCTTCGCGAAAAAGAAAACATTCGCTGTGGGTGACTCCTATACCCTTGAGTGGGTGCCGAGCGACGGGACCTACTTGTACTTCAATGACAAACTGGCTGATCCCGAACCCATCAGAGAAAAGGAATTCTTCGAGATGGTAATAAGAAATGCGATTGGTAACCACGCGAAGGATGAGGAGATCAAGCGAGGACTCCTGGGAATGCCAGGTGCCACCAGCACGCAGCGGTGAACAACAGGAAAGCGTGCATCATGGGTGCCACTGCTGGATCTGGGCGTTTACCACCACGTAGCCGGCACATAGCTGACGCGCCCCCGTGCGACTGCGCGCGCCGGATCCCGACCTAGGAGCCAACACATGACCCGTTCCTTGCACCGTCGGACGCACGTGCTGCCCGAAGTGGCCGCGCCCTCGTTGCTGTTGCTCGGCACCGAGCCGGTGCGAGCGCTGGCCGAGTTGACCGCAGGCCTCACGCTGCGCCGCGTCCTGCTGCGCGTGGCTCCCGCCGGCGATGGTCACCCGGTGCTGGTGCTGCCGGGCCTAGGCGCTTCGGACCGCTCCACGGGCTTGCTGCGCCGCTTCCTGCGCGACCAGGGCAATGAAGCCCAGGGTTGGGACATGGGGCGCAACACCGGCGCGCACCAGGGTAAGGAGCACCGCATGCGCACGCGGCTGCGCGAGATTCACGCGCGGACCGGCCGCACGGTTTCGCTCGTCGGTCAGAGCCTGGGCGGCGTCTATGCGCGTGAGCTCGCCAAGCTCGAGCCCGATTGCGTGCGCCAGGTGATCTCGCTGGGATCGCCGTTCGCCGGGCATCCGCACGCCACCAACGCGACGCGCCTGTACGAACGGCTGTCAGGTGACCGGATCGAAGACATCCCGCACGAACAACACGCGCGGTTGCGCGTCAAGCCACCGGTGCCGACGACCTCTATCTACAGCAAGACCGACGGCGTGGTGGCCTGGCACTGCTCGATCGAGGACGGTCGGCCGGAGGGCGAGAGCATCCATCTGCGCGGCGGCAGCCACCTGGGCACGGCGGCGTGCCCCGCAGCCCTTCTCCTGGTGGCCGAAAGGCTGTCCCAACCCGAAGGGCGCTGGCAGCCCTTCGCGCCCTTCGGCTGGAAGCGCCTGGCCTTCGGCGTGCAAGACCACCTCACGCGCACCGTCGCACCGGCGGCCGCCTGACCTTGAAACGCTTTCTCTCCCAAGACACCGCATGCCACAAGCTACCATGAACAAACCCTGGCTCCAAAGTTATCCGTCGGGTGTCCCGCCCGAGATCGACGTCGATGCCATCGGCTCGATCGCCGACCATTTCGACGCATCCAACGCGAAGTACGCGGACCGCAAGGCCTTCATCAGCGGCTCCACCGGCGTGGCGCTGACCTACCGCGAACTCGACACGCTCAGCCGGAACGTGGCGGCGTACTTCCAATCGGTACTGCTGCTGCCCAAGGGCGCACGCGTGGCCCTGATGATGCCCAATCTGCTGCAGTACCCGGTATGCGCCCTGGGCCTGCTGCGTGCCGGCTACGTGGTGGTGAACGTCAACCCGATGTACACGCCGCGGGAGCTGGAGCACCAGCTCAACGACTCCGGTGCCCAGGCCATCATCGTGGTCGAGCTCTTCGCGCACACGATGGCCAAGGTGGTGGCCCGCACCAAGGTCAAGCACGTGGTGATCAGCGGCCTGACCGACATGCTGCCCTGGCCGATGCGCGTGGTCGGCAACTTCCTGATTCGCAGAGTCAAGAAGGTCGTGCCGGCCTATGCGCTGCCCGAAAGCGTGGGATTGCGCGAGGTCCTGGCGCGCGGCGCAGCGGCGATATTCAGGCCGGTCACTTTCAAACCCAACGATCTGGCCTTCTTGCAGTACACCGGGGGCACCACCGGCGTCTCTAAGGGGGCCATGCTCACGCATCGCAACGTGCTGGCCAACGTCGAACAAGGGCGGTCGTGGTTCGACCCGATCACCGACAAGTCCGAGGCGCAGATCACGGTCACGGCCATCCCGCTGTACCACATCTTTGCTCTGGGTACCTGCCTGGGTGGCATCGGCCTGGGGGCCACCAACGTGCTGGTGGCCGACCCGCGCGACATTCCCGCCTTCGTCAAGGTGCTATCCCGGTACCCTTTCGCCACCCTGCCCGGGGTGAACACTCTGTTCAACGGCTTGCTCAACGACCCGCAGTTCGCCAAGGTCGACTTCAGCAAACTGGTATTCGGTGTCGGCGGCGGGGCGGCCACGCAGCGCGCCGTGGCCGAGCGCTGGCAGCAGGTGACCGGGACACCGCTGCTGGAAGGCTACGGCCTGACTGAGTGCTCGCCCACGGTGGCCGTCAACCCATACAACACCAAGGCCTTCCGCGGCGGTATCGGCTTCCCGCTGCCGTCGACCGAGGTGTCCCTGCGCGACAGCGAGGGACGCGAGGTACCGGTCGGCGAGGCCGGTGAACTATGCGTGCGCGGGCCACAGGTGATGCAGGGCTACTGGCAGCGCCCCGCCGAGACGGCCGCCGTGATGACCGCCGACGGCTTCCTGCGTACCGGCGACATCGCCGTGATGGAGGAAGACGGCTACCTGAAGATCGTCGACCGGCTGAAGGACATGATCCTGGTCTCGGGCTTTAACGTCTACCCGAACGAGGTCGAGGACGTGGTCATGATGCACCCGGGCGTGCTGGAAGTGGCCGCCGTCGGCAAGAAGAGCGCCGCATCGGGCGAGATGCTCAAGCTCTTCGTGGTGAGGAAGTCGCCGGCGCTCACCGAAGAGATGCTGTTCGCCCACTGCCGCGAGCAGCTCACCGGCTACAAGGTTCCGCGCGAGATCGAGTTCCTGGCCGAACTGCCCAAGAGCCCCGTCGGCAAGGTCCTGCGCCGCGAACTGCGCGACCGCGCCTGATCATGCCCGCGAACCGGGTCTGATCCGATGAACCGAGCTTCGTACTGGGCCATTGCCGGGGGCCTGCTGGCGGCTGCCGCGCTCGCCTGGTGGGCGACGGGCGAGCGCACCGCGCAGCACTCACGCGCCGAGCCACTGGCGTGCGCGCTGCCGGCACAGGTGGCGTCGAGCCCGCACCCGGGCATGGTGTGGGTGCCTGCGGGCAGCTTCGATATCGGCGACACCGTCTACCCCGAAGAGATGCCGCGGCGCCGCGTTATGGTTGGTGGGTTCTGGATGGACCGCACCGAAGTCACCAACGACGAGTTCGCGGCCTTCGTGAA
>Ga0075471_10003622_pt1 | contig 10015 bp, 7 predicted proteins | sample DEB19_08_DNA_2_FD_74787 | JGI IMG/M metagenome (GOLD analysis project Ga0075471, IMG submission 74787) | Aqueous microbial communities from the Delaware River and Bay under freshwater to marine salinity gradient to study organic matter... | ecosystem: Environmental > Aquatic > Marine > Coastal ... | reverse complement strand
GTCTCGGACCGGACCGCCTTGATTTTGGACATCTTTGCCGACCGCGCGCAAAGCCATGAGGGCAAACTGCAAGTCGAGTTGGCCCGTCTGCAGTACTTGGCCACCCGCTTGGTGCGCAGGTGGTCGCATTTGGAGCGCCAAAGGGGGGGTATTGGCACCCGTGGCGGTCCTGGTGAGACCCAAATCGAGCTCGATCGCCGAATGATTGGCGAGCGGATCAAGTCGGTCAAGGCTCGGCTGGAAAAGGTCAAACGACAACGGGCCACGCAAAGCCGTGCGAGGGACCGCAAGGGCACTTTCCGGGTGTCATTGGTGGGCTACACCAACGCAGGCAAATCCACGCTCTTCAATGCGCTGGTCAAGGCACGCACCTACGCCGCTGACCAGCTGTTTGCGACTTTGGACACCACCACGCGATCTCTGTGGCTGCAAGAATCTGGCGCCAGCGTCGCGCTGTCAGATACCGTGGGGTTCATCCGCGACTTGCCTCACAAGTTGGTGGAGGCTTTTCAGGCGACATTGTCTGAGGCCGTTCACGCGGATCTGTTGCTCCATGTGATCGATGCTTCCAGCCCCCACCTGGAGGAACAACGTGCCGAAGTGGAACGGGTGCTCGAAGAGATCGGCGCCGACACCATCCCGCAAATTTTGGTCTACAACAAGTTGGACAAATTGGAGTCCTCCGCTCAGCCAAGGGTGGAATCTGACTGGCTTCAAGAAGGCTCCATGCCGGCGCGCCGGCGGGTTTTTGTGAGCGCGCAGCAGTCGTTGGGGCTTGATACCCTTCGACAATTGATCGCGCGATCCATGGACAATCAGGGGACTGTCCGGGGTTCAGGCCACGAGGACCCGCGGTTCAGGTCGACGAGCCCATTCGAGGTGACGCTATGAAAAAGTTGATGCAATTGATCTACCAGAATCGCCCCGAAGGTCCTCCGGATCTCGATGAGCTGTGGCGCGACTTCAACAAGAAACTCGGAGGTCTCTTTGGCGGCGGTCGTCCTCCTCCTCCTCCGGAAGAAGGGGGTCAAGCGCCCAAAGGGCCTAATGGGCCTTCTTTCAAGCCTGATCGCGGCAGTACCAAGGTTGGAGTGGGCGTGATTGTGGCCGTCGCTGCAGTGGTGTGGCTGGGCAGTGGGTTTTTTATTGTTCAAGAAGGCCAGCAGGCGGTGGTCACCTCCTTTGGAAGGTACAGCCATACGTCGGACGCGGGTTTTCAGTGGCGCTTCCCGTATCCCTTCCAGGCCCACGAGACTGTCTCGGTCACCCAACTTCGTTCCATGGATGTGGGGCGCAACACGGTGGTGCCGGCCACGGGGTTGCGCGACTCATCCATGTTGACCCAAGACGAGAACATCGTCGACATTCGATTTACCGTGCAATACCGTCTTAAGGACGCGCGGGCATTCCTTTTTGAGAATCGCAATGCCGATGAGGCGGTGTTGCAGGCTGCTGAGTCGGCCGTTCGTGAGGTGGTGGGGCGCAGCAAGGTGGACCAGGTGCTCTATGAGCAACGGGACGCCATCGCGATCGATCTCATGAAGTCAGTTCAGGTCCAATTGGATCGTCTTAAAACGGGGATCGTCGTGGCCAATGTGAACGTTCAAAACGTCCAAGTGCCAGAGCAGGTTCAAGCGGCCTTCAATGATGCCGTAAGAGCGGGTGCCGACCGAGACCGCTTTAAGAACGAAGGCCAAGCCTACGCCAGCGATGAAATTCCCAAAGCACGGGGAACGGCCGCTCGCCTACGAGAGGAATCCGAAGGCTACAAGTCACGTGTCATTGCGCAGGCCGAAGGTGACGTCCAGCGGTTCAAGTCTGTGCTTGCTGAATACCAGAAGGCCCCTGCAGTGACTCGAGATCGTATGTACCTCGACACCATGCAGCAAGTGTTCTCAAGTGTGAGCAAGATCATGGTGGACAGTCGCTCAGGGTCCAATCTGCTGTACCTGCCGCTGGACAAATTGCTGCAATCCACCGGTTCAGGCGCCAACCCGGCTGCGCCGGCTGCTGGGGCTGCCGCACCTGCGGGTGCCACGTCGACAGCGCCGGCCGCTGCCGATGCCCGCTCGCGCGACGGGGCAAGAACACGGGACCGCGAAGGTCGCTGATCAGGAGGCAATCCCTATGAACAACCGAATCGGCGCCGTCATTTCAGCCATCCTGCTGGCTTTGGCTCTGCTGGGCTCCACCTTGTTTGTGGTGGACCAAAGGCAGGTGGCCGTTATCTACGCCCTGGGTGAGATCAAAGAAGTCATCAGCGAGCCGGGACTCAAGTTCAAGTTACCGCCTCCGTTTCAAAACGTGGTGTTTTTGGACCGTCGGATCCAAACCCTGGACAGCCAGGAGAATCGGCCCATCTTTACCGCAGAGAAAAAGAGCCTGGTGATCGACTGGTTGGTGAAGTGGCGGATCAATGAGCCCCGTCAGTTCATCCGCAACAACGGAGTGGATCTTCACAATCTCGACGGCCGTCTGAGCCCCGTGATTCAGGCTGCCTTCAACGAAGAAGTGACCAAACGAACGGTGCGCGCCGTGCTGGCCACCGAGCGCGAAAAAGTCATGAACGACGTGAAAACCCGTCTGGCCGATGAAGCCAAGGGCTTTGGCATTGAAATTGTGGATGTTCGAATCAAGCGTGTGGACTTTGTGGCTGACATCACCGATGCGGTGTATCGCCGAATGGAATCCGAGCGCAAGCAAGTGGCCAATGAACTGCGCTCCCAAGGGGCCGCCGAAAGTGAAAAGATCCGCGCCGATGCTGATCGGCAACGCGAAGTGATCGTCGCTGAGGCCTACCGTGATGCCCAGAAGATCAAGGGGGAGGGGGATGCCAAAGCATCAGCCCTTTATGGAGAGGCCTTTGGACGGGATCCTCAGTTTGCACAGTTTTATCGCAGCCTTGAAGCCTATAAGGCCACCTTCCGACAAAAGTCCGATGTGATGGTGATGGACCCGAGCATGGAGTTTTTCAAAGCCATGCGGGGCGGGGGCTCTGTAGGTTCTCCAGCGGCTTCGTCTCCCAAGAAATAGTCGGCCATATTGGGGCAGTGGATGTGGGACGGATTGTGGTCGGGACTGGCTTGGATGCTGGTGTTGGAGGGGCTTTTGCCGCTCTTGAGTCCTGGGTCCTGGCGAGACACCTTTTCCCGTGTATTGGGCTTGGCTGACGGCCAGATTCGCTTTCTTGGTCTCGCGAGCATGGCGCTGGGTTTGTTGGGACTCTGGCTGACTTGGCCCTGAGCGAGTCGCCAGCTGGGCGAGCCGTCGGTACAATGCGGTTTTCAACAACCGCCCATTCCCATGTCTAGAGCCTGGCTGTTGCCGGAGCACATCGCGGATGTCCTTCCCAGCGAGGCCAGACACGTGGAGGCTTTTCGTCGACAGCTGTTGGACATGGCCCAGCAGCGGGGGTTTGAACTGGTCATCCCCCCCATGCTCGAACACGTCGAGTCCCTGTTGTCAGGCACGGGGCAGGCGCTGGACCTCATGACGTTCAAGCTGGTCGATCAGCTCAGTGGACGGCTGTTGGGCCTTCGCGCAGACACCACCCCTCAGGTCGCCCGGATCGATGCGCATCTTCTGAACAGAGAGGGAGTGACTCGGCTGTGTTATTGCGGTCCTGTGTTGCATGCCCGACCGGCGGGTCTGCAGTCCTCGCGGGAACCTTTGCAATTCGGCGCTGAAATCTATGGCTATCAGGGCCTTGAGGCCGATCTGGAAGTCCAAGAATTGGCCATCGACGCGCTCACTGAGATGGGCGCTGATGGCCTGACCGTCGATCTTTCTGATGCCAGGGTCGTGCGAGGCCTTTTTGCTGGCTTGCCATTGGATGCTCAAGGAGTGACCGATCTCGTTCAAGCCTTGTCTGTCAAAGACGCCTCGGCGCTGAAGACCTTGTCCAAAAACCTCCCTGCCGATGTGCGTGATGGCTTGTTGGCGCTGCTCAAGCTCTTTGGGGGGGAAGAGGTGCTGGATGAGGCGCGCAAGCTTTTGCCTGACCGTGCAGCGATCGTTCGCGCATTGGATGAGTTGCGCTGGCTGGCCACCCATCTCAAGAAGGCGTTTCCTGATCTTGAAGTGGGTTTTGATTTGGGTGAAACGGGTGGCTACGCTTACTACAGCGGCCCGCGGTTTTCGATCTACGCCCCTTCGTCTCGGGATGCATTGGCACGCGGTGGACGCTACGACGAGGTCGGAGCGGTGTTTGGACGCAACCGGCCGGCCGTGGGTTTCAGTCTTGACGTCAAGGTGCTCACCGATCATTTAAACCCCACAACGGCAGCTCCTGGCATTCAGGTCCGCTGGCAAGAAGGCAAGCTGGGGAGTGGTATGCGTGCGGCCATTCGCCATCTTCGGCGTGCTGGCGAGCAGGTGGTGGTGATTTTTCCTGATGAGTCGACAGCGCAGTGCCACCCCGCCTGCGATCGAGAGTTGATCGAAGTCGATGGACAGTGGGTGGTTCGGGCCCTGTAGGTTCCCTGCAAGGGCCGTATCAATTTAGCATTGAACACATGAATTCAAGCGCGACAAATAACTCGGGACGCCATGTGGTGGTGGTGGGCACCCAGTGGGGCGACGAAGGCAAAGGCAAGGTCGTGGACTGGCTGACCGATCACGCCCAAGCCGTGGTTCGTTTTCAAGGTGGGCACAACGCAGGGCACACCTTGGTGATCAACGGACGCAAGACTGCGCTGCAACTCATTCCTTCCGGGATCATGCGCCCGGGAGTGGCGTGTTACATCGGCAATGGGGTGGTACTGGATCCCTCGCATTTGCTGGGCGAGATCGAGCGCCTGGAGGCCATTGGGGTGGAGGTGAGATCGCGTCTGTATATCAGCGAGTCTTGTCCTCTCATATTGCCCTTCCACGTGGAAGTGGACCGCGCGCGGGAAGCCCTGCGGGCCCACACGGCCACCGGAATGATCGGCACCACTGGAAAAGGCATCGGCCCCGCTTACGAGGACAAAGTGGCTCGCCGGGCCCTGCGCGTTCAGGATCTCAAGCACCCGGAGCGTTTTGAATCCAAGCTCAAAGAGTTGCTAGACCTGCACAATTTTGCCTTGGGTGGCTATTTGAAATCTCAGCGCCTCGAGTTTGCTCCGATCTACGAAGCGGCCATGAGAGCCGCCCAGCAGATCCGCCCGATGATGGCCGATGTGGGGTATCGACTGCACCGTCATCACGTGGCTGGAGACCACATTTTGTTTGAGGGCGCACAGGGCACGCTTTTGGACATTGACCACGGGACCTACCCGTTTGTGACCTCGAGCAACTGTGTGGCTGGCAATGCCGCGGCTGGGGCGGGCGTGGGCCCCCAGATGCTGCACTACATGTTGGGCATCACCAAGGCTTACACCACGCGGGTGGGTGGCGGCCCGTTCCCCACAGAATTGCCCATCGATCAGCCTGGATCGGTGGGATATCACCTCTCCACCGTCGGCCAAGAAAAAGGCACGGTCACCGGGCGGGCCCGTCGGTGTGGTTGGCTGGATGCGGCCGCGTTAAAGCGCTCCATGATCATCAACGGAATCTCGGGCTTGTGCATCACCAAGCTGGATGTGCTGGACGGTCTGGAGGAGATTTTGGTTTGCACGGGCTACGAGATGAATGGACGCAGCCTGGACATCTTGCCGCTCGATGCGGACGAAGTGGGATCGTGTAGGCCGGTGTATCAGCGATTCGCAGGTTGGCGCGAAAGCACGGCCGGCGTAACCCAATGGAATGACCTGCCCGCCAATGCCAGACGCTATTTGGAATGCGTCCAAGAGGCCATTGCGGTGCCCATCGACATGGTGTCCACCGGCCCCGATCGAGAGCACACCATCGTCTTGCGCCACCCCTTCAAGACCTGACAGAAGAAGGAGAAACTTCATGCTCACGGATGACGGCAAGCACCTATACGTCTCTTGGGATGAATACCATTTGCTGATTGAGCGGCTGGCCTTAAAAGTGGCCCACTCGCAATGGGACTTCGATCAGATTCTGTGTTTGGCTCGAGGCGGAATGCGCCCAGGGGATGTGCTGTCCCGGGTGTTTGACAAGCCGTTGGCCATCATGTCCACGAGCTCCTATCGCGCTGAGGCGGGCACCATTCAAGGTCGTTTGGACATGGCCAAATACATCACCATGCCTCGAGGCGAGCTAGAGGGGCGCGTGCTGTTGGTCGATGATTTGGCGGACTCGGGTGTGACCCTGGAGGCGGTGGTGAACCGGCTGAGGGCTCAACCCGCCATTCAAGAATTGAAGTCCGCAGTGATCTGGGTCAAGGCCGTGTCGAAGTACACGCCTGACTATTTTGTGGAGAGGTTGGAGACCAGCCCTTGGATCCACCAGCCTTTTGAAGAATATGACAATCTCAGGCCGGAGCAGCTGGCGAAAAAGTTCGCCGTGTGACGGAAAACTTTGGTGCCCAGGAGAGGACTCGAACCTCCACGGAGTTACCCGCTAGTACCTGAAACTAGTGCGTCTACCAATTCCGCCACCTGGGCATCAGGCTTCCAAGGATTCTAACATCATCAAAAATCGATCCTCGCAGACGTCAGCCCCAGCGCCACTCCTTGGCGAGTTTCAAGGCCGGGTGGAAGGCCACCGTGATGGCCATGGGTTTGTCGTCCCTGATGACGGCGGCCCCTCGATCTATCTTGCGCCGGCGGAAATGCGGGCGGTGTTGCATGGCGACATCCTGCGGGTTCGCGTGACCCGACACGACCGCAAGGGTCGCGCGGAGGGCCGCGTGCTGGACATCGTTGAGCGCCGCCGAGGCCCCATCATGGGACGACTCCTGCAGGAGGCGGGTCACTGGATTGTGGCGCCGGAGGATCGGCGTTACGGTCAAGACATTCTGGTCCCCAAAGGAGGCATCGGATCGGCGCAGTCCGGGCAGGTGGTGGCGGTGGAATTGACCGAGCCCGCGTCTTTGTATTCGCAGCCTGTGGGGCGGGTGACCGAAGTCTTGGGCGAGATCGATGACCCGGGCATGGAGATTGAAATTGCCGTTCGCAAGTACGGCGTGCCCCATCAGTTTTCGCAGGCGGCAGCAGAACTGGCTCAAAAACTTCCGACCCGGGTGGGGGCAACCGACAAGAAATCACGCGTCGATCTGACCGATGTGCCCTTGGTCACCATCGACGGTGAAGATGCTCGCGATTTTGATGATGCCGTTTATTGCGAGCCCTTCACGCAGGGACGAGGAAAGACCAAAGTCAGCGGATGGCGTTTGATTGTGGCCATTGCCGACGTGAGCCACTACGTCAAGCCTGGAGACGCATTGGATGTGGATGCCTATGAGCGGGCCACGTCGGTGTATTTTCCGCGCCGCGTCATTCCCATGCTGCCAGAGAAGTTGTCCAACGGGCTGTGCTCGCTCAACCCGCACGAGGAGCGACTGGCCCTGACCTGTGACATGTTGATTGACGAAAACGGCGAGATCACGGCCTACCAGTTCTTTCCTGCGGTCATTCGCTCTCATGCGCGCTTGACCTATACCGAAGTGGCAGACATCTTGGTCAACACCCGTGGGATTCAAGCTCGCAAGCAAGAGGCATTGGTGCCCCATCTGCTGCACCTGCATGCGGTGTATCAAGCCTTGCTCAAGCAAAGGGCCAAGCGCGGAGCGGTGGATTTTGAGACCACCGAGACCCAGATCATTTGCGACGAAGCGGGGCGCATTGAACGCATCGTTCCTCGTGTTCGTAACCAGGCTCATCGCTTGATCGAAGAATCCATGCTGGCGGCCAATGTGTGTGCCGCTGATTTCATCGCCTCATCCAAGCATCCTGCGCTGTATCGTGTGCACGAAGGGCCCACGCCGGAAAAGCGTGGGGTCCTCTTCAATTACCTGCGTGCATTGGGTCTGGGTTTGACGCTGAGCGAAGAGCCCACTCCGGGGGAGTTGCAGGCGGTGGCCCAGGCCACGCGGGATCGACCCGATGCCACTCAAATTCATCAAATGCTGTTGCGGTCGATGCAGCAAGCCATCTACACCCCCTTCCAGTCCGGCCATTTCGGATTGGCCTACGAGGCTTACACCCACTTCACCAGCCCCATTCGCAGATACCCGGACCTGTTGGTGCACCGTGTGATCAAAGCGATTTTGAGCTCCAAGCCGTACCGGTTTACGCCGGTGGGTCCTTCGCTGACCCGTGCTGCGAAGCGCGACTCGAAAACCGAGGTTCGCAAGCCCAGTTCTGCGGAGGTTGCGCAGTGGGAATTGGCCGGAGCCCATACCAGTGCGTGCGAGCGCCGTGCAGACGAAGCGTCGCGCGACGTGGAAGCCTGGCTCAAGTGCAAATTCATGAGAGAGCGCCTCGGAGAGGAGTACTCCGGCACGGTGAGCTCCATTGCGGGTTTTGGTTTGTTTGTGACCTTGGATGAGCTCTATGTGGAAGGGCTCGTTCACATCACGGAGCTGGGCGGCGAATATTGGCGCTTTGACGAAGTGCGACAAGAGCTTCGGGGCGAACGCAGCGGCATGCGCTATGCGGTCGGGACGCGCGTGCGTGTTCAGGTCAGTCGTGTGGACTTGGATGCGCGAAAAATGGACTTCCGTATGGTGCGTGATGACGCGACGCCACTCGATCGTCCCGTGCGTGACAAAAGGTCATCCCGGCAGGAGGAGCCGTCCGCTCGCGCGGAGCTCACAGCCATTCAACAACGAGACCGAGACGTCAAGGCGCAAGCCCGCAGAAAAAAGAAGGGCGCGTCGGCGTCGTCTGGCTCGCGCGGTGTGGTTCAAAAGGTCAAGGCCGCAGCCAAGCGCAAGTCACGCCGCTGATTCGGCGGTGGTCCGCAAAGACTCGATCAATTCGAGACCCCTGACGGGCCGGCTTCCCAGCATGTCGGCTGCGTGCCCATGCCACCATGCGGCGCCGGCGGCCACTTGCGTGGCCCGCGAGGTCTCTCCAGAGGCCTCAGATGACGCAGGCCATTGGGCCCACAGGCCGCCCAACCATCCCGCCAAGACGTCGCCCGTGCCCCCCGTGGCCAGCGAGGGCCCTCCTGTGGGGTTGATGTAGGCGGTCTGCCCATCATGGGTGACCGTGCCGCTGCCCTTGAGAACGACGGTGCAGCAAAACTTTTGAGCCAAAGTCTGTGCCGCCTGGAGTCTGTCGCTCTGAACGGACTCGGTCGAGCAGTCCAGCAGTCGGGCGGCTTCCAGGGGATGTGGCGTGAGTACGGTGGGCAGCCCTCGGGACGCTCGGCGGCGCAATGCTTGGCCCAAGGACCGATCTTGTGCCACCTCATTCAAAGCGTCTGCATCCAGCACCAAACGCGCAGACGTATGCAGCACTTCGGGCAGGGCGGGTTGAACGGCTGCTCCTGCGCCGCATCCGCAAATGACGGTGCGGTTCTGCAGGAAGCCTGTTCCCGGTTTCCAGCCTGGGGGGAGCGTCAGGATTTCAGGGCGTGGCAAGAGGCCGCTTGCCGATGCTGGATCCAGCAGCCACAAAAAGGTGCGCCCGGGCCCAGCCGCCAGACACGCCTGCGCCGCCAATTGGGCCGCGCCCACCATGCCCGTCGCGCCACCCAAAATCAAGGCATCCCCGAAGGTCCCTTTGTGGTCCTGGTGCAACCGCGCTCGACAGGCTTCGCGCGCTTGAGGCCACCCGGTCAGTCGTGTGGGACAGTCTGTGGGCCACAGGGCTTCATGGCCCAAGGTGTCGAGCCAGACCTGACCCGCTTGCTGACGCCCCAGGCCCGTGAACAGACCTGGTTTGAGCGTCAAGAGCGACAAGGTGTGGGTGGCCCGCACGGCCTGGGCTGCCAGAAGTGCGCCGGTGTTGCCGTTCAGCCCCGTGGGCAGGTCGATGCTCAAGACAGGCGCGTCTTGGTCGTTGATGGCCCGGATGGCTTGCGCCATGAGGCCGGCGGGGGGCCGGGAAGCCCCAATACCCAACAAGGCGTCAAGGACGACATCGGCGCGGATGTCGTTGGACGAGATGCGAGAAATGGCAGCCTCGCCTTGGGTGATAGACGCTCCGCTGTCCTGTGCCGCCTTCAATGGGAGTTCAAG
>Ga0075471_10003620_pt1 | contig 10016 bp, 13 predicted proteins | sample DEB19_08_DNA_2_FD_74787 | JGI IMG/M metagenome (GOLD analysis project Ga0075471, IMG submission 74787) | Aqueous microbial communities from the Delaware River and Bay under freshwater to marine salinity gradient to study organic matter... | ecosystem: Environmental > Aquatic > Marine > Coastal ... | reverse complement strand
GCGCGAAGAAGATCCGGTCAAGGTCGAACTCCAACTGAACGACTACCTGCCCGGACCGGAATGGGGTTCGTTCAGTCTGCGGCTGATCCTGCACGGACGTCGCGTGTGTGATGCCCGCAAACCTCGCTGTGACGAGTGCGAACTGAACGACATCTGCCCGTCGGCCGGCAAGCCGGTGAACGGGCCGACGACCCGTCGCTGATCAACTCGCGATGCGATTTGCTCGCACGAGCGCGCGATGGGCCGATCGGAGGGCCCGTTCGGCCTCGTGAATCGCCGCCAGGAGATCCTCACGGTCCTCGCCGAGCGATGACGAGCCGAGATCTCGCACCCGTGCGAAGTAGCGGTCGGTGCCTTCGGCCATCACGGCGAGTTCGGCGGCAATTGTGGGCAGATCACGAGAGGTCACATCGGTAGCGTAGGGGCGTGGCCAGGGTGAGCGTTCGGGACGATTTGCGAGCCCTCGAGGGCTATCACTCGCCTCAGGTCGACGTTCGCGTTCGACTCAACACCAACGAAGCACCAGTGGGTCCGCCGGCGGAGTTCCGTCGTGATCTCGCGGCGGCCATCGACTCGATCGCCTGGAACCGGTACCCCGATCGCGCGGCCACCGCCTTGCGCGCTGCCATCGCCGATCTTCATGGTGTCCCGGCCTCGATGGTCTTCGTGGCCAATGGAAGCAACGAAGTTCTGCAGACGATCCTTCTGACCTTCGCTGGACCGGGTCGCAAGGTCGCCACCTTCGAGCCCACGTATCAGTTGCACGCGCACATCGCGCGTATCACGGGGGCCACGGTCGTGGAGGGTGAGCGCGCCGCCGATTTCTCGCTCGACCCGAACGAGGTCAAGCGCATCATGACGACCGAACGCCCCGACGTGGTGTTCCTGTGCTCGCCCAACAATCCGACCGGTGGCGTCGACGACGTCGGGCTGGTCGAGAAGGTGATCGCCTCGGCGCCCGGTCTCGTGGTGATCGACGAGGCCTACGGACAGTTCTCGTCGTGGTCGGCGGTCGATCTCGTTCGTGAGGACGCGTCGGTTGCGGTGGTGCGCACCTTTTCCAAGACCTGGAGCATGGCCGCGGCCCGTCTCGGGTACGTGATCGCCCCCGCCTGGCTCGTGGCTGAACTCGACAAAGTGGTTCTCCCGTATCACCTCGACACCGTGAAACAAGCCGCCGGCACGTTGGCTGTGAAGTACGTGGACGCCATGAACGCCCGCGTGCGTGAGATCGTCGCCGAGCGTGAACGACTCGTGGCGGCCATGCACGGCCTCGACGTCGACGTCTTCCCGAGTGGGGCGAACTTCGTGCTGTTTCGCCCGCGTTCGGCATCGGGTCGATCGGTTTGGCAAGGACTTCTCGACCGCAGCGTGCTCGTGCGCGACTGCTCGGGTTGGCCGCGCCTCGCCGACTGTCTGCGCGTCACCATCGGCACGCCCGACGAGAACACCGCATTTCTCACCGCCCTCACGGAGGTCGTCTCATGACTGTTTCCCGACGCTCGACCCGGCAGCGCAAGACCGCCGAGACCTCGATCGATCTGACGCTCGACCTCGACGGTTCGGGCACCACCGATGTGTCGACCGGCATCCCGTTCTACGACCACATGCTCTCGCAGGTCGGCAAACACGGTGGCTTCGATCTGACCATCCGCGCGGTCGGCGACGTACACATCGATACCCACCACACGGTCGAGGACGTCGCGATCGCGTTCGGCGAAGCCCTGCGCGACGCGCTCGGCGACAAGGCGGGTGTTCGTCGATTCGCGAGTGGGCTGTTCCCCCTGGACGAGGCGCTCTGCGAGATCGCCCTCGATCTCTCGGGCCGTCCGTTCGTGGTGTGGGATGTCGAGATCCCGGAGTGCTTGCCGCTCGGCGAACCGGCTTTCGATCCGCAACTCGCCGAACACGCCGTGAGTTCACTGGCCACGGCCGCCGGTGTCACGCTGCACGTGACCTTGAAGCACGGTCGCAACGTTCATCACATCGTCGAGTGCGTGTTCAAGGGTCTCGGCCGTTGTCTGCGTGACGCGGTGCGCATCGAGGGTGGGGGAGTCCCTTCCACCAAGGGTGTGTTGTGACGCGACCGTCGATCGCCGTCCTCGACTACGGAATCGGAAACCTTCGCTCGGCCGAGAAGGCGATCCAGCACGTCGGTGGTGATGCGTTCCTGACCGCCGACGCCGACGCCGTGCGGTCGGCCGATGCCGTGGTCCTGCCCGGAGTGGGAGCCTTCGGCGCGTGCATGGATGCGCTGCGTGGTTGTGGTCTCGAATCGGTGGTGCACGACTCGGTGGCGACCGGTCGGCCGTTCCTCGGTATCTGCGTTGGTATGCAGATGCTGTTCACGGCGAGCGACGAGGATCCTTCGGCCCGAGGTCTCGGGATCATCCCCGGTCGGGTGCAGTGGATCCCACCCGGTGTGAAACGTCCGCAGATGCAGTGGAACCAGTTGCGCGTCGTCGCCACCGATGATCCGCTCCTGCAGGGACCGGAGTTCACGGCTGAAGCGGCGTGGGTCTACTTCGTGCACTCGTTGCACGGTGTTCCCGACGATCCCAACACGATCGCCGCGACCTGTGAGTACGGCGGGACCCTGAATGCCGCGTTCCGGCGGGGCAACGTCTTCGCGACGCAATTCCATCCCGAGAAGTCGAGTCGGGTCGGACTTGCGCTGTTGGGCAATTTCGTGCGGGAAGCCGGGAGTCATGGCCGTTGACCTCTATCCGGCGATCGACCTCCGAGGTGGTCGCGTCGTGCGTCTGCTGCAGGGCGACTACGCGCGGGAGACGGTGTACGGCGACGATCCAGTCGCAGTGGCCCAGTCGTTCGTCGATGACGGCGCGACATGGGTGCACATCGTCGACCTCGATGCGGCCCGTTCGGGCGATCCGATCAATCGTCCGGTGATTCGTCGCGTGGCCGACGCACTCCGTGGGCGCGCGGCGGTGCAGACCGGTGGTGGGGTTCGCAGTCTCGACGACGCGCGCGAATTGGCGGCCGCTGGCGTGGCGCGGGTGGTGATGGGATCGGCGGCCGTGAGTCGCCCCGAACTCGTGGCCGAAGTGTCCGGAGTCGTGCCGGTCGCGGTCGGGCTCGACCATCGCGCCGGTGAGATCGCGGTGCACGGCTGGACAGAAGGGTCGGGACTACGGCTCGAGGATGCGCTCGGTCTCTTCCCGTCGGCGGCGGCTTTCGTCATCACCGACATCGCGCGTGACGGCATGCTCGCCGGCCCGGACGTGGAGGGCCTGGCTGATGCCGCTCGCCGTACGACGACTCCGGTGATCGCGAGCGGTGGAGTGTCGTCACTCGACGACGTGCGCCGATTGTCCGAGATACCGAACTTGGCCGGCGTGATCACCGGTAAGGCGATCTACGAAGGACGCTTCACCGTCCGGGCCGCCGTTGGACTCCTGCGGGGTGAGTCGTGAAAGTGGCCCGCGTGATCCCATGCCTCGACGTCACCGATGGTCGAGTGGTGAAGGGAACCAATTTCGTCGATCTACGCGACGCCGGCGATCCGGTGGAACTCGCGGCACGCTACGACGTCGAAGGAGCCGACGAACTCGTCTTCCTCGACATCACGGCCTCGAGTGATGGTCGCGCCACGATGGTCGACGTCGTGGCCCGTACCGCCGAGAAGGTCTTCATTCCGTTCACGGTCGGCGGAGGTATCCGTACGGTGGAGGACGCGCGGCGGATGCTCCGAGCCGGCGCCGACAAGGTGAGCGTCAACACCTCGGCCGTGCAGCGACCCGAACTCGTGGCCGACATCGCCGCCGAATTCGGTGCGCAGTGTGTGGTGTGCGCGATCGACGCCAAGCGGGTCGACGGTGGATTCGAGGTGTTCCTGCACGGCGGACGCACGCCCACCGGGATCGATGCCGTCGGCTGGGCCGCCCGGGCCGCCGAACTCGGCGCCGGCGAGATCCTGCTGACTTCGATGGACCGCGACGGAACCAAAGAGGGGTTCGATCTCGAACTGACCCGACGAGTCAGCGAAGCGGTCGGGGTCCCGGTGATCGCTTCCGGCGGTGTGGGCGATCTCGATCATTTGGTCGCCGGCATCACCGAAGGTCGGGCCGACGCCGTCTTGGCCGCGTCGATCTTCCACTTCCGGGAGTACAGCATCGCCCAAGCCAAAGCGCACCTGGCGCGGTCCGGCATCACCGTTCGTCCGGCGGGCTGAAAGATGAGTGTGTTCACGCTGATCGACGGGGGACTGTCGACCGCGATCGAAGATCTTGGCGGCGACGTATCGGGCCATCTCTGGACGGCCGGACTCGCCGTGACCGATCCCGATTTGCTCGAACGTGCGCATCGTTCGTTCGTGGAGGCCGGAGCCGAAGTGATCGCCACCGCGAGTTATCAGTGCGACGCGCGGGCCTTCGAGGCGAGCGGTCTCGCACCGAGCGACGCGCGACGCGTTCTGGCGTCCATGACCACCATTGCGCGACGGGCGACATCAGGTTCCACGGCGCTGGTCGCTGCGTCGGTGGGCCCGTTCGGCGCATCGCTCGCCGACGGAAGCGAGTACACGGGCCGTTACGGGGTCGAGTGGTCGGTGGTCGAGCGTTATCACCGCGAGAAGTTGGAAGTGCTCGTGGATTCCGGGGCCGATCTCGTGGCCGTGGAGACGATTCCTCTCGTCGACGAGGCACGTCTGATCGCCGACGTCCTCACCGAACTCGGGGCACCCCGCGCTTGGTTCAGTTTCGGATGCGCGACCGAGGACTCGACCTACGGTGGCGACGATCTCGCTCGAGCCGTGGCTGCAGTCGCGGAGTATCCGTCGCTCGTCGCGGTCGGGATCAACTGTGTGGCGCCGACCGTGGTTGCCGGCGCGCTCACCAACATCGAGCGCGCGGCTCCGGGCCGAGAACTCATCGCCTATCCGAACCATGGTCGGGCTTGGGACGCCACGGCTCGAGCGTGGACCGGCGACGAGTCGGCCTTCACACTCGACGGTTCGGTCGACGAATGGGTCGCGGCCGGAGCCCGATACATCGGTGGCTGTTGTGGAGTCGGTCCGACCGGCATCGCCCGCCTCGCCGCCCGACGCAAGGACTCGTGAAGCCAGCCCGTAAGTTCGGTTCATGAGCAACGCGCCGGCCACCAACTTCGTCCCCAATCGCAAGATGGAATACCGACGCCTCGGGGCGAGTGGTTTGCGGGTCTCGGTCTTGTCGTACGGGAGTTGGGTGACCTTCGACAACCAGTTGAAGGACGACTCGGCTCTGCAGTGCATGCAGAACGCGTGGGATGCCGGGTGCAACTTCTTCGACAACGCCGAGGCCTACGCCGGTGGTGAGAGTGAAGCGATCATGGGTCGGGTCATCCGCGAGTTGGGATGGAAGCGGCATCACTACGTTCTCTCGACGAAGGTGTTCTGGGGAGTCGACGGTCGGGTTCCCAACATGAACAACACGTTGAATCGCAAGTATCTGCACCACTCAATCGAAGGATGCCTCGAACGTCTGCAGACCGACTTCGTCGATCTTCTGTTCTGCCATCGCGCCGATCCGAGCACGCCGATCGAAGAGACCGTTCGGGCGATGAGCGATCTCGTCGATCGCGGTCAAGTGTTGTATTGGGGAACCTCGGAGTGGACCGCCGACGAGATCCGCGCCGCGTGGGAGATCGCCGAACGACATCATCTGCACAAGCCGGTGATGGAGCAACCGCAGTACAACATGCTCGAGCGCCGTCGCGTGGAGGTCGAGTACAAGCGCCTGTACGAAGACATCGGTCTCGGCACGACCATCTGGAGTCCGCTGGCCTCGGGCGTTCTGACCGGCAAGTACCAGGACGGCGTGCCGGCCGACTCGCGTGGTGCTCTGCCCGGCTACGAATGGTTGGCCGACCGGTTGGTCAACGACGTGACCCGGGCCAAAGTCGCGCGACTTCTGCCGATCGCCGAACGGCTCGGGTGTCGCCTCGCGCAGTTGGCGCTGGCCTGGTGCACCAAGAACCCCAACGTCTCGACAGTGATCACCGGCGCGAGCCGGGCCGCGCAGGTGACCGAGAACTTCGAGGCGCTCGACGTGATTCCGTTGCTGACACCCGAAGTGTTGGACGAGATCGAAGCTGCGCTGAAGGGTTGATCAGGTTCGCTCGACGAGCCACGTGCCCACGCGCTCGGCGACGGCTCGGGTACGACCGTTCAAGAAATGATCGGTCGACTCGACGACTTCGAGAGTTGCGTTGGTCCAACCACTCACGGATTCACGGGCCACGGCCGGATCGGTGAATTGATCGTGGGCCGGGGTGAGGACGAGTTTGGGTCGCGAGTCCTCGGCGGCGAGGATCCGCCCCTTGGCCATGGCGAGGGGCGGGGCGATGGCGATCCAACCGTTCACGCGGGGCTCGACCACGTGCAGTCCGACCATCGAACCGAACGAATACCCGGCGACCCACGCGTGATCGTCGGCGACCATCGTGAGGAAGTCGACCGCGGCGGCGACGTCGAGCCGCTCGGAATCTCCGTGGTCATGTTCGCCACCACTCGCTCCCACGCCCCGGAAGTCGAAGCGAAGGCAATGGAATCCGAGATCGGGCAGATGTTCGAAGAGCGCCTCGACGACCGGATTGAATCGGTCGCCTCCATAGAGCGGGTGGGGATGGGCGAGGGCCACCGAACCCCGGACGTCGGTCGCCGCCGATCGGAAGTCGGCCATCAGCTCGACTCCGTCGATGGTCGTGAGTGTCACCGTGCTGTTGGCCACGGGACGACGGTACCGTGACTCGCCGTGGCCGAACCCAACGCCAGCGCCGATCAGAAGCTCCCGATCAAGATGTTGAACGATCGAGTGCTCGTTCGTATCCCCGAGAAGGAGGGCGAGCGCCGCAGCAGCGGGGGCATCCTCATTCCGGCGACCGCCCAGATCTCGAAGAGACTCGTGTGGGCCGAGGTCGTCGCCCTCGGGCAGAACGTCCGCACCGCCGAAGTAGGGGACCGCGTTCTCTTCAGCCCCGAAGACCGCTACGAGGTCGAGGTCGGTGGCGCCGACTACATCATGCTGCGTGAGCGCGACATCCATGCGGTGGCGGCCAGCCGAATCGATGCGCACACCGGGCTCTATCTCTGAGAGGCTGAGACCGTGAGTGTCATCGAGCCGACCGCCGAACAACTGGCATCGATCAAGTTCAACGCCGACGGACTGGTGCCGGTGATCGCCCAGGACGTCGCCAACGGTGACGTGCTGATGATGGCGTGGATGAACGCCGAGAGCCTGGCTCTCACGTTCGCCGAAGGGCGCATGGTCTACTGGAGTCGGAGCCGACGTGAACTTTGGCGCAAGGGCGACACGAGCGGAGATCGTCAGTTCGTTCGCGAGGCGTATTACGACTGCGACGCCGACACGTTGCTCTTCAAGGTCGAACAAGAAGGCAACGGCGCCTGCCACACCGGCGCTCGCACGTGTTTCTTCTCCCCGTTCGGCCGGCAGTGACCTCCACGCCCCTCACTGTCCGTCCCTCGCTCGCCGAGTTCGAGGCCCTCGCGTCGGAGCACACCGTCGTTCCGGTCTGGATCGAACTCCTCGCCGACCTCGAGACTCCCGTGGCGGCCTTCGCCAAATTGGTGGGTGGTGACGGTGACGAACCGGGCTTCCTGCTCGAGTCGGTCGAACACGGAGAACGTTGGAGTCGGTTCAGTTTCGTCGGACGACATCCGCGGGCGACGCTCGTTCTGCGTGACGGGCACATCGAAGTGACGGGTGAGATCCCGGATTCGGTTCCGCTCGATCAGGGCATGCTCGCGGCGCTCGACGAACTCCTACGCGTGTACCGCAGCCCCGTGATCCCGGACCTACCTCCGCTGCAGGGTGGAGTGATGGGCTATCTCGGTTACGACGTCGTGCGCGAGGTCGAGTCGCTTCCCGACGTGCCCCACGACGACCGAGGTCTGCCCGACGCGGTGATGAGTGTGATCGGCTCGCTGGCTGCGTTCGACCACTGGCGCCAGCGCGTCTATCTGATCGAGAGCGTGCCGGTTCTCGGAGTTGCCCGCGATCAGTTACCGCGTCTCTACGAGGAAGCAGCCGAGCGGGCCCGCCGCGCGGTCGACGATCTCGCCCGCGCGCTTCCGTATTCACCGGTCGAGCCGCCGTCACGGGACGATCGTCTGCCCGAGGCGACGTCGTCGATGGGTGGCGGGCGCTACCAGGCCGCGGTCGAGGTGGCCAAGGAGCACATCCGCGCCGGCGACATCTTCCAGGTCGTTCTGTCGCAGCGATTCGCTCTCGACTTGGGCGCTGATCCCTACGACATGTACCGCGTACTGCGCCAGGTCAACCCCAGCCCGTACATGTACTTCCTCCGTCATCCGGGCATCACGATCGTGGGCAGTTCGCCCGAGCCGATGGTGCAGTTGCTCGGCGGTCGGGTGATCAGTCGACCGATCGCCGGCACCCGTAAGCGCGGAACCAACGACGAACACGATCGTCGTTTGGCCGCCGAACTTCGCGAGAACCCCAAGGAAGTCGCCGAGCACGTCATGCTCGTCGATCTCGCGCGCAACGACGTCGGTCGAGTGTCGTCGTTCGGCACGGTCAAAGTCGACGAACTTATGACACTCGAGCGGTACAGCCACGTGATGCACCTCACATCGCAGGTGAGTGGCGATCTCACCGCGGGTCGTACACCCATCGACGTCTTGCGGGCCACGCTTCCCGCCGGAACGGTGAGCGGAGCGCCCAAGGTGCGGGCCATGGAGATCATCGATTCACTCGAACCGGTGAAGCGCGGGCCGTACGCCGGTGTGGTGGGATACGTGGACTTCAGCGGGAACCTCGACACCGCCATCGCCATCCGAACGATGTTCATCGGCGACGAAGCGGCCTATTTGCAGGCCGGGGCCGGCATCGTGGCCGACAGCGATCCCGATGACGAAGATCTCGAATGCCGGAACAAAGCCGCCGGTCTGCTCGCTGCCGTACCGGCGGCCCGTCGCATGACCCAACGCCGTCGGGCCGGGGGAACGACCGCGTGATTCGCGTGATCGAAGTCAGGGATGGTCTGCGCGTCACCGGAACCGACGCCGCCAAGTATCTGCACTCACAACTCAGCAACGACATCGCGTCACTGGGTACGGGTGAATCCCGGTACGCGTTCGCGCTCGATCCGAACGGCAAGGTCGTGGCTCTGTGTCGGGTCACGCGCCTCGCGGCCGACGACTTCCTGGTCGATGCCGATCGGGGTGCGGGGGAAGCACTGCTCGCCCGCCTGTTGCGGTTCCGAATCCGCGTCGACGCGAACTTCGAGTCGGTCGTCGTCACGGCGCATTGCACGCGTGGTGAGTCGGCGGAGATCTCGTCCGACACTTCGGCACCCCCGGGTGCGATCGGTGTTCCGGCCTGGTGGGGCGACGGATCGGCTCGTGACCACTTGGTTATCGGCCGTTCCGACGAGTCGTCGGCCGAGGACGAGATGGCAACCCTGGAAGAGTTCCGTGTTCGCGCGCGCTGGCCGCGACACGGCGCCGAGATCGTGAGTGGTGAGACGCTGCCGGCGGCCACGGGCGTGGTTCCGGTGTCGGTGAGTTTCACCAAGGGTTGTTATCCCGGACAGGAACTCGTGGAGCGGATGGACAGTCGTGGGGCAACCTCGCCGTTCGTTCTGTGCTCGGTGCCGGCGGCTGGACGTTCACCCGGTGATCCGTACGTCGTCGGCGGTGTCGTGGCGGGCACGGTCACCTCGGTGGCCGGCGAGACGGCCCTGGCCTACGTCAAGCGCGACTTCGCGACGTGATCGACTTCACCAGATCCTGAACGTCGGGTCGAGTGCGCAATGGTGCGAGCTCGCGATCGTTGGCCAGTGAGTGGAGGAGTAGCGCCTCACTCGAAGCATCGGCCTCGACGGAACGCCCGGCGACCGTGAGCCATTGCGCGGCCACGTCGTGATGTCCCTCGGCGGCCAGACTCGCGGCGACGTGCACGGCGAGACGCGTGGTGGGATGCAGTCGGTAGCAGGCGGCTCCGTAGTGGGCGGCTTCGTGATACCGACCGGTGTGC
>Ga0075471_10003618_pt1 | contig 10023 bp, 12 predicted proteins | sample DEB19_08_DNA_2_FD_74787 | JGI IMG/M metagenome (GOLD analysis project Ga0075471, IMG submission 74787) | Aqueous microbial communities from the Delaware River and Bay under freshwater to marine salinity gradient to study organic matter... | ecosystem: Environmental > Aquatic > Marine > Coastal ... | reverse complement strand
CGGAAACGATCGAGTGGTTCTTCGACCACGACATCGCCGCGGTGGCGACCGACACCATCACCTTCGAGGTGTATCCGGCAGTCGACCCGACCTGCTTCATGCCGGTTCACATGATCCACCTCCGCGACATGGGGCTGGTACAGGGCCAGAACTGGAACCTCGACGATCTCGCCGCCGATTGCGCGGCCGAAGGTTCGCTCGCGTGTTTGCTGGTGGCTACGCCGCTTCCCCTGACGGGCGCGGTCGGCGGGCCCGTGGCGCCCACCGCCATCCGCTGAATCGGGGTCAGTTCTCGACCGGCGGGTTCGGCTGGAGCTCGAGGATCGGTACCCACGAGTGGGCCGGAGCGGTCACGAGGTGGACGACCGAATCGGCGACGTCGTCCGGCTCGAGGGTTTCGAAGTGGCGCTGCACGCCGAAGCGGTGCCAACGGGGCATCAGCTCGGTGAACACATCGAGGTCCCATTCCTCGGCGAAACCGGTGAGCGTGGGGCCGAGTCGCAGCACCGACGTCCGGATTCCCGTTCCCTCGCATTCGAGGGCAACTGTCGCCGCGAACGCCTCCAGTCCCGCTTTGGTTGCGAGATAGGTCGCGAGCCCGGGGCGGAGGTGAACGGTCGAGTCCGACGAGATGAAGACGATGTCGCGTGCGGTGTCGGGACGCTCCCGCATCGCGAGCAGGGCCCGCCGGGTCACGAGAATCGCGCCGAGAAGATTGGTCTCGACGATCATCCGGTGAACATCGGGCGCGAGGGCGGTGACATCGCCGGGGCGAGCGACGCCCGCGTTGTTGACGACTGTGTCGACCGGCCCGAAGTCGGCCTCGATCGCCGCGAAGAAGGCGTCGACGGAATCGGCGTCTCCGACATCGAGGCGTGCGGCCAGGGCCCGACCGCCGGCTTGCTCGACCAGAGCCGCGGTTTCGGTGAGGGCGTCGTCCCGGCGGGCTCCGAGTCCCACGCTCCAGCCCCGGGCTCCGAACGCGACAGCAGTGGCCCGACCGACCCCGCTCGAAGCGCCCGTGACGACGGCGATGCGCCCGGTCATCCGAAGTACTCGCCGCCGTTGACGTCGAGGGTCTGTCCGGTGATGACGCGGGACCACGGAGAAGCGAGGAAGACGACGGAATTGGCGATGTCGTCCTGGGGCGGGATGATCCGCAGCGGAATGCGGCCCTCGATTTCGGCTCGGATCTCCTCGGGCGGGCACTCACGGGCCTGAGCCTCCCAGCCGATGTAAGTCTCGACGTTGGGGCCGCCGATCCAGCCGGGGGCAACGCAGTTCACTCTGACCCGATCGGGTCCTAGTTCGAGGGCGAGGGTACGCGCGGCCGTGTGTACGGCAGCCTTGGATGCCGAGTAGCCCCCTTCCAGTTCCCGAATCTTGCGCATGCTCATCGAGATGATGAACACGACCGCCGCATCGCCGTGCTCCCGTGCCGCATTCTTGAGGTGCGGGACGCAGGCCTGCGTGAGCGCGAGCGTGCCCCAGACGTTGACCTCGAAGATCTTCCGCCACTTGGCGAGATCGACGGTCGCCGAGGGTTCGAAGGAGTCCATGCGGAATGCGTTGTTGACGAGGCCGTCGAGCCGACCGTGTCGCTCGATCGTCGTCGCCACCAATGTCGCGACCTGCTCCGGGTCGGTCAGGTTGGTCGGGATCGCGGTGGACCGTCCGCCGCTTTCCGCGATTTCGGACTCCACTGCCGCCAGGTATTCCGCGTTCCGGGCGGCGAGGACGACTGTGGCTCCCTCACGGGCGAGAGCCCGAGCATTGGCCTGACCGAGTCCCGGCCCGACTCCCGAAACGATGACGACCTTTCCATCCATCAGCATGGGCGCAGGTTGGCACACCGGGCCCGCGGTCCGGAAATGCCGGGCGTCGGACTCAGCCGGTCAGGCGGCCGCGCGCCATGCGCTCGCGGACCAAGGGTTCGAAGTGCTCGAGGGGCAGGGTGTCGTAGTCGGGGTCGAAGGCCACTTGATCCCAGTCGTCGGCGAACCGCGCGGCGAGATCGAACCATTCGGCCCCGCGGTACGTCTCGCGGGCGTCGGGGTCGCCCCCGAAGTGGTGGTAGTAGTGCCGGCCCTGGAAATCCTGGTGTACCCGGATCATCTCGTAGACCTCGGGCCGCACGTACGGCTTGATGATGGCGGCCGCGATCTCGGGGTGATTGGGAACGCTGATCGCCTTTCCGATGTCGTGGAGCAGAGACGCGAACACGACCTCGGGATCGGCTCCGTCACGCTCGGCTCGGGTTGCCGTCTGGAGAGAGTGGGTGAGTTGGTCGACCGCGAAGCCATCGGTGATCCCGGCGAGCGAGCGCAGCAATTCGAGCGTCCGCTCGGCTACCCGGGGCTGATTCTCGGAGGTCTCGGCTCCGATGACCGCCCACTGCTCTGCGGTCGATTCGTCCATGCGGGTGAAGGTGCTGGTCATGGGGAGCAGGCTAGGTCAGGAGACCGGCGAGAACGGCCGTGAGCTCGAGTGGACGGTCGCCCTGCACGCTGTGCCCGGAGCCGGCGACGACCACGATCTCCGCGTCCGGGCGGCGGCGCCTCAGCTCGGCGACATCGGCGTCATCCACCACCGGGGATTCGGCGCCCCGGACCAGGACGAGCGGTCCCGGATGGCGTTCCGCGGCGTCCCAGAGGGCGTCGAGGCCGGGAACGACGGCACCGGTGGGGCCCTCGCCGGTACCGCGACGGGGGAGGTCGTAGCGCCAGCGCCAGCGGCCGTCGGGCAATTCGATCGCATTGTGCAGCACGCCCCGACGCAAGGACGTCTCGGATCGGGTCGGGTTGAAGGCGATGGTCCGCTCGAGGATCTCCTCGAATGAGGTGAAGTGCTCGGGACCGTCGATGAACGCGGCGATCGCACTCGACTTCTCACGGTTCACGCCGGGAGTCACATCGACGAGCACGAGAGTGCGGACCAGGTCGGGTGAACGTTCGGCGAGCGCGAGCGTCGTGAGGCCGCCGAGCGACATGCCGACGACGGCCCGAGCATCGGGCGCGAGCATCCGCACCGCAGCCTCGAGCGCAACCGCGTTCTCGGCCGGCCAGTAGGCGTGATCGTCGCGGTGGGATGAGTGGCCGTGACCGGGTAGGTCGACGGCGAGCAAGGGCCGACCGAGAGCGAGGGCGACGGTGTCCCAGGTGTGGGCGTTCTGGGCGCCGCCGTGGACCAGGACGAGATCGGGGTTCCCCGTGCCCCACCGCAGGGCGCTCACGGTTCCGCCGGGGACGTCGACCGACACCCGGGACACCGTCGGGGGTCCGGACCACGGGATCCCGAACTCGGTCGCGTTCTCGGCCAGGAGGGCGAATTCGTCGTACACGGATCCAGTCGACCTCAGGCGACCAGGTCGGTGCAACCGCGTAGCCCGCGCCAGCGGGCTCGAGCCGCGTCGGCCTCGGCGCCCGCAAGCGGAACGGGCGACCCCGATCGGATGTAGGCGGGCGCGAACCGGTAGTCGGAGATCCGTCGACCTACGGCAGTCACGAACAGGACCCCCGTCTCCGCGGCAGGGCCGGGCGGCGAGTAGAAGGCGAAGTTCCCGAGGCCGTAGGCGACGAATCCGCGCCCGAGGCGACCCGCACCCTGGAGTCGGTGGGCGTGGCCCCCGACCACGATGTCGGCGCCGGCCGCGACGAGGATCCGGGCGAGTCGGGTCTGGCGCTCGGTGGGACAGGTCATGCGTTCGGATCCCCAGTGGAGGAATACGACGATGGTGTCGCTCGTACCGCGGGCGGCTCGTACCGCAGCCGCGAGGCGGGCTGCGTCCTTGGCCGAGGCGAGTCCGGGTTGACCGGAGGTTGCGGTCCAGGACCGGATGAGGTGGTCATCGAGCACCTGGGTGGCGCCGAACACGGCGATTCGGGTGCCCTTGATCGTGACTCGGTGCGGCGCGTAGGCCTCACGCGCGTTGCGGCCGATCCCGACCACCGGGTACCCGCTGGATCGTGATGCGAGGATCGAGTCCGCGAGCCCGATCCGCCCGTAGTCCATACCGTGGTTGTTGGCCATAGAGGCGACATCGACCCCGCCGGCCGCCAGGGCGGTGAGGGCGCTCGGCGGGGCCCGGAAGTTGTACTCCTTCGGTCGGGGAACCCCGCGGGTCGTGACCGCCGTCTCGAGGTTGGCCACGGTGAGATCGGCGCTCCCGAGGACTGGCGCGATGGCCCCGAGCACCGAAGCGGGGTCGGCGTCGAGTTTGCTGCGCAGCACTCCCTCGAAGTGGATGTCGCCCGCGAAGGCGAAGGTGACCGGGGCGAGCGGCCGAGACGGGACCGTGGTCGAGGAGGTTCGTGTGGTGGGCGCGACGCTTCGGGGGGACCCGCTCGGATCGTCGCGTTCCGACCCTGAGTTCGCACCGAGCCCGCCGCAGGCAGCGAAGACGAGGAACGCAACGGTGGCCGGGACGAAGCGCACTCGGTGCCGAGGCATCGGGCGAGGCTACTTACACTCCGGGCCGTGCTCCGTTCACCGCAGGCTTTCCGTCGCCTGGCCGTTCTGGTACTCGTGCTGCTCATCGTCCTGGTGGCGAGCGGAGCGGCGGTCCGGCTCACGAATTCCGGTCTCGGGTGCGCCGACTGGCCGGCCTGCAGCGACACCGAGTTCATCGACGTCTCGTCGCGGCACGCCGCAATCGAGCAGTTCAATCGCATCTTCTCGGGTCTCATCGGAATCCCGATCCTCGCTCTGCTCATCGCCGGCTACCGGCGGCGCCCGGCGCGGCGAGACCTGGTCCGGCCGGTGTGGGGCATGCTCGCCCTCTTCGCGGCGGAGGCCGCCGTCGGGGGCCTGTCGGTGCTGCTCGAACTCGCCTGGTTCAGCGTTGCGGCCCACTTCCTGCTCGCCGTCGGCCTCGTGGCCCTCGCGGCCGTGGCGGTGCGCAGGTCCGCCGCCGACGGTCCCGGAGGTGGGGCAGTGCCCTGTCCGGCGTGGCTTCGGCGTAGCGCCGCCGTGACGTTGCTCGGCACGCTCTGGGTGCTCGTCTGGGGGACGCTCCTCACCGCAGCCGGGCCGCACGGGGGCGACGAATTGGCCGACCGGCTGTCCTGGCCGATTCCGACGGTGGCCCGGGTGCACTCCGTGTCGGTCGATGTTCTGGTCGCGTTCGTGCTCGGGGTCACGATCCTCGCGGCGAGGCGGGCAGCGCAGCCCGTGGTGCTCCGCGCTCTGGCCTGGACCCTGGCGGCCATGGTGGCCCAGGGTGCGCTGGGCTATGTGCAGTACCTCAACGACATCCCGGCCACCCTGGTGTGGTTCCACGTGGTGGGCGCCACGCTCGTGGCCCTCTCGGTCTTCGAATTCGCCATGACGGCGGGTGTCGTCGGAGCGGGAACCCGTCCACCGAACGGTGGCGCCGACGGCGGGAGGGTCTCGGATCAGGATGGACGGTCGATCACGACGGACCGAGTCGGGCGGGTCTGAGCGGGTGGAGGTTCACCTCGTCGACGGAACATACGAACTGTTTCGTCAATATCTGGCTCCGCGCCCGGGTCATCGGGATCCCGACGGAGTCGAGGTGGCCGGGGTTCGGGGGGTCGTCCAGTCGATCCTCGGCATGATCGAGGCGGGCGCCACGCACGTCGGCGTCGCCACCGATCACACGGTCGAGTCGTTTCGGAACGACCTGTGGGCCGGGTACAAGACGGGGGAGGGCATCGAACCCGAACTCTTCGCCCAGTTCCCCCTGCTCGAAGCCGCGCTCGTTGCGCTCGGTGTCGCGGTCTGGCCGATGGTCGAGCACGAGGCCGACGACGGCCTGGCCAGCGCGGCTGCGGTCGCCGCCGCCGACCGGAGGGTCGATCGGATCCTGATCTGCACGCCCGATAAGGACCTGGCCCAGTGCGTGGGCGGGCGGACCGTGATGTTCGACCGGCGGCGCGAAGTGATTCTCGATGCCGATGCGGTAAGGGAGAAGTACGGAGTCGCACCCGCGGCGATACCCGATTGGTTGGCTCTGGTCGGTGACGCCGCGGACGGCTTCCCGGGTCTCCCCGGGTTCGGGGCCAAGACCGCAGCCGCGCTCCTCGGCGTCTTCGGGACGCTGGAGGCGATTCCCGACGATCCCGCCGAATGGTCGGTACCCGGTGTGCGCGGTGCGGCCCGCCTCGCGACCGTCCTCGCCGAACAACGGGCTGACGCCGATCTGTTCAAGGTCCTGGCCACGCTCCGAACCGACGCGCCGGTCGGAACCGTCGACGATTGGGTGTGGCGGGGACCCGGTCCGGACTTCCCGGCCTGGTGCGAGCGTCTCGGTTCGCCGAGACTGGTGGAGCGGGCGGAGCGAACCGCCCGGGAGAGGGGAGCACGATGAGTGTCACCGTCGACCGGAGCCGACCGGGAATCGCCCGGATCGTGCTCGACCGGCCGGAGAGGTTGAACGCGCTGAACTACGAGATGGTGCGGGGACTCTACGATGCGTTCGGCAACCTCGCCGAAGATCGTTCCTGCCGCGTGATCGTGCTCACCGGCGCAGGCCGCGGATTCTGCGCCGGACTGGATCTCACCGAAGGGGCGAGCCCGCCGGGAACGGCCGATCTCGGTCGACCGCAAGCGGGGATGCGGGTGCAGGAATTCATTGCCGGTCTGGTGCCCAGGATGCGATCGGTTCCCCAACCGATCATCGCTGCGGTGAACGGAGCGGCTTCGGGGGGTGGTCTCGCATTGGCGCTGGCCAGCGACATCCGCATCGCCGCTACTTCGGCGCGATTCAACGTCGCGTTCATCCGGGTCGGCCTTTCGGGGTGCGATATCGGCGTCTCGTGGCTCCTCCCCCGGCTGGTCGGGGCATCGCGTGCCTTCGAACTGCTGCTGACGGGCCGGATGGTCGATGCGACCGAGGCCGACCGGATCGGCCTCGTCAGCCGGGTCGTGCCCGACGCAGAACTCGAGGACGCGGCGCTCGCGACGGCGGGGCTCATCGTCGGAAACAGTCCGTTCGGGGTCCGGATGACCAAGGAAGTCATGTGGAGTCAACTCGAGATCGGGTCGCTCGAGGCGGGGATCGATCTGGAGAATCGGACCCAGGTGCTCTCCAGCTTCACCGGGGACTTGGTCGAGGCGATGGCAGCCTTCGCCGAGAAGCGCCCGGCCCGATTCGGGGACGGGTGATTTCGGTGCTGGCGGGACGCACCGCTCTGATCACCGGCGGCGGCCGCGGTATCGGGCGCGCGATCGCGTTAGCGCTCGCGGCCGACGGCGCCGACGTCGTTGTGAATTTCCGCCGGGACGCCGACGCGGCTGCGGAAACCGTTGCGGAAGCGGAGGCGCTCGGGAGTCGCGCACTGGCAATCCCCGGGTCGGTCGACGAGTACGCCGACTGTGAAGCGCTCGTCGGCGCGGCGGTCCGTGCGTTCGGCAAGGTTGACATCCTCGTGTGCAACGCCGGAGTGGCCTCATCGGGTCGGTCGGTGGCGTCCACGGAACCCGAGGAGGTGGAGCGCCTCTTCCGCACCCACGCCTTCGGGGCATGGGCGTGCAGCAAACTCGTGCTGCCCACGATGCGGCAGCAGGCCCGAGGCGACATCGTCATGATCTCCAGTGCGGCGACCGTGCACATGGCCGCCAACTCGGCCCCGTACAACATGGCGAAGGCGGCGCTCGAGGCGCTCGCGGCCGGCCTCGCGAAGGAGGAGCGTCGTAACGGGATCCACGTCAACGTCGTGGCGCCCGGACTGGTCGACACCGAGATGGGGCGGCGCCTCGTGAGGGGGGCGATGGGCGTCGACGACATCCGAACGATCGACGCGGGAAGTCCGTTCGGGCACGTGTGCTCACCCGAGGAGGTCGCCGATGCGGTGCGATTCCTCGTCTCGGAACGAGCGAGTTATCTCACGGGCCAGCGCCTCGGGGTGGACGGCGGAACGTTCTGAGTCGGCCGGTGTTCGTCATCGTCCTGGTCTGGCTGGTCGTCGAGCTGATCGTCGCCGCGATGGTCGCGGACGCGATCGGAATCCTTCCCACGTTGCTCGCGCTGGCGGCCTGCTCGGGTCTCGGGGTGGTTGTCGCAGCCGCCGCCGGACGCGATGCCTTCGGCCGAGTGATCGACCGGGTCGCTACGGGGCGAATGCCGGGTGACGAGTTGATCGAGGGTGCTCTCGTGCTCGCCGGCGGAGCGCTGTTGGTGGTTCCCGGCTTCGTCAGCGCCGGGGTCGGCCTCCTCGTTCTTCTACCGATCGTTCGGGCCGGGGTGCGCAACGTCGTCCGGCGGCGGATCCGGCGGCGCCTCGGGCCGCAGTCCGAGGGCGGTGGGCCGCCCGACGACGTGATCGACGTCTGAGCGGACGACGAGATTCGGGGGATCAGCCTCGGAGGATCTCGGCCGCGACCGCGCAACCCGGCTGCCGCGCCGTTTCGGGAACCGGGGCGCGGCCCCGGGGGCCCACGGCGGCGTCGAAACGCTCGTTCGGTAGCAGGACGTGTTGGGGTCCGGACGCCTCGACGATGCGGCGGAGGAGCGGTCCGGGGAGACAGTGGCCTTCGGGGGCGACGATCCACGAACGGTTCGGGACGAGGGCGGTGAGCATCTCCTCCGTGTCGGCGGTGACGAGCACTCCTTCCGGGCCGATCGCGATTGCGGGTACGAGCAGAACGGCTACCGAACCGGCGGGGAGATCCCAGGGATCGAGGACGCGAACGGAACGGTCGGTACGGCGTTCGCGAAGGGCCCCGGTCGGGTCGGAGCCGCGCACCCGATAGGCCAGGAACGGGAGATCGGTCCGTTCGGCGCAAGCCTCATCGACCGCCCGCGTCCAGCCGAGCGCAACGACTGCTTCGCTCTCGTCGGTGAGAGGTAGGGCCCGAGCCAGGTGTCGGCCGGTGGGGTCGGACCGAAGGGCCTCGACCACGCGGCGGGCCTCGCTCGCGGGGTCGGCGGCCGTCAAGAGACGGGTACACGCCCAGAGCAGTGCCGAGTCCGCCGGATGGTGGGTGATGACGCGACGACAGGCAACCACCAGCGACGCCGGTTCGTCGGCGTATCCCGCGAGAGCTGCCGTTGCGGCCGCCGCGAGGTCCTCACCCGCCCCCCGCCGGGCGATCGCCCGAAGGCGCTCGGCCGGGGTCACGTCACCCCACATCCGTCATCCGCTCCTCGGATCGGGGAATCGGGTGCGGGACCGGAGTTCGGCCGTTGCTTCGGCGATGGCCGGAGCCGCGGCCGCGACCACGCCGAGGCCCCGCACGTCTCCGGCCAGGCGCATCCGACCCGTGGCGAGCGCCGCCTGGGCGCTCTCGGCTCCCGAGGCCAGTCGAACGGCGGTCTCCCGATCGCACCGGATGACGGTGGCCGGCTCGACGGTGTCCTCCTCCGGTCCCGTGACCGCCGCCACCGTACCGGCGCGAATCGTTATGCCGAGACGGATCTCCTCGGACTGCGCCCCGATGACGAGAACGGCGGACCCGTCGCCGAGGTCGGGATCGACAATCGTCTCCCGAATCGCGGCGGCGAAGGCTGCCGACCACGACGGCGACAGGAACTCGGGCACACGCGCACGGTAGGCCACGACCGGTGGAGGGCGCGTAGCCTGCCCCGGTGCCTCCCGTGATCCGCGCTGCCCCATCCTTCCCGGATGCGCTGCGGATCCCGGCCGACGCCGTCGCCGCCCGGATCGACTCCCTCCTCGGGTCCGAGGCGGCCCGATGGACAGCGGTCGATCCCGCCCTGACCGAGCCGTTCGCCGCACTGCGGGCCTTCGTCGCCGAGGGGGGCAAGCGGCTTCGCCCGACCTTCGTTCACACGGCGTTCATGGGGGCCGGAGGCCGCGCGCTGGATCCGGCCGTCATCGATGCGGCGGCGGCGGTCGAACTCGTTCACACCTTCGCTCTCGTCCATGACGACGTCATGGACGGTTCGCTCACCCGTCGCGGCGCGCCATCGCTGCACCACCGATTCGCGGCGCAGCACGAGGCGGAGGCAGGGCGCGGTGAGGCGCGCCGGTTCGGGGAGGGATTGGCGATCCTCGTCGGCGACTTCGCGATCGTCTACGCCGACATCCTGATGGCCTCCGC
>Ga0075471_10003617_pt1 | contig 10024 bp, 4 predicted proteins | sample DEB19_08_DNA_2_FD_74787 | JGI IMG/M metagenome (GOLD analysis project Ga0075471, IMG submission 74787) | Aqueous microbial communities from the Delaware River and Bay under freshwater to marine salinity gradient to study organic matter... | ecosystem: Environmental > Aquatic > Marine > Coastal ... | reverse complement strand
GCCCCGCTGCCGCAGGTCGCGGATGAGGGCGGCGATCGGCTGGTCGACGGCGCGGGCGTTGTTGGCATGTCCCTCCCGCAGCTTCGTGTGCTGGTCCCAGCGGTCGGCCCCAACGCCCGTGCAGGTCAGCTCCACGAACCGCACACCCCGCTCCACCATCCGCCTGGCGAGCAGGCACTCCGTGCCGAAGATCTGCGTCGGCTTGTACTCCGCCTCGAGGCCGTAGGCCCGCTTCGTCGCGGCCGTCTCTCCCGAGAGGTCGAGCAGGTCGGGCACCTGCGTCTGCATCCGGTAGGCGAGCTCCTGGTTGGCGATCGCGCTTTCGAGCGCGTCGGGCACGTGGCCAGCGCCGGAGAGCCTGGCGGCGAACTCCCCGTCGAGCCGACGGGCGAGCTCGAGCTTCGCCAGCTGCTGCGCCGCCCCACGCTCGCCGCGGCGGACGTTCGCCAGCCCCACGGCGTTGGGCTTGATCACCGAGCCCTGGTACGTGGCAGGCAGGAATCCGTTGGTGAAATTGTCGAGGCCACCGGGCGGAATCAGGCCGCCGTTGATCACCACGTAGCCGGGCAGCTCGTCGTTCTCGCTGCCGAGGCCGTAGGTCGTCCACGCCCCCATGCTCGGCCGGCCCTGCAGGCCGCTGCCGGTGTGCAGGAAGTAGTTGGCGTTGGTGTGCTCGGGAAACTCGCTCGTCATCGAGCGGACGATCGCCAGCTCGTCGACGATCGCGCCCATGTTTGGAAAGAGCTCGCTCACCGGGATGCCACTGCCGCCGAAGGGCTGGAACGTCCACGGGCTCGGCAGCACCGAACCGACGTTGTTGAACTGCGTGGCGTCCACCTTGAAGAGCGACCGCGGATCCTTGCCGGCATGCCGCTCGAGGGCGGGCTTCGGGTCGAAGCTGTCGACCTGCGACACGCCGCCGTCCATGTAGAGGAAGATCACGCTCGTCGCCCGGGCCGGATGGTGGACGGCCGGCAGCACGCCGCGGCCCGCCGCGGCGGCGCGGTCGCCGGCGAGCAGTGCCGCCGCGGCCACGGCGCCGAAGCCGCAGGATGTCTGGCGGAGCGCTTCGCGCCGCGACAGGGGCGGAGCGAGCTCGCGGCCGCATGGGTGCGGGTGTCGTGTCATGGCACGAAGATGAATTCCTTGGCGTTGACGAGCGCGTGGGCCAGGTCGGTCCAGGCCGCCTCGTGCCGCGGCTGTTCGGCGAGATTCGCCCCGTGCAGCCGGGCCTGTGCCTCGAGGAAGCCGACTGCAGCCGCCTGCTCGGCCGCCGTGGCCGGCCGCGCGAACGCCTCGTGGTACATCCGGTCGATCCGCTGCGGTGTGGAGAGCGATTGGTCGGCGAGCGTCTTGCGCGCCCACAGCGCCGCCTGCTCCGCCACGAACGGGTCGTTCATGAGCGTGAGGGCCTGCGCCGGGACGTTGGTGACGTTTCGCCGACCCATGGACTGGAACGGCACCGGCATGTCGAAGGCGGTGAGGAAGCTCGGGAGAAAGTTGCGGCGGACACGGGTGTAGATGCTGCGGCGGCCGGCGCCGTCGAGCGGGCCCGACGCGGGCTTGCCGCGGCCGTCGTGGAACTCCGTGACGAAGACCTCGACGCCGGGGCCGCCGACGGTGCGATCGAGCCGGCCCGACACGGCGAGGATCTTGTCGCGGATCGCCTCCCCCTCCAGCCGCCGCAGCGGATGGTGGTGCAGGAGGAGGTTGAGCGGATCCTTCTCGACGGCCCGCGGATCCCGCACGCCGCCCATCCGCCAGGTGCTGCTCGTGACGATCTCGCGCACGAGCCGCTTCACGCTCCAGCCCTCGTCGCGAAACCGCACGGCGAGCGTGTCGAGCAGTCCTTGTGCCAGCGGGTCGGCCGCCGCCTCCCCGAGCCTGCCGAAGTTGTCCGTCGTGGGCACGAGCCCGCGGCCGAAGAGGTGGTGCCAGACGCGGTTGACCATCACGCGGCCGGTGAGCGGGTTGCCCGGATCGAGCACCCGCTCGGCGAGTTCGAGCCGGCCGGACGACCGGGTCGGCCACGCAGGCTGACTGTGCCCGTCGATCGCCTCGAGGAACCGGCGCGGCGACAGCTCGCCCGGACGGGCAGCCGAGCCCTTCACGAGCACGAACTGATCGACGCCGTTGCCGTCGAGCGCCGCCGGAGCGATCGCGGAGACGAGCTTCGCATCGGCAAGGATCGTGGCCCGCGCGGCCGCGAGCGACTCGGCCCGGGCGACCGCGGCCCGGGCCGCGGCCGCATTCCAGTCAAACCGCTCGCCCTCGAGCAGCCGGTTGACCTCCGCAACCGCGACGTGATCGGCCCGGCGAGGCTCGTCGGCAGTGGCCACCACCTCGGCGACGTCGGCGGCACCTGCGATGGCGACGTATTCGACGTGCACGAGATGACCCTTGTCCCAGGCCGTGTCCTTCCGCAGGTCCTGGCGGATCCACCGCCACTCCCCCTGCGTGTCGACGGACATGACGTGGCTGCCGTAGAGCGGCCCGCCCGAGAGCAGCACGTGGCCATCGACCACGGCGTTGATCTGCACGTTGCCGCGGATGCGGTGCCAGAGCACGCCGCCGGTCGTCCGCACCTTCGGCGTCCGCAGCACGCGGCCCGCGCGATCGACCGTGCCGAGCGGGCCGGGATCACGGTCGCCGACGGAGCGGGTCGTCGACCAGACAGGATCGCTGTGGGCGTGGCCCACCGGCTCGAGCCGCAGCCGCCGCGGCCGTCCCTCCGCCACTGGCTCAAGGAACGGCGCGCCCGCCGTCACCGGCTGCCAGGCGGCGCCGTCGGCGATGATCGGCGTGGATGCCGCGCCCAGCCCGTAGTCGGCGATCACGACGCTGGCATCGTCGACCGACCGAGGCTCAGGCCGGTCGACGGCGGCCAGCGCCGCGCGGCCGGCGGCGTCGAGCGGCGCGGCGAGCAGGCCGAGCAGTTCGGCACGCGTCACCCGGTCGGCCTCCTCGAGCCGTCGCGCCACCCGCCGGTTGGCCTCGAGCGTCTCGAACGGCACCTGCCGGTAGCTGCTCGACATCACCATGCCGGCCAGCGCGTAGTAGTCCTCGTTGGAGATGGCGTCGAACTTGTGGTCGTGGCAGCGGGCGCAGCCGAGCGCCATGCCCAGGAACGCCTTGCCAAAGGTGTCGACGCAGTTGTCGACCCGGTCGGCCTCGTCCTGCGCGATGTCGACCGGCGCGTGCACCGCCTCGCCCAGGAACCAAAAGCCGGTGCCCACGACCGACTCGTTCCCGCCGGCCGCGTCGAGCCTCGGCTGCGCGACGAGATCGCCGGCAATCTGTTCGCGGACGAACTGGTCGTAGGGCAGGTCGGCGTTGAACGCCCGCACGACCCAGTCGCGATACCGCCAGGCATTCGGGATCGGGTAATCGAACTCGTGGCCCCGCGCCTCGCCGAAGCGGACCACGTCGAGCCAGTGTCGGGCGAACCGCTCGCCGTAGTGCGGCGACGCGAGGAGCCGATCGACGTACTTTTCGAAGGCCGTGGGATCGGGATCGGTCGCGAGGTTCGCGACGTCGGCCGGATCGGGCGGCAGACCCGTGAGGATCTCGCTCGCCCGCCGCACGAGCACCGCGCGGGATGCCTCCGCCGCGGCCGCGAGCCCCGCCGCCTCCAGCCGCGCGAGCACGAAGCGGTCGATATCACCGCGGCACCACGCGCCGTTCTTCACCGGCGGCGGCGCACTTGCCTGCGGCGGCTGCCAGCACCAGTGCTCCGCCCGCCGCTTCGCGATGTCGAAGCCGTCGCCCGCGGCGGCCTTCGTGCCATCGTCGGGCCAGGGCAGACCGCGGCGGACCCAGTCCTCGATCGTGCGGATCGCCGCGTCGGGCAGCCTCCCCTTGGGCGGCATCTGCAGGTCGCCGTCGTAGCGGACCACCTTGACGATCAGGCTGTCGTCCGGCTTGCCGGCGACGGCCACGCCCTCGGCCGCGTGAAAGTCGGCCCGCGAGTCGAATGACAGACCACCCTCCGGATCGCCGGTCTTGGACGAGTGGCACTCCGCACAGTGCTCCACGAGCAGCGGCCGCACCTTCGTCTCGAAGAACGCCGCGTCGTCCGGCGAGATCGCGGCGAGCGGGCCAGCGGACCAGGCCGCCGCGGCGACGACCGCGACGAGGGCCAGCGGCCGTGACCGCCACGGATGGTGCCACCCGGGGCATCGGCGGTGGATCGGGCCGCTGATCATGGATGCCGGCACTCCGGGGAATATCCCTCCATTCTACCCGCCCGGAGGGCAGGGTCGACACGGCTTCAAAGATCGAGACCATCGCTGCAGTTCGGGGCCGCCCGTGCCCCATCGCCGGACGTTCGCTTCGGCCTTCCAGGCCTCCACGCACTCGGAGATGACTGCGCTTCGGCATCCATGCCTGCGCTGGTCATCTACGCCGGCTCTCGGGGCACGGGCGGCCCCTCACGGATGTCGCACAGAAACATTCCGATACCGAAACGCTCACCGCAGCGGCGGCCAGGGCACCGTCGCGCCGTCGACCGCGACCACGTGAAAGTGGTGCACCGCCGGCACGTCGGCCTTCCATGTCCACACCAGCCGCTTGTCCGGCGACACCTCGAGCAGACGCACGCCGTCGGCGCCGATCCGGTAGCTGGCGATCATCGTGTTGCCGTCGGGCAGCCGCTGGATGCCGCAGGCATCGTTGATCGCGCCGCCGGTGTCGGCGGCCGTGACCTGCCAGCGCGGGCGGCCGTCCGGGCCGTACTCGACGACGCGATTGCCGTTGGTGAGCCCCGCCACGATGCCGCCGTCGGGCAGGGCGATCGCCGTGAACGGCCAGCTCTTCGCTTCCGGCTCGCCGGGCACGTGGGTGTCGATCCGGGAAAGCTCCCTGCCGGTCGCGTCGTAGCGGACGATCGCGAAGTCGAGTAGGTGCGGCACGAGGTAGCTGCCGTCGGCCTGCTTCCGCGCCATCCGCGACTGCATGTGGGCGTTCTGCTTCTGGCAGGCGAGCGGAAACTCCGCCTTCACGCCGCCGTCGGCGGCGATCTCCCGCAGCCGCGGATTCGGCCCGGCCTCCGTGAGCACGTAGGTGCCCTCGGCCGTCTTCTGGATGCTGTTGACCTCTTCCTGCGTGCCATCGTACCGCCACACGACCTCGCCGCCGCCGGCCCCGACGGGCTTCACCTCGACGGCGGCGCCATGCGGCGTGCCGGGACCCTTCGACAGTGCGAGCAGCACGTTGCCGTCGGGCAGCACCCAGCCCTCCCGCGTGGCGGCGGGCCACGACCACTCGACTCGGCCCGCGGGGTGGTCGGGACCGATCTCGACGAGCGCAGTGCGGCCACCGCAGAGAAGCACCCGCCGCGACGTGGCGGCCGCACGCGGCAGCCGCTTGATCCTGATGCGACGGTATTCCATCTGGCCGCGGTCCCCCTCCAGGCCGATCGGCCCGGTGGCCGGCACCTTCATGTCGGCGGTGAGCAGCTCGCCGTTGCAGGTGGCCTTCGCCACGCCGCCGGCGACCGTCACCTCGAGCTCGTTCCACTCCTGCGGTCGATACTTCTGCAGCTCCTTCCAGGGACCGGCGAGGGAATAGTCGCGGCACTGCAGCTGCGGCTGCCGGATGAAGACGCCGCTGTCGGCGTTGGGCGTCGCCCGGAATTCGAGCCGCAGCACGAAGTCGTCGGGGAACTCCCGCTCCGTCCAGAGCTGCTGGATCCGGCGGCCCTCCGCCGGCGTCTTCACGACGAGCCGGCCGTTGATCGCCGCGTAGCGACCGTCGCTGGAAACGGTCTTCCCAGCGAACGACACCGGCTCCGTCACGTCGACCCACACGGGCGCGTCGGGCGGCGGATTCTTCTGCGGCTTCCGCGGCGGCGTCGGGCGAAAGCCCCAGCCGGTCAGGTCGCGGCCGTTGAAGAGGCTCTCGAAACCCTCCTCCGGCACGAAGGGATCGGCCGCGGTGTCGATGAAGCCGAGGGTCGCGAAGACCGGCCGCAATGCCGCGGCCCAGCGGTCGTAGCCCGCCGGATTCAAGTGCAGCAGATCGGGGAAGAACTCGGGCCGGGCATCGCCCGCGGGGTCGGCGAAGAGCGTGTGCGTGTCGAGCACCGTGATCTGCGGATCGCCGCGCACGGCTGCGTCCACCAGGCCGTTGAGTCTGCGGATCGTGTCGGCGGGCCGCTTCTTCTGCTCGGAGCTCGGCAGCACGCGGCAGAGGATGATCGGCGTCGTCGCGCCGCGGCGTGCGTCGTGCTCCTTCACGGCGGCGACGATCTTCTTGAGGTTTCGCTCGATCGCTTCGGGATCGATGCCCACCTCGATGTCGTTGGTGCCCGCAAGCAGGACGATCGCGGCGGGATCGAGGGCGAGCACGTCGTCGGCCAGGCGGATGAGCATGCCGCGGGTCGTGTCGCCGCCGATGCCGCGGTTGGCGAGCTTCATGCCGGGGAAGCGGTCGCGGAAACCGTCGCCCCAGCCGGCGGTGATCGAGTCGCCGAGAAACACGACGGCCCCCTTGTCGGCCGCCGTCCGCTGCGACCAGGCCCGCCGCCGCTCCCGCCAGCCCTTCACGTAGCCGTCGTAGCGGCGGAGTTTTCCTTCGCCCGGCAGGCCGTCCTCGACGGTCGGCAGCTCGAAGGGATCCGCCGCCGGCTGGGCGATCGCCACCGACGCCAGGGCGATCGTCACGAGCCACGCCCCGCACGCGACCGAAGCCCGCCGCCCGCCGCCGCGCGTCGCCAGATGCATGAATTGCGTGAGATGCATGTCGCCCTCCCGTGGATCGTTCCCGCTACAGTCCGCCGCGGCCGGGCATGATACCCTGTCGCACCGGCCGGGATGCCGCCTCCTGCGGCCCCGGCCCCACGCTCACGCACGGGAGACAAGCCCATGACGACGCCCCACCTTCGAGGCTGCCGCACATGGACGCGTCGCGGCCCGCGTGCCACCCTCTTGATCGCGGCCCTGCTCGCCGGCCTCGCGGCAGCGGCCCGCGCCGCGGAGCCGGTCGACATCATCTTCGACACCGACATCGGCAACGACGTCGACGACGTGCTCGCCCTGGGACTCCTGCACGCGCTCGAGTCGCGGGGCGAATGCCGGCTGCTGGCCGTGACCATCACGAAGGACAGCCCGCTGGCCGCCCCGTTCACCGACGCGGTCAACGAGTTCTACGGCCGCGGCTCGATCCCGATCGGGGTGGTCCGCGGCGGCGTCACGCCGCCGCCGGGCCCGTTTCTGCCACTCGCCGAGGCCCGCGACGGCGACCGTCTCCGCTACCCGCACGACCTCGTGGACGCGGCCACCGCGACCGAGGCGGTGAGGCTGCTGCGGCAGACGCTGGCCGGGCGTCCCGATCGTTCGGTCGTGATCGTGCAGGTGGGTTTCTCGACGAACCTCGCCCGGCTGCTCGACTCGCCGGCCGACGACGTCTCCCCCCTCAAGGGCCGCGACCTCGTGGCGGCGAAGGTGCGGCTGCTCTCGCTGATGGCCGGCGCCTTCGCGCCGATCAGGGGCAACGCCCGATTCAGCGAATACAACATCGTCACCGACCTGCCGGCGGCGCGCAAGGTCGCGGCCGAATGGCCGACCCCGATGCTCTGGAGCGGCTACGAGATCGGCTCCGCGCTGCCCTATCCGGCGGCGAGCATCGAGCAGGACTATTCGTACGTGGCCCACCATCCTCTGGCCGAGGCCTACGTCCTCTACAAGCCTCCGCCCCACAATCGCCCCACGTGGGACCTCACCAGCGTGCTGGCCGTCGTGCGGCCCACCCGTGGCTACTTCGGGCTGTCGGAGCCGGGCCGCGTCTCGATCGGCGAGGACGGGCGGACGACGTTCGAGCCCGCCGCCGACGGCCGCGACCGCCATCTCACGGCGACGCCGGAGCAGGCGGCCCGGGCCGTGGAGGCGTTCGTCAATCTGTGTAGCGAGCCCGTCTGCAGCCGCCAGTGAGCCGGCGGGCTGCATGCGGCACGCTCGCGACTCGGCACGGACCGGTTGCCGCCCGGGCCGCGAGGCCGTAGAACACGCCCGGCTTCGATCACAGTGGCTTCACCCGCACCGCAGGAGACTCCGATGGCAGACCCGACCCCGCAACAGCGGCTCGAACGGCTTGGCGTCGCGCTGCCTCCCGCGCCGAAGCCCGCCGGCGTCTACAAGCCCGGCCTCGTCGTGGGCCGCCGGCTCTACGTCTCCGGACACGGCCCGCTGCTGGGCGACGGGACGATGGTGCAGGGCGTCGTCGGCCGCGACATGGACGCCGACGGAGGCAAGCAGGCGGCGCGGCAGGTCGGCCTGGCGATCCTGTCCACCGTCATCGCCACCGTAGGCAGCCTCGACAAGGTGAGCCGCGTGATCAAGGTGCTCGGCATGGTCAATGCCACGCCCGAGTTCGACCGCCACCCCTACGTGATCAACGGCTGCAGCGAGCTGTTCGCCGAGGTCTGGGGACCGGATGCCGGCGTCGGGGTCCGCAGCGCGGTCGGCATGGGCTCCCTCCCCGGCCATATCGCCGTCGAGATCGAGGCCCTCTTCGAACTCGCCTGAACGCCGGCGAAACGGCCGATTGCTGCGGCGAATGCAGGCCCGCGGGCCGTGCCGGACGCGTTGCCCCACCCGCGGGCGTGACGTATCCTTGAGCGGGCTTGGAACGGGGCTTTTTCCGGTGCTTGGCACCGCAGCCGCCGGCCGTGTCCGGGCTCGTCGAGACAGCCCCATGCATCCTGCGCGGACAGGTCGGCGATGGCTCGTGGCGGCGACCGCCGTGGTCGTCCTCGCAATGGCCATGACGCCCGCCGCCGCCGCGCCGGACGGCCCCGCCGCGGTGCCGACCACGTTCTTCACGGAACGGGTGCGGCCGCTCCTCGAACGCCGCTGCGTCGAGTGCCACGGCGCCGACACGGCCGAGGGTGGCCTACGGCTCGATTCGCTCGCCGGCCTCGCCAAGGGAGGCCGGTCCGGCCCCGCGATCCGCCCGACGGCAGCCGAGCAGAGCCTGCTGATTCAGGCGGTCCGCCGGCTCGACGAGTCGCTGGCCATGCCGCCGGAGCAGCCGCTCGAGAAGGACGAGATCGCCGTGCTCGTGGAGTGGATCGCCGGCGGCGCCCCGCACCCCGACGGCCCGATCCCGGCCGTCGCCACGCCGGCCGTCGCCGCGGGCCGCGGCCGCGACTTCTGGTCGCTCAAGGCTCCCGTCCGCACCGATCCGCCGCGGGTGTCGGCCGCACACGGCGGCGCGGCTGCCCATCCGATCGACGCCTTCATCCTGGCCGACCTCGAATCCCGCGGCCTCGAGCCGACTGCCGTCGCCGACAAGCCCACGCTCATCCGCCGCGCCACGTTCACGCTCACCGGCCTGCCGCCGACGCCCGACGAGATCGACGCATTCGTCGCCGACGCCTCGCCCGACGCCTTCGCGAAGGTCGTCGACAGGCTGCTCGCCTCGCCGCACTACGGCGAGCACTGGGCCCGGCACTGGCTCGACGTCGTCCGCTACGCCGATTCCAACGGACTCGACGAGAACATCGCCCATGGCAACGCCTGGCGCTACCGCGACTGGTGCATCCGGGCGCTCAACGACGACGTACCGTTCGACCGCTTTCTTCGCGAGCAGATCGCCGGCGACCTGCTCGCCGCCGCCGAGGCCGACGAGTCGCGGCGGGTGGACCTGCTCGTCGCGACCGGCTTCCTCTCCCTGGGCCCCAAGGCGCTCGCCGAGGGGGATCTTACGAAGCTCGTGATGGACATCATCGACGAGCAGATCGACACCACGGGCCGCGCGGTGCTCGGCCTCTCGCTCGGCTGCGCCCGCTGCCACGACCACAAGTTCGATCCCGTCTCCCAGGCCGACTACTACGCCCTGGCGGGCATCTTCAAGAGCACGAAGACGATGGAGTCGCTCAAGCGGCTCGCCAAGTGGCACGAGCACGTGATCGCCGCGCCCGCCGACCGGGAGCGGTTCGCGGAGCACGAGGCCCGGATCGCGGCCGGCAAGAAGGGGATCGAGGCCTTCCTCGCCGACACCCGGCGGCAGCTCGCGGCGGCGACGG
>Ga0075471_10003615_pt1 | contig 10025 bp, 9 predicted proteins | sample DEB19_08_DNA_2_FD_74787 | JGI IMG/M metagenome (GOLD analysis project Ga0075471, IMG submission 74787) | Aqueous microbial communities from the Delaware River and Bay under freshwater to marine salinity gradient to study organic matter... | ecosystem: Environmental > Aquatic > Marine > Coastal ... | reverse complement strand
CCGCCCAGGAAAAAAGCCCCGGCAGGAGGGCGAGGCAGGCGAGCGCATGGACAAGACCGATGATGACGGCATACCGCCAGCGCACATGGTAGGGGCGAACCGAGTCGGGCAAGACTCCCTGCCGGCCGGCCTGCGGGGCGGGCCATGTGTCGAGCGCGTGCATGCGACATCCTGTCTCTATCCACCACCATCCGCCGCAGCACACGATGCCGTTGCGATCTCGCCGGAGCACGACGCAGGGCGTCTGCTCCGACCAGCCACCATCTTCAACCAGCCGTTGAAGAAAGGACAGCCCAGATCGTGCCGGAGCGTCCACACGAGGCCACAGGCACCGCACAAACCCCGGCACGACCGTCACCATCGGCAGGGTCGCCGGCTGTGCGACCCGAATCCGGAAATTTTTGGCCCCTCGTGTGACACGCCGAGGCCGGGCGGCAACTCATCTCATGTGAGCCGCTCCCGGCGGAGGGGGTGCGCTTCGCGGAGTTCCCACTTTTTCGCAAAGGATGGTTTTCGCATGGATCCCCAGATCATCAGCTGGATCGTGAGCCTCATCGCCGGCGGCGCCGGTGGCAACATCGTCGGTGCCCTGCTCAAGAATCGCAACCTCGGCCCGATGCTCAACACGGTGCTCGGGCTCGTCGGCGGCGGCGTCGGCGGCAAGATCCTGCCCATGCTCGTGCCGGCCATCGGCTCGCTCGTCGGCGGCACGGACAGCCTCGCCGGCACGGGCGGCCTCTCGGCGATCGTCGGGGCCCTGCTGCCCCTGATCGTGAGCTTCCTCAAGAAGCCCGCGACCACCTGATCGCACGCGCGGTCGAGAACGCACGCTCAACGCGGCCGGGGGGCACCATGCCTCCCGGCCGCAGCGTTTCACGAACGGCCGTCAGGGTGCAAGGCGCTCGAGCAGCCAGGCTCCGCGGGCATCGCGGCGGAAGCACAGCCGGTCGTGAAGCCGGCTCGGCCGCCCCTGCCAAAACTCGATCCGCTCGGGCACGAGCCGAAAGCCGCCCCAGTGGGTCGGGCGAGGAATCGCGGCGTCGTCGGGATGCTCGGCACGGAAGCGGGCGAAAAGCGTCTCGAGCGCCGCGCGGTCCGGAATCACCTCGCTCTGCGGCGAACTCCACGCTCCGATCCGCGACGTGCTCGGCCGGCTCCGAAAATACTCGTCGGATTCGGCATCGCTCGTGCGTTCCACGCGGCCCTCGATCCGCACCTGCCGCTCGAGCACGGTCCAGTGAAACGTGAGCGCGGCGTGGGGATTCGCCGCGAGTTCCCGGCCCTTGCGGCTTTCGTAGTTCGTGAAGAAGCAGAAGCCGCGGGCGTCGAATCCGCGCAAGAGCACGATCCGGGCCGACGGCCTGCCCTCGGGCGTGGCCGTGGAGAGCGTCATCGCCTCCGGCTCGGGCACCCCGGCTGCGACTGTGGCGTCGTACCAGGCCGCGAACTGCCGAAAGGGATCCCGATCAACCGAGCCCTCGTCGAGAGCGGCCTGTTCATATTCCTTGCGGGCGTGGGTGATGCGGGATTCCATAGCCACCGTGCTTCTGTGGGAGGATCACATCGTAGCGTCAGGCCGAGAGAAAGGTGCTCACAACGCCCAAAAACGCCTCCGGCGCTTCGGCGTGCACCCAGTGCCCCGCGCCAGCGACAACCTCGATCGCCGCTGCTGGAAACAGCCTCGCGATCTCGCCATGGTGCTCGGGGCGGACGTAGTCGGATCGTTCGCCGACGACGAACAGCGTCGGCCGCGAATAGCTCCGACCCTCAGGCACGCGGGGAAAACCTGCGATCGCGGTGAAGTTTTGCTCGAGTGCCTCGAGGTTCACCGCCCACCCGAGGCCGTTCGGGCCGGTGGTGACGTTCTGCACGAGAAACGCCCGCACCGCCGGGTCGGCGATGGCGGCGGCAAGGGCAGCCTCGACCTCGCCGCGCCTGCTGCATGCCGCGAGGGGCACCTGCTGCATCGCCCGCAAGGCGTCGATCAGCGTGGTCCGCGATGCCGCCGGTGCGATATCGACGACGACCAACCGCTCCACGAGCTCCGGCGCCTCGAGGGCCAGGACCATCGCCGCCTTGCCTCCCATGCTGTGCCCGAGCACGGCTGCCGGCCCACCCACGTGCGTGCGGATGAACCGCGCCACGTCGCCCGCGAGCGCCGGATAGTCGTGCGCAGGATCCCAGGGGCTCGCCCCGTGGTTGCGCAGGTCGACGGTGAGCACCCGGTGGTGCGGGGCCAGCGCCTTCGCGATCGAGGCCCAATTGCGCTTCGCCCCGAAGAGGCCGTGCAGCACGACGAGTGGCGGGCCCACCCCCCGGTCGTCAAACGCGAGGTCGACGGTCATGCCGAGGCACGGGCTCGGTCTTCGGCCCGCAGGGCGTCGAGCGGAGCCACGATCTCGTCGACCCGGTCGTTGAACAGGTCGCCGATCAGAAGGTCGGTGACATGCCCCTTCAGGTGCGGGTGCTTCTTGACAAACCGGCCGAAGTTGAAGCCTTCGTAAAACTCGCACACGAGCCGCCGCATCCGCTCCATGCCGCGCACGTACTCCGGGCCCCAGGCGCCGAGCTTCGCGGCCGAGGTGTCGCCCGCATCGAGGGCGGCCACGATCGCGTCGGCGGCCAGTTCTCCGCTTTTGAGCGCGAGGAGGATGCCCGAGGAATAGAGCGGATCGAGAAACCCGAACGCATCGCCGACGAGCACCCAGCCGTCGCCCGCCACGTCGCGGGCGCGGTAGGAATACTCCTTCGCAACCCGCACGGGCGCCGTCCGCTCCGCGGCCGCGATCTTCGGCTGCAGCCCCGGGCAGCGAGCCACCTCCTCGAAATAGATCGCCTCGGGATCCTTCGTGGCCCGCTGCTTGAAGAGATAGTCGTAGCCCGCCACCACGCCCACGCTCACGGTGCCGTCGTGGAGCGGGATGTACCAAAACCACCCCTGCTTGTCGTCGAGTTGCATGACGAGCGTCGCGCCCTCGTCACGGCCGGTGCCCCGCTCGGCCTGCTTCCAATAGGTCCAGATCGCCGCCTTCTTGAGCACGGGATCCCAGTCGCGGAGCCCGAGCCGGCTCATGATCATCGCACCCTGGCCGCTCGCATCGACGACCACGTCGGCCGACACCGTGCGCACCTCGCCGGCCTCATTCTCCACGCGCACGCCCGTCGCCCTTCGCCCATCGAAGAGCACCTCGAGCACTCGCGTGCCTTCGTGCACGTCGACACCCTGTCGCGCGGCATTCCGCAGCATCATCTCGTCGAACTCGCTCCGCACCACCTGCCACGTCCGCGAACTCTCCTGCGGCTTGTGGTCCGCGAAATAGAAGGGCTCAGAGAGCACTCCCTTCTCGTTGACGAACTGCACCGAGTGCTTCTCGACGAACCGGCTCGACCGCATCGCGTCGAGCATCCCCAGCCGCTCGAGCACCCAGAACGTCTCGGGGATCAACGATTCGCCCACGTGAAACCGCGGAAAGCGGTCCCGTTCGAAGAGCGTGACGCGATGGCCTCGTTGGGCCACGAGCGTGGCGGTGGTGGCGCCGGCCGGGCCGCCGCCGATCACGACCACGTCGCTCGTGGCGGGGATTGTTGCGATCATGCCGAACGTCTCCAAAGCAGCGGCCGAGCCCACCTCTTAGTAATAGCCTGCGCGGCGCCCGTCGGCCAGCGCCGCCGGCTCCCCCTGCCTCCCCATCCCTCCCAAGCTCCGCGTTGCGCCCCCCCCAGAAGCAGTAGCGGCCAAAACCGTCTGGCGAGGGGGGCTCCGGGGCACGTATATCCCCGGCCTACTTATGGAACCGAACCCGGCATGAACTCCGCGCCTGCTGCCGCCATGATCGCCGACGTCGTCTTCAAGCCCCTCGGCCGGCACGCCGACTCGCGCGGCTGGCTCGTGGAACTCTACCGCGAAGACGAACTGGCCGACGCGCTCCATCCTGCGATGGCCTACGTGAGCCAGACCGAGCCGGGCGTGGCCCGCGGCCCACACGAACACGCCGACCAGACCGACTACTTCGCCTTCATCGGGCCGGGCGACTTCGAACTTTTCCTCTGGGATGCCCGGCCTGGCTCGCCGACCTTCGGCGTGCACACGCGCACGCTCTGCGGCGCCTCGAATCCGTGCGCCGTCTCGATTCCGCCGGGCGTCGTGCATGCCTATCGAAACGTGAGCGCCGTGCCGGGCTGGGTGTTCAACGCACCGAACCGTCTCTACGCCGGCAGACACAAGCGGGAACCGGTCGATGAGATCCGCCACGAGCATGTGGCCGACTCACCGTATCGTCTCGATCCGCCAGGCCGTGCGCGGGAGACGCCGTGATGATGCAGCCGCCGATGAAGGGCATCGTGCTCGCGGGTGGAGCCGGCACCCGGCTGCATCCGATGACGCTCGCCGTCTCGAAGCAGCTCCTGCCCGTGTACGACAAGCCGATGATCTACTACCCGCTCTCCACGCTCATGCTGGCGGGGCTCCGTGAGATTCTCGTCATCTCCACGCCGCACGACCTGCCCCACTTCGAGCGGCTCCTCGGTGATGGCTCGCAGTTCGGCATCTCGCTCTCCTACGCCGAGCAGCCGAGCCCCGACGGCCTCGCCCAGGCGTTCGTGATCGGCCGCCGCTTTCTCGACGGCTCGCGTGCGGCGCTCGTGCTCGGCGACAACGTGTTCTACGGCCAGGGGTTCCCGGCCGTGCTCAAGCGCACCGCATCGCGGCCGCACGGCGCCACGGTGTTCGCGTATCCGGTGCGTGATCCGGAACGGTTCGGCGTGGTCGAGTTCGATGCCGAGGGCCGCGCCCTCTCACTCGAGGAAAAGCCACTCGCTCCACGGTCGCACTACGCCGTGCCGGGACTCTATTTCTACGATGAGCAGGTCTGCGACATCGCGGCGGACCTCCGGCCCAGCCCCCGCGGTGAACTCGAGATCACCGATCTCAACCGCATCTACCTCGAACGCGACGACCTGCACGTCGAACGCCTCGGCCGCGGCTTCGCCTGGCTCGACACCGGCACCCCCGATTCGCTGCTCCAGGCCACAGCCTTCGTGCAGACGATCCAAGACCGCCAGGGCCTCAAGATCGCCTGCCTCGAGGAGATCGCGCTCCACATGGGCTACCTCTCGGCCGAGGATCTCGTCGAAACCGGCAGCCGCATGAAGAGCGACTACGGCCGATACATCGTCGAGATCGCCCGCGAGGCGCTTGCTGCGAGCGGCGAACCCGCGTCCACGCTAGCGCTCCGTCGGGCTGCCTGACGCCTCCCCGGCCGCGAGGCAGGTGCCGAGCCGGTCGATGACCCCGTCCACGTCGGCATCCTTCGCCGCAGTCGCCGGATCGTCGTGCCGCACGAGCCCGCGATCGACGACGTGCAGCGACGTGATCCGGTCGACCGGCAGCCCGAATCGCTCGAACTCGTCGGTCTGCACCACGAGCACGATGCAGCCGACGGCGGGATCCATGAGCAGGCCGCGGCAGCGCTGGGAAAGCCCGGGAATCGCGCACGCGAGCGGATGGCCCGCCGCATCGAGCGTGGTGTCGTGGCTGGTGAGGAAGGCGGCCGCGCCCGCGGCCACGAGTTCGCTCTGCCGGCGCCGCGCCGCATCAAGCGCCGCCGGGCCGCCCACGAATACCTCCACCGGAATGCGGCCGTCTTCCTCCACGAGGTCGCGGAGATAGCGGCCGATATGGCTGCGCGAGATCGCGTGGCCGCCGAGCAGGGGTGCGAAGTTGACCTCGTTGATGATCGCGCCGTTCTCGTGCCACGGCCGCGTGATGTCGGCCGAGATGATATCGACGCCGGCCACGTCGAGCGCGAAGAGCTCGGCGGCCCGGCGGGCGATGCGCACGTTTTCGGGATGGATCGTCGCGGTCACGTCTTCGTCATGGCCGCCCCAGGCCGTCGTCTCGATCGGCCGCAGCGGCACCCACTCGCCGGCAGCCGGCACCGACCCCGGCCCATGGCCGACGGCGGCCAGCGACCGGATCGCGAGCGCGTCGAGTGGGTAGGGCTTCTCGCGCCGCCACGGGGGCCGGGCCTCCTCGCGGGCGTTCGCGGCGGCGACGAGCTGCGCCACGGTGTGCCGGCCATCCCCCTCGATCGAATGCGGCAGCCGCTTCACGGCATAGAGGAGCCGCCCGCGGGCCATGAACAGGCGATGGCATACGCCCGGCACTTCCCGCTCGACGAGCGCCTGCCGGCTCGGTGTCGCGTTGGTCGCGACAGCCAGCGCGTTCACGAGCTCCGCATCGCTGCGCACGCCCGTCGTCACCCCTTCGCCACGCTCGCGGTCGGCCGGCTTCACGACCACGGGGTATCCGATCCGGGCCACGGCCTGCCTGGCCTCCTCGATCCGGCCCACGAGGTCGTGCTCCGGGGCCGGCAGCCCGGCCTGACGGACGAACGATGCGGTCAGATGCTTGTTGCGCACCACGCGCGACCCGATTGCCGAGTCGCCCGCCAGCGAACTGCGATCGATCAGCCGGGCCCGCCGCCCCCAGCCGAGCTGGTAGATGTCGGCACCGAGATGGATGAAGGGAATGCCGAGGCGATGGGCCTCCCGCAGCACGTGCATCCCCGATTCCCCCGCCACCACCATCCGGCGCAGGGGATCGATCACCTGCTGCACGATCGCGGTGTAAACTTTAGCCGTCGATTCCGGCGTCCGCGGCAGCCTGCAGAGTTGCAGGCAGGTGTCGACACCCGCGTTGAAGGCGAGGACGTAGACGTTGTTGAGAATCTGGTTGACCCGCGGCAGCGACACCGACACCTTCCACACGCCGTCCGCACCCGGCTTCGGTTCGAGGCCGAGGATCTGCGGTGCGTCGAAGGCCGGCACCTTCGCGAGTTGGAGGAACTCCCGTGCGAGCACCAGCCCGCGCCAGAGGATCACAGCGGGTAGCCCCTCGACGCCCGCCGGCAATTCGGGCAGCGGCTCCACGGCCACCTCGAGGCCGATCGTGAGCCAGTCGTCGAGCGCGGCGAGATCGGCCGCCGCCGGCAGCCGCGCGTTCGATTGGATCGTCACGCTCGGTGCGCTCGGCACGCGCACGCCGGACGTGGTGGCAGCGGCTGACGGGGGCATGGCATGAATCCGCAGGCGAAGCCGACGGCGCTCGTGACCGGATCGAGCCGCGGCATCGGCCGCGAGATCGCGATCCACCTGGCCCGGCAGGGCTTCAACCTGCTCATCAACGGCCGGCGCATGTCGGACGACCTCCAGCATACCCAACGGCTCGTCGCCGACACCGGGGCGGCGGTCGCGGCCGTGCCGTTCGATATCAGCGACATCGGATCCTTCGAGCGAATCCTCGCCGATCTGTGGGGCCGGTTCTGCGGCATCGACTGCCTCGTCAACAACGCCGGCATCTCCGTGCGGCGCCGGGGCGACATCCTCGACGTCGCTCCCGACAGCTTCGACGAGCAGATCGCCGTCAACCTGCGAGGCACGTTCTTCCTCACGCAGCAGGTGGCCCGGCGGATGGTGGCCGAGCCCGCCCCGCGCTTCCGCTCGATCATCACGATTTCCTCCTCGAACGCCGAGGCCACCGCCACGGAGCGCGGCGAATACTGCATCGCGAAGGCCGGCCTCTCGATGCTCACGAAGCTGTTCGCCGTGCGGCTCGCCGGCAGCGGCATCAACGTCTACGAGATCCGCCCAGGCCTGATCCGCACGTCGATGAGCCTCGTGGCCGAGGCCCGCTACGACAAGCTGCTGGCCGCCGGCTTCAGCCCGATCAACCGCTGGGGCGAGCCGGCCGACGTGGCGGGCCCGGTGGCCAGCCTCGCCGCCGGCGCGATGCCGTTCGCCACCGGCGAGGTGCTCCACCTCGATGGCGGCCTGCTCATCCCGCGCTACTGAACGCCGCCGAACGCCAGGGCGAGTTCGCGCTTGAGCACCTTGCCGGCCGCGTTGCGCGGCAGGCTCTCGCGCACGACGATCGTCTGCGGCGCCCGCGCGCCCATCCGCCCGCGGCAGTAGGCCACGAGATCGGCCTGTGTCGCCGGCCCGGCGAGCACGACGGCCGCAACGGGAATCTGCGTGTGCCGCTGCGAAGGCACCGGAAACGCGGCCGCCTCGCGCACGGCCGGATGCGCCTCGAGCACGGCCTCGATCTCCCGTGGATAGATATTGATGCCGTCGACGATCATCAGGTCGTCGGAGCGGCCCTGAAAGAGGAGCACGCCGTCGGGCGTGAGCGTGCCGAGATCGCCGGGAAAATACCGGCCATCCACCACAGCCGCGGCCGTCGCCTCCGGCTCGCCGACATAGCGGGTGAAGATGCCCTCGGCCTTCAGCCACACGCGGCCCGTCTGGCCGGCGGGGAGCGGCGCCCCGGACGCATCGACGATCCCGACCTCCACGCCCTCGAGCGGCCTGCCGACGCTCCCCGGATGCCGCGCCCACACGTCGGGCGGCGCGCAGGTGGCCTCGCCAAATTCGTTCGTGCCGTAGGTCACCCACACGTGCGGCGTGATCCGGGCGGCGAGGGCCCGGCGCAGGGCCTCGCTGACCGGCGCGCTGCCCACCACGAGCGAGGCCAGCCGCGGCAGCCGGGGGGCGACGGGCTCCGGCGGCAGGCTCGCCACCATGTCTTCGGCCTGCATCACGACGACCGAGAGGTGATCGACGGCCGCACGGTCGCAGAGGTCGAGCGCGTTCACCGGCTGCTCGCGCAGCACGATCGTCCCGCCCGACACGAGGCAGCCGAGCGCACGGCGCTTCGCCGTGTAGAAGCCGATGTTCGTCACCGACAGGTGCCGCGCGCCCGGGCCGATCGGCCGAAACCGCTGGTCGCGGCGGATGCATGCCAGGAGGCCGCCGTGGGCGTATTCGATGAGCCGCGACCGGCCCGTGGTGCCGGAGCCGGGCACGAGCAAGGCCGGGGCATCCGGGTCGATCTCGCGCGGGGCGGCCGGGGGCCAGGGAGCGGTCCGAAAGAGCGCCTGCGGATCGATCACGGCCCGGGGCAGATCGAGCGGCAGGGGAGTGCGATGGTCGCAGAGGATGCACTGCACGCCGGAGAGGGCGAGCAGATCGGTCCACTGGTCGGGCACCTGGGGCGGCACCGTGATCTGCGTCTTGCCCAGCCGCAGCAGGAACAGCGTCGCGACGAGATGCATCACGGGGTTCGTGAACGAAAGACCGATGCACCCGGCCTGCCGCACGACGGGCAGCGCGGCGGTGAGTGCATCGAGCCGGTCGACCGCCCCCACGAGCGCGGCGTAGGTGAGCGCGGTCCGTTCGGTCACGACGGCCGGCGCATAGGGCGCAGCCACCGCCTGCACGCGGATCATCTCGTCGATGCCGGCTCGCTCATGCACTTCGTTCAAACGGCTCACGCCATGCTTCTCACGCGTGGGTCGGACGACAAAGGAGTGTACCGTTGCAACACGTGGCCGAGCGCCGCCTGCACGGTGGCCACATCGAGCCCTCCGTCGGCCGCCGCCTCGACGACCTCACGGCAGGCGGAGGTCACCCGCAGGCCGCCCGCGGCCGAGAGCGTGGCCGGCCGCAGGCAGAGGTCGAAGCGATCGATCGGCAGCCCGTCGCGCTCGATGTCCGCCAGCGGCATCGCAACCACGAGCGCCTGGCAGGCCGGGTCGGCCACGAGGGCCTCGACGCGGCCGGTGAGCGGAGTGCCCGGCAGGCAGCGCGCCGCCCCGGCGAGAAGCGTCGAGCGAGGGGTCGTGCAGCCGGTGCTGCATCCCGCGGCCGCGAACCATCCCACCACCATGTCGACGAGGGCGGGGTTGGCCTCGACGAGCAGCACCGTCGGGATCCGGCCGTCGCTGCCCGCGGGAAAGTGGCATTCGATGAGAGCCTCGACGTGGGCCGCCGTGAACAGGGATGGCGTCTGGTTGATCTCGATCACCGCGCAGGGCACCTCGCGCCACGAACGGGCGATGTCCGGGGTGATGAAGTCGATGCCGAGGGAGTCCATCCGCACGGTGCGGGCGATCGCCTCGGCCATGGAGCGCACGTCGGGGTGGACGCGGGCCGTGCAGTCTTCGATCGTGCCCCCGCGGGCCACG
>Ga0075471_10003612_pt1 | contig 10028 bp, 10 predicted proteins | sample DEB19_08_DNA_2_FD_74787 | JGI IMG/M metagenome (GOLD analysis project Ga0075471, IMG submission 74787) | Aqueous microbial communities from the Delaware River and Bay under freshwater to marine salinity gradient to study organic matter... | ecosystem: Environmental > Aquatic > Marine > Coastal ... | reverse complement strand
GCTGCCTTCGTTTGCAGCGGCCTTCGACGCCTTCGACGAACCCTTTGGTTTGCTCTCGGCGACCTTCGCTTCCGCTGCTGGAGCAGTCGGCTTGACGGCTCCCTTGGCGTTGGGCGCCGGCTTGGCGGCAACGGTTGCTTTCGCAGAGGCGACAGCCTTTTCAGGGGCAGCGACCTTGGCAGGAGCGGCAGCCTTGGTAGGAGTAGCGGCCTTGGCAGGAGCGGCCGCTTTAGCCGGAGCAGCACCCTTCGGCGCAGAGACAGCCTTCGCTGCTGGCGCGCCTTTGGCGGCTGGCTTTTGAACGGGAGCCGCGGCGACAGCCTTGACCGGAGGTTTCGGAGCGGATTTCGAAGCCGCACTCGCCTTCGGGGCGGGCTTGGCAGTCTTCGGCGTCGGCTTGGCGGTTTTGGCCGCTGGTTTGACTGCCGGTTTGGCAGCAGCCGGGCGCACGGGTTTCTTGCCAGGGGAAGCCTTGGGTTTCTTGCTCATTTGGATGCCTGCCGGGTCGGGGCCCGGGCCGTGGAAGCGAACCAGAAACTATACGGGAAATAAGGGCTTTTAGCCAGATTGCAGGGCTCGAAAAGACGGTAAATGCGGGCTTGCCTAACCCCGGTTTCGACCCGTCATCAATTGCTGCAGTTCCGTACGTTCGGTCGGAGACAAACCGGCAGATTTTTCGCGCTCGAGCAGGGCATCCAGCCGGCGGCGCCACTGCTCGTCCCGCATTCTGGAAAGCGCATTACGCACCTCTTGCAGGGCCGCTTCGTCGGTCGGCATCAGTGATTCGGCGACCGCGAGTCGGGAGAGGCGCTCAGCTTCGGGGCGATCGCGCCACCTCTCGAGCAGTTGGCCCGTATTCGCGCAGGGGTTTTCGCGAAGATCAGACACCAACTCTCGAAGAATGTCTGAGCCCGGCTCATCGAGGCTCGAGAGGATGTCGAGATCTGGCTCGCTCAACCGAGTGGCGACCTTCGGGTGGTGGACAAGAGTGAGCACGGCCTGCCGCATCAGCCCTCCGCGGCCGGCGCTGCGTGACGAGGCTCGCGAACTCGACGGATCTCGATCGGTTAAGCGGCGGTTTCCGGTGAAGCCGGTTTCACCGCCCCCCGCGCTGCCACCCGCCCACAACTCGCGAAGTCGAGCCGAGGGCAGGCGGATCGCCTCGGCGAGCCGCTCCACCAGCAATTCTCGGTAGACGCCTTCGGGGACCTTGGTGACGAGTGGGCGAGCGATTTCAGCGAAACGTGCCCGGCCGTCGGCATGGGCGAGATCGACCTGGGATGACAACTCCTGGACGAGATACTCCGAGAGCGGCAGGGCCTGGTCGAGACGCGCTTCGAAGGCCTCACGACCTTCTTCGCCCACCAGGGTGTCGGGATCGTGCCCGTCCGGAAGGAACAAGAATTTGAGCTGTCGCCCCTCTCGTACCTCAGGCAACGCATTGTTCAACGCGCGCCACGCGGCGGCACGCCCAGCTCGATCGCCGTCGAACGCAAACACCACTTCACTCACGAGTCTGAACAGGCGCTTCAAATGTTCGGGTGTGGTGGCCGTGCCGAGGGTGGCAACGGCGTAATGGATGCCGGCCTGATGAAGTCGGACCACATCCATATAGCCTTCGACCACCATCAGGCGATGAAGGGGCGCTCGCGTTTGGCGAACTTCGTACAGACCGTAGAGTTCGCGGCCCTTGTGAAAAAGGACCGTCTCCGGTGAGTTCAGATATTTGGGCTCGCCCTGATCGATGATTCGTCCGCCGAAAGCGATCACGCGGCCGCGCGCATCGCGGATCGGGAACATGATGCGATCGCGGAATCGATCGTAATACCGTTCGCCGTCTCGGCCAGAGCCGCCGTCACGCTCGATAATAAGACCACATGCGACGAGCGCTTCACGTCCTTTTGTATCTTTAGAGAAACGATCAAGGACTTCATTCCAGGAATTGGCCGAATATCCGATACCAAATCGTTGAATGATCTCGGCGCTGAGTCCTCGATTCGAGAGGTATTTGGAGGCGCGTGAATCGGCTTTGAGTTTGGTCGCCCAATGTTTGGCAACCTCAGCCATGAGGCCGGCGAGGTCGGCCTGATCGCGACTTCGATCGTCGTTCGAGCGGGCTTCGCGGGGGATCTCTGCGCCGAGTCGCGAGGCCAATTCCTCGACGGCTTCGACAAAGCCGAGCCGGTCGTAATTCATCAGAAAACCCAATACCGTGCCGTGCGCTCCGCAGCCAAAGCAGTGGTAGAACTGTTTATCTGGGCTTACCCAGAACGAGGGGGTTTTCTCATCGTGGAAGGGGCAGCAGGCTCGAAACTCTTTGCCGGCTTTCTTGAGTGGCACGCGCGCGCCGATGAGCTCGACGATGTCGGTACGCCCGACAATGTCGTCGATGAAACTCTGGGGAATTAGCCCGCCGCTGCGCCCGCTCATGGGCAAATAGTAAGCGGTCGGTTCAGCCGGCGCTGAGCTTTGCCTTGATCAGGGCGCTGACGACGCCCATGTCCGCCTGACCTGCGGCGCGGGTTTTGACGAGCCCCATCACTTTGCCCATGTCTTTGACAGTGGCAGCGCCGGTCTCGGCGATGGCCGCCGCGACGAGTGCTTCGATTTCGGACTGGGAGAGCTGGGCCGGCAAGTAGGCCGAAAGCTGTTTGGCTTCTGCAGCTTCTTTTTCAGCGAGATCGGCGCGACCGCCCGCTTCGAACTGGGCGATGGCCTCTTTGCGCTGCTTGATCATTTTCTCGATGACCGACAGCACTTGGGCGTCATCGAGCGTGATCCGCTCGTCGACTTCACGCTGCTTGATGGCAGCCTGAAGCATACGAATGACACCGAGGCGCTCCTTTTCTGCGGAGCGCATGGCGTCTTTCATATCTTGAGTGATGCGCTCCTTGAGCGACATCGGCGGTTATCGCGCGCGAGAAACGCTGGTTCGCGGCGAAGAGCGCTTCTGATGGCGCTTCACGGCGGCAGCTTTCTTGCGCTTACGCTCCTGGGTCGGCTTCTCGTAAAATTCGCGACGGCGAAGCTCGGTGAGAACACCGGCCTTCTCGCAGGCGCGCTTGAAGCGACGCAGGGCAGCGTCGAAATACTCATTTTCTCGAACACGAACGCTCGGCATCTCGACTCAACCCCTTGATTAATAAGGAATTCCTAAAGCGCCCTGCGGAAACAGGGGCGGGGATTCTAATGATCCCCGGAGCAAAAGGCAAAATCCTCGGTAGTCCATGCGCATCCTCGCCATCGAATCCTCCTGTGACGAATCCGCTGCTGCCGTGTTTGACGGAGACCGCGGCTTGCTCGCGCACGAGGTGTTTTCGCAGATCGATTTGCATCAAATTTACGGGGGCGTGGTGCCAGAACTCGCCTCTCGCGACCATGTTCAGCGCCTGCTGCCCATGGTGGATCGGGTTCTCGCGCGGGGTCGCGAGGATGGCAAACCCATTGAGGGCGTCGCGTACACGGCCGGCCCGGGTCTGATCGGTGCATTGCTGACTGGCGCCGCGTTGGCGCGCTCTTTGGCGCACGCTTGGTCGATACCCTCGCTTGGCGTTCATCACCTTGAGGGGCATTTGCTCGCGCCGCTGCTCGAGCCCGATCCGCCGTCGTATCCCCACGTGGCGTTGCTCGTGTCGGGCGGGCACACGATGTTGATCGAATGTGCGGGCGTGGGGCGTTATCTGTTGCTCGGCGAGACGCGGGATGACGCTGCAGGCGAGGCCTTCGATAAAAGTGCAAAGCTGCTCGGGCTGCCTTATCCCGGAGGCCCGCATTTGGCTCGCCTTGCCGAGACGGGTCGACCTTCGCGTTATGTATTTCCTCGGCCGATGCTCGATCGGCCGGGACTCGAGTTCAGCTTCTCGGGGTTGAAGACCGCCGTTCTGCATGCGGTGCGTGCGCTGCCCGACGCCAGCCAACAAGATCGCGCGGATATCGCGATCGCACTGCAGGATGCCGTCGTCGACACGTTGGTCGCTAAAAGCCTACGGGCCGTCGCGCAGACCGGGCTCGATACGCTCGTCGTCTCGGGTGGGGTCAGCGCAAATCGTTGTTTGCGCGCGCGCCTGGAGTCTGCTGCCGCGAAACAAGGTGTGCGCGTGTACTATCCGCGCCTCGAGTTTTGCACCGATAACGCTGCAATGATTGCAGTTGCCGGGCACGCGCGGCTCGTTGCGGGCGAGCGCGACCCCGCTGGAATTCGTGCGAGGGCTCAATGGCCGCTCGACAGTTTGAATCCGCCCGGAAATCTTTGAGGAGTAACCGACATCGTGACGACTCGTGCTGCCGATAAAATATTTTTGAGAGGTCTTGAGGTCGAATGCATCATCGGCTTCATCGATTGGGAGCGCCGCGTGAAGCAGCGGATCCAGATCGATCTCGAGTTGCCGGTCGACTGTACGCGTGCGGCGCGCTCCGACGATGTGGTCGATACCCTCGACTACAAGAGCGTTGCGAAGCGTGTGATTGCATTCGTCGAGGCTTCGGAGTTCATGCTGGTCGAGACGATGGCGCATCGAATGGCGATGATGATTCTTGAGGAGTTTGGCGTCGAGTGGATCCGCATCTGGATCAACAAGCCCGGTGCCATTCGCGGTTCGCGTGACGTCGGTGTTGCCATCGAGCGCAATCGCGCAGATCTTGCCGCGTCAAAATAAAAACGCTCCATGACACGAGTATTCGTAGCTGCGGGCAGCAACGTCGATGCCGAGAGAAATCTTCGCTTGGCATCGCATGAGCTCGTCAAGACCTTTGGAAACGTACAATTTTCGCCTGCGTATCAAAATGTCGCGGCAGGCTTCGAGGGTGACGATTTCATCAACTTTGTGGCGGCATTCGACACCGAGTTGCCGGTGCGTGCCGTTGTTGCCGAGCTGCAGCGTATTGAGGGCCTGTGCGGTCGAGAGCGTCATGCGCCGAAGTGGGCTCCGAGAAGCATGGATCTCGATATTTTGCTTTTCGGAGACATGGTGTGCGACGAGCCGGGGCTCGTGCTGCCGAGGCCCGACCTACTGCGGCGTGCTTACATGCTCGGGCCGATGGCGGACGTGGGAGGCGACGTAGTCCATCCGCTCGAGCGTCGAACGATGTCGGAGTTGTGGGAAAGATTTGATCGCGACGGGCATCCGCTCACGCGGATCGAGTTATCGCTCGGCGCTCAATGAATTCACCAGGCGACGCTGCGACCTCCATCGACCGGCATCACTTGCCCGGTGATGAAAGGGGCGTCCGCCGCAAAGAAAAGAGCGGTTCGTGCGATATCGAGAGCCGAGCCACTACGTTTGAGAAGGGTTCTTCCGATAATTTTTTGTTGAAGCTCGGCATCGGCGACGCCGTCTGCAGGCCACATCACCGGACCCGGTGCGATCGCATTGACGCGGATCTGCGGACCGAGTTCTCGAGCGAGCGAGCGTGTCAGCATGATGAGGCCCGCTTTGGCGATGCCATAGACCGGGTAACGACGCAGCGGACGCATGCCGTGAATATCGACAATGTTGAGTATGAGGCCATGCGAGAGTCGCAGCGCCGGCGCGGCAGCTTGAGACAAAAACAACGGAGCCTTCAGGTTGGTGCCGAGCAGGTCATCCCAATGCGCTTCGGTGATCTCACCAATCGGCGTCGGGTAAAACGTGGAGGCGTTGTTGACCAGGATGTCGAGTCGTCCGAATTGCTCTTGAGCGAAGTGAGGAAGCTTGCCGAGCTCGGCGGTGTCGAGCAGATCTCCACCGACACATGCGACGCTGTTCGCGCGTTTGGAGTTGAGTTCAGCCACGAGCGACTCAGCTTCTTTCGAAGATCGCTGGTAATGAATCACGACCCTCGCGCCTGCGCCATGAAAGGTTCGCGCCATCTCAGCGCCGAGGCGACGTGCGCCTCCCGTGATCAGCGCCACTTTGCCGGCGAGTGGTTGGTCGGGCCTCACGGGGCTCGAAGAATGCGAATCGCTCATAGGGCTCGATTATGACGCGGCGTAGCCCAGTCTCAATGTCCATTGCGGGTGAAAGGGGGCTTCCCGCGCCGTCCCCGGACGCTTTGGCGCATTCGGAGCGTCTTCGCAGCCTGATCGTCGAGCGGATAGGCGCGGCGGGCGGTTGGATCTCGTTTGCCGAGTACATGCAGCTCGCGCTTTACGCGCCGGCGCTCGGGTATTACAGCGCGGGCGCGGCAAAGTTCGGTGACGAGGGCGATTTCGTCACGGCGCCGCTCATATCGCCGCTCTTTTCGAGAACCTGTGCTCGACGCATTTCGCGCTGGTTGAGTGACACCGGTACCGATGCCGTTCTCGAGTTTGGCCCTGGGACAGGTCGATTTGCAGCCGATGCACTCGAGGTGCTGGCGGAGCCTGGCTCTGCGCTGCGTCGCTATGCCTTGCTCGAAGTCAGTGGCGATTTACGCGCAAGGCAAGCTGAGCAATTGCAGGCAGTGACGGCCGTCGAATGGGTCAATGAATTGCCGCGGGGGTTTCGCGGCGTGGTATTTGCCAACGAAGTGCTCGATGCATTGCCCTGCGAGCGGTTCGTAGTTCGCGGCGAGGAGTGGTGGCGACTCGGAGTCGGCCTCGGTTCATCCGGATTCGAATGGCGCGTGAGACCGCCCGACGGTGCGGCTCCCGGCGATACTGAATTCGTCGAAGCAGCGAAGCAGCGCATCAAAGATTTAGCCGCGCAGGAGCAAGCTCTTCCTGAAGGCTATTGCGGTGAATGGCATCCTTGGCTCGATGGTTGGATGAGTGCTTTATCAGCCGCGATGGATAAGGGTGTCGTGCTTCTTGCCGACTACGGGCTGCCGCGATACCAGTTGCTGCATCCCGATCGCATGCAGGGCAGTCTTCGTTGCCATTACCGACACTACGCCCACGGCGATCCTTTCGCTTACCCCGGCCTCAGCGATATCACGGCATGGGTCGATTTCTCAGCGGTGGCTGAGTCAGCCTGTCGAGCGGGGTTTAGAGTCGCTGGCTTCACCACCCAGACCGCGTTTTTGATGGGTGCGGGTATCGAGCAGGAATTGCAGACGATGGCGGCCGGTCTCGATCCGTCGAGTCCCGACTACCTCTCGCTCGCCCGTGGCACGCGGACGCTGTTGCTGCCGGGCGAGATGGGCGAGTCGGTGAAGTTCATGATGCTCACGAAAAACATCGACGAGCACGAGATGCTCGATGAGCCCTCATTCGCCTTGAGAGACCTGCGCGATTCGCTTTAATGCCGCAAGGCGCTTACTACGCAAGCGTTCACCGATCGCAGCGCCGTCTAGCCCCTCACGTTCGGTTGCCGAAAGAGAGATAGCACGCGCGATCTCGAAAGCCTGCTGCACTCGAGCGCGTTGCGGATAGGGTTTGTCTTCAAAACCCAGACGACCGCGAGCATCGCATTCGCAGGCTTCGAGAAATTCATTGAAGCGTGTAGGCCTGCGGAACGCATCGCAGTGTTCGAGCAATTCGAGAAGCGTGCTCGTACGAAGCTCGAGCCCGCGGTGTACGTGCGTGTGAAATCGACTCGCGAGTAGACCGAGCTCGCGGTGTTCTTGCGGTACACGAAGGCGCGCACACAGCGCCTCGATGGCCGGCAAGCCGAGCGTTTCGTGCGCGTGGTGTTTCGGCCATTCTGATCGAGGCGTGAGCGCCTTACCGAGATCATGAACGAGTACCGCGAAGCGTACGGCTTGCGACGCGTTGCGAGACGCAGCGACTTGAAGCGCGAGCAACGTGTGCTCGCCGGTGTCCACTTCGGGATGCCACTCAGGACGTTGGGGAACGCCGAAGAGTGCGTCGAGCTCCGGAAGGATCACTCGAAGCGCGCCCGTTTCACGCAGCAACTCGATAGCTGCACGAGGCGTTGATTCATCCAGCGCACGTGCAAGCTCGCGCCAGACTCGCTCAGGCACCAACGCGTCGGCCTCGCCCGATTCGACCATGCGCCTCATGAGATTTATGGTTTCTGGTGCGACGGTGAAACCGAGCGATGCGAATCGTGCGATGAATCGTGCGACGCGCAGGATGCGAACGGGATCCTCCACGAAAGCGGGCGACACGTGGCGCAGTACGCGGTTCTTCAAGTCTTCGCGGCCGCCGAAGGGATCAATAATGGTTCCCGACGAATCTCGAGCCATCGCGTTGATGGTGAGATCGCGTCGCGCGAGATCTTGCTCAAGGGTCACCGACGGCGCGAACTCGGTGGTGAATCCACGGTAGCCCGGCGCAACTTTGCGCTCGAGCCTCGCCAGCGCATATTCCTCGCGCGTCTGTGGGTGGAGAAAGACCGGGAAGTCCTTACCCACAGGTTGATAGCCGAGCGTTTCGAGCTCAGCGGGTGTTGCGCCGACCACGACCCAGTCCCGCTCGCCCACGGCGCGACCGAGCAGATCGTCGCGGACGGCGCCGCCTACGAGGTAAATGTCCACGCGCAGATGTTAGCGCGACGGACCGATATAAGTGGGAGCGATGGCTCGAAGAGGGGTGGGCGTGATGCCAAGGCGAGCGAACCCGTTTTCTTGGCAAATGTTATCGACCGTCAACGACAAGAAGTTATCGGTCGAGAAAGGCTTACCGGGGACGAAGTCCATGACAAGCGCCTGAAGCCGTCCTACGGCATCGGGCAGGCTAACGATCCGTGCTCCGGTTCCCGCCAGCGAGCCGGTATAGCGCACGAGGTCTGCAAGAGTGATGACCTCAGGCCCGCAGAGATCGTAGGACTGTCGGCTCGTAGCGCCGCCGAGCAGGGCGGCTTCAAAGCTCGAAACTACGTCGTCGATCCAGACGGGAGAAAACTTAGCCCCGGCACGAGCAAGCGGCATGACGCCGCCACTTAAGCGTAAAAGTCCGGCGAAACGGTTGAGGAGAGAGTCACCGCGACCAAAGATTACCGAGGGGCGGAAGATGGTCCAGTCGAGTGAGGCAGGTGCCGCGCGAACATGTCGTTCAGCGACGCCTTTCGAGCGTAGGTAATGACTGGGTCCGCTCTCGCTCGCGCCGAGGGCGCTCATGTGCAGATAGCGCGAGACGCCCGTCTCGATACAGGCGACGATCGTTTTGCGAGTGAGTTCGGCATGGGCGAGTTCGAACCCGCGACCCGATCGACCTTTTTCGTTGAGGATGCCGACGAGATTGATGACAACGTCGCTGTCCGCAACGACTCTCCGAAGCGTTTCGGGGTCGTGAATGTCAGCGCGGATCCGCTCAACGTTCGGCAGCACGGCAAGATGCCGAGCGGCATAAGGATTACGCGAGGGTAAACGGAGTCGATGACCCGCCGCGGCAAGGCGCGCGACGAGCGCGCTGCCGACGAAACCGGTGCCGCCGAGCACCGTAATGTCGAGGGTGCGCATGATCAGCGCAGCAAAATGATGGCCGTTTCGCCACCACGTCTGATCTGCAGAACGATGGTCGAGCCACCGCGATTTGCAGAGTTACGCCACGCGGCGCTGAGATCTGCACTGCTCGAGACGCGAACTCCGTTTGCGGCGACGATGACGTCGTTTGAGCGGAGCCCCGTGTTGGCTGCCGGGCTACCCGGTGCGACGGCTCTCACGAGCACGCCGCCCGACGGGGCATCTTCGAGTTGAGCGCCCTCGAGTGCACGATGCTGACTGCCTTCCGGAACGTTACGCGAGTCACTCGTCTCGCCAGCGGTTTGCACAGCCGGATCGGCGACTTCGGCGGTGACTTTGCGCGGCTGTCCGTCGCGCAACAGTGAGATCTCCACTTTTTCGCCGACGCGCAGCAGTCCGATGGCATTACGAAATTCAGCTGCGGATTTAACGTTCCGTCCATTGAGAGCGGTGACGATGTCGCCAGCCTTTAGCCCTGCGCGCGCTGCAGCGGAATCTTTGGCGACCTGAGTGATCAGTGCCCCACCCGAGTTTTTGAGAGTCAAGGCTTCAGCGATGTCGGGGGTGACGGGCGCGATGGTGACACCGAGTTGACCTCGTTTCACCGATCCGAACTTGATTAGTTGGTCGGTGATACTCCGCGCCATGTTGACCGGGATCGCGAATCCGATGCCGATGTTGCCGCCGCTGCCCGAGAGAATCAT
>Ga0075471_10003610_pt1 | contig 10029 bp, 7 predicted proteins | sample DEB19_08_DNA_2_FD_74787 | JGI IMG/M metagenome (GOLD analysis project Ga0075471, IMG submission 74787) | Aqueous microbial communities from the Delaware River and Bay under freshwater to marine salinity gradient to study organic matter... | ecosystem: Environmental > Aquatic > Marine > Coastal ... | reverse complement strand
CCGCAACCAGACGCGGCGCGACATCGTGCTCATCCACCCGGATGACATCGCGAGGTACGGGCTCACGGCCGGCGGGAAGTGCAGGATCACGAGCGCGGCCGGCGAGATGCGGGCACAGATCGTGTCGGCCTTCGACCAGATCCGGCCGGGCTGCGTGGCGATGTACTACCCCGAGAGCAACGTGCTCGTGCCCAAGGCAGCCGATCCGCTCTCACGCACGCCGGCCTACAAGAGCATCGCAGTCGACGTGATGCCAGACGTGGCCTTCGTGCAGTTCGGCAAGCCGGAGCCGGCCCTGGTCGCCGCCGGCACACCCCGCGACAAGATGAACCAGTGCGGGTGAGGCGGCACCGTCTTCCATCCTGCCGGGCTTGCCTGGTTTCGCCAGGCCTCCGTCGTGACCTTGGGGACGGTCAAAACACGCCATTTCGCGCTCACGGCGCTGGGTGACTTTGCCGAATAAGAGGGTTGTGACGCCTGGTCAGCCAGACGGCCGGTCACGTTCCCTCCGCAGGAAAGCAGTCCCTTGCCTGACGCATTGCATCGATTCAGGGCGGTGCGCGGACTCATCAATCGAGCGAGAGTCGCGACATTCGCCACCATCGCGGTTGCCCTGGGCCTCGCACCGGCCTGGGGCCGCGAGGCAGCAAGCGGGCCCGCGCCACGCACGGCACAGCCCTTCGAGTCGTTCCTCGAGATGGATGAGCCTGCAGGAACGCCCGTTTTTCCTGCGGGCTTCGACACCGACATCGTGCTCGCGCAGAAGGTTCAGGACCCCGCCATCGAGACGGTCGACGAGATGGACACACGGCGGCCGCCCACCCGGCAGTCGCCGGCGACTTCAAGCGGGGGCGGCAATTGGTGGGATTCGATCCGAGACCCGGCAATCCGCACCGTCGACGAGCAGACGTACGGAGCCACCAAGCCTTCGGAGAAGCAGTGGTATGAGCGGATCAACATCCGTGGGTACACGCAGTTTCGCATCAACAGCGTGCTCTGGAACGACGAAAGCCAAGCCCCTCCCTACCATCCCGCCGACAGGTCACTCGGCCCCTTCAACGAGTTTTTCATTCGTCGGTGCCGGATCATCTTCTCCGGCGACCTGAGCGACCGCCTGTACTTTTACATCCAGCCCGACTTCGCGTCGGGCGTGCCCGGGGCGCAGGACGGGGCCATCAATTACGCCCAACTGCGCGACTGCTACGGCGATGTCTATCTCACGGAAAACAAGGTCAACCGCTTCCGCATCGGCCTGTCGAAAATCCCGTTTGGCTGGGAGAACATGCAGTCCAGTTCGAATCGAATTCCTCTCGACCGAGCCGACCCGGTCAACACGGCGGTCAACGGCGAGCGCGGCATGGGGATCTTCTACTATTGGACGCCGGAGGACGCCCAGGATCTCTACAAGGAGGTGCTCGATGAGGGGCTCAAGGGATCGGGAAACTACGGCGTCTTCGGCATCGGTGTTTACAACGGGCAGGGAGTCTCGCGTGCCGATGCCAACAACAACATGCATTTCATCATGCGATACGAGGTGCCCTGGAAGACCGACAGCGGCCAGATCATGGAGGCGGGAGTGCAGGCCTACACGGGCCGCTACTCTTCCTACCTTGCGCCGATCACGACGAGCAGCGGAAGAGTGATTCCAGTCATCGATCCTGCCAATGGAGTTGTCGATCAGCGGGTTGGCGGCACGTTCGTCTACTATCCCCAGCCGTTTGGATTTACCACCGAATGGCTGGTGGGCGACGGTCCGCAATTGACCGATCTCGACCAGCGGCAGCCCGTGATCCGCAGCCGGCCTCTCAACGGCGGCTACGTGATGCTCAACTACAAGCTTGACACCGAGGATTGGGGCGTCTGGTTTCCATTCTTCCGCTGGCAGCAATACCGCGGCGGCTACCTCTGGGAGCGGAACTCGCCTGACACGTTTCTCAACGAGTTCAATCTTGGCTTTGAGTGGCAGATCCAGCCGCAGATGGAATTCACCATGGAATACGACTTCGTGAACCGGACGAACACCGGATCAAATGCGCGGATCATCGACGACAACTACGCGCAGTTTCGTGGCGACCTGCTGCGGTTTCAATTCCAGATCAACTACTGACCCTCACGCCGGCGCCTCCACGTGTGCACGCGTTTTCGTGCGCCGGTGTCACTCGAAGAGCGACCGTTGCTCGACGGCGGCGGCCTTGCGGCGCGGCTTCGTCGCTGGAGCGGCGGCGTCGGCCTCGAAGCCGAGCAGAAGGTCGCGGGCCCGCTCGATGACGCCGCCCGGCACACCCGCGAGCCGGGCCACGTGGACGCCCCAGCTCTTGTCGGCGGCCCCGGGGGCCACCCGGTGGAGGAACACGAGCTGGTCGTGGTGCTGCTGCACGAGCACCTGCACGTTGGCCACGCCGGGCAGCCTGTCGAGCGCCGCGAGCTGGAGGTAGTGCGTGGCGAAGAGCGTGCGGCAGCAGACATTCGCCTGCAGGTGCTCGACCACCGCCTGCGCGATCGCCAGGCCGTCGAACGTGCTCGTGCCGCGGCCGACCTCGTCGAGGATCACCAGGCTGCGCGGCGTCGCCCGGTTCAAGATGCGCGCGGTCTGCGCCATTTCCACGAGGAACGTGCTCGCGCCGCGGGCGATGTCGTCGCCCGCGCCGATCCTCGCGAAGAGCCGGTCGACTATCCCGATTCGGGCTCGCTTTGCCGGCACAAAACTTCCGGCCTGCGCGAGCACGGCGAACAGCGCCGCCTGGCGGATGAACGTGCTCTTGCCGCCCATGTTGGGGCCGGTGACGAGAAGGATCGCCGGGGCCGAGTCGCCGCCTGCCGCGAGTGCTAGGCCTCCTGCCGCGATTGTCAGATCGTTGGCCACGAGCGTGCCGGCAGGGAGGAGGCTCTCGAGGATCGGATGCCGGCCCGCCTCGATCACGAGCTCGCCCCCCTCCGAGATCTCGGGCCGCACCCAGGCCCGCGACCGGGCCACGTCGGCGAACGAAGCGAGCACGTCGAGCATGGCGAGGATCTCGGTCGTGCGGTCGAGCCGCACCCGATGCTCGGCCACGAACGCCCGCAGTTCCTCGAGCAGTTCGATCTCGCGGCGTGTGGCTTCATCTTCGGCGCCGAGCACCTCGCGCTGCCGCTCGTCGAGGTCGGGCGTGGTGTACCGCTCCGCATTCTTCACCGTCTGCTTGCGCACGTAGTCGGAGGGCACCTTCGCCGCATGGGTGCGGCTCACCTCCAGAAAGAACCCGAACACGCGGTTGAATCCGACCTTGAGCGACGGGATGCCCGTCCGCTCGATCTCGCGGGCCTGGTATTCCGCGATCCAGGCCTTGCCGCCGGAGGCAAGCTCGATCAGGCGGTCGTAGCGTGCGTCGAAGCCCGGGCGGATGAACCCGCCGTCGCGGGCGAACATCGGGCAGCCCTCGCGGAGCGTGGCGGCGATGCGGCCGGCGAGGTCGGTGCTGGGATCGAGCCGGTCGCGAAGCGCCCCGAGCAGGCCCGTGGTGCCTGCGAGCGCGGCGATGACGTCGGGAAGGGCCGCGAGCGCGGTGCCGATCCGTTCCAGATCGCGCGGCCCCGCCCGACCGGAGATGACGCGGCCCGTGAGTCGTTCGAGATCACCGACACCGGTGAGCCGCTCGACGAGCCGCGCTGCCCGTGAGGCATCGCCCAGGAGCGCGGCCACGGCCTCGAGCCGTTCCTCGATGGCCGCCGGCGCCACGAGCGGCTCCGCGAGCCACGCGCCGAGCAGCCGTCCCCCCATCGGTGTCTTCGTGTGGTCGAGCACGCCGGCCAGCGAGCCCTCGCGCCGGCCCGACGCAGTGCCCCGCACGATCTCGAGGCTGCGCCGCGACACCTCGTCGATCTCCATCCGATGGCCTGGCCGCCAAACCGCGAGCGACTCGATGCGGGCGATCGCCGTGGGCTCGTTTTCCTCCAGATACCTGACGATCGCCCCGGCCGCCGCGATCCCCGGCAGGTCGGCCGGCAGGTCGAAGCCAAGCCCCTCGAGCCCCTCGCGCCGTAGACCGCCGACTGCTTTGGCCACCGCCGCTACGGCCTCGCCATCGGCGAACCACCAGTCGGGGCGTGCGGTCACCGCCCGCAAGGAGCCCGTCGATGACACCAACTCGGTCGCCACGTCGCGATCCTTTTCGGCGCAGAGCACCTCGGCGGGATCGAGCCGAAGCAGATGGTCGGCCACGTCGTCGCGCGGGATCACCGTGCATTCGAACTTTCCGGCGGCCACGTCGATCCAGGCCAGGCCCACCTGCACGCCCTCCGTCTCCGCCCGCGGCAGGAGGGCCAAAAGATAGTTGACGCGGCCGGGGTCGAGCAGCGACTCGTCGGCGGCGATCCCGGGCGTGACGATGCGCGTCACTTCCCGGCGCAGCAGCCCCTTCGTGGTTTTGGGATCGTCGATCTGTTCGCAGATTGCGACCCGCCGGCCGGCCGCCACGAGCTTCACGAGTTGATTATCGAGCTGATGGTGCGGGAAGCCGGCCATCGGCAGGGCGTCGGGGCCCTTGTCGCGGCTGGTGAGGGTGAGGTCGAGGAGGGCCGAGGCCTCGCGGGCGTCATCGCCGAAGAGTTCGTAGAAATCCCCCATCCGGAAGAGCACGATCGCCCCCGGGCACCGGGCTTTCGCCGCCTCGAACTGCTGCATCATGGGAGACGCCATGGCCGCGAAATGTAGCAGCCTTTGACCGTGCGCGGGGCGGGGCGTACAAAACAGTCGACGTGAGTGCGGGCGCCGATGAGAGGCCCCTGCGATGGGGGCCTGTGAACCTGGTCAGGGCCTAACCGCAGCAGCCATAAGCAGTCGCCCCTTTGTGCGGTGGGCCTCTCATCGGCGTCCGGCTCTGTCTCCACGGAGCCGCCCATGGCCGAATCGGCCCCCTATCAGGTCGTCGCCCGCCGCTACCGCCCGCAGCGGTTCGATGAGCTCGTCGGCCAGGAGCACGTGGCCCGTGGCCTCTCCGGTGCCATCGAGAGCGGCCGGATCGGCCACGCGTATCTGTTCACCGGGGCCCGCGGCGTGGGCAAGACGAGCGCGGCGCGCATCTACGCCAAGGCGCTCGAGTGCGCGCAGGGGCCTGCGGCCGAGCCCTGCAACGCCTGCGACTCGTGTCTCGCGATCGCCGCCGGGCAGGACGTCGACGTGGTCGAGATCGACGCCGCCAGCAACCGCGGCATCGACGAGATTCGGCAGCTGCGGCAGAACGTCGCGGTGCGGCCGGCCCGCGGCCGCTACAAGGTCTACATCATCGACGAAGTCCACATGCTCACGCGCGAGGCCTTCAACGCGCTCCTGAAGACGCTGGAGGAGCCGCCGCCGCACGTGAAGTTCGTGCTCTGCACCACCGAGCCCGAGAAGCTTCCGATCACGATCCTCTCGCGCTGCCAGCGGTTCGACTTCGTCACCGTCGACGCGCCGGCGATCGCGCGGCGGCTCGCGCAGATCGTGGAGGCGGAAGGGGGCACGGCTGCACCCGAGGCGCTCTCGCTCATCGCCCGCCGGGCCGCAGGCAGCATGCGCGACAGCCAGTCGTTGCTCGAGCAGCTGCTCGGATCGGCCAGCGGGGCGATCGACGTCGACGCCGTGCATGCGGTGATCGGCACGGGGCGGGAGGAGAAGGTGGGCCGGCTCGTGCAGGCGATCGCGGCCCGCGACCCTCGCGCGGCGATCGAAGCCTTCGATGCGACGCTCTCGGGCGGTGCCGATCCCGGCGGCGTGCTCGAGCAGGTGATCGCCGCGCTGCGCGACGCGCTCCTGGCCAGCGTGGGCTGCGAGCCCGAGGTGCGGGGAGGCGAAGGCACGGGGCTGGGCATCGACCTCGCCGCGATCGGCCGTTCCCTCGGCACGGAGACGGTGCTCGCGATGCTGCAGATCGTCGACCAGGCGCTCGCGAGGATGCGCACGAGTGGCCATGCGCCGATCCTCGCCGAGATGGCGATCGTGCGGCTGGCAAAGCTGGAGGATCTCGACAATCTCGCGGCGCTCGCGCACGGCATCGTGGCGGCGCCCGCCGCTGCCTCGCCCGCACCTGCGCGCCCCGCGGCGGCCCCGCGCGAAAAAAAAACGACCGACCTGACGGCTCCCGGCATCCGAGTCGCTGACACGCCCGCTCCGCCACCTGCTCGGGCAGAGCAGCCAGCGGCACTCCCCGCCGCGCCGGAAGCTGCAGACGAGCCCGAGTCGCCGCCAGAACTGCCTGCCGACCCACGCGCGGCCTGGCTGCAAGCCTGCGAGGCCGTGGGCGGACTCGCCGCCGACTTCGGTGCCGCGGCCGCAGATGCCCGCTGGAACGACGGCGTGCTGGAGGTCGTGATTCCCGCAGCCGCCACGACGGCCGCCACATTTCTGCGCCGGCCCGAGGTGGGGGCGGGCGTCTCGCGGGCCTTGGCCGAGATCGCCGGTCGGCCGCTGCGGTATGCGATCGTGGTGTCGCAGACCGCTCCGGCCGAGAGCGCGGCCGGCCCTACGCCCGAGCGCCGCCGGCCCGTGCCGTCGCAGGCGGCGCTCCTGCGTGACGTGATGGATCACCCCCTCGTGGCCCAGGCCCGCACGCTGTTCGACGCGGCGGTGCGGAAGGTGGAGCCGCCGCGACCATCCGATCCGGCACCGACGGTCGCCGCGCCCGTACCGGTTGCGATCACGACGGCGATCGATGGCGACGAGGAGCAGAGTGATGCCTGAGACCCGAGGAGCCATCGCCCGGCTCGTCGACTATTTCGCCGACCTTCCCGGCATCGGCCGCAAGTCGGCCGAGCGGCTGGCCTATCACGTGCTGCGCATGTCGACCCAAGAGGCGATTGCGTTCGCCGAGGCGATCCGTGCGGTGAAGGAAAAACTGCACCCCTGCAAAACTTGCTTCAACCTCGCCGAGCACGACGAGTGCGACATCTGCCGCGACAAGCGGCGTGATCGTACGCTGCTGTGCGTCGTGGAGCAGGTGCGCGACCTCCTCGCGCTCGAACAGGCCGGCGCCTACCGCGGGCTCTACCATGTGCTCCAGGGACGGGTCTCGCCGCTGGAAGGTGTCGGCCCCCAGAAGCTGACGATCGATCGGCTCGTGGAGCGGGTCCGCCTGGGGGAGGTGCGTGAGGTGATCATGGCCACCACGCCGAACGTCGAAGGGGATGCCACCGCGCTCGAGATTTCCAGCCGGCTGTCGGGCCTGCCCGTCGAGATCACGAGGCTCGCCCGTGGGCTCACGGTCGGGGCATCGCTCGAACAAGCCAACCGCGAAATGCTGGCCGACGCCTTGTCGGGCCGGCAGCGTCTGACCTGACGCGCCCAAACCACCCGCCACAGGGTATTCTTTGAGGGTCGACGCCCGGCATGGGCGTCCTTGGCACGGAGTTTGCTGCGATGCGGATGTCGTTCGGCCAGGAAATGCGGATGGCGCAAAAGCAGATGCTTGCGCCGCGCATGATCCAGTCGATGGAGATCCTGCAGCTGCCTCTCCAGGCGCTCGAGGAACGGATCGAGCAGGAGATTCAGAACAACGAAACGCTCGAGGCGGATGAGCCGGATGGGGATGCCGGTGGCGGCGAGCAGGGCACGACGATCGCCGAGACGCCCGCCGCCGCGGAGCGCACGGTCGACGAGAAGCCGTTGGTCGTCGACCAGGAGCATGCCAACCAGGCCGACTTCGAACGATCATACGACTGGGCGAGCGAGTATCCCGATTCCGATGACGATCGCAGCCGTCCATCGGCCGCCCGGATCGACGAGGCCTCCGACCGCTACCTCGATGCGATGGCCAACATGGAGGAGCGGCCCGAGACGCTCTTCAACCACCTCCACGACCAGCTTTCCAACTACGACCTTTCCGAGCCCGAGCGTCAGGCGGCCGACAAGATCATCTACAACCTCGATGCCAACGGCTACCTGCCGATGCCGCTCGAGGATCTCGTGGATCCGGAGGGGCCCCCGGACCGGGCCACGCAGGTTGCGCTGCTCGAGAAGGCGCTCGGCGTCGTGCAGGGCATGGATCCACTCGGCGTGGCCGCCCGCGACCTGCGCGAGTGCCTGCTCCTCCAGATCCGCTCCGATCTGCCCCGCGCCCGGCAGCTGCGGCGGCTCGTGAGCGACCACCTCGAAGATCTGGCCGGCAACCGCCTGCCGCTCATCGAGCGGAAGACCGGCTACTCGATCGCGGAGATCGAGCAGCTCCGCGAGCAGCTCCACGCCCTCAACCCGAAGCCGGGGGCGATCTTTTCGGTGCCGTTCGTGCCGGCCGTGAAGCCCGACGTGTACGTCGAACAGCAGGTCGACGGCACCTGGAAGGTGCGGCTCGAGGATGTCGACCTGCCGAACCTGCGGATCAGTCCGCTCTACCGGCAGATGCTCCTCTCCCCCGAGACCGACCCTGCGACCCGCGAATACATCAAGCGCAAGATCAATTCAGCCCAGTGGCTCATCGAGGCAATTGAGCAGCGACGGTCGACGCTCCTCAAGACCGCGCAGGCGATCGTGGATCATCAGACGCGGTTTCTCACCGAAGGCCCCGAGGCGATCGAGCCGCTCAAGATGCAGCAGATCGCCGACCGGATCGGGATGCACGTGACCACCGTGAGCCGGGCGGTGGACGACAAGTGGCTGCAGACGCCGCGCGGTCTCTACCCACTGCGGCGGTTCTTCGTCGGCGGGACGGTGAGCGCCGACGGCGACGAGGTGGCATGGGACACGGTGCGGCTCAAGCTGCAGGAGATCATCGACCAGGAGCCGAAGGACGATCCCTACTGCGACGATGCCCTCGTCGAGGAGCTCGGAAAGCGCGGGATCACCGTGGCCCGCCGCACGGTGACCAAGTATCGCAAGGCGATGGACATCCCGAGTTCCCGCCAACGCCGCGACTGGAAGCTGCCCCGGGGCGGCCAGCCGGCAGAATGAGCGCGGCGCCGCCTTGCCGGTTTTGCCGGGCCGGCCGTACGATGCCCGCTCCTCACGTGAGACGGCCCCATGCGCTGCCCCTTCTGCCGAGCCGACAACGATCGCGTCATCGACTCACGAGCCGGTGACGACGGCTCGTCGATCCGTCGCCGGCGCGAGTGCGTGGCCTGCCGGCGTCGCTTCACGACGTACGAGCGGGTGGAGCGGCAGTTGCTCTCGGTGGTCAAGAAGGGCGGGGAGCGCGAGCCCTTCGACCGCGACAAGATCAAGCGCGGGCTCGCCAAGGCCTGCTGGAAGCGGCCCGTGAGTGAGGATGATATCGAGCGCGTCGTGACGGCCCTCGAGGCGGAACTCTACGGCACCTACGAAACCGACGTGCCCAGCCGCGTGCTCGGCGAACGGCTCATGGAACTCCTGCGCGGCCTCGACCAGGTGGCCTTCGTGCGGTTCGCGAGCGTCTACCGCGAGTTCCAGGACGTGCGCGACTTCGTGGAAGAGCTTGGCCCGATCCTCGCCGAGTCGGCCGTTCAGGGACGAGCGTAATCCCCGTGCATCCCACCCGTCTTCGTTTCGAGGTGGACGGCGGTGATCGACATGCCTGGGTCGATCGACTTCGCCATGTCGTAGATCGCGAGCGCCGCGGCTGACACGGCCACGAGTGCCTCCATCTCGACGCCCGTCCGCGCCGTGGCCCGCACGACGGCCTCGATCACGACCGCCTCGGGCTCGAAGCCGATCGTGATATCGACCGCATCGAGCGGCAGGGGATGGCAGAGCGGCACGATGTCGCTCGTCTTCTTGGCCGCCATGATCCCGGCGAGCCTGGCCGTGGCGACGGCGTCGCCCTTCTCGAGCCCGCCAGCCTGGATCCGCCGAATCGTCTCGGCCTGCGCCACGAGCCTGCCCGACGCCCGCGCCGTGCGCAGCGACACGGGCTTCGCACCGACGTCGATCATGCGGATGCTGCTTTGGTTGTTGCTCATGAGACGGGAGTATAGACCAGTCAGTTCGCGTGCGCCGGCTCGGGGTTACCCCGTACCGTCTCGCCGGACGTTCGCCTCCGCCCTCCAGGCTCCGGCTCACTCGGATGTGCCTGCGCTCCGGCATCCATGCCTGCGCTGGTCACATACGCC
>Ga0075471_10003609_pt1 | contig 10030 bp, 6 predicted proteins | sample DEB19_08_DNA_2_FD_74787 | JGI IMG/M metagenome (GOLD analysis project Ga0075471, IMG submission 74787) | Aqueous microbial communities from the Delaware River and Bay under freshwater to marine salinity gradient to study organic matter... | ecosystem: Environmental > Aquatic > Marine > Coastal ... | reverse complement strand
TTCGGCGAGCGGGCCCGGGTGGTCCACGCAGCGTTCGGGGATCTCACCGAGACCGTACGACGAGAGACCGAGGGAGACATCGTGGGCATCCTCTTCGACCTGGGCGTCAGCAGCCCCCAGCTGGACCGGCGGTCCCGCGGGTTCTCGTACTGGGACGAGGCGCCGCTCGACATGCGCATGGACTCCTCGCAGGCCCTCACCGCGGCCGAGGTCGTCAACACCTACGAGGAGGCGGAACTCACGACGATCATCGCGACCTACGGGGAGGAGCGGTTCGCCTCCCGCATCGCCCGCGAGATCGTCGCCCGACGGCCGATCGCCACCACCGGGGAACTCGTCGACGCGATCAAGGACGCGATCCCGGCCCCGGCCCGGCGCAAGGGCGGCCACCCGGCCCGGCGCACCTTCCAGGCCATCCGCATGGAGGTGAACCGCGAGCTGCCCCAGCTCGAGGCCGGCCTCGACGAGTCGGTGCACCTGCTCGCCCCGCGGGGCCGCGTGCTCGTCCTCGCGTACCACTCGCTCGAGGACCGCGCGGTCAAGCAGCGCTTCAACACGTGGGCCGGGCGGGGCCCGACGATCGGTCGGCCGGATCTCCCGGTGTCCACCGCTCCCGATCCGATCGTGCGGCTCGTGACCCGCAAGCCCGTGCGGCCGAGTGCGGCCGAGGTCGAGGCCAACCCGCGCGCGCACAGCGCGCTGCTCCGGGTCGTGGAGCGTCTCGGATGACCGCGACCCTGCGCGCGCCGGCGCGCCGCACGGCGGGGGCCCGGGCACCCCGCCCCGCGGCCGGCCCTCGTCTGCGCGTCCTCGGGGCGACCGACCGGCGCGGGGCGACCCGCGGCCATCGCATCCGCCTCCTCGTCGTCGCCGCGGTGGCGCTCGTGGCCTCGGCGGTCTACCTCCAGATCGAGCTCGCCCAGCAGCAGGTCCGGCTGCGCGAACTCACCGTGCGCACGCAGGCCGCGCAGGCCGACTACCAGCGGGCGCGTCTGGCCCACGCCGAGGCGACGGCCCCGGCGAGCATCATCGAGCGGGCGACCCGCCTCGGCCTCGTGCCGGCGACCACCCCCCGCTACGTCAGCGTCCCCGGTGTTCTTCCCCCCTCGGGCACCTCGGCCGCCGCAACGTCGTCCACCCTCGGCGAGGGCTGGGAGAAGGTGAAGCCGCACCTTGTCGCACGACCGTGAGCCCCGCGAACCGCGCACCGGATCCGTTCGGACGGTCGCGTCGTCGCCGTCCGGGCGCCGGGACGCGTCCCGACGGACGGCTCCCGCACCCGGCACCGCCGCCGGCGGGCGCGACCGTGCGGCGCGTCCGGCGCGAGGTGCCGTGAGCGACGCCCCCATCGGATCGGTCACGCGCTCGACGCGTGCCGCCCGGACCCCGAGTCGGACCACCGACCGGGACGGCGCGGGCCGGACCCGCTCCTCCGGGGCGCGTCCGGCCTCGGCGCGCGCGGGCCGGTCCCGCACCGAGGCCACCCCCGTCACCCGCACCGCCCGCGCCCCGCGCCCGGCGGACCGCTCCACCCAGCGCCCGGTCCCACGTCCCGCGGCGAGGCCCGCCGCGAGGCCGAGCGCGCGACGGGCGGCCCCGGTACGCGATCCCTGGGTCGGTCGACTCGTCCGGGCGGCCGCCGGCACCGCCGCCGCGCTCGGGGCCGATGTCGTCGACCGGGCGGGGGAGCGGCTGCGACGCCCACCGGTCCGGGATCGCCGGCGCACCAAGGCCGAGGTGGCGCGCTCCACCGGTCGTCGTCTCGTCGCGGTGACGGTCGTCGTCGCGCTCTTCTTCGCCGCGGCCATCGTGAAGATGGGGATGCTCCAGACGACCGAGCGCGGTCGGTACCTCGCATGGGCGGTCGGGGAGCGGCAGCGCTCGACCGAACTCGCCGCGGACCGGGGCACGATCTTCGACCGCAACGGCCGCGACCTCGCGATGTCGGTGACGAGCCGGACGATCGTGGTCGACCCGACGCTGGTCGAGGACAAGGTGGGCACGGCGGCCAAACTCGCGCGGGCACTCGACCTCCGGGCCCGCGACGTGCTGAAGATCCTGCGCACGCGGAACCGGCGTCAGCCCATCGCCTCCGGGATCGGCGAGGCGCGCATCGCGAGGTTGCGTCGCATCGGCATCCCGGTGCTCGCCGACGCGGGTCCGGGCGAGGTCGTCGTGGATCCGACCCGCATCCTCGACACGACCCGGGCCGCGCGCCGCATGGCCCCGGTGCTCGGGATGGGTGCGGGGCGCATCCGCTCCCTGCTCGAACGGCAGGTCCGGTTCGCGTACCTGGCCCGCCAGGTCGACGAGGAGACGGTGCGGCGACTGCGGCGTCTCGACCCGAAGGCGGTCGAGGCCGGATCCATGTACCTGCTCGGCGGCGTGTACATGGTGCCGGAGCCGAAGCGGGTGGCGACGAGCGGCGGGGATCTCGCCGCACCGGTGATCGGCAGGGTGAACGTCGAGGGCGCGGCCCTCTCCGGGCTCGAGGCGGGCAACGACGGCATCCTCCGGGGCGAACCCGGACGGATCATCTCGCAGTTCGACGCGCAGGGTCGCGAGATCCCGAAGTCGCGCAAGGCCTTCGTGCCCGCCCGTCGCGGTCAGGACCTCGTCCTCACCATCGACCAGGACCTCCAGTACGTCGTCGAGCAGCGCCTGCTCGCCCAGATCGAGGCGACCGGCGCGACCGGTGGCACCGCGGTGATCGCCGACGTGCGCACCGGTGACGTGCTCGCCATGGTGTCGGCGGTCGGCGCCGACGCGGCCAAGCGCACCCCGGCCCGCCTCGCGCGGTCCTACGAGCAGAACCGGCCCCTCACCTGGACCTACGAGCCCGGGTCGGTGAGCAAGATGATCACGTTCGCCGGCGCGATCGAGCGTGGCCGCATCACCGCGGACAAGGTGTTCACGGGGGTGGGTTCCTCGATCCCGATCCCCGGCTTCGACAACCCGCTCGTCGACGACCACCCGCACCCATCGGTCATGACGGCGACGGACATCTTCGCCCAGTCCTCGAACGTGGGCACCCACATGGTGGCGGACCTCCTCGGCAAATCCGACCTCTCCTACTTCATGCACGCGTTCGGGTACGGCGTGACCACCTCGATCCCGTTCCCCGGCCAGTCGCCGGGGATCCTCGCCCCGGCCTCGCAGTGGACCGAGTCGGACATGTTCACGAAGCCGATCGGCATGGGCGTCTCGACCACACCGATGCAGGTCCTCAACGCGTACATGACCATCGCGAACGGTGGCCGCATCGTGCACCCGCGCCTCGTCGACGCCCACATCGACGCGGACGGCCGGCGCGTCCCGGTGCCGCGGGTGCGCAGCGATCGGGTGGTCACCGCGGAGACGGCGCGCACGGTCACCGACATGCTCGCCCACGTGGTCGCGCCGTCCCCGGCCACCGGGGGCTCGGCCGCGATCGCCGGGTACACCGTGGCCGGCAAGACCGGCACGGCGCGCCAGGTGACCGGTTCCGGGAAGGACGCGTACGCACTCGCCAAGCTCGAGGCCACCTTCGTCGGGTTCGCCCCGGCGGAGGACCCTCGCCTCGCCGCCATCGTCGTGCTCGACGGGCCCGCCGGCAACAAGGGCTTCTACGGCGGTGGCAAGTCCGGACCGCTGTTCGCCCAGATCATGGGCTACGCGCTGCGGAGCCTCGGGGTGGCCCCGACCCGCGACCCGCAGGGTCCCAGCCAGGCCGTGACCGGACCGCTCGTCCGGCCGCGCCCGGCCCGACCCGCGGGTCCCGGCCTCGTGGGCACGCCGCTCGCCGGTACCGTGTCCACGGGCACGGCCACCGCTCCCGCCGCCGTTCCCGGCTCCCCGCCGACCCGCTAGGTACCCACGATGCTGCTCCCGGACCTCCTCGCCGACGTCGAGGTCATCCGCATCCTCGGCCCGGGTGATCCGGACGTGCGCTCGGTCGTCCACGACAGTCGGCGGGTGACCCCGGGCGCACTCTTCGCCGCGGTGCCCGGCGCGTCGACCGACGGGCACGACCACATCGACGAGGCGATCCGACGCGGGGCGGTCGCCCTGCTCGTGGAACGCGAGGTGCCGACGGCGGTGACCCGGGTCCTCGTCGAGTCGGTCCGGCGGGCCGTCGGACCGATCGCCGCCGTGGCGAACGGTCGTCCCTCGGAGGCCCTGCGGGTCCTCGGGGTGACCGGCACGAACGGCAAGACCACGGTGACCCACCTCCTCGAGGGGATCGGTGCCGCCGCCGGAACGTCCACCGGGCTCATCGGCACGCTCGGCGCGCGCGTCGGCGGGACGGCGATCCCGGTCGGGTACACCACCCCCGAGGCCCCGGACCTCCAGGCCCTGCTCGCGACGATGCGGGACCACGGGGCCGGGACCGTCGCGATGGAGGTGAGCTCCCATGCGCTCGCCCAGCACCGGATCGACGGCACGCGCTTCGCGGCCGCGTGCTTCACGAACCTCACCCATGACCACCTCGACTTCCACGGCACGATGGAGGCGTACTTCGCCGCGAAGGCCCGCCTCTTCACCCGCGCGTTCACGGACCGCGCCGCGATCGACGTCGACGACGCCCACGGGGTCGAACTCGAGGCGCGGGCGACCGGGGCCGGCCTCGAGGTGACCACATACGGCCTGGGCGCCGCGGCGGACGTGACGGCCCGCGACGTCGAGGTCGGGCCGCGGGGCACCGACTTCATGCTCTGCCTGCGGGCGGCCGGGCTCGAGGTGCCGGCCCACCTCGAGCTGCTCGGGCGCCTCAACGTGGCGAACGCGCTCGGCGCCGCGGCCACCGCGCTGGCGGCCGGGACCGATCCGGATGCCGTCGTCGCCGGGCTGGCCACGACCGCACCGGTGCCGGGTCGGCTCGAACGGGTCGACGCCGGGCAGGACTTCACGCTGCTCGTCGACTTCGCGCACACCCCGGACGCGCTCGCTGCGGTCCTTCGGGACGCCCGCGCGCTCGCCGGTGGTGCGCGCGTCATCGTGGTGTTCGGGTGCGGCGGGGATCGCGACCCGGCCAAGCGGCCGCTCATGGGCGCGGTGGCGGGCTCGCGGGCGGACCTCGCGGTGCTCACCGCCGACAACTCGCGCTCGGAGGATCCGGAGGTGATCGCGGCCTCGGTGCTCGAGGGCCTGCGGGACGGACCGGGCCGCCACGTGGTCGAGCTCGACCGCCGGGCGGCCATCGGGCTCGCCATCGACGCGGCACGCCCCGGCGACGTCGTGGTCGTCGCGGGCAAGGGTCATGAATCCGGCCAGATCGCGGGTGGGGTGACGACGCCGTTCGACGACCGGGTGGTGGCGCGCGAGTTGCTCGAGGGGGCGTCGTGCCGATGACCCTCGGAGCGATCGCCGCCATCACCGGCGGGCGGCTCGTCGGCGGCGACCCGGATGCGACCGTCCACGGGTTCGACTTCGACTCCCGCGTCCAGACCCCGGGCGCCGGGTTCGTGGCCCTCGTCGACGGCCGGGACGGGCACGATTTCGTCGCCGACGCCCACGCGGCCGGCGCGGCCGTCGCGCTCGTGGCCCGGGTGCCCGACGGTGTCGAGGGTCCGTGCGTGGTGGTGGAGGATCCGCTCGCCGCCCTCGGCGTGCTCGCCGGTGCGGCGCGTGCGGCGCTGACCGACACCCGGGTCGTCGCAGTGACCGGATCGGCCGGCAAGACGAGCACGAAGGAACTGCTCGCCGCCGCGGTCGCGCCGGTGCGGCGCGTCCATGCCAACGCAGCCTCCCACAACAACGAGTTCGGTCTGCCGGTCACGATCCTCGGGGCGAGCCCGGACACCGAGGTGCTCGTGCTCGAGATGGGGGAGCGCTTCGCCGGAGATCTCGCGTACCTCTGCGCGATCGCCCGACCGGAGATCGGCATCGTCACCAACGTGGGCCTCGCGCACGCCGAGCACCTCGGCGGCCGCGAGGGCACGGTGGCCGTCCTCGCCGAAATGGTCTCGGCCCTCGAACCCTCGGGGCTCGCGGTGCTCAACGCGGACTGCGACGCCACCCCGGCGCTGCGGGCCCGGTCGGAGGCGCCGGTGCTCACCGTCGGGGTGTCGAGCGCGGCGGACGTGCGCATCGAGCACCTCGTGGTGGACGACTCGCTGTGCGCCGCCTTCGACCTCGCCACGCCCTGGGGTGCCGTCGCGGGTGTGCGGCTCGCCGTGCGCGGCGAGCACCAGGCCGTCAACGCGGCGCAGGCCGCGGCCGTCGCGCTCCACCTCGGCGTCCCCGGCGCCACGGTGGCCGCCGGACTCGGGGCGGCCCGTGGTGCGGCGTGGCGCATGGAACTGACCCGGGCCCCGAACGGCGTCGCCGTGCTCAACGACGCCTACAACGCCTCGCCCGGCGCGATGGAGTCGGCACTCCACGCGCTCGTGCGACTCCCGGCCGAGCACCGGATCGCGGTGCTCGGCGCGATGCTCGAACTCGGCGCCCACAGCGACGCCGAGCACCGCCGCCTCGGCGCCCTCGCCGCCGGGCTCGGCATCGATGCGATCGTGGTCGTGCCGACGGACGGCGCCGCGCCCCTGGCCGAGGCCGCCGAGGCCGCGGGCGGCAACGTCGTCCGGGTGGCCGACGCGGAGGCAGCGGCGGCCTGGGTCCGCAGCCACGCGAACGCCGGCGACGCCGTGCTCGTCAAGGCCTCCCGGCGGGTGGGGCTGGATCGGGTCGCCGCAGCGCTCCTGGAGGTCGCCGCGTGATCGCCGTGCTCATCGCCGTCGCCACCAGCTTCATCGTGTGCGTGCTCTCGACGCCGTTCCTCATCCGGTACCTGGAACGCCGCAGCATCGGCCAGGCCATCCGGGACGACGGGCCGGTGGCCCACCCGCACGAGGCCAAGGCGGGGACCCCGACGATGGGTGGGGTCGCGATCATCGCCGCGGCGTTCGTCGCCTACCTCGTCGCCCACATCAGGACCGAGGCGATCAAGTTCGCGGACACCGCGCTCGCGCTGTGGTTCCTCATCATCGGCATGGCGCTCGTCGGCCTCCTCGACGACTGGCTCGGCGTGCGTCGGTCCCGCAACCTCGGGCTGCGCAAGCGGGGCAAGCTCGCCGGGCAGTACCTCGTCGCCGGTGGGTTCGCGCTGCTCGCCCTGTGGTTCGTGGGTACCGCCACCCGCCTCTCGTTCACCCGTGCTTTCGACTTCGAGATCGCGGGGTGGCTCTGGGTCGTGATCGCGGTGATGGTCGTCGTGTCATCGGCGAACGCGGTCAACATCACCGACGGACTCGACGGCCTGGCGGCCGGATCGGCGGCGCTCGTGTTCGCGGCCTTCATCGTGGTGGCCTTCACCCAGTTCCGTCACCCGGAGGCGTACCAGCTCATCGCGGCCCAGCAGATCGATCTCGCCGTGATCGCGGCGGCGATGATGGGCGCCTGCGTCGGGTTCCTCTGGTGGAACGCGCTCCCGGCCCGCATCTTCATGGGCGACACCGGCGCGCTCGCCCTCGGTGCGGCGCTCGCGGGACTCGCGATCCTCACCCAGACGATCCTGCTGCTCCCGATCCTCGGTGGCCTCTACGTGATGGAGACCGGGAGCGTGATCCTCCAGATCATCTCGTTCCGCGGGTTCAAGCGACGCATCTTCCGGATGTCGCCGATCCACCATCACTTCGAACTGCTCGGGTGGCCGGAGTCCACGGTGGTGGTGCGCTTCTGGATCCTCGCCGGGTTCGCCATGGCCCTCGGTCTCGGCCTGTTCTACGCGGACTTCCTCCGCATCCCGGGGCTCGTCGGATGAGCCGGCGCGTGCTCGTGGTCGGCCTGCGGATGACGGGCCTCGCCACCGCGCGCGCCCTGGCCGCCGGCGGCGACGCGGTGACCGTGGTCGAGGAGCGGCCCGGGCAGTCGGGGTACGCCGAGCGCGCGGCCGAGGTTCGTGCCGCCGGCGTGGGCCTCGTCGAGTCCCCGGCCCCCGAGGACTGGGCGGGCCTCGTGGCCGCGAGCGATCTCGTCGTGCCGAGCCCGGGGGTCGCGCCGGGTCATCCCGTGCTCGCGGCGGCTGCGGCCGCCGGCGTCCCGGTGCGCGGCGACGTCGACCTCGCGGTCGCCTCGGCGGAGGTGCCCGTGTGCGTGGTCACCGGGACCAACGGCAAGACGACGGTCACGACCCTCATCGCCGCGATGCTCGAGGCCTCGGGGGTGCGCGCGCCGGCGGCCGGCAACATCGGGTGGGCGCTGCTCGACGCCCTGCGCGTCCCCATGGACGTGCTCGTGGCCGAGGTGTCATCGTTCCAGCTGCACACGACGACCACGACGTTCACCCCGCGGGTCGCGGTGCTGCTCAACGTGGCCGACGACCACCTGGACTGGCACGGTTCCTTCGAGGCCTACGCGGATGCGAAGGCCCGGTGCTTCCGGTTCCAGGGTCCGGACGACCTCCTCGTGTTCAACGCGGACGATCCGGTGGTGGCCCGACTCGCCGCGACCGCGCCAGGACGACGGATCCCGTGCTCGACCGCCCCGGACGCGACCGAGGGGTACCGGATCCTCGACGGGCACCTCGTGACGCCCACCGCGGCACCGATCGTGGCGGTGACGGACCTCCCCATGCGCGCGCCGCACGATCTCGCGAACGCGCTCGCTGCGAGTGCGGCCGCCCTCGACCTCGGGGCCAACCCGGAGGGTGTGCGGGCGGCGCTGCGGTCGGCCACGAGGCTCCACCACCGCGTCGAGCCCATCGGGGAGACTCGGGGTGTGCGGTTCATCGACGACTCGAAGGCGACCAACCCCCACGCCACGCTCACCGCGCTGTCGGGCTTCGATCGGGTCGTGCTCATCGCGGGCGGCCGCAACAAGGGCCTCGACCTCGGGGTCCTCGGCGGCGGCGCCGGGCGACTCGTGGGGGTCGTGGCGATCGGGGACGCGGCCGGCGAGGTCGAGACGGCCCTCGCCGCCGAGGTCCCGACGGTTCGGGCCGCCTCCATGCGCGCCGCGGTGCGGACCGCCGCCGGCATGGCCGCGGCCGGGGACGTCGTCCTCCTGTCGCCGGCCTGCGCGTCCTTCGACTGGTACGGCTCCTACGAGGAGCGGGGCGAGGACTTCCGGGCCGAGGTGGAGGCGCTCATCGCGGAGGGCCACGCGTGACGGCGACGACGGGCACCCGCCGGGCCGCCCGCCGCACCGGTCCCGCGACCTCGCGGGCCTCACGGCGGTTCATCCCCGACTTCGTGGCCCGCCGCGGCGGGACGCCCTGGAGCGTGTGGCTCGGGGTCGTCGTCGGCGCGCTCTGCGTCTTCGGCACCGTGATGGTCTTCGGTGCCTCGTCGGTGGCGTCCATCGACGAGGGCGGGGATCCGTTCCACTACGTCGCGCGTCACGTGCTGTTCCTCACCGGCGGCGCCGTCCTCTACCTCATCGCGTCGCGGGTCGACTACCGGAGGCTGCGCGGCATCGGCGCGGTGGGGCTCGGGATCGCGATCGTCATGTGCGGCGCGGTCCTCACGAGCCTCGGCGTGTACTCCGGTGGGGCCCGGCGCTGGCTCGACTTCGGGTTCACGACCTTCCAGCCCTCCGAGGCGATCAAGCTGCCGCTCGCCATCGTGCTCGCGGCGTTCCTGGCCAAGCGGGAGCAGGCCGGCGAACTGTCGAGCCTCCGGCGCACGCTGGTCCCCATCGCGCTCGTGACCGGGTTCATCGCGCTGCTCATCATGAAGGAGCCGGACTTCGACTCGACCCTGGTCATCATCGGCCTCGTCGCCGGGGTGATGTTCGTCGCCGCGGTCCCGGGGCGGTGGCTCGTCGGGTCGGCGGTGGCCGGCGCGGGTCTCGTCGCCTACGCGCTCTCCCAGCCGTTCCGGCGGGAGCGGCTCCTCATCTTCATGGATCCGTGGCGGGATCCGCTCGACGCCGGCTACCAGTCGATCGCGGCGTCCACCTCGATGGCCATCGGCGGGTGGTTCGGCACCGGCCTCGGGTCGAGCACCGCGAAGTGGGGCTTCCTGCCGGTCGCGTACTCCGACTTCATCTTCGCGGTGATCGGGGAGGAGACGGGCGTCATCGGCTGCGTGTTCGTCATCGCGTGCTTCGCCGC
>Ga0075471_10003608_pt1 | contig 10032 bp, 5 predicted proteins | sample DEB19_08_DNA_2_FD_74787 | JGI IMG/M metagenome (GOLD analysis project Ga0075471, IMG submission 74787) | Aqueous microbial communities from the Delaware River and Bay under freshwater to marine salinity gradient to study organic matter... | ecosystem: Environmental > Aquatic > Marine > Coastal ... | reverse complement strand
CACGGTGATCTTGTTGCCAATGATGGTCGCCTCACAGGTCTGCCACTCGCCGCCGGGCTTGCTGGCGAACTCGCTGGCGGCGGTCTGGTTGTAGATTGCGCCGTTGCTGGTCTTGGTGGGCTTGCCGCTCTTGAAATCGCCGAGGATCTGGATCTCATGCCGGCCCCGGAGGTAGAAGCCGCTGTTGGAGCCGTCCGGCACCTGGAACTCGTAGCGCACGGTGAAGTTCCAATACTTCTGCTCGGTGACGAGGTCGGTGCCGTGCTCGCCCTTGTTGACCGTGTTTTTCAGGACGCCATTTTCCACCGACCATGAGTTGTGGCCGTCGGCCCGGCGGAGTTTCCAGCCGGTGGTGTCCTTGCCGTTGAAGATGGGCTTGAAGCCGTCTTCTTTGTCAGCGGCGAAGGCGGTAGCGGTCAGGGCGAGGGCAGTGAGGAGGGGAAGAAGGAATTTCACGGAGTGATGGAGGGATGGGATGGTTACTTTTCCAACGCGGCGACGAGCTGCTTCTTCACTTCCTCGAACTTCGCCTGCATCTCCGCGCGCTTGGTCTTCGCGGCGGCTTTCTGAGCCTCGAGCTCCTCGGGCTTGGTCTTCTTCGGGTCGGGGTCGCGCACGCCGTTGACGGCGTCCTGAGCCTTGCTGACGGCGGTGGCGGCGGCGGTCAACTCCGTGAGCCAGGCGGCATTCGCGGTGGCCTTGGCGGTGTAGGCGGCGGCATCCTTGCCCGCGAGGCTGGCGGCGTAGGCGACGATGGAGAGGTTGTGCTGGGTCTGCTGAACCTCCGGGTTCGGTGTGGCGGGGCCGTCAATCAGCTTGGTTGCCCACTTGATGCCGGCGAGCAGGTGCTCGTGGAACTTGGCGTCCTTCCACGTTGCGTCGTTGTGGCCGAGGTTCGTGTAGAAGAGCCGGCCCGTGCCGTATTCGCGCACCCAGCAGACCGGCACGAGGTAAGGGCGCTTGGGATTGGTCTTGGCCATGTCGAGGCTGTAGAGCACGCGCACGGACTTCTGGTCGTAGTCGTTGTATTGGTAAATCTCGTCCTTCCAAGTGAACTCCTTGCCCAGCATCGCCACGGTCGGGTGCGTCGGCTCGTGGTTCACGAAGGCGGCAGCGGTGCCGCTGCCCCACGGATGGCCGGCAAAGCTGCCGTTGATGAAGCTGGTGTAGCCCTTGAAGTCCTTGAACGTGTCCGTCGCGCTGTGCGTGCCAATGAAGCCCTTGCCCTGCTTCACGAAGTCCAGCAGCGCCTCGCGTGGCTCGCCTGCCGGCAGCAGCGAGCCGGTGGTGTAGAAGAACAGCGCGTCATACTTGGCGAGATTCGCCTTCGTCAGCACCGCGATGGCGTCTTGGGAGAAGTCGCCGGTGAAAATACCGGATTTCTCGCCGAGTTCCTTCACCTGCTGCTCGACGAGGCAGAGCTGGTCGGGCGCGGGGCGCTTCACGACGCCGTGCTGGAAGCCCTTGGACTGCGTGATGACGAGGATTTTCTTGGCGGCGGCCTCAGCGGTGGCGGTGAAGACTAGCGCAGCCAGGGCCGCGGTGACGAGCGGGAGCGAACGAAATGTGTTCATGGACAGAATGTGAATTGCGATGCGGGGTAAAGGACTGGCCGACCGCGCCGGGCATTCAAGCACCGGCACCGGGGGCAAGGTGTCGGGCCTGACGTTTCGGCACCGCCGCACGGTCGGTGCGCTCGCTGCGGCGCGGTTCGGCCGGCAGATGCGGCTGGAGGAAACCCGGCCGCTCCCGGCGTCCGCTCCGTTGCCAGTCTTCCCAGAGGGCTTGCGCCGCGCGGCTGGCCGGCACTCCCGCCGGGCCGCTGAGATACACGAACAGTGCCTCGGCCAAATCCGCGAGGGCGATGCCGTGTCGCCGGCCGACGCGCGCGTAAAGCCAGTCGCTGAAGGCGAAAAAGCGCTCGAACGGCGAAGGCGGACAGGGCGAGTCACTGCGGACCAGCGTGTCCGCCGCACTCCACAGCAGCGGCGTGGTGGTGGTGAAGTTCCCCGAGTTGGCCACGAGATCCCAGTAGCGCGCGAGCCGCCGCAGCCGCTGCATCGTGCTGAAATCCAGCTCCCGGTTGCACAGCAGCTCATACGGCGCGTGCGGGCTGTAGCGCATCCGAAACTCCCCGTCATGGCGCACGATGGGCGTTCCGCGCAGCCGCTTGAGCATGCCCACCTGAATCTCCTGCGGCCCCAGCGCCACCAGCCGGTCGAAGCCCGCCGCGAAGCTCGCCAGCCCTTCGCCCGGCAGGCCCACGATCAGGTCCGCGTGCAGGTGCGCGCCCGTGTGCGCCCGCAGCCAGGTGAAGTTCTCCGCGAGCTTCGTGTTGTCCTGCCGGCGCGAGATGTGGCGCGAGGTTTCGTCGTTGAACGTCTGCACGCCGATCTCCAGTTGCACCGCGCCCGGCGGGAACTTCGCCAGCAGTTCGCGCAACGCCTCCGGCAGCCGGTCGGGAATCATCTCGAAGTGCAGGAACAGCCCGGGTCGCCAGCGGTCGAGGAAGAATTGCAGGATGGCCCGGCTCACCAACAGGTTCAGGTTGAACGTCCGGTCCACGAACTTGAACTGCGTCGCCCCGCGCGCCAGCAGCCGGTCCAGCGCCGCTAAAAACTGATCGAGCGGAAACTGCCGCACCGGGATGTCCAGCGAGGACAAGCAGAACTCACAGGTGAACGGACAGCCGCGCGAGGCCTCCACATACAGCACCCGGTGCGCGAGGTCCGCGTCGGTATAGAGCTCGTAGGGCAGGGCGACGTGCTCCAGCTTGGGCAGTTCGGCGGGGATGATTTTTGGAAGCGGGTTTCCCGCAGCCGGCGACGTGAGTGGGCTCCCCAGCAATTGGGCGCACACTTCCGCAAACTTCAGATCCGCCTCGCCGGTGATGACATGGTCCGCCAACCGGACGATTTCCTGCTCCTCCGGCTCATAGCTCACCTCCGGCCCGCCGAGGACGATGACGATCTCCGGCGCAAGCCGCTTGAGCAGGGCCACGACCTCCGTCGTCTCGCGCACGTTCCAGATATACACGCCGAGGCCGATAATCCGGGGTTTGCGGGCAAGCAGGGCCTCAACCACCTCCAGCGGCCGTTGCTGGATCTCAAACTCCGCCAACGCCGCGCGGGACTGCAACTCGCCGAGGTTCGCGAAGAGGTAGCGCAGGCCAAACGCGCAGTGGATGAACTTCGCGTTGAGCGTCGCCAGCAGGATGTCGGACGGCGGCATGCAGCGTGCAGGCGACAGTAGCGGGAAGCCGGGCAGGCAGGAAGGCATTTGCCTTAGGCAATACCAAACGGCGTGGCAGCCAATGGTCTTGGACCTAAACCGACCGAGGACTTATGTAGTCCGCCGTTCTATCCCAGCTTCTGCCGCAGCGTTTCCGCGATCTGGAGAAACGCCTTGCCCTGCGGGTCCGCTGGGTGGGAGACGACCACGGGAACGCCCTTGTCCCCGCCTTCGCGGATTTCGAGGAAGATCGGGACTTCGCCGAGGAAAGGGATTTCCTGCCGCTCTGCTTCGGTGCGTCCGCCGCCGTGGCCGAAGATTTCCACGCGCTGGCCGCCGGGGGCCATGAAGTAGCTCATGTTCTCGATGATGCCCAGGATCGGCACATTCACCTTCTCGAACATCGCGATGCCCTTGCGCACGACGCCGAGCGAGGCTTCCTGCGGGGTGGTGACGATGACACCGCCGTCGAGCGGCACAGTCTGGCAGAGGGAGAGTTGGGCGTCGCCGGTGCCGGGCGGGAGGTCCACGAGCAGGTAGTCGAGCTGGCCCCATTCCACCTGCGTGATGAATTGCTGGATGGTCTTCTGAATCATCGGGCCGCGCCAGATGACCGGCTGGTCGTCCGAGAGGAGGAAGCCCATGCTCATGAGCTTCACGCCGTGGTTGCTGGGCGGGACAAGTTTCTCGTCGTCGTTGACGATGGGGCGCTGGTGGATGCCCATCATGAGAGGGATGCTGGGGCCGTAGATGTCGCAGTCCAGCAGGCCCACGCGCGCGCCGAGGTGGTTGAGGGCACAGGCGAGGTTCACGGAGCAGGTGGATTTGCCCACGCCGCCCTTGCCGCTGGCCACGGCGATGATGCGCTTGATGCCGGGGACTTTGTTTTGGTTCTGGAACGCGCCGCCGGGGGCTGCGCCGGGAGCGGCGGCGGCGGCGGGCTGCTTGACCTCGACAAAGGCATGCGTGACGCCGGGCTGTCCGCGCAGGACGTTCTCGCACTCGGCCTTGATGATGCGGGCGGCCTCGGGGTTGGGTGAGGTGAGTTCGAGGCGGACGTTCACCGCGCCATTGTTGACGGCGACGTGCTTGACGAGGCCGAAGGAGATGATGTCGCGCGAGTAGCCGGGGTATTTAACGGCCTTGAGTGCGTCGAGGATGGCTTCTTGAGTCAGCATGGTTTCGAGTCGGTTTCCAAAATCAGGGCGCGAATGTCGGCGGAAGCGACGGGTTTGGCAACTGCCCAGAAGCGGCTGGCTGGGCTGGCCCGTTCCCTCGAATTGTTTCGCTGCCGGGCCGTCGTTATTCTCCGCCTATGCACGCACTTATCTCCCGCCGGGCCGCGCTCGCGGCGCTGGTTGTCACCTGCACCTTCCCTCTGACGGCCGAACAGACCGGGCCCGGCCGACGCTTCTTGGCGGGCGACGATTCCACGAGGCGGCTCGCCATCATCGCGCCGGACGGGTCGTTCGAGCGGGAGTTGAAGATCGCCGGCATCCATGACGCGCACCTGTTGCCCAATGGAAACATTTTGACCCAGCAAGGCTTCCAGAAGGTCGTGGAGCTCGCTCCTGACGGGAAGGTGGTGTGGGAATACAACTCCGCCAAGATGAACGGCAATGAGGGGCAGCGCATCGAGGTGCACGCCTTCCAGCGGGTGGAGAACGGGCTGACGATGATCGCCGAGTCCGGCGCGGGCCGCATCATCGAGGTGGACAAGGACGGGAAGATTCAGAAGGAAGTGAAGCTCAAGCGCAACAAGCCCAACGCCCACAGCGACACCCGGCTCGTCCGCAAGATCGCCAACGGCAATTACCTCGTGGCCCACGAGGCCGACGGTGCCGTGCGCGAGTATGACGCGACGGGCAAGGTGGTGTGGGAGTTCGATGTCCCGCTATTCGGCAAGGAGAAGAAGGGCGGCCACGGCCCGGAAGGTTTTGGCAACTCGGTGTTCAGCGCTGTGCGGCTCGCGAATGGCAACACGCTCATCGGTGCCGGCAACGGGCACAGCGTTCTCGAAGTCACGCCCGCGAAGGAAATCATTTGGAAGGTCGAGCAGAACGACCTGCCCGGCATCACGCTCGCGTGGGTCACCTGCGTCGAGCGCCTCGCCAATGGCAACACGATGATTGGCAACTGCCACGCTGGTCCGAACAACCCGCAGTTCATCGAGGTGACCAAGGACAAGAAGGTCGTGTGGTCCTTCAAGGACTTCAAAAACTTCGGCAACTCCATGCCCGTGCAGCATGTGCTCGGGGCGAAGAAGTGAGCTGGGTGAGGACATGGCAGTGCGGAGGCCCGCCGCGTCTTGGACTGCGGTGGCAGAGCGCAGCGGCGACACCGCTTTGGCGTCCTGCGAAGCGGCTCTGCGCCGTGATTGGGAGGGGAATGTGTGAACTGTTCTGGCGAACGACAGGCCGCTTCGCGGGAAGCCAAAGCGGCGTGGCGCTTCGCTTCCCGCCGCACTCCAAAACGACTAGGGCTTCCCGACGGCTTGGGTTTGCAGTCTGCGTGGTTACGGTGCTCTTCACGCTGCATCCAGCACCTGCCGCCGAGCCTACTCCCGCTGGCTTGGAGTTCTTCGAGCGGAAGGTCCGCCCGTTGCTCGCCGAGCATTGCTACTCCTGCCACGGTGCGGAGAAGCAGAAGGGCCAGCTCCGCCTCGACTCGCCCGGTGCCATTCGCGCGGGTGGTGAGGGTGGGCCCGTCGTGGTCCCGGGCGAGCCGGAGAAGAGCCGGCTCATCATCGCTGTCGGCTACCAAAACGCGGACCTCAAGATGCCGCCCAAACAGCGGCTCACCGCGCGGCAGGTCGCGGACTTGACCGAGTGGGTGAAGCTCGGCGCACCGATGCCCGCAGGCGAAGCGCCCGTTGCCGCCGTGCGCAAGGAATTTCAAATCACCGCGAAGGACCGGGCGCATTGGGCTTTTCAGCCGGTGCGGAAGCCCGCCGTCCCCGCGATCGGCAATCGGCAATCAGCAATCGCTAATCCGATTGACGCCTTCATCCTCGCCAAGCTCGCTACGAAGAGCCTTCCCCTGAACCCTCCCGCCACCTCGCGCGAACTGGTTCGCCGCGCCTACTACGACCTGACCGGCCTGCCCCCGACGCCCGCCGAGGTCGAGGCGTTCGCCACCGACAAATCGCCGCGCGCGTGGGAGCAATTGATTGACCGCCTGCTCGATTCGCCGCGCTACGGCGAAAAGTGGGGTCGCCACTGGCTCGACCTTGTGCGCTTTGCCGAGAGCAACAGCTACGAGCGCGACGGCGACAAGCCCAACGCCTGGCGCTTCCGTGACTACGTCATCCGCGCCTTCAACAGCGACAAGCCCTACGACCGCTTCCTCCGGGAGCAGCTCGCCGGTGACGAACTTCCCGCGCCCGACGCCGACGCCTTGATTGCCACCGGCTTCTACCGCCTCGGCATCTGGGACGACGAACCTGCCGACCGCGAGCTGGCGCGCTACGACAGCCTCGACGACATCGTGGCGACGACCGGCCAGGCGTTCCTCGGCCTCACGGTGGATTGCGCGCGTTGCCATCACCACAAAATCGACCCCATCCCGCAGCAGGACTACTACCGCCTACTTTCGTTCTTCCAGAACGTGAACCACTACCGCAATGGCGGGCCGACGGATGAAATCGCGCTGTTCACGACGGAAGCGGAGAAGGCCGCGCACGCCGCCCGAGTGCGCGAGGTCGAGCGTCGCCGCGACGAAGTGCAGGCCAGCATCACCGCGTTGGAGAAACTGTTCCGTGAGCGGCTCGCCAAGAACGAGGCGGCCCCGCTCTCGGACACCGCCTTGCCGCGCGACCTCGACGATCTGCAATTCCGCTACTACCGCGACACGTGGGACAAGCTCCCCGACTTCACGCTCATCAAGGCCGAAACCGTCGGCAAACTGCCGAGCGGTCTCTTCGACATCGGTCTTCGCACACGCAACACCGCCTTCGGCTTCGTCTTCGAGGGCGCGCTCATCGTGCCGAAGGATGGTGATTACACTTTCCACCTCGACAGCGACGACGGCTCGCGCCTGAGCGTGGACGGCAAGCAGGTGATTCTCTACGACGGCATCCATGGCGAAGGCACCGAGAAGTCCGCCACCGTGCGCCTGAGTCAGGGTCGCAGGCCCATCAAGCTCGAATACTTCCAGCGCCAGAACGGCCTCGGCCTCACCGTCGCTTGGTCCGGCCCCGGCTTCACGCGCCGCGCGCTCTCGACCTCCTCAGAACCAGTGCGTGCTGTGAAGAACAAGTCGCCCAAATCAGATTTCACCCAGCTCATCCGCACCGAAGGCCCGCGTGTGCTGGGCGTGGAGCAGGCCAAGAATTACCAGTCGCTGAAAAAGGAACTGGAGCAGCTCAAGCCTGAGAAAGTGGCTGGGGAGAAGGCGCTGGTCGTCTCTGAGCGCGGAGCCGTCCCGCCGCCCACGCACTTGCTGGCGCGTGGTAATCCTGCGCTGGCCGGCGACGTGGTTGAGCCGGGCTTCATCGAAGTGCTCAACACGCCTGCGCCGGTCATTCCCAAGCCCGCCGCCAATGCGACCACGAGCGGTCGCCGCACCGTGCTGGCGAACTGGATTACGTCCCCTGCGAACCCGCTCACCGCGCGTGTGATGGTGAACCGCCTCTGGCAGCATCACTTCGGGCGGGGCCTCGTCCGCTCGGCCAGCAACTTCGGCACGCAGGGCGACCGGCCCACGCACCCCGAGTTGATCGACTGGTTGGCGAGCGAGTTCGTCGCGCGCGGCTGGAGCATGAAGGCGATGCACCGGCTCATCATGAACTCACTGGCGTATCGCATGTCGTCGCGGGGCAATCCGGCAGCGCTAGCCGCCGACCCGCAGAACGATTTGCTCTGGCGCTTCGACCCGCGCCGGCTCACGGCCGAGGAGATTCGCGATTCCGTGCTCGCCATCAACGGCACGCTGAACTTGAAGATGTTCGGCCCGAGCATCTTTGTGGACATCCCGCGCGAGGTGCTCGTGGGGCAGTCGCAACCGGGCAAAGGCTGGGGCAAGTCGCCGCCCGAGGAACAGGCGCGTCGCAGCATTTACATCAAGGTGAAGCGCTCTCTCCGCCCCCCCATCCTCGAGAGCTTCGACGTCGCCGAGACCGACCGCTCCGCGCCCGTGCGCTTCGCGACCGTGCAGCCCACGCAGGCGCTCGGGATGCTGAACAGCGCTTTCCTCAACGAGCAGGCGGAGGTCTTCGCCACGCGGCTGCGCACGGAAGCTGGCAATGACGTGACCAAGCAAGTCCGCCTCGGCCTCCATCTCGTCACCACACGCCCGCCGACCGACGCGGAAGTGCAACGCAGTCTCGGTCTCATCGCCGCCCTGCGCGCGCAGGAGAACGCCTCGGCGGAGGTCGCCCTGAAATACTTCTGCCTGATGGCGCTGAACTTGAACGAACTGGTTTATGTGGACTGAGAGATTTGCAGAGAAAAACCTGTGGGCAGAAGAATTTGGGGCAGAGGAATTAACTCTCAGCTTAAATTCCATTGCCCAAAATTCCTCTGCCCATTCCCTCCCCTCTCACTTGCCTACTTTCCCATGAACTCTCACAATTTCTGCCACCGCACGCGTCGCGAGTTTCTCTGGGAAGCTGGCGCGGGCTTCACCGGTCTCGCCCTGGCCGGCCTGCTCACCGCCGACAAATTCTTCGCGCCCCAAGCCACGGCCGCCACGCCTTTCCTCAACCCGCTCGCGCCGAAGCAGGGTCACTTCAAGGGCAAGGCCAAGAGCGTGATTTTCCTCTTCATGTATGGCGGGCCAAGTCAGGTGGACACGTTTGATTACAAGCCCGAGCTCTACAAACTCGATGGCCAGACCATCCCGGTGAAAACCTTCGGGCGCGGCGGCAAGAAGAACGAAGGCCGGGTCGTCGGGCCCAAGTGGACCGGCAAGCCCTATGGTCAGTCCGGCAAATGGGTCAGCGACCTTTTCCCTAACCTCGCCGGCTGCGTGGACGACATCGCGTTCATCCACTCGATGATGGCCGACTCGCCCATCCACGGCTCCGCGATGCTCCAGATGAACACCGGCAAGGTGCTCTCCGGCAGCCCGTGCCTCGGCTCGTGGGTCAACTACGGCCTCGGCAGTGTGAACGAAAATCTGCCCGGCTTCGTGGTGATGCTCGACCCCACCGGCGGCCCCATCAGCGGCGCGAAGAACTGGTCCAGCGGTTACATGCCCGCGAGCTACCAGGCCACCATCATGCGCTCGGCGGGCGACCCGATTCTCGACCTCCAGCGCCCCGCCACCATGAGCGAGGCGTCGCAACGCCGCTTCCTCGACACGCTCAAGGAGTTCAACACCGAGCACCAAGCCCCGCGTGCCGACAACAGCAATCTCGCCGCCCGCATCGCCAGCTACGAGATGGCCTTCAAGATGCAGAGCAGCGCGCCGGACGCGGTGGACTTGAGCAAAGAAACCGAGGCAACGAAGGAACTCTACGGCATCAATGACAAGCGCACCGAGGACTTCGGTCGCCGCTGTCTCCTCGCCCGCCGGCTTGTCGAGCGCGGCGTGCGCTTCATCCAGCTCTACTCCGGCGGCGCGCACAACGACGACAACTGGGACGCCCACGGCGACCTAGTGAAGAACCACACGCATCACGCGGGCCGCACGGACAAGCCCATCGCCGGCCTGCTCAAGGACCTCAAGCAGCGCGGTCTGCTCGACAGCACGCTCATCATCTGGGGCGGCGAGTTCGGCCGCCAGCCCACGGCGGAATACGCCACCGGCACCGGCCGCGACCACAACGCCTACGGCTTCACGATGTGGATGGCCGGCGGC
>Ga0075471_10003607_pt1 | contig 10035 bp, 5 predicted proteins | sample DEB19_08_DNA_2_FD_74787 | JGI IMG/M metagenome (GOLD analysis project Ga0075471, IMG submission 74787) | Aqueous microbial communities from the Delaware River and Bay under freshwater to marine salinity gradient to study organic matter... | ecosystem: Environmental > Aquatic > Marine > Coastal ... | reverse complement strand
ACACCCGTTTCCTCGCTCCTTGCCTTCATCAGGCTCCGCCGTTGTGTTACGAGGGCGTGGACCTTTCGCAAACGGCGCTCGATCAGGCGCGTGGATACTTGAATGGCCTATCTAATGTCACCCTCCGCTGCGAGGACATGTTGAAGGCTGTGCTTGGATGTGCGCCCCATACCCTCGACACTCTTTTTTCCGGTTACGCGGTGCATCACCTCGATGCGGGAGAGAAGCAGCAGCTCTTTCGAGCTTCCGCGGAAAGCCTTGCGCCCGGCGGTCGCTTCATCCTTGTCGATATTGCTCGCGAGCAGGGCGAGACACGCCAGCAATACCTCGACACCTATTTGCAGACCATGCGCACGCAGTGGACCTCCGTGTGTTCCGAGGACCTAGATGCCGCTTGCGCCCATGTGGCGGCCTACGACTTTCCGGAAACCATCGCCAATCTGACCGAGATGGCGTCGATGGCCGGCTTCCGTGACTCGCGGCTCGTGGACCGCTTCGCACAGCATCATGTGATGATGTTTCAGATGTGAAAGAGCCTTTGAGTCGCGCTCGTTAGGCTTCGCGCCCTCATGCGAAGTCTCTCCTCCACGCTGTTTTTCACTGCTGCTGTCTCTGCCGCAGACATGACGCATTTCGAGCAGCGCATTCGTCCGCTGCTCATCGAGAACTGCATCGAGTGCCACGGGCCGGAGAAGCAAAAAGGCGGCCTGCGCCTCGATTCGCGCACTGGCTGGCAAATCGGTGGCGATTCCGGTGCGGCTGTCGTGCCTGGCAAACTAGACGCCTCACATCTTTGGAAGGCGGTAAGCTATACCGACCGCGATTTGAAGATGCCACCGAAGCGCAAGCTGAAGGACAGCGAGCTTGCAGATCTGAAAAAATGGATCGAGGATGGTGCTCCTGATCCGCGTGAACAAGTCGTTAGTTCCGCGGGCAAATCGAAGTCTGCTCGTGCTGACAGCAGTTTTTGGTCCTTTCAGCCCCCGAAGGCTATTGAGCCGCCTGCGGTCAAAAACAACGCTTGGCCCGTGAATGCCATCGACCGCTTCATTTTGGCTAAGCTGGAGCAAAACAATCTCATGCCGGCTCCCGATGCGGATCCGCAAACCTTGCTGCGGCGGTTGTCATTTGACCTTACCGGTCTGCCTCCGACGCCGGAGCAGCGTTCACAGCCTCTCGAAAGGCTCATCGACGCCCTTTTGGCCTCCGATGCCTTCGCGGAGCGTTTCGCTTCGCACTGGCTGGACATCACTCGCTTTGCGGAGTCCTCTGGCGGTGGCCGTTCGCTGCCCTTCAAGGACGCATGGCGCTTTCGAGACTATGTGCTCGACTCTTTTCGCCAAAACGTGCCCATCAATCGCATGATCACCGAGCAGCTTGCGGGGGATTTGATGTCGTATGAAAATGCTGCGCAGCGTCGCCGCCAGCTCACGGCAACGGGTTTCCTCGCGCTGGGTCCCACGAACTACGAAGAGCAAGACAAAGGTATGCTTCGTATGGACATCGTGGACGAGCAGCTCGAGACGATGGGTCGTGCCTTCCTAGGTATGACGATTGGCTGTGCCCGCTGCCACGATCACAAGTTCGACCCCATATCCACACGCGATTATTATGCGCTCGCCGGTATCCTGCGCAGCACGAAGACGCTTAAAAATTACACTGATAACGTCGCCCACTGGATCGACACGCCGCTGCCGCTCGATGGCAAAGCCGAAGAGGAGATGAAACAATACGAGCGGCAGGTCACTGCCCTCAAAAACCAGATCGCCGAGATGAAGGACGATCTTCGTGATGTCGGCAGTGCCGAGCTTCGCAGTAAGAAAACCATCGCCGCGTCCGATCTACCTGGCATCGTCGTCGATGACTCTGACGCGCAGAAAGTCGGCTTTTGGAAGCCCTCTAAGCATTTCGGGCCCTTTATTGGTGAAAGCTACGTCAGCGACGACAACAGTGGCAAAGGCGAAAAAACCATCACTTTCACGCCGAAGCTCCCCAAGGCTGGCCGATGCGAGGTGCGCATCGCCTTCAATGCCGGACCCAATCGCGCCGAAAGCGCCACGGCGACCATTTTGCACGCCGAGGGCGAGGATTTAAAGAGCTTCAAGCTCGCCACGGACAATCTCAAAGGCCTGCAATTCGCCTCGCTTGGCACGTTCCGCTTTGAAGCGAATGGTCAGGGCTTTGTGCTCGTTACGAATGCGTCATCGCAGGGGTATGTGACCGTCGATGCTGTGCAATTCCTCCCGGCGGATGATGCGGCGGAGGCTCCCGTGGCTGCGAAAGAGTCGAACAAGGCCAAAGAACTCAAAGCGAAACTCGCCGAGCTCGAAAAGCAGCTCAAACTGCTTGAAAAAGATCGTCAATCTCGTCCTGAGGTCATGTCTGTGGCGGAGGATGAGGCACCGGAAGATGCGAAGATCCATATCCGCGGCAGCACTCGCAATTTGGGTGGCATCGTGCCACGTGGCTTCATCCAAGCCGCCTTGAGGCCGGGGGCTCCAAGCATCCCAGCGGATACCAGCGGTCGCCTCCAACTCGCTCAGTGGATGACTTCGCGAGATCATCCGCTCACCTCACGCGTCATGGTAAATCGCGTTTGGCATTGGCTCTTCGGTGCAGGTATCGTCCGCAGCACAGACAACTTTGGTTCGACAGGAGAAGCGCCAAGCCATCCTGAGCTCCTCGACTACCTCGCGGTGAAATTCATGGAGGGCGGGTGGAACTTGAAACGTCTCGTGAAGGAAATGGTAATGAGCCGCGCCTATCGGATGAGCAGCCAGCAGCATGGAGCAAACGAAGCGGACCCTGAGAATCGACTGCTTTCGCGCATGAACCGCAAGCGTCTTGATGCGGAATGCATTCGGGATGCCATGCTGCACGCTGCGGGTTCGCTTCTCACGAATTGGGGTGGTCCCGGGGTGCAGGCCACTGCGGTTGATGCCAACGACTCGAAAGTGCAGAACCTAGAATATGGCTACACCTTTGCTGACAGCCGCCGAAGTGTATACACACCTGCGTTCCGTAATGTGCGCCATCCGCTCTTTGAGGTCTTCGACTTCGCGGACATCAATCAGCCCATTGGACAGCGCACAACCAGTACCGTGGCTACTCAGGCCCTTTTTCTCATGAATAGCCCCAAAGTGATTGAGCAGGCACGTGCTGCCGCGGAGCTCGTACTAAAGTCCGAGTCTGACACCAACCAACGCATCCACAGTGCCTTCCAGCGTTCCTTGCAGCGTGTGCCGAATGAAAAAGAGCTCGTTCAGGTGCGGGAGTTTTTGGATTCTAGCAGTTCAGGAAATGCCTCTGCAGCGGAAACACGCGATACATGGGCTCGTTTCATACAAACCCTGTGGGCCACGCCGGAATTCCGCTTTTTGAATTGATCACCTCATCGTAGCGGCTGGCGCAATGCCAGCAATTTCCTTGTTCTCAGAAGGATTGAGCTGACTCTCCAAACAACGGCTCACATCGCTGATAGAGCCGGTGTGGCGGCTGATGAGGGCGTAAACCATTGGGACGAGAAACAAAGTCACCAGCGTGGCTAGTGTGACACCGAAGACGATCACCACGCCCACCACCATGCGGGTCTCGTAGCCTGCGCCCTTGCCGAGCATGAGTGGCAATGCGCCCATCACTGTTGCGAGTGCAGTCATCACAATCGGTCTCAGACGTTGCTCGCTGGCTTGCAGGATGGCCTCGCGGAAATCAACGCCCTCATCGCGGAGCTGGTTGATGAATTCGACAATCAGGATGCCGTTTTTTGCTGCAAGGCCAATGAGCATGATCAGGCCGATCTGACTATAGATGCTCTGGTTTAAGCCCATGACTTCGAGCCCCAGCAAAGCTCCGGCGACAGCTACCGGCACCGTCAGCATGATAGTGAAGGGATGTACAAAGCTTTCAAATTGGGCCGCCAGAACCAGAAAGGCGATGAGCATGGCCAAGAGGAAAACCAGTCCGATGCTGCCACTGTTCTCCTTCAGCTTAAGAGCGTTTCCTTTGTATCCGACGACAGCACTGGAGGGAAGGTTGTCTTTGATAAGATGCTCCATGTAGGAAACAGCCTCACCAAGGCTATAATCCGCCGCCAGTTCGGCATCAAAGGTGATGCTGCGCATACGGTTGTAACGGTTCAGCGTGCCGCTGTCCGCAAATTCATCCATTGTGACGAGGTTCGCTAGCGGTATGAGCTGCTTCGAACGTTCACTGCGGACGAAGATATTGTTCAAATCGAGCGGGCTGCGTTTGTCTTCGTAGCTGCCTTCAAGGATCACATCATATTCTTCACCCTCATGAATAAAAGTGGTGGCTCGGCGTCCGCCAAGCAGCGTTTCGAGCGTGCGTCCGATATTCGCAGAAGAGACGCCTAGATCCGCGGCGCGAGCTTGATTGACGCTAACGCGGAGCTGTGGCTTTGTTTCGCGGTAGTCGCAATCGAAGCCAATGAGCTTAGGATTTTCCTTCGCCTTCTTCAGGATGATGTCACGCCACTCGGCCAACTCCTCAAAGGTGGGGCCGCTAAGCACGATCTCCATCGGCTTGTTCAAGCCGCGCATCATGCCTTGGCGCATTACGACAGTTACTTTGGCACTAGGCATGTCTGCTGTGCGTTGACGAACCTCATTCATGATCTCAAAGCCGTTACGCCGAGTGCCGAAGGGTGTGAGAGTGACCACGCAAAGGGATTCATTGAAGTCAGCCGCAGTGCCAAAACTGCGCGGTGCACGGGCACTTACCCGGGTGGCTTCATGAGTCTCTTCGACAAGATACATCACTTTTTCATTCATCTCATCTAAGCTCTGGATCGTGTTCGCAAAAGTGGTGCCGGGAGGGCTGCTGGCGGTGACAAAGAACGATCCTCGGTCTTCGCGTGGAGTGAACTCATCAGGAATTGTCATCAATAACCACCAGCAGAGTGCAGTCAGGGCCACAACGACAGGAATCACCGTGGCGGGGAAGCGTAACATCCTACTCAAGAGCCAGCGATATACCTTCTGGATAGTCTCAAAGACCTTTTTGAGCATCATTGCCATGAATCCGTCTTTTTCACGATCCCGCATGATTTTGGAAGCGAGCATTGGGGATAGCGTCAAAGCCACAAAACCAGAGAAACCAACCGAGATGGCCAGAGTGACGCTGAACTCTGCAAACAGCCTTCCGGTGTCTCCAGGCATGAAGGTGACAGGCACAAAGACCGCCAGCAGTACGAGTGTTGTAGCGATGACCGCGAAGCCCACTTGCCGCGTGCCGAGAAAGGCTGCCACTAGAGGTTTCTCTCCATGCTCGATGCGACGATGGATGTTCTCCAACACCACAATGGCATCATCGACCACGAGTCCAATGGCGAGAACGAAAGCCAGCAGTGTTAGCGTGTTCATCGAGTAGTCGAGAACCAGCAGCACAATACAGGTAGCAAAGACGCTGACTGGCACTGCCACGATTGGAACCAACACGGCACGCATGTTTCCAAGGAAAAGATAGATGATCGCCACTACCAATGCGAGAGCGATCATCAGCGTGCGATAGACTTCATGGATCGACTCCTCGATGAACTGGCTGATGTCGTAGCTGTTTTCGAGGCTTAGATCTGCTGGCAGAGTCTTGCGGATTTCCTCTGCTTCCGCGCGAACGGCTTTTGCTACCTCCAGTGGATTCGCCCGGGATTGACGGATCATGCCGAGTGACACCATCAGCACGCGGTTTCCTTTGAAAAGAGTGCGGGATTCTTCTGCTCCGAGTTCCACCTTTGCTACTTCGCCGAGACGGACCTGATAGCCGTTCTCACCACGCGCAATCACCATCTTTTCAAAGTCTTCCTTGGTGCGATACTGGCGATTGATGCGAACTGTGAATTGTCGGTCAAGAGACTGCACGGCACCTGCAGGTGGATCGACGTTTTCTCGACGCAGAGCGTCCTCGATATCCAGTGAGGTGAGTTGGCGGGCTGCGAGTGCCTCGCGATCCAGCCACAAACGCAGCGCATAGCGCGTTCCACCATTGATGCGCACTCGTGCGATGCCTGGTAAACGTGAGAAACGGTCCACGAGGTATCGTTCGGCATAATCCGTCAGTTCCAGCGTGCTGCGTGTATCGCTGGCGAGGTTCAGGTACATGAGCACCTCGGCACTAAGTTCCGTTTTGCCCACATTAGGCGGCTCTACTTCCTCAGGCATGCTGGCAAGCACGGGGCTGATGGCCTCACGGATGTCGTTCGCCGCCGCATCAAGATTACGTCCGAGGTTGAATTCGACAGTGATCTCCGATTTTCCATCGGTGCTGATGGAGGAAATGTTTTTTATGGCCTCCACTTGCGAGATGCGATCCTCAAGCCTTTGGGTGATGCGCCTCTCTACGACACCTGCGGAGGCTCCGCGGTAGTAGGTTTCAACCGTGACGATCGGAGGCTCAATGTCCGGATACTCGCGTACCGGCAGACGCGTGTATGCAACCAAACCAAAGGCGATGAGGATTAAATTCATCACCATGGCCAGCACCGGACGGCGCACCGAAGTATCAGACAACCACATTTACAAATCAACGGCTGGGTAAAACATGAGGAACCAGAATAGGGATGTTCAATAACGCGTTTATTGTGGCAGAGCATTCTTCTTTCTGCGGTTTCTTTCGCTCGGTTTTGAGTCATTAGACATTCCTGTCCTCCATTCCTGATGGGGTGCGCCGTCAATTTGATGATCAAAAAGTCGTTCTCATGAGGCCATCCTAATCTTCTGTGCAAGAAATGCGAAGTCAGCCTTTCAGGCGGAGCATCGGTGACGCGGGCCTTGAATTCGGCTTGGGAACCGCTAACCAGAAGCTCCTCTTTTAAAATCTGATGAAGCCGCAAACCCTTGTCACTCTTGACCTCGAAGGCGTTCTTGTTCCGGAAATCTGGATCGCATTTGCTGAAAAAACCGGCATTGCTGAGCTGCGTCGAACGACGCGGGATGAGCCTGACTACGACAAACTTATGCGGGGTCGGTTAAGGATCCTCGACGAACACGGTCTAAAATTGCCTGACATTCAGCACGTGATCGGGACGCTTTCTCCGTTGGAGGGGGCGAAGATTTTTCTTGATGAGTTGCGCTCTATCACCCAGGTGATCATTCTCAGCGACACATTTGCGGAGTTTGCGCAACCGCTCATGCGCCAACTTGCTTGGCCGTCGATTTTTTGTCATCAGCTTGAGGTGGCTTCAGATGGGCGCATCGTGGACTACAAACTGCGGCAGCCAAATCAGAAACAGAAGGCTGTCGCTGCCTTCAAATCGCTGAACTACTTTGTGCTTGCTGCGGGCGACTCATTCAATGATACCACGATGCTGGCTGAGGCGGATGTGGGTTTCTTTTTTCATGCACCGAAGTCAATCCAGGCCCAATTCCCTCAGTTTAAGCCATTCGAGAACTACTCGGAGCTGCTAGCCGCTATAAAGGCATCAATGTGAGACTGACAAAGCGACGATTGGAGAGTTCAGGCCCTTACTGGATAGCCACCTTAGCCAAAAAGAGCTGAAACGGGTTTGCCTCCGTCGGTAATTGGAACGGGTCGTGATCCGTCCATCAGCTCATGCGTGGGATCGATCCCCATGGCGGCATGGATGGTGGCGTGGAAATCCACGAGTGGCACTGGGTTCTCGACGGGCTTTTTGGCCAGTTCATCTGTTGTGCCGTAGGCACCGCAGTGTCTCAGTCCGCCGCCGGCTAGAACCATGGAAAAAGCGGTGCCTTGGTGGCCGCGTCCGCCACGTCCATCAAACTCGGGTGGACGGCCGAACTCTGTGGCGATCACGATGAGAGTCTTGTCGAGCAATCTCTGATTTTTTAGGTCTTGAATGAGGGCGGATAGTGCTGTGTCGAGCTCCTGAATCAGTAGATGCTGGTTTTTGAAACCTTCGTTGTGAATGTCCCATCCGGTGCCGTTCATGAAGTTGAGATTGTGTGATACTTCGATGAAGCGCACGCCTGCCTGCACAAGCCGGCGGGCGAGTAGACAGCGCTGACCGAATTCACCTCCATACTCATTGCGAAGAGAGGCGGGTTCTTCCTTGAGATTGAAATGTTTCATGAAACCAGGCCCAGCAAGGCGAAGTGCTTCTTCCTGTGCCATTTGGTAGTCGGCTGCTGCGCTTTTTTTGAGAGCATGTGCCACTAAAGGTTTGAGCAGTTCCTGCCGCGTTTTGGCACGGCTGTTGTCAACAAAATCAGGGCGAGTGAAGCCAGCAGGACCTGTCTCAGTGTCAGTGAGATAGACATAGCCTGCTCTCGCGCCGAGGAAGCCGGGGCCGCGGCTCACATTTGGATAGCCGATCAGCATATAGGCGGGTACATTGCTGTCTGCCGCGCCGCGCTGGTGTGCGATGATGGAGCCGATGCTTGGATAAGTCACATTCCCGGAGATCATGCGTCCGGTATGCACTATATTGGTGGCGAAGGCGTGCTCGTCGATAACCTGATGATTCACCGTTCGCATTACGGTGACGTGCTCCATCTGCTTGGCCGTCTTTCCAAGATGCTGAGAGAGACGCACACCGGGCACACTGGTTTCGATGGAGGGGTAGAGGGAGCCGGGCTTCGAGGGCTTGCTGAGATTCTCGCCGAGATCTTTTGGGTCAAAGGTATCGATCTGTGCCATGCCACCACCGAGCCAAATAAAGATGCAATGCTCAGCCTTGCCTTTGGGCATGTTCACTGTGGTCGCTTGGGCTGCAACGAGCGGGTAGGCTCCCATGGCCGCGGTGGAAGTGAGAAAGGAACGTCGATGCATGGACTTCATAGCCTATCAAACGCTGTCCGAGGCCTTTTTCACTCCTGCGAGCCCCTCACTTTCGTGGGGGTGCGGAATGAGAAATAGGAATCACTTCGCGAGAAATTCTTCTAATGCAGCCTTGGTGACGCGATACTGCGAGCCGATTTTTTTACCCTTGAGGTCGCCTGCCTCGATAGAGGCAAGAACATCAGCTTCACTGACCCCCAAAGTTTGAGCAACTTGCGCGGGTGTGAGGATGTCTGCTGCTGCCGTAGGTAAGGAAGGAGGAATGGAGCCTGGAATCGGTGGCGGCATGGCAGCGGGACTAAAGACGCCCTGCGCCATCATTTGTTGAGCCATGCCAAAGCCCATAGCGATTTCCGCTGCGGCACCGGCAGGGCCAGTACCACCCTGGGCCATGCCTTGCGCCATCTGAAACTTCACATACTCGTTCAGATTGCCGATCGCACTCATGCTGGAACGCTTGTCAATAGCCTGCTCGACCTCCGGTGGCACGCTGGCGTTTTCGAGAATGAAGCTAGCAATCTCGATGCCGTATTTCGCAGTGGTGATGGGATTGATAAGAGGCAGGAGGGCATCACCTAGTTCGGAGTAGCGAGTGGCAAGATCAAGGACAGGCACCTTCGCTGTAGCGAGCGCATCACTAAAGACGCTCACAATGCGGCTACGCATGGTGTCTGAGAACTCATCGAGGCGGAAGTGATGGTCAGAGCCAGCAACTTCCTTCAGGAACATCTTCGGATCGCTGACTTTAAAATCAAAGGTGCCAAAAGCACGCACGCGAACGATGCCGAAATCTTGATCGCGCATCATTATGGGATTGCTGGTACCCCATTTGTTGCCGGTGAAGAGGCGTGTGTTAACGAAGTAAACGTCCGCCTTAAAGGGGCTTTCAAACCCGTATTTCCATCCCTTGAGAGTGGAAAGAATGGGAATGTTGTCTGTGATAAGGTCGTGCTTGCCAGGGCCAAAAGTGTCTCCGAATTGACCCAGATACACAAATTGAGCCACCTGTGATTCACGCACAATAAGTTGGGCTCCACGCTTAATTTCTTTGTCTTCGTCCGGAAAACGCCAGGACAGCGTGTCGCGTGAATCGTCAGTCCACTGAATGATTTCAAGGAATTGTCCTTTGAGATAGTCCATCAAGCCCATGGTCGTGTGTGGTGTGTGGTTGGAAAACGGAGGGAAGCAAAGCGGAATGGTAGAGGTCTGTAGGAGGATGGCGAGTTGAATTTCGGCACGGAATTTTCACTCGAGGCTTGGAAG
>Ga0075471_10003606_pt1 | contig 10036 bp, 5 predicted proteins | sample DEB19_08_DNA_2_FD_74787 | JGI IMG/M metagenome (GOLD analysis project Ga0075471, IMG submission 74787) | Aqueous microbial communities from the Delaware River and Bay under freshwater to marine salinity gradient to study organic matter... | ecosystem: Environmental > Aquatic > Marine > Coastal ... | reverse complement strand
GCCCCATCGCATCTCGGTGGACTCGGCTGGAACCAGCAGTTTTCATATAGGTGAACCCGCCGATAAGCGGATGCGTCAAGCCGCAGCCAGCCGCGGCTATGATTTGACCAGTCGCTCACGTCAGGCTTCGGTACGCGATTATGGCCGCTTCGATCTGATCATAGCCATGGACCGCCGCAATTATCGCGAATTGGGGATTTTGTTCGGCGAGCCAGCCGCCAAGTTACGGCTGTTGGCGGAATTCCTGGACGCTGACGCGCCCCGAGACGTGCCCGACCCTTACTATGGACAGGAAGACGGGTTTGCCAAAGTCCTGGATCTGCTAGAGCAAGCCTGCCCGAAGATTCTCGACGAACTGGTGGCTATCTGCGATCGCAAGGCGCAGGGGTAGTCCGCTGATCGATCCAGCGCTTGGCTTTGCCCTCCGTTCGCGGCAGGCTGCCCATCGTCAAGCACTCGACTTCTACCCTCAGCCCCAAACTCACATCCAATCGGTGTGCCAAAGCCGCGGCGAGCTCCTTCACCTGAGCTTCGGGGACTTCGACTTGCAGAGCCAGATCATCCAGTTGCCCGCGGCGGCGCACAAGCACGCGATACTCATTGACCTGAGGAAACTCGCGAACCACGGCATCGATACTGCTGGGGAAGACATTCACGCCACGGACCACCACCATATCGTCGGCGCGTCCCAAGATGCCACCGGCTAACCACATGAAACAGCAGTCACCTGCTGCGGGGCGCGTGGCGCGAACCAAATCACCTGTGCGGTAGCGAAACACAGGTGCTCCCCAGCGACCTAGGGAGGTCAACACCAATTCACGTACGCTGGGGTCGCTGACAGGGATCTCCGGCGTCAATAATTCGGCGATGAAACTGGTTTCGATCACATGCACGCCCCCACCCTCCCAAGGTCCGAAACCCCAGGGGCCGATTTCGGTGGCGCCGCAGTGATCGATCACCCCCGCCCCCCATTGTCCAGCCAACTGCGCTCGTACGCTGGGCAGGCTACCGCCTGGTTCACCCGCCACAATCAAACAACGTAGCCCCAATTGATGCAAATCGACACCGGAGTTCTGAGCCACTTCGGCCAGCTGCAAAGCATAGGAGGGGGTACACGCCACTACGCTGGGACGTGTTTGCCGCATGAACTCCAGCCGCGCGACCGACGACAAACCTCCCCCGGGAATGATTCGCGCCCCGCGCTGCGCGCAGGCTTCGTACGCACTCCAAAAACCGATAAAGGGGCCAAACGAAAAAGCGAGAAAGACGCGATCGCGCGGCGTCACCCCGGCCGCTGCCAGCACGTGCTGCCAGGTATCGGCCCACCACTGCCAATCAGCAGCGGTATCCATAACCATCAAAGGCGCACCACGAGTCCCGCTGGTTCGATGAACTCGCACGTATTGCTCGCTCGCATACGTATGATGATCGCTCAGGCCATGGGCTTGCTGCGCATCCACCAATTCCTGCTTAGTGGTCACAGGCAGTTGGTTCAGATCATCCAACGAACGAATCTGTAAACGGTTCTGACCGAACTTGCGTTGATAAAAGGAGTTTGTCGGTAGGATGTGCTCAAGCTGGGCGTTGAGTCTTTCCAACTGCCAGGCCTGCAATTGCTCAGTCGTCCATTGCCAACTTGATTGTGGATCTATTCGAGTCATGCCCATCGGCTTACGTTTTTTTAAAGCATCCAAAGATCGAAGCGACAACCTGAACTCTCAGAGCCGCTTTCAGCGAACTGATCTGCCAGAAGAACCGCCTGCCCCGCAGGCTCAAGTGCTTGGGTTAGTTGTACGCTAGACGAATTGAGCCCGCAGATATCTAATCTTCGCAGCCCAAAAGTTTATTGTACTTTCTCTAACTGGTAGACACATGCTCAAGACGCGACACGAAGGACTGTTTGCTGCGGTTTACACCCCGTTTGATTCTCGAGGCGAAGTCCACACGGCACCGATTCAGCAAATGGTGGAGTGGCTGCTGCGTCGCCATATCGCGGGGCTATACGTCTGTGGCAGCACTGGCGAAGGAATGTCGCTGACCTCGGCGGAGCGTCGTCAAGTTACGGAAGCCTATCTGGCGGCTGCGGCCGGACGCGTGCCGGTATTCGTTCAAGTCGGGCACAACTCCTTGCTGGAGGCCCGCGACCTGGCAGCGCATGCCCAATCTGTAGGCGCGACCGCGGTATCGGCGACCTGCCCATCTTACTTCAAAATCGAGACGGTCAGTTCGTTAATCGACAGCATGGCCATCGTGGCAGCAGGCGCACCCGATCTGCCGTTCTACTACTACCACATCCCAGCCCTCACCGGTGCCAAGCTGGACATGGTCGAATTTCTGGCTCAGGCCGGCAGCGCAATCCCGAACCTGGCAGGGATCAAATTCACTTCGACGGAAGTCCACGAGTATCAGCGCTGTCTCGAGTTCGACAACCGGCGTTACGAAGTCATGTGGGGCTGTGACGAGATGTTACTATCCGCTTTAGTCGTCGGTTGCAAAGCAGCCATCGGCAGTACCTACAATATCGCCTCGCCACTGTATCGAAACTTGATCGAAGCCTTCCAACGTGGCGACCTCAAGACAGCCGCGCATTTGCAATCCCAAGCGGTGGAAATGATCAAGATGATCTATGCTTATCCGTTCCACTCCGCCATGAAAACCATTTTGAATCGACTCGGATTCGACGTAGGTACTTGTCGCTTGCCGCAATCCGCCTTAACAGCCCAACAAGCCCAGGATCTGAAACGCCGCATCGACGCCATGCAGTTCTTCGGTTAGTTTGGAAGCTCTGGTACTCGCGATTGCGTTTTTTGTCCGAGAGGCTGACTGTGATTACCGTACAAGTCCCACTGGCAGAGCGCGCCTATTCCATCCACATTGGCCAGCAGTTGTTGGGCTCCGTGTCCGAATGGCTACCCGGCGCATTGGGTGCATGTCGTCACACGGTTATCGTGGCCGACGAGCAATTAGCCGCCAGCTTTGCTCCTGCACTGACTCAGCATTTACAGGCCGCGGATTACCGAGTTTCGTTGCTGCTTGTTCCGTCCGGCGAAGCCAGCAAGTCGATTGCTCAAGCCGAACGACTGTGGCAGGAACTCTTGCACAGCCGCGCCGACCGCGGCTCGGCCGTCCTGGCATTGGGTGGCGGCGTCATCGGTGATCTGGCAGGATTCGTAGCTGCCACCTTCGCTCGCGGCCTGCCTCTGGTTCAAATCCCCACGACTCTGCTCAGTCAAGTTGACTCCAGTGTGGGTGGTAAAACAGGTGTGAACCTACCTCAAGCCAAAAACATGGTGGGAGTGTTCTGGCAACCTTCGCTAGTCATCATCGATACCGATACGCTGAACACTCTGCCACGACGCGAATTCATTTCAGGCTTGGCGGAAGTCGTCAAATACGGCGTGATCCTGCGCGAGGAGCTGTTCGCTTACCTGGAGAGAAATGTGCAGCCCATCTTGAATATGGATCCTGCAACCATCACGCATATCGTGGCGGAATCATGCCGCGCCAAAGCCGAAGTCGTCGTGGCGGACGAACGTGAAACTAGCGGGCTGCGAGCCATTTTGAATTATGGTCATACCTTTGCGCATGCACTGGAAGCCGATGGTGGCTATGGAACTTACTCGCATGGCGAAGCCGTCGCCATCGGTATGCAATTAGCCGCCCAGTGCGCCCACAGACTGGGACGAGTCGATGCTGCATTCGTACATAGGCAACACGACTTGCTGACGGCACTCGGGCTACCCGTTCAACCTCGACAGCACAACCCCAAACGGCTCTGGGAATTGATGCAACACGACAAGAAGGTCCAGCATGGACATCTGCGATTCATCTTGCCCGATCGCTTGGGCCATGTCGAATTAGTTGCCCAAGTCCCCGAAGCCCTGGTGGTCGAAGTTCTGGCTCGAGCCATGTCTACTTGAGCCGCTGCTGCACGGCGCCCAACGCGGTCGCCACAGCTTGACCCTCGTCCGCTGATAACACTTTTTCGCCACCAAACCGCAAACGGTAATAGGCTTCCGTCAGCACAGCCATATCCGCTGTCGCACTCTCCCACTGCCGCTCGGAGGCTAACTGCTGCCCAGCTGCCTGGGTGTATTCGTGCGGCGTTTGATCCTGAGCCCTGACAAATCCGGCGCGATTCAGCAAACGCAAACAGTCGCGATAGAAGCTCTGATTGATTCCCTCGGCTCCTACCATTCGCCGCAGTTGATGGGCCAGTCGCGGCGCTAATCGCGGCAAATGCCCCAGCAGTCGGGTCAACAGCACCAGAGTGCCTCCGATCAGAATAATCAGCACAGCCACTGGCCAGGAAAACCACCGCTTGCGATCAATGGCTCCACCTACGAATTGGCTATCTCGCATGCTTTTAAGCGTATCGCGAAACCAATCGACTAACTGCGTATAAGTCTGACGTGTGGAGACCTGTAGTGGTCCATAAAGCGAACTATCTTCGATGCGTTGACGCGAGTTCAGAAAATAATCCCGCCAGACCGTCTGCGCCAAATCGCTCACCTGATCGGATTGAGTTCGTAGCCGATTGCCGGCGTTGGAACCTGGCCCCGCGGGAGTAGGATCCAATCGCAGCCAACCACCCCAAGCCCCCAAATCTGTGGAATACAAACCGGCTTGTCGCAGCTGCGCCGCAGTAAAGTAAGCCTCCACCCAAGCATGTGCATCGCTGTTGCGCACCGTGAAGTAATTGCCTAATTCGTTGTACTCGAGCGGATGGTATCCCAGCACGATCCGAGTCGGAATGTGCAGCTGCCGCAACAGCACGGTCAGCGCGGCTGCATAGTATTCGCAGTTCCCGCGTTTCTGATTGACGACAAAATCCTCAATCGGATCCAATTTGGCATCAGCCACCGTGCGCAAACTCAGACTGTACGTAAACTTACCCGACGCAGAAAAATACTGCTCAGCCGCCTGAGCCAAGGCCACCTCGGATGTCGCCGAAGGCTGAAACTGACGTACTTCGGCGATCAAAGTCTTGATCCACTCGGCCGAGTCTTCCGCATACTGGCCGTACTGGAATGTCTGCAATCGTGCCAACAATGCCTCGGTCGTATTCCGCGCAGGATGATGGAACACCTGCCGGGAATCGGGCAGCACCGGTTTCTCAACGCCCGACTGGAAAGCCGCCGTCATCAAGGTGTAAAGCGGCTTGGTCTGCACACTCGAGAAATCAGAGCGATTATTGATCATCCGGTATTCGAAAGGTAACACCGATATAAAGCCATACGCGGTATCGGCTTGTTTCATCGGTGCGATACACGGGATTACCGAACCGCTGACCGATAACAATTCGAATTTGGCCTCGACCGGATCGTAATCCTGCAGCTCCGCAGGCCACGACAAACTGGACAACGCAGCCATTTGATCACTGGGCAGACGCACATCCGAACTACCAGCCTCAATACTCAAGCCGCGCTGATGTCGCAGGTAGCGACTAACCACATAGCCGCGAATGTAAGGTGGTTCATGCAATCGATAGGGCTTGCCAGTACGCGCATCACGCAACGACACCCGCATGACAGGCGTATGATCCTGAGACAATTTCCCCACGGCCCCCAAATTCATACGGTCCGATAAACCTGTGCGGGGAGAATTGCCAAAGGCAGCCACATTGTCCAAAGTGGCCCGTGGCAAGAGGTAAAAATACAAAGCCGCAAAGACCAGACTCGCAATCCCCAGTGGAACGGATTGCCCCAGCAGGGCCCCCAAGCTAAGCGGAGCCTGAGAGGTCTGCTCGGACAACGAGACATGCAACATGGCGTGCGAGCGCCCACCCTGGGGCCGACGCGCCCGTCGCCAAGCCTCAAGCACCGCCTCGAACAATCGCGGAGTCGGACGATCCATATCCGGTGCCATACTGATCAATGCTTTGTAACGGGCTAGCAATAGGAGTGCCGACACCCACAACAACACGATTGGCGCAAGTAGAGTTCCAAAGAGCACGTTATCATTGAGCAGCGCTGCGACAATGATTTCCAGCAACAAAAACATCGCCATTTGCTCGAACAGTCGCATGTTTTTGCGCTGCAGCATGATGATGATCTCAGGATAAATCAGCAAACTAGCGATCGCATACAACTGACCACTTGTCGAACCGGCTCCCGATACCCAAAAGTAATCCACCAGCGCGAATACGGTGCCTAAAATCATGCCGCCGTAGGCCCAAATATGATGCAGGGCAAACCATTCCAGCCAATCCACAAACAATAGCGACGAACAACCCACGACAAATACCAGCAGCGGTAAGAAAATGCTCTCGCTACCTGCGGCTGCAAGCGTGGCGGTCAAGAATGCAAGCACCACCAGATGCAGCGTTAAGAGTTGCCGGACGCGGACAATCTGCTGTCGGACCATCGAAAATAGGGCTCCAGTTCCTCGTCGCTCACATTCAACCACCGCACACCAATGCGTTCCAACATACGCCTGGTCATCGAATCAGGCATTTTCTGTAGCAATTCGGGAATGATGTTGGCGCGCGTACTGACCACGATCAAATGCGGATGCCGTACGAGGCTGGCCTGCAATAGCCCCAAGGCCCGCTCCAGGTGATCCTCGGTGTCACAAGCCGCACTAGCCAGCGTGTCCAGCAACTCGTTGACCAACACCGGACTCTGGACGTTCGGTAGCAACCGAACATCTCGACCAGCCAACGCCACACTCAACTTATTGTGCCCCCGACTTACCCATTCTACGGCCAAACTCGCCACGAAACTAATCGCATGCTCGACCACGGGTATCTCCTGAACGCTCGCCGTTCCCACGGCCGGTGGAGTCATCAAATCCAACAGCACCACCGCCTGCAAGCGCTGCGGCTGCTCGAACTGCCGCACGCACAATTCGCCCAGTCGTGCCGTCGTCCGCCAGTGAATCCACCTCTGCGAATCACCCGTGTGCCAGGCCCGCAAGCCAAAGAACTCGCCCTCATTGATTCCGGCGCGCGAAATCGCACGCGACATGCCTTGTCGCTCAATCGAAAATAACTCCTGACACCGATTGGATAATGTCCCCAGCCGCGGATGGACCACAATATCCGACGTCCCGGAATACTGACAACTCGCACGGCCGAGATTGAGTGGGTAGCCGGTCGACAGCAGAGCAGGCCCGATGCGATACAAACCACGCTCGACGAATCGGATGCGGTACACTCCCGAACGATGGTGCCCGGGGGCCACGTTGTCAATCAAAGTCAAACCATGCTGGGGACTGACCGTCTTCACAGGAGCCACGCGCACAATCGGCTCGTCGACACTCAACAACCATGCACCCAACCATCTGCGACGATTTATGATGGTCAGACTAACATCCACCACCTGATCGCAGCCGATACTCCTCGGCAAATCGCGGTGCAATTCCAATCGCACCAAAGTCTGTCGACCCAACCGCCATTGCAACAATAGCAAGGCAAACATGACCCCCGCCAATAACACCAGCAAGCTGATATCGCGCATCACCGCGCCGACGAGAATGAACAAGAGAATCAAAACGAAATGAAAACCCTCGCGCGACAAGCGAAAGTGAATCCCGGTTCGCAAGCGTACCGCTCGAACCGAATCAAGCGAACCGGCACCACGGGCAGACGCCGGGCCCCTTAACCAGCCCAGCCGCGCACCACCGCGTGCATGCCCAATCGCTCGCTCCCACACGCTCGCCATCCCGACTCCCTAAATACCCCTGCGGTATCCGGCACCCCGCATCATCCGCTAAACTCCCCCACCAAGCTCACCCACCGGGACCATCCACCCAGATCATCCGTAGGAGGTCCAACGCAGCCCTTCGGTCGCCAAGAACGCTCGGCTCTACGGGCTCAAACAGGTACCCCGCGACCGCTCATGATACCATGCCCGGCCGCGCCGAAAGAGTCGCGACCGATCAGCCGTGCCTCCTTACACTCTGCGATGGCCCGAGCGTTTGACGAATTTGCCAAGCCGTCAGAATCGACTCGACCGGGCCAAGCCCCCCCGCGAGCAGCCTGCTCGAAAGGGGATCGGACCCGGGTCCGATCCCCTCAAGAAAGCAGGTTGTTTTTTAGCGATCTTTGATACAACAGAGAGGGTCTGCCTCCATTTTTGGGCCAGGCGATTAGGATTCCTCGTCGCCGCGCAGTTTGGCCAGCACGCTGTAATCTTCCAGCGTGGTCGTATCCCCAACCTGCTCTTTGCCTGCAGCGATATCTCGCAGCAACCGACGCATAATCTTGCCGCTGCGAGTCTTGGGCAAAGCGCCGGTGAAGTGAATATCGTCAGGCTGAGCCAAGGCGCCGATTTCCTTCCGCACGTGCAGTTGCAACGCCTTGCGGAGTTGTTCATCGGGTTGGCCGCTGCGCAACGTCACAAAGGCCGAAATGGCTTGGCCGCGGATCTCATCCGGCTTGCCTACCACAGCGGCCTCGGCCACCGCCGGGTGCGACACCAGCGCGCTTTCCACCTCAATCGTGCTCAGGCGATGCCCGGCCACATTGATGACGTCGTCGATCCGCCCCATGATCCAGTAATACCCATCGCTATCGCAACGAGCATTGTCACCGGTCAGATACATGCCGGGAACCTTCGTCCAATACTGGTCGCGGTAACGTTCGTCGTCACCCCAAATGCCGCGTAACATGCCAGGCCAAGGCATATCCACACACAACATGCCGCCGCGTCCTGCCGGAACATCTTGCCCTTTTTCGTCGACAATGCGCGGACGAATACCCGGCAATGGCTTGGTGCAACTACCAGGCTTAGTGGCAATCGCCCCGGGCAGAGGCGACATCATGATGCCTCCAGTCTCAGTCTGCCACCATGTGTCCACGATCGGACAGCGACCTCCACCAATCTTCCGGTGATACCACATCCATGCTTCAGGATTGATACCCTCGCCCACGCTCCCGAGCAACCGCAAGCTGCTCAGATCGTGTTTATCGACATGATGATCGCCCCATTTGATAAAGGCTCGAATGGCTGTGGGAGCGGTGTACAAAATCGTCACACCATACTTTTCAATCAATTCCCAAAAGCGATCCTCTTCGGGCCAGTTGGGAGCCCCTTCGTACATGAGCACCGTGGCCCCAGCCGACAATGGTCCATAGACCACATAACTGTGCCCAGTGATCCAACCGCAATCAGCCGTGCACCAATAGATATCGCTTTCGCGATGATCGAAGACCCACTCGAAAGTACGCTTGGCGTAGAGATTGTAACCAGCCGTAGTATGCCGAATCCCTTTGGGTTTGCCGGTCGAACCACTGGTATACAGGATGAACAGCGGTGTCTCCGCATCCAGGACTTCCGCAGGACAATCATCACTGGCCTGCGCCATAAGTTCGTGCCACCAATAATCGCGGCCCGATTGCATATTGATTTCATTGCCCGCACGCTTCAGTACGACACACTTCTCAACGCTTGGGCTTTTGGCAAGCGCCTGATCAATGGTCTCTGTCAGTGGCAAGACTTTGCCGCGACGGTACAAGCCGTCGCTGGTGATTTGGATCTTTGCCCGCGCGTCATTATTGCGATCGGCTACGGCCTCGGCGGAAAAACCAGCAAAGATCACCGAATGGACCGCACCAATCCGCGCACACGCCAACATGGCGATGGCCAATTCAGGCGTCATGGGCATGTAGATGCTGACGACATCGCCACGCTGAACTCCCAAACTCTTCAACATATTGGCCGCGTGACATACTTCGCGATGCAATTCCCCATACGTTAACTCGCGAGTGTCCCCAGGTTCGCCTTCCCATAAAATGGCCTTGCGATTGCCGCGACCGGCCAACACGTGCCGATCCAGGCAATTGAAACTCGCATTGGTTTGACCATCTGCGAACCACTCCGCAAATGGCTCGTTCCACTTGAGCGTCTGCGTGAACGGTCGGAACCAATGCAGATGCTCGCGGGCCTCAGCCCCCCAAAAGGCCTCGATGTCCGCAATCGAACGCCGATACAACTGCTCGTACTCGGCTTGACTCTTAATATGAGCCTCGGCAGCAAAGTCCGCCGGAGGAGGAAACAAACGTTGCTCCACCATGACGGTATGGACTTGGCCT
>Ga0075471_10003604_pt1 | contig 10036 bp, 6 predicted proteins | sample DEB19_08_DNA_2_FD_74787 | JGI IMG/M metagenome (GOLD analysis project Ga0075471, IMG submission 74787) | Aqueous microbial communities from the Delaware River and Bay under freshwater to marine salinity gradient to study organic matter... | ecosystem: Environmental > Aquatic > Marine > Coastal ... | reverse complement strand
CCGCCCCGCCGCGCCCCGCGCCGGTGAAACGCGCCCCGACCGTTTCCATCCCCGCCGCCGCCGTCGCTGCCAAGCCGGTTGCGCCCGCGCCCCCGCCCGAACCCGCACCGGGTTCTGAAATTGTGCCTGCGCCCGCGCCGGAAAAAACTTATTCCGATGCGGAAATTCTCGCCGCCGTGAAAACCCCCGGGCCGAAGAAAATCATTCCGCCCGTCGCGGCCAAGCCGCCGCGCGAGAAATTCGAGCACTCCACCAACAAACCCGAGAAGCGGGACCAGAAAGCCCCGTGGTTTGCCGAAGCCGGCAAGAAGAGGGCCAGCCGCGCCACGCCCGGTGGCCAGACGCGCCTGTGGATGGGCATCGGCGAGGAGATGGGCGTGCGTCCCGGCGACATCGTCGGCGCGATTCTCGGCGAGACCGGCCTGCCCTCGGCCACCGTCGGCACGGTGGACATCCGCGAGCGACACCTGTTTGTGGACGTCGCCGCCGAGCACGCGAATGTCATCATCGCCAAGCTCAACCGTGCGACCATCCGGAACAAAAAAGTCAAAGTGAAGATCGCGTGAGCCGGCATCGGAACGCGGCATTGATGCCGCTTCAATGTTCGACCGAAGCGGGCGAGATGATTTTCATCGTTGCTAACATTTGGACGGTGCAGCGGGCTGAAGCCCGCGTTGCAATTACAACATGACCGACCCAATTCCAAATTCAACGCCGCCGCCGCCGAAAACTGTTGAGCGTCTCTTCCCGTTCGTGCTCAAGACGCGCAGCCTGATCATCGGTCGGGACTCGTTGATGCGCAGCAAGGGCAAGCTCCATTTCGTGCTCATCACCACCGACATTGCGGAGAACAGCCGCGCGGACATCCTCGCGAACTTCACACATTACCCGGTGGTGCAGCATTACACTTCGGCGGATCTGGAAAAATTTTTCAACATCCGCGGCGCGAAAGCCGTCGGCTTTGCGAAGTCCGGCCTCGCGCAATCCATCTACGCGGAACTCAAGCCGTATCGCATCAACGCCCCGGCGCATCCCTCCAAGCCGGGTGTTGGTCTGGAAATTAAGTCGCCCCTTGCTTGAACAGTCCGGCGGCGGCGGAGTCTCTTATCAAGTCGCTCTGCTATCGCTGCCCGGCCTTGGCATGGGTTGCCGCTTGGCAGACGTAGTGGAGTAAAGTAGCTTCCCCGCTCATCACAATTATGATTTCCAACCAATTCAGGGTGTTTCCCCGGCTGTTGACGCTTGCGGTGGCGGGCGCGGTTTTAATCACCACTGGCAACACTGGTTTTGCGGCGGCGGCGCCGGCTTCCGTGCTGGGGCGGGACCCGGTTCTGGAGGCGGCGATCGGCCGGGTGTTTCCCGCGTTGGTGCGCATCTTTGTGTTGTCGGATAATCCCGAGGGCGGGCGCATCGGCAAACAGCCTTCCGCCGGGAGCGGCGCGGTCATCAGCGAGGACGGTTACATCATCACCAACCATCACGTCGCCGGCAAGGCGCGCCACCTCGTCTGCCGCATGTACGACGGCGAGGAGATTGAGGCCAAACTCGTGGGCACGGATGCCTTGGGCGACATCGCCATCATCAAGCTGGATTTGAGCCGCCGCAAAAACAAAACCCCGCTGGCTGTCGCGAAATTCGGCGATTCCGACAAGGTGCGCGTGGGTGACACGGTGCTGGCGATGGGTTCGCCCATGGCGGTGTCGCAGTCCGTGACCAAAGGCATCGTGGCCAACACCTCGCTCATGTTGCCCAGCGTGTTCGGTGATTCGGGCATGAAGATGGATGGCGAGAATGTCGGCAGCCTCGTGCGCTGGATCGGGCACGACGCCGTCATCTATCACGGCAACAGTGGCGGGCCGCTCGTGGATTTGCGCGGCGACATCGTGGGCATCAATGAGGTGGGCTTGGCCAGTCTCGGCGGGGCCATCCCGGCGAACCTCGCCAAATCCATCGCCGAACAGATCATCAAGCAAGGCCATGTGGAGCGGAGTTGGACCGGCATCGAAGCGCAGGCGCGGCCGAAGTCGCTGGCGGTGGCGCGCGGCGTCCTCATCGGCGGGGTCATCGCAGCTTCACCCGCCGCCCGCGCGGGGCTGCAGCCTGGCGATGTCATCACGAAATTCGACGGCGAAGTGGTGGACGCCGAAATCCAGGAAGACCTTCCGGCCTACAACGCTTTGGAGATGAGCATGCCCATCGGCAAGAAAGTCGCGCTCACCGTCCTGCGCGCCGGGCAGGAGAAAAAATTTCAAGTGCAGACCACCAGCCGCGGCCGGGCGGAGAACAATGATCTGGAACTCAAGGACTGGGGGCTCACCGCGCGCAATCTGACGATGTTGGGCGCCATCGAGAAAAAACGTACCAACACGGACGGCGCAGAAGTCACGTCTATCGAGCCGGGCGGCCCGGCGGCAGCGACCATTCCCGAGTTGAAGGAAGGTGATGTGATTGTGGCTGTCGAAGGTCAGCCGGTGAAGGCGACCGAGGACTTGCGCCGCATCAGCGCGGAATTGCTCAAGGATGTCACCGGCCAGCGCGCGGTGCAGATCGTATTTGAGCGTGGTGTCTCCCAATACCTCACGCTTGCCAAGCTGCCGCACCGCGAGACTCCGCCCGAGGAAACCCCGCGCAAGCCCGCGCTGCAGATGATCCTCCAGCCCGTCGGGGTCGAGCTGGCTGAGGCGTTGGGCATCAAGAGCGGCGCGCGCGTGGCGTTCGTTTTCCCCGGGCGCGGCGCGGCCAGGGCCGGCCTCCGTGTGGGCGATATCCTCACGCGCTTCGATGGCGATGTGATCCGCTGCCAGCAACCGGAGGACGTGGGCCAGTTGTTGGGCCGGGTGCGCAAATACAAGATCGGCGCCGAGGTGGAGTTTGAATTTCTCCGCGGAAAGGAAACCCGCAAGACCACCCTCACCCTCGAAGCCGATGGCCCGCCGGTGGATGAACTCAAGCGCTGGAAAGACCGCGATTTCGAACTGACCGTGCGCGAACTGACCGAGATGGAACGCGTCACCCAACGGATCCCGGAGCACATCAAAGGCGTGCGGGTGGATGAGGTTCTGGCTGCCGGCTGGGCCGCGCTGGCCAAGGTCCGCACCGGCGACCTGCTCATGGCGATCGACGGCACGCCGACGCCCGATGTCGATACCGCCGAGAAATTGCTCAAGGCCGCCGCTGTGAAAAAAGTCCGGCAGCTCGTCTTTTTTCTGCGCCGCGGCGTCCATTCGTTTTACGCCGAACTCGAACCCGGCTGGGATGATTCCAGCGACGGCGCGACCGCTCCTAAAACAAGATAACCAACCCCCATCACAACGATGAAACTTCACTCGCAATCCAATTTCCGCCTGGTGCTTTTAACCCTGTTCACCGCCGGCCTTGTCGCCGGGGCCGCCCAGGCGGACATCCGGGAAACGGCCCGCACCGTGTTCGCCGCGAACAAGGAGGCGGTCATCAGCCTCACCGCGGTGGTCAAAGTGGAGGTTCCCGGGCGCAGCAGCCAGGGGCAGGATGTGGCCGTGACCGGCACCGTGATCGGCGCGGACGGCTTGACGGTCGTTTCGGCCGCCAGCATCAATCCCGTCGCCGCGTTGCTCGAGGCTGCGGGCGAAGAGCGCACCACCACCAAGCCCAAGGTCGAGCTCACGGACATCAAATACCGCCTTGCCGACGGCACGGAAATCCCCGGCCGCCTCGTTTACAAGGACAGGGATTTGGATCTGGCCTTCCTCGTGCCGAATCTGAAGGCAGGGGAGGCCTCCCCCAAATTCGCCAGCCTCGCCGCCAAGGAAGGGCCGAAGGCGCGGGAACTGGATGAAATCATCTCCGTGACGCGCCTTTCCAAGAACATGAATCACGCGTCCGCGGTCAGCCTCGGCCACATCGTCGCCACGGTCACGAAGCCGCGCACGGTTTATGACTTCGCCCTCAATGGCACGCCCACGACCGGCAGCCCGGTCTTCACCGGCGGCGGCGAACTGCTCGGCTTTGCGATGATCCATCCGAACGACAGCGGGGCCAGTTCCGCCGCGCTCCGCGCCATGTTGTCCGGCGGCGGCGAGATTGTCATCCTGCCTGTCGGGGAAGTGACCGGGCTGGTGGAGTTCGCCCGCAAGGCCGCCGCGAAAAACGAGGCGAAGCCCGCCGCTGAAACCAAGCCCGCAGCGGAGGCGCCCGAAGAGGCGAAGTAGTACGGTTGCTGGAACGCCTTCGTCTGCGGCCAACGCGCGGGTCAGCGGACTTTGGCGCGGGCTTCGATTCACGGCATCTCGGCAGGCGCGGACATGGCGGTGGCGGATTCGACCGCACGGCAGTTGGAAGTCGGCGAACGTCCGCAGCCTGCTGGTCGCGAGGTGGTGGCGGCTTGTCCCGTGTCCGGCAAAGCCACTCCGGTTGAACGCCCCGAGGCCGGGCAGTTGCCGGCGGTCACGGAGGAAACACCCGCGCTGGAGACGCCGGATCGCGTCATCTACTTCTGCTCGGGCGGGCATATCGAAAGGGTTGTTGAGCAACTCTCCGAGGAGGAATTCCGGCAGCATTGGGAAACGCAGGGAGTCTACCTGAATGCCGGTGCCGGGTCTGGCTCCGGGCCGAGTCCCACTGGAACGATCCCTGTAAGCTGGACGACGGGACAGCGCTGGTTTCTCTGCGTTCGCGCGATGCCTCCCGACCACCCCGTGAATCGGCGGTCGGAGGCGGAGTGTCACGATCCGCGTGCGGCAGGAAAGATGTAGTCAGAGTCTAAACGCCGCCGTTCGCACATGGCGCAGAGGTGGGCTTCGAGGTGCGCGTTGAAGTCTACGACGCGAGATTCATGGTTCTTGGCCAAACCGTCCGCACCGATGGTGAGCTGCTTTTGAGCCCAATCAACATCGTTCCATTTGAGGCGCAACATCTCATTGCGACGACTGCCGCAATAGCACATCAATTTAATGTAATCGAAAAGCGGCTGCCCATTCTTCAACTTCTCCAAAGCCGCACGGCAAAGCCGCTCAACTTCCGCGTGAGTGACGAGGCTGCGCTTTTTCGGCACCCATTTGACGGGACGAACACCCTCGGCGGCTGAGGTTGGGATCAGGCTATTTTCTACGGCATATCGCAGGAGGTTTCGGAGAATGGTGAGGTTGAGGTTTGCGCTTCGCCCCGACCATCCTTCTGCGAGCTTTCTGGCGCGAAACGCGAGGATGCCGGACTTGGTAACCTTATGCAGCCGGACACCGGCGAAGTATTCGCTGCAATGGTCGAGGTGAATCCGCTCGCACCTGAGCGTAGACTGACGTTTGAGGTGCTGGTGCGCCACGAGGTAGGTTTCGGCAAACTCGCTTAACAGGGGCGCGCTAGGGCTCAGCTGGAGGGTATTGCTGCCACGCTGCTGGAGGAGCGTGGACAGTTCACCTCTTGCGTCAGCGACAGTGGTCGCCTTCAGCGCCACTCGTTTCTCTGTTTTTGCCCCCGATGACAACGTCACCGTTAGGCGCGCATAGAACCGCTCGCCGCGCAACCAGAGGTTGCGGAGGGGTTGCTTGCGACCGTCTAGGACAAGGACGAACCGGAGGGATGCTGGGGTTGAATCGGCACAAATTTCGGCACACGGACGTTTTTCATTATTGGTTGGCTGTTGTTATGCCATGCCTGAACCGAGAGAAGCACCCTATTTGCAGTGTTGTACTGAAGATGGTGCCCACGACAGGACTTGAACCTGTACGATGTTAGTCACTAGAACCTGAATCTAGCGCGTCTGCCAATTCCGCCACGTGGGCTACCGGAGCAATCGGGTGCGATTGCAGTGGGAAGCTAGCAGCGGAAACTCCCTTGGGAAAGTTAAAATTGGCTGCCGGGTGGAAATGGCGTTGCGCGGCGCGGGGTTTGTCGCTCCAATGACCGGCGAATTCATGAACTGGTTCTCCAAATGGTTCGGGTCGGTGGCGGTGGTTGATGGTTCGGAAGGAAGGCGTGCCACCAAAGGCAGCAATGATGATTATCGTTTTGCTGGTCGCAGATCGGGATAGAGATCAGCCATGGCCAGTTTGGCTTTGCGATCCACGGTGAACAATCCCCAGTGTTTTTCTGCGCCGCGTGGGTCGTGAGGGTTGCCCTTCCAATCCTCGTCAAAGGCTTCAAAGAAGAAGGTGGTGATGTTCATCTTGCCGGCCCAGGCGCGCAGGTCGCGGTAGTGACGGGCCTGTTTTTCTTCGGACGCTCGCGGGCCGAACTCGCTTGCCACCGTGGCCCAACCCGCCTCGGTGATGACCAGCCGGGCTTGCGGCAGGGCTTTGCGGACTGCTTCCAGATTGGCAATGGTGTAGGGCATGGCTTCGTCGATATCCTTTCCTTCCCAAATCGGGTAGGTGTGTACGGAGACGAAATCCAGTTCCCGGGCGAGCGCCGCGCCGTGAAGGGCCCACCAGTTATAATTGTCGGCCACGGTCACGGGCTGGGCGATGGCCTGCTTCACCCGGCGGACGTAGCGGATGATTGCAGCTTCCGGCACCATGTGATCGTTCCAGTCCACGAGCGCTTCATTGCCGACCGCCACCGCCACGACGGTTTTGGGGTAGCGGTTGGCCAGGCGGATGGCGCGTTCAACTTCCGCCGCGTTCTTGAGCTTGTTCGCGGCCAGCACGGCGTCGGGATAAGGCTCTTTGTGCCAGGGGCAATTGGTATTGCTCACCTCGGCGTCGAGCCAGGCGCCGAGGAGGACTTTGAGTTTGAGTTTCTCGGATTCGATCAGCCGCAGCACGGTCTCGGAATTGGTCTGGGAATCATACAGGCGGATCAGGCCGAAATTGCCCTTGCGGGTCAAAAGCTGGAGGTCTTCAAGAATTTCCTGATTGCTGGGATTGATGGCGCCATTGCCGCGGTCAGGATGCTGCCCGCTGCGAAATCCGGAATAGCACACGGCCCAGTGAAATCCGGCCAGCAGGTCGCCCTGGGTTTGCTGGAGTGCCAGCGGTCTGGGCAGGTTTGTGACGGTGCCGCCGTGGGTGGCGAGAGGGGTGGTGCTGGCAATCAGGGCACACCAGAGGCAGAGTGCCGAGGTGGTCAGTTTCCGGGGGATATGCTGAAGGGGGAGTAGCAGCTTCATGGTTGTTTGGTGCTGGGGTTGCGGGGTCAAGGTTGTTCCGCCACCCGGTAGAACCGGTGCTGGTTGGTGCTGAAGACGTCGATGGCGGTGTTGGTGCTTCCGTTACCAGGCAGGGAAGTGAATAGGTTCGACCAAGCGTTGGCGGTCAGGTGGTCCGTCCAGCGCACGTCATAAAGTTTGCCATTGAGTGACGGCCAGGCGAACTGGAGGCCGGGTTGCACCTGGGTGGCGACGATATTGGTCTGGCTCGCCGTGCCGAATGACAAGGAGACGTCGTCAATCAGCACACCGCCGTATCCGTTCGAGACCGCGCCGGTGGCGCCGTAGATCTGCAGGTAGGCGTTTACGGTCCCGGCGGGGGCGACGAGGTTGCTGGCGCTGGTTTGGGTCCAGGCGCTGCCGCTGGCGCTGAAGGCGGTGTATCCAACGCTGCTGATGGTGCCGCCGCTGCTGTTGAGCCAGCCAATCCGATAATTCTGCACATAGCTCACGCCATAACTGATCTGCTTGGCCCAAAAGGAAAAATTGTAGCTCTGGCCGGCGACCACCGGGATGCCGCCCGCCGCCCCGATGTTCTGATTGATCTCCGCGGTGTTGGGCGTGGCGGCGGGGTTCGTCACGACCAACTGCATGCAATAGCTGCCGGTGCGGGCGTCGGTGCTGATACGGGTGGCGGGCTGGCTGCCCACGGCAGACCAACTGCTGACGCCGCTGCCGCTGCCGGTTTCGAAGCCTCCGTTCACGGCAATGTTGGACACGCCGGCGGTGAGTTCGAAGGCGCGGTATTGCTGCCGTGGTGATGGTTCAAAGACAACCTGGGTGGCGCCGTTTCCCGCCGCCGGCCCCAGCACGGGAGACCAGGTGACATTCGTGCCCGGAGCGTCTGCGGCCTGCAAGGTCCAGGTGGTGTTTGGTTTGGTGGGCCAACTGACTTGGGCGCCAAGTTGCAGGGTCACGGCCAGTCGGCGCGGGGCGTTGGTTTGTCCGGCAATTTTCAGGGTCACTTTGCCTGCCGGCGCGGTCACGGTGTCCACCGGTGTGCCGAGGTGATAAATGGTTGCGGTCTGATTGGTGGTGGCGGGGTTGTAAATGACGGCGGTGCGCGCGCCGGTGGCGGGGTTGTAATAGACCTGGCTGGTGGGGAGGCTCGTGTAGTAGGCCTCGTCTTGATCTCCCAAGCGGCGGAGCGAGTGGGTGAGATAGTAGGTCACGCCCGCATAGGTGCCGTCCGTGGCGATGGCGGCGTTGGTGGCGTAGGCTGCGTCCATGATGGCGGCAACGCCGGCGGAATCAAAAAGAGTTTGGTAGCCCAGAATGTAATTGCCGAGGTAGCCGCCGAGCGCGGGGGCATTGTTGGCATCGGTGAGGGTAAAGCCATTCAACCCGTATTGGCTGGCGACCACGCGCTCGTGCCACATGTTGGTGAGCTGCGAGTTGGCGAAGGATTTGTTGCGGGAGAGATAATTGTTCCAGTGCTGGGCGGGCACCCATTGGATGCCGTAAATCCACGCCGGGTCGCCGCTGAAATAAGTGCCGTAAGCCAGTCCCCACGACCAGAGGATCCCCACTATCCCTTTGCCATAACTGGCAGGGAAATTGGTGCGATACATATCCTGCCAGTATTCGTTCACGGTGGTGGATTCCACGGCGTAACCCATCGCGCCCGCCGCCTGCATGGCACTGTCGCCCAGCTGGCTGCCGAGCAGGAAAAGCCCGGCCCAGGCATTCATCGCTTCGGAGGAGGATTCTTGATTGTTGCCGCCATTGCTGCTCAAGCCGCCCGCCCACGAATGTCCGGCCCAGATGTCGAAGGTCCGCAGGAACGGAAAGTTGGTGTCGCTGCGTTCCCAGTTGGCGTACTCCTTGGCGACCAGTTTTGCCATCGGGCCGTATTGGGTCAGGAAACTCGCGTCTTCCATTCCCACCAGCGCCGAGGCCGCGACAAAATAGCCGTAATGGAAATGGTGGTCGTTGAACGCCTCCGAGCCGAAGCCGGTCGGGAAACCCACGAGCGCGCGCCATTTGTTGTAACGGGCGAAAAAGTAGGCCGCCTCGCCCGGGGTGTAAGTGTACCAGTTTGCGAGCAGAGTCCGCAGGTTCGTCGTGAGTTGCGCGGCCTGATTGGTCATGCCGAGCTGGCGGGCCATGCTGATGACTTGGGCGGTGATGCCCAGTTCTTTGCCGCCGAAGTAGGTGTCGGCGATGCTTTGGGGATGGCCGGCGGTAAAGTTCACCACATAGTTCGTCATGCGGCCGGCCACGTAATCGTTGGGGAGGTTGTTGGGCTGCGGCGCCGGCAGCACGGGAGCGATGCCGCGGAAATTAAAATCGATTCCAAACTGGTTGCCGGCGGCGACTTTCATCTGCCCGCGCGGGGTGAGGTAGGTGTAGGGTTTGAACGCGAGACCGTTGGACGTGGTGCGGTAGTGGTGCGGCAACCAGCCTTGCAGGGTGTTGGTCTGGCCGTTTTTCAGCGGCTCGGCGGCCAGATTCCAGGTGGTGGTGACGCGTCCGTTGGTGCTGTTGTATGACCAGCCGTAAGTCGTGTTGGTGACGCGGGCGTAGGCATATTGGGCGAACTCCGCGAGGTTCGTCCGGACGGGCAGCAGTCCGTAGATGAGGTAATTATTCGTGCCGGACAGTTGCGCCTCCACAATGTCGCCGCTGGTCAGGAACGAAGTGCCGTCGGGCGCGAACACGCCGTAAGAGCGCCCCTGATAGTCAAAGGAAAACTCCGAGGCCACGAAGGTCGTATTGTTGGCGCGCGTGATGGCGCTGCCGTTCGTGTTGTAGAGGGCGGTGGCCGCCCCGAGATTGAGGCGCGGTTTCACCCCGGTGCATTTCGTCCAGACAAACGGCACCCCGCGCACGAGGGTGACATCCATGCGGTTGGTGGTCGCGTCAAGGAGTGCGAACTGGATTCCCCAATCGCGCCAGTCCGTGACCAGGGATTGC
>Ga0075471_10003601_pt1 | contig 10046 bp, 9 predicted proteins | sample DEB19_08_DNA_2_FD_74787 | JGI IMG/M metagenome (GOLD analysis project Ga0075471, IMG submission 74787) | Aqueous microbial communities from the Delaware River and Bay under freshwater to marine salinity gradient to study organic matter... | ecosystem: Environmental > Aquatic > Marine > Coastal ... | reverse complement strand
CCTGATCATTGGAGACCCCAAGGTGGGGGCTCAAGCGCTTGACGGCTCCATCTCTGAGCGTGTGCAGCGCATGGTGTCCCTGTTGTCCGGCGCTGGCTTCGATGCCAAGGCCAGCCACAACATCCGTGATGACATTTGGTACAAGCTGTGGGGCAACCTCACCATGAACCCGCTGAGTGCGCTCACGGGTGCCACGGCGGACCGTATCCTGGCCGACCCGTTGGTGCGAGGCTTTTGTTCGGCCGCCATGTTGGAGGCTCAGGCCATCGGGGCGCGCATTGGCTGCCCCATTGCCCAAAGCCCCGATGAGCGTCACGCCATCACCGCCAAACTGGGCGCCTTCAAGACGTCCATGCTGCAAGACGCAGAGGCCGGACGCCCCTTAGAGCTGGATGCCATCGTGGGTGCCGTGCGCGAGATCGGGCAGCGTTTGGACCTCCCCACGCCTCACATCGATGCGTTGTTGGGACTGACCCGTTTGATGGCCAGTGTCAAGGGCTTGCTCTCGCCGCATTGATGCCCCCAAGACGGTGGCCTGCCCAGAGCCTGCGGCGGGTGCCAAGACCGTCGGGTGTCTCGTGGCAGGTCATGCCGATTGAGCGGGCACTCAGGGCACCTGCTCAGTGATTTGTGCCAGGGGCCTCCCTGGGTTGACAACCAGGTCGACGAATGGGCCGCGACGTTTCGACAGGCGAAAAAAAGGCCTGAGGACATCAGGCGATTGTGTTCTTGGTGCCGGTGAAAGGAGTCGAACCCTCGACCTTCGCATTACGAATGCGCCTAAGCAATCGTTTGCTTTCGTTGATGTTTGTAGGTAAAATCTATAAAAATCAATAGTTTGTGCTGATTCTGCGGGACAGATATACAGCCTAAGCGTTGATTGCAATTCGCCAAAATTGGTGTTTTGCCCCTACAGATCCCCTACAAGTTGCTACGAGGCATCCGATGGCAAGGCCCCGCAAGACCGATGCTCCCGACCTATCTGCGCCATGCGAACTGACCATTGGAGCCATAGAGCGGTTGGTGTGCCCACCCGGCAAATCGCAGGCTTTCCTGCGCGATGCTAAGGGCAACGGGCTGCGTGTTCGGGTAACGCCCAGCGGCAAAAAAACCTATGTGTTCGAGCAGAGCCTGCGAAATAGAACCATCAGGCAGACGATAGGTACGGTCAGCGCCTGGACGATTGACAAGGCCCGCGCCGAGGCGAAGCGTCTGAGCGTGCTGCGTGACGGTGGAACGGACCCCCGCGAACTGGAGCGGCAGGAAGCCGCAGCCAAGCAAGCCGCCCAGGCCGAAGCCCAGGCACGCGCCGCAGCGCAGGCCGCCGAGGAAGCCGCCGAATCGGTAACGGTGGGCGATGCATGGGTACGCTATACCGTTGAGGGCCGCCCCAGGCGCCGCGCCGCCTGGAAGCCACGCTACATCAGCGACATGGCGAAGATGACTGCGCCGGGTGGTGAGCCCAAGAAACGAGGCAAGGGTGAGACCCTGTCGGGCCACCTGTACCCGCTGCTGGGCATGCGCCTGCGTGATGTGGATGAGGACAGATTAGCGGCATGGTTCGCCAATGAATCCAAGCGCAGTGCCCATCAAGCAACCCGAGCCCTGATGATGTTCCGGGGTTTTCTTCGCTGGTGTGCTGCCCGCCCTGAGTACCGGCAACTGGTGAACCGCGATGCGGGCAAGTCCCCCGCCATCCTTGAAAGCCTGCCGGCGGTGGACAAGCGTACAGATGCCCTGGAACTGGCACAGGTGGCCGGGTGGTGGACTGCAGTGGAGCAACTGCCCAACCCGAGTGCATCGGCCTACCTGCGGGCGCTGGTGCTGACCGGGGCACGCCGGGAAGAGATGGCGGGGCTCACCTGGGACGCGATTGATTTCAGATGGAAAAAGCTCACCATTGCCGATAAGGTGGGTGACACGCGCACGCTGCCCCTTACCCCGTACCTGGCAGCCATGCTGGCCCGGCTGCCGCGTCAGAAGATGCAGGACGGAACCGCTAACCCTTTCGTGTTCGCCAGCACCAGCAAGACCGGCAGGCTTGCCGATCCGCGGAGCAACCTGGAGCGGGCCAACAAGGAAGCCGGTATTGGGCACCTGACCATTCACGGGTTGCGCCGTTCGTATGCCCTAATGGGTGAAGCTGCAGGGGCTCCCGCTGGTGCTATCGCGCAGGCAATGGGCCACCGACCTAGCGCTGTGCATGAGGGATATAAGCCGCGCAGCCTGGATGCCCTGCGCCCGTACCTGGAGCGGGTGGAGGCCTTCATCCTCGAAACCGCCAGTGTGGCGCTTGAACCCGCCGCCGCGCCGCAGGGATTGCAGGTAGTGGGTGGCACGAAGGGGAAGAAGGCCGCCGCCTGACAATCGGTTTTGCCACGGCTAGGCGGGGCTGCATTCCCGCCGAAAAGATGGTGCCCCCGCCCATTCCGCCGCTGTCACGTTGCGGGGGGGTGTATCGGGGGATGCATGAAAAAGCAAACGCTGCTGTTACCGGCTGGCACGGAGTTCGTAAAGTTCAGCGAAATCGCCAGGCTGGTGGCCGAGGCGATGCACCCTGGGCATGACGATGATGATTTGATAGCTTTAGCCACCGCTGGTGCAAAGCGAAGCTTGAAGGATGAAATCGACCGAGCCGCTATTCACGGTGTGCTCCCTCTGAAAGACCCGCAAACACTTGCGCCGTGTCTCTTCCCGCTGCCAATGGCGCTGGTGAGCGTTGATGCCCTTCGGGCCTACTTCAAGGGGCGACTCACCATTGAGGTGGAAGCCGTGCCGGGTGAGAGTGCGCCGGTGCAGCCCGAACCCGTTAAGCCTGTGCAGCGCTCTGCCGCACAAGACCAAGCAATCCTTGCAGCAATTGAACGCCAGCACTTGAACGTGCTTGCCCTGCCGAAGCCCAGGCCTGGGAAGGCTGGTGTGAAGGCGGCCACTCGTGCCAGCCTGGAAGGTGTGAACCCCTTATTCCCGAAGGACTCGACAGTGTTCGATAAAGCCTGGGAGCGCCTGCGCCGCAACGGAGATATTGCCGAAAACTAATCCGTGGGCATACCCCAAAGCAGGGTATGGGGGAGGGTTGCGGGGGAGGAGAGTCGCCCGAAAAAACTGCGCCATGTTCAACAGCCCCGAGGGGTACGACATGGCGCAGAGAGCCGTTCAACAGGGTTTACCGCTAGCGCAGGAAACCCGCGCAGCGCTGCCCACACCTGAAGCCGCGTGGCACCTGAGCCGCGCAGAGCAGACCTTGCGCCTGTGGGCCTGCCAAGACAACGGGCCAATACGCCCAATTCGCCTTCATGGTCGCCTGCTGTGGCCGACTGACAAGCTGCGCGAACTGCTGGGAGTGCCAGCATGAGGAAAGCCCCCGCACCGACCAAGACGCAAGGGGCTTCCGAGATTGAACAAGGAGGTTTGTTCGACCAGCCTGAATTCTCACCCAACTGTCCCTCTCATGGAATCCCTGCCGACAGTTCACTGGCTAGTTCCGGAGGGAAGGGATGATGTCTCTGAATAGTCAAGACATTAACCGCGCCCGTGAGGCGCTGCAGACCATTCCGCCCGACATTGACCGGGATACCTGGGTGCGCGTGGGAATGGGGGCGCACGCCGCGGGCTTGACCCTTGATGATTTCGACGCCTGGAGCGCTGGTGCTGGCAACTATAACGCCCGAGTCGTGCGTGATGTGTGGCGCAGCATCAAGCCCAACAAGGGCATCGGGCCGGGCACGCTGTACCAAATGGCAGCCGAACACGGCTGGCGCATAGGCGGTGCTTCGAGGCCGCCACGGGTGAAGCCACCAGCTAGGCCGCCGAAGCCGGTGCGCTCGGACATGAGCGCCGATGCGGTGTGGGCACGCTGTGAGCCTGCGACCGCTGAACATCCCTATGTGCGGAGCAAGGCCGCACAGGGTGTGCCGCTGGATGGGCTGCGCGTGGTGCCCGAGGGCGACCCATTGGTGATTGCAGGGCAGAGCATGGCCGGTGCGCTGGTGGTGCCTCTCCTGCGCCCTGATGGTTCGATTTCGAGCCTGCAATGCGTGACCGTGGGAGAGACTGCCGAGCGCTTGAGGGCAGCAGACAAAACTACCAAGCTGAGCCTGCCGGGCCATTCACAGGAAGGATGGTTCACGGTGGGCGACATGGTGCCCGGTGGCGATGTTTTCGTGTGCGAGGGCATCGGGACTGCCTGGGCCTGCTGGCGTGCCACGGGCGAGCCTGCGGTGGTGTGCTTTGGCTGGGGCCGGGTGCGTGTTGTGTCTCAAGCGCTGCGCCAGCAGGATGCCGCTGCACGGCTGGTGCTGTGTCCCGATGTTGGCAAGGAAGCCGAAGCCTTCAAGATTGCCCGAGAGGTGCGCGCCAGAGTGGCAGCCATGCCCGATGGCTGGGAGCAAAACGCCGATGTGGGCGACTTTGCGCTGCAGGAGGGTGCTGATGCCCTAGCTGAACTGCTGGCCGGTGCGAAGCCACCCGAACAGCGCTTCAAGCTGCTGGGTTCTTCCGACCTGAAGGCGCTGCCGCCGATGGTGTGGCGCATCCGCGAAGTGCTCCCCGCCGAAGGGCTGGCCGCTGTTTATGGCCCCAGCCGCAGCGGTAAATCCTTCCTGCTGCTGGATGCCGCCTGCGCCATTGCCGAGGGCCGGGATTGGTTTGGCCATCGCGTGAAGGCTGCGCCTGTGGTGTATGTCGCGCTCGAAGGGCAGGCGGGCTTTCGGGTGCGGGTTCGAGCCTGGGAGCAGGCCAATGGCCGGGCGCTACCCGAGCGCCTGCGGCTGGTGCTGGAGCCCTTCAAGCTGGTGGAGGCCAGCGATGTGCGCGACCTAGCCGCCGCCATCCTCGAACTGGGGCCGGGCAGCGTGACCATCCTCGACACCCTGAACCGCGCAGCGCCGGGCCTGGATGAAAACGCCAGCGCAGACATGGGCTGCATGATTCAAGCGGCAGCCGCCTTGCAGCGACTCATCGGCGGGCTGGTGGTGCTGGTGCATCACACGGGCAAGGATCCATCCAAGGGGCTGCGTGGGCACTCCAGCCTGATAGGCGCGCTGGACGGTTCGCTGGAAGTGGCGCGTGATGGTGAGCGCCGCACATGGATCAGCGACAAGGTGAAGGAAGGCCCGGATGGCAAGGTCCACGCTTTCAGGCTCGAAACCGTGAACCTGGGATTCGATGAGGATGGCGAGCCAATCAGTTCATGTGTGGTGCAGGCCGACACCAGCGCCGAGGAAATCAAGCGGGTGAAGCTGCCCCAGGGCGGGAACCAGCGCATCGTGTACCAAGCGCTAGGCCCGATGTTCCGCGCATCCCTGAAATTCGGGCAGGCCGGTGCGCCTTCCTATCGGCCATGCCTGGAACTCGAAGCCGCCATTACGGCAGCCGCCGCACACATGACCTGCGCCAGCGACCGAAGGCTAGAGCGCTCCAGGGAAGCCATTACGGGGTTGGTGAGCCGTGGCGTGATGGGCCACCGCGATGGGTGGATATGGCTGGTGTGATTCCCCGAAATTCCCCGAAATCCCCGTTTTCAGGGATTCCCGGGCCCGAAATTCCCCGCCCCGCTATAGGAAGCGGGGGAATTCGGGGGAAAGTTTTCGGGGCTGGTGCTGTGTGTGTGTTGCGTACGCTGGTGCGCTGAAAGGGAGCGACAAGTGATTGATGGATTGGTGGGTGGAAAGTTGTACGGCAAGGCCGAGCGCCGAACAGGGGCGCAATCGGGCAAGCCGTTTGTGGTGGCGAAGGTGCGGGCAGCCACGGGTGCCGGTGAATCGTTGTTCGTGAACTGCATCGCCTTCACCGAGAGCGCAGGCGCTGCCCTGCTGGCGCTGGAGGATGGCGACAGCGTGGCGCTCACAGGCACGGTGAACCCGAAGCCGTGGCTTGACCGTGAGGGCACTCCACGGGTGGCGCTGGACATGACCGTATCGGCGGTGCTCACTGCGTACACCGTGAAGAAGAAGCGCGCCGCGCTGGCGCCTGAAAAGCCCAGGCAGGCGTATCTGCCCGATGATGAGTGGCTGAACGCCTGAAAGAGCAGGAGGCAAACAAGTGAGCAAACCAAATCGAGGCCGATGGGAGCCAGGCACTAGCGGCAATCCGGCAGGACGCCCCTCTGGCACAGGGCAAATAGGGCAACTTCGAGCAGCTATCGGTGAGCGAGTGCCAGCGATCCTGGAAAAGCTAATCAACCAAGCGACATCTGGTGACGTTGGTGCGGCCAGACTGCTCTTGGAGCGAGTCTTACCTCCATTGAAGGCTGAGGAACTACCGGTGGCATTCGAGTTGCAGCCCGGTACGTTGACGGCGCGAAGTGCAGCCATCCTTCAGGAGGTAGCAAGCGGCAATCTCTCCGCAACCACTGGGACTCAATTGATCGCTGCGATTGGGTCTCTAGCGCGAGTAACCGAGGTCGATGAACTCGCTCGTCGAATCGACCTGCTGGAGGCTAGAGATGCGCGACCTTGAGCGCAGGGTCACTAAGCTTGAGCAAGACGTAGGGCGCAAAAAAGTGTTCATCACCTATCTCGGCAATCCAGAGCCTATGAGCCTCACGGTGGGAGGTCACCGGATTGATCGACTGCCGGAGGAGAGTTGGGAGGCATTTAAATCCAGAGTAAATAACCGCTGGGCTGATGAACCTTTTGCCGTTGGTCCAGTGGCACGATGCGCTACCGATTGAGCGCACCCTGAGATACGGAGGCAAGATCAATACGGGGGCAAGATCAGGCGCGGCAACACGGTCTTTTATCAGTGATTCAAGAAGCCTTCCCACTGGCTCTACGCGCTCGTCTGCTTCCATCCATCGATTGGAATCTTCTAGTCATCTTCGCACCTTACCCATTGGGCAAGGTGTTGCATTTCAGATTTGAAGCCGCCCTCATAAAGCTTGGCTACTTTTTTGCATCAAGATTATTCTTTTTTCTATTATCAACTCGATTTCTCGCACCCGTTTCTTTTGGTCTAATATGTATTCATATCGATTAATTATTATTTTTTCGCGCTCCTCGAATGATTTGTCGATATAAGCAAATTTTCTATCAATATTAGATTTTTCTTCGGTCCACTTTCCGCTTCCGGGCACTAGATCCTGAAGAATAGTGCCTTTTTCGTTTTCATACATGATCAACATGCGTCGGCGCAGAGATGCGTTAGAATTCATCTCTTGCTCGTAAGCGTCGTCGATAGATGAATATTTTAATTCCTTAAGTTTAGTTATCTTTGGCGAAGTTTCTAGCGTGTCACGCCAGAATTCTTGATATTTCGGTAGCTTTTCATAATATGCTATTTCGGTCCGTGCTAGCTCTAATTGCTGCTCCCAAAACCCCAATCTGTTAGAGAGTATTTTTAGCAGGCCGCATCTAAGAGAGTCTGATGATTTCGCGGAAATTGGTGTTGATCGTGAATAGCAACCATCTCTGATGGAGCCATCTCGGTTAACTATCAGTTGGTTGCTTATTTCTTGGTATGATGTAAAAATAATTATTGAAAAAATTTGTATAAATATTATTAATACTTTAACTTCGATATCGGATTTTTTCCATAATTCGATCAGTCTATAAACGTTGGTTTTGATCATTTTTAATCTCGAATGCGGAATATTATTGATATTTTTGTCATAGCTTTTGGAATTTTAAAATTCAAATATTCCATTAATTGAGCTGCTTGCACGATAGATTGCAGGTCTATCTTGCCCCAAGGACGGATCGCACATCAACACAGGATAGACGAACCGTCTCGATGCATCTGATCCCAGCAGGTTGGATGCGCCGCGATACGCCCCAATGAGCCCACCCACAATGCAGGCGTTGGTGTCCGTGTCACCGCCGCGCTGCAGCGTGTCCGCAATGGCGCTTCGAAGGGAAGAGCGCTTATCCAAGTGGTGAAAGGCGTAGGTGAATCCCAGCCTCACGAACCCTGCTTGGGGGTGAGCTGCGGGCAACTTGCCTTCGATGGCTTCGTCCAGCCATTCCTGCGCCTCGCTACGCTCATCCCTGAGGTAGTTGTAGGCGGCGTCGAAGGCCCCGTCGCTGTCTCCAGGGTTCAAGACTAGATGCCGGACGGCCAAGACATAGGCTGCGTTCACCGCTTGGCAAGTGGCATGTGGGTGGGTCATGGCAGCATCCACTCGCGCCCAATGAATCGCCTCCTCCGTAGTCCACTTCGCCGAAGCCGCCGCCAACGGGGTGATGCGCATCAGGGCACCGTTGGCTTTGCTGTTCATGTTGTTCGCCGCAGCAGCCTTTCTGACCCGTTGCGCGGGGGAGCCAGCTGCCGACTCGTGCCCACGCAAGGCATTTGATGTAGCCAGACCAATATCGAATGGTCGCGACTCTGCCCATTCCATGTAGTAAGCGGCGACCAAGTCGGGGTCATAAGTGCCCCCTCGCTCGGAGAGTGCTCGCAGCAGGCACAGCGTCAGCTCACCATCGTCCGTGATCTGACCAGGCGCCAGCCCAAAGACGCCACCCCCGGGCATGTTCAGCGCCCTATCAACATCGTTGCGTGACGGTTGGCGGCCCAAGAACTCCAACACACCCCCTGCTGCATCGCCTACCAGGGCGCCGATGACAGCGCCATAGGCCGCGCTTTGTGATTCCGTGAGATCGAATGGGATCAGGTCAAGATTTGCCGTGTTCAGATTAGTGCCCTCCAGGCCGAGTGTGGATCGAACTTTTCGCGCTGCTCCTAGGACTTTCTTAGATGGTTGATGCAGGGCGTTGCCTCGCGAGTCCCGCAGCGATTGGATGAAGGAGAGATAGGCGTGGAAGAGCTCCCTTGACTGTCCGTACGCCCGTTCGCCAAGGAGCTTCTTGGAGACCGCTTCCAGTTCGATGCGAAACGCCTCTTCAAGCTCCTTCAATGTGATGTCCTTGAATGCACGACTGGCGTAGGTCCTGGTCTCTGCCTCTTGGGCCAGATCGCGAAGATCAATTTCGACATCGCGATTGGCGGCGTGGTATCGGCTGATGCGCTCCGCTGGCAACTCAACGACGGTGCCTGTCTTGAAGTCGCCCCAGGTATTACCCTTGACGATCAGCACTGACAAGGACTTTCGACTGGGATGAATAGCCTGGCAGATGCCAAGGAAGTAGCCCCAAGAGCTGTTCACCACGGCGAATTCAACCGTCTCCCCAGGTCTTGCCCAGATCTCGCCAGAGCCACCCCCATATTGGCGTTCGCCAAGGCACATCTCCTTGAGTCCATCGATCAGTCGCACTTCGCCTGGCTGACACTCGCTGTCTACAGTCAGCAACCGTGAGTTCATGTGTGGCAACCTCCAGCGTTGGTTAGGGCATCGACTGCGAACGGCTGTCGTTTGCCTTTTTCCATGCTGTGGGACTTTGGGCCGCGCTGTCAAATCAGGATGAGGCTCCGCAGGCGCTACCTACGGTAGAGGTAGCGACAAGAAAATCCCCTCGCTGAGCTTGGTTATTGGTAAATGCTGGGATGACGCTGCCAGATGAGCTTCACTAGCAGCCTGAGCTCACGCCCGTAAAGCCTGTCATGTTCTACGACACCACCACCTCAAGCCAACCGCATGTCCGCGACCCCTGCGTGATTGAGTTCCACACCGACCGGCTCAATGTGACAGAGCCCACTTGACGATGCTGAGTGCATCCCTCGCGAGTTCCCTCGCATCTGCACCGGCGATCGGGAGTTCATGCGGCCCATATGCAACGAAGCCCTCAAACGAGCCGTCGGGGCTTTGAGAGCAGAAACCCACGGCGCACTCTAGGGCTTTGTCCCACACAACGATGTCGTAGTCTTCGTCCACTTCGCGAGCCACATTGTTGATCACCAAAATTCGACGCCCTCGATAGAGAATAGAAGACTTTTTGAGTTCTGCTGGTTCAGATGGCACGTTTGACTGCTTCACATTTGCCTGTGAATTCCTCGAAAATGGAGAGTGTCACGGTGTTGAAGCTATAGATTATTTTCCCCGTGACGCGGTCAATATCAATCGTCCACTTGCTGCTTGACTGATCCCACTTGTAGCATCTGATTCGGTCTGGCGATATTTGACAAGGAACCTCATTGCCAAGGAAGTAGAT
>Ga0075471_10003600_pt1 | contig 10046 bp, 6 predicted proteins | sample DEB19_08_DNA_2_FD_74787 | JGI IMG/M metagenome (GOLD analysis project Ga0075471, IMG submission 74787) | Aqueous microbial communities from the Delaware River and Bay under freshwater to marine salinity gradient to study organic matter... | ecosystem: Environmental > Aquatic > Marine > Coastal ... | reverse complement strand
TTTCATGCGCAAAAAACGTCCGCGCACCCTACGGGAGCCATGAGCCGCTCGGCAACTCAGGAATTGGCGGTCTTCCTTCCGGTGGCGGGTTATTCGGAAACCTACGCTGAACTGAAGACGGCGGTGCATCTGGCCCGGGACGCTGGTGATCCTCATTGAAGACTTGAATCGCTGGTTCAAATCCTGTCGTCCCGACCATTTTTGGCAGTCCGGTCGCGTTTCAACTGCACACCGACCCGGCGGTGCCTTCTTCCGCGCGGTGGCCCCGCTTGCTTTTACGTCAGGAACGCCTTTCACTCCGGCAAACACCTTAGCCAACTCATGAATCTTCACGCCGCCGCCCTGTTGGTTACTCTTTTGGCCGCCCAGTGCTTGGTGGGCGCGGCCGATCTCGAACCCGCTGTTCGCGCCCGTGTGGAGGCAGAATACCCCCGCCTGTTCGAACTCTACAAACACCTCCACGCGAATCCGGAAATCTCCTTCCAAGAGGAGAAGACCGCCGCCCGGGTCGCGGACGAACTGAAGCAGGCCGGATTTGAAGTGACCGCGAAGGTTGGCGGGCATGGCCTAGTGGGCGTTCTCAAGAACGGACCGGGGCCCACGGTGCTGGTGCGCACCGATTTGGATGGTTTGCCGGTGCTGGAGGAGACCGGGCTGCCGTATGCCAGCAAGGCCAGGACCAAGGATGATCAAGGCAAGGAGGTGCCGGCCATGCACGCCTGCGGTCACGATGTCCACATGACTTCCTTCATCGGGACGGCCCGCGTGCTGGCGGCTTTGCGGGACCGGTGGAGTGGCACGCTGGTTTTCATTGGTCAGGCGGCGGAGGAGCGGGTGGGGGGAGCCAAGCGGATGCTGGCCGAAGGGCTTTTCACCCGTTTTCCGCGACCGGATTTCTGTCTCGCATTGCATGTGGCGAGCGATCTTCCAGCGGGGACCGTCGGTCATACCGAAGGCTATGCCCTCGCCAACGCCGACACGGTGGACATCGTGGTGCGCGGGGTTAGCGGGCATGGGGCGTGGCCGCACATGACCAAGGACCCGATTGTGTTGTCGGCGCAGATCATCCTGGCGCTCCAGACCATCGTGAGCCGCGAAACCTCCCCGACTGATCCTGCGGTTGTGACGGTGGGTTCCATCCACGGTGGCACCAAGCACAATATCATTCCCGACGAGGTCCGCCTGCAACTCACCATGCGCAGTTACTCTGATGCAGTGCGGGAAGCCTCCATCGCCGCGCTCCGGCGCATCGTGCGCGGGCAGGCGCTTGCCGCAGGGATTCCGGAAAAGCTGCTGCCCACGGTGTCGGTCTCGGAGGAGGGCGCGCGTTCCACCTACAACGACCCGGCGCTCACCCAGCGGGTGGCGGCCGCGATTGGCCGGTGGATTAGTCCGGGCAACGTGGTGCCCAAGGGGCCGGTGATGGGGGCGGAGGATTTCGGCCTCTACGGACGGACCGAGCACAAGGTGCCCATCTGCATTTTCTGGCTGGGAACAATCACGAAGGAATCAGTCAACGAAAGCATCAAGACCGGCAAGACGCTGCCTTCGCTTCATTCGAGCAAGTTTGCCCCCGTGCCTGAACCGACCTTGAAGACAGGTGTGACTGCCATGAGCGCGGCCGTTCTGGATTTGGTCGGGAAGAAATAGCGCGGCGCGGAACTTGCCCCGCTGCGCGGCCTGACAGGATCACCAAGGCCGCGCCGGATCCTGCAACTGGGCCAGCAGCCGCGCATCGGCGGCGGGAAACGCGTAGCCGGCCAGCGTCTTCTGGGTGACCCATTGCACGGCCTGGCAGCCCAACGGACGTGGTTCGGCGGTCGGTTCCGCCAGGGTGCAACGGAAGAAGCGCAGGTGCACGGTCTTCTCCGGGTAGGCATGAGTGAGGCTCTCCATCAGTTCATGCACCACCACGGTGACGCCGAGTTCCTCCTGCAACTCGCGGCGCAGACAGTCTTCGAAAGACTCGCCTGGCTCACGCTTGCCGCCGGGAAACTCCCACAGGCCCGCCAGATGGCTGCCGGCGAGGCGTTGCGTGATGAGCAACTCGTTGCTCCGGAAGATGAGACCGGCGGAGACTTCGATGCTGGCAGGTTGCGTTGGGCGGGAGGTCTTCATCACAGCATCCAGCATCAGGCATCCAGCCTCGCCTTACCGCCCCACGCTCTTGTAAACCCAGCCGAGCCGTTCCATCGCCGCCGGATCGAAGAGATTCCGCCCATCAAACAGGATTGGGTGGCTCATGGAACGGCGCGCGCGGTCGAGATCGAGCTGCTTGAACTCGGGCCACTCCGTCGCCACCACGAGGGCGTCGCAGCCTTCCGCGATGTCGTTCATGTCCGCCACGTAGGTGATCGTTTCGCCCGGCGGGAGGACATGCTTCGCCTTGGTCATCGCCTTGGGGTCATACACGCGGAGCGAGGCCCCGTCCTTGAGCAGGCGTTGGCACAGGTCAATCGCTGGAGACATGCGGACGTCGTCGGTGTTCTGCTTGAAGGCCAGTCCAAGCACGCCGATTTTCTTGTCCTTCAACACCCAGAGCGTGTCGGTGAGCTTCTTGACGAAGCGGTCCATCTGGTCGGCGTTGATGTGCTGGACCTCCTTGAGCAGTTGGAAATCGTAGCCAAGCTGGTCGGCGATCTTGATGAAAGCGCTGAGATCCTTCGGAAAACAAGAGCCGCCAAAGCCCAGGCCGGCGTTGAGAAAGCGCCGGCCGATGCGCACGTCCATGCCCATGCCGTTGGCGACCTCCTCGACGTTCGCCCCGCTGGCTTCGCAGATGTTCGCGATGGCGTTGATGTAGGAAATCTTCAGCGCCAGGAAGGAGTTCGCCGCGTGCTTGATCAACTCGGCAGAGTTGATGTCCGTCACAATGATCGGGGCGTTGAAGGGCGCGTAAAGCTCGCGCATCGCCGCCGCCGGACGCTGGGAAACAACCCCGACCACGATGCGGTCAGGCTTCATCAAGTCCTCGACCGCGAAACCCTCGCGCAGGAACTCCGGGTTGCTCACCACGTCGAATTCCACCTTGGCCTTGCAGTAGCGCTTGATGGTTTCAGCGACCTTCTCACCGGTTTTCACCGGGACGGTGCTCTTGTCCACGACGATCTTGTAGCTGGTCATCGCAGCGGCGATGTCCCGGGCGACTTTCTCGATGTAGGACAAATCCACGGAGCCGTCGGGCTGCGGCGGCGTTGGGACGGCGATGAAGATCACGTCGGACTTCTGCACGCCTTCCGCCGTGTCGCCGGTGAAGTGCAGCCGCCCGGCGGCGACATTGCTCTTCACCATCTCCTCAAGGCCGGGCTCGTAAATAGGGATGCCACCTTTACGGAGGGTTTCAACCTTCCGCAGATCGTTGTCCACGCAGATCACATGGTGGCCGACCTCGGCAAAACAGGCTCCGGAAACGAGGCCGACGTAACCGGTGCCGATGATGGTGAGTTTCATGGCAGGAAGGGGACTGGGGGTGGCGCGCCAGCGGCGGCGCGCACTACTTCTTGGCGGGGGCAGGGGCGTTGGTGGCAGGCGCAGTCACGGTGGTGCTGGCCGCTGCCGCCGCACTGGGCAGGCCGCCCACCGCAAGCTGGGGATGGCGGCGCAGCAGTTGCTCCCGCCGCATCTCCGCTTCCATGCGCCACACCGTCACCGGCTTGGCGCGAAGCACTTCGTCGTAAAGGCGGAGGGCCTGATCATTCCGGCCTTTCTGTTCGTTCAGCAGTCCCAGCGCCAGCCGGGCCTGATTCACTTCAGGCGTGCTAGCGTGCAGGGTCACAACCTGCTCATAGGCGGCCAAGGCTTTGTCGGCTTCCCCCGCTGCCTCATGGCATGCGGCAATGCCGATGGCCGCGATGGCGGCGAAGGCCCCGGTGGGCTTGGCAGCGAGCACCTTTTCAAAGCGAGCCCGGGCCTCGGCCGGCTTGCCTTCGATGAACAGCCGGTCAGCGGCGAACAGCAGCGCGCGGTCCCCGGCCGGGGTGCCGGCGTGCTGCTCGGCCACTTTCAGGTATTCCGCAGCGGTGGGCGGAGTCTGCTTGCCATTGCGGTCGGCGGGCTTGTGCAGGGCGGCCAGCGCGGCGTTGGCCTGCGCCTCCGCGTTCTTTCTGAAGTGGTTGTAAGTGAAGGCAGCCAGCCAGACGGCCAGGGCGGCCACGCCGGCGTAAAGCAGTTGCCGCTGGTTGGTTTCAAACCACGCCATGGCTTCGATTTGCCAGGACGACTCGGGGACTGCTGTTGGTTTTGCTTCTGGTTGCACAGTAAGGCCGCGCATCTTCGGAGTGAGCCCCAAAAAGGCAAGTCCAAAGGTGCCCTCACCAAGCAACTCACTGGTGCATTTTGAGGTTTTGAGGTTTGGGGTCAGGAGATCGGTGGTCGGCGGTTGGACGGGGCCAACTCCTCGCCCAACCAACTCGCCTTGGAGCAAGAACTCGCCTCCATTCAACTCAGCACCACCCCGGACTCGCCTGCCGACGCCTGCCAAGCCTTCCGGATCAGTCCCAGACCGGGTAACAGTGTCGTCGTCGGCAACTCCGGTTGCCGGGATCGGCCAATCAATCCCGGCGGGCGCACCATTTCACCGCACCCTCCGGCGGAACGGCCGCGGTGGCGCGTCCACTGTTACGATTGGCTGATGGCGAAATCCACCCGGCCGATGCCGATGCGATGCGTCCAATTGCCCCGGCAAATCGCTCCCGGTGCCGACCAGCCAATTCGAGCTATGGCTTCTGGTGCCCGCGCTGCGTATGCTCCCGGCCACATGAACCTTGCTTTGGCCTCGCTCATGGCGTTTCTGCTGTCCGGCTCGCTCGCTTCGGCGGCGGTCGTCGCACGCTGGGATTTTGGCGCGGAGGAACCGACCCGTCTCACGCCCCATGGCGGCGTGCATCGTGACGTGCCCGGCCCGCGCCCGCCGGAGTTCCCGGACTTCGATGCGAACAACACGGCCGTGCAGCTCGATGGCAACGGCGCGCGGTTCACCTTCGACGACCCCGGCACCGGCAGCGGCTTTGATTTTACGAACGGCGATACCATCACGCTCGAAGCGTGGGTGAAGCTCGATGACCTGCGGCCGGGCGAGAATGTTTATGTCATCGGCAAGGGCCGCACCGGCGCACCGGGCTTCGCGGCGGACAATCAGAACTGGGCGTTGCGCGTGCGTGAGCAACGGGGCAAGGCCTGCGTGAGCTTCCTGTTCGCCACCGTGCCCGCCAGCGGCGCGCCGAAGTCCGACCGGCACTGGCATCACTGGACCACGACCGACGGCTTCGCCGCGAAGTCCGGCTGGCACCACATCGCGGCGAGCTATCGCTTCGGCGAGCCGGCCTCGGTGCGCGGCTGGATTGACGGCAAGCCACTCCCCGGTGCGTGGGACATGGGTGGAGCCACGAGCGAAGCGCCGGTCGTGGACAACGACGCGGTCTGGATTGGTTCCTCGAACGGTGGTTCACCGGCCAACAGCTTTCGCGGCACGCTGGACGCGGTGGCGGTGCATCGCGGCGCGTTGCCTGACGACGTGCTGAAGCAACGCTTCCGTCGCACGGGCGAGGGCGTCGTGGTCAAGCCCGCCAAGGAGGCCCTTCCCGACTTGGGCGCGCTGCCGCCGGGCCAGGTGCGCGTGACCTTCCACGAAAAGATGCCTGCGCATGATCGTTGGCTGAACGACGGCGACGCCTGGCCGCCCGAGACGGCGCGCTGGACCGGGGAGAGTTTTCTCCTGCCGCGCCTGCCGGTGCGCTACGACGACTGGGGCATCCGCGAGGCTTGGAAAGGGCCGCTGCTCGTGCGCCTCGCGGCGGACGTGACGCTGCCGCCGGGCAAGCAACGCTTCGTGATGCGCGCGCGGGCCTTGGGCCGGCTGTGGGTGAATGGCGTGGTCGTCGCGCGCACGGCGGGCATGACCAAGTCGCCGCCCGATGGCGAGGAAGCGATGACCCCTGTGACGCAACCGCCGTTGCCCGGGGTGCGTCCGGCCGCGTATTGGCAGCAGGAAGTTTTCGGCGAAGCGGAGATTCCCGCCGATGGCAAGTGCCGCGTGGTGTTGGAAACGGTGGTCGGCGGCCCGCGTTTGCGTGCGGAAACCAGCGAGTTGTGCGCGGCGGTGCAGACGGCGGACGGTAAGAGCTTCCACGTCCTACAACCGACGGGAATTTCCACTCCGCTGCCGCTGACAGATGCCGCCATCGAGCCGGTGCTGGCGCAGATTGAGCGTGCTTTGGCCCGCCACGACGACGCCACGCGCCGCACTGCAGCCGCGAGCCGGGCACCGTTCTGGCAACAACGGCACGACCTCGCGCGGCAGTGGGCGCGGCAGCAGCCCGCGCCGGTCGTGCCTAAGGGCGCGAGCCACCCCATTGATGCGTTCCTGACCGACAAAATCCAGCGAGCCGTGGCCGACTCGGCCAAGACGTCACCCGAGACGGCGAAGCAATTTCACAGCACCGTGCTCCCGCTGCTCCGCGACGAGTGCTTCCGCTGCCACGGCGAAAAGGAAAAGGGCGGCCTGCGCCTCAACAGCCGCGCCGCCGCGATCAAGGCCGGTGAATCGGAAAAGCCCGCCGTGGTCCCGGGCGATGTCGCAGCCAGTGAACTGATTCGCCGGCTGCGCACCAAGGACGAGAGCGAGCGCATGCCGCCGAAGGGCGAGGGCTTGAAGCCGGAGCAAATCGCCGTGCTGGAGGACTGGGTGAAGCACGGCGCGCTCTGGCCGGCCCCGCCGCTCGCGCCGTCTGAAGTTGCCGCTTCCGCACCGCTCGATGACGCGGCCTTCCTGCGCCGGCTCGCGCTCGACACCGTGGGTGTGCCGCCCGGCGAGGCGGAGTTGCGCGCGTTTCTCGCCGACCACTCGGCGGACAAGCGCCAGCGCGCCATTGACCGCCTGCTCGCCGACGAGCGGTGGGCCGACCACTGGATGGGCTACTGGCTCGATGTGCTGGCCGAAAATCCCGCGCTCATCAACGCCACGCTCAACAGCACCGGGCCGTTCCGCTGGTTCCTGCACGACGCGCTGCGCGACAACCAGCCGCTGGACCGGCTCGTGACCGAGCTGATTCTGCTGCGCGGCAGTCCGCACACCGGGGGCAGCGCAGGCTTCGGCCTGGCGGGCGAGAACGACGCCACCTTCGCCACCAAGGGGCAGATTATTGCCAGCGCTTTCCTCGGCATCGAACTCCAGTGCGCCCGCTGCCATGACTCGCCGTATCACAGCACCAAGCAGCGCGACCTCTACGCGCTCGCTGCGATGTTCGAGCGCAAGACCGTCACCGTGCCGAAGACCAGCATGGTCCCGGCGGCGTTCTTCGAGAAGAAGGTCCGTGAGCCGCTCATCAAGGCCACGCTCAAGCCCGGTGAGCCGGTCGCTCCGGTCTGGCCGTTTGCCGCCGTCACGGGCAGCAGCGACGCCGATGCGCTCAAGCCGCTGCTCCAGTCGCCCACCGACACGCGCGAGCGGCTCGCCGCGCTCATCACCGCGCCGCAGAACACCCGCTTTGCCCAGGTGATGGTGAACCGCGTCTGGCGGCGCTTCATGGGCGCGGGGCTGGTCGAACCGGTCGCCGACTGGGAAGGCCGCACGCCGAGCCACCCCGCGTTGCTCGACTGGCTGGCGCGCGAGTTCGTCACGCATGACTACGACGCGAAGCACCTCGCGCGGCTCATACTCACTTCGCAGACTTATCAACGCGCCGCCACTGGCAACAACCTTGCGGCCTCGGCGGAGTTGCGCTTCTTCAACGCGCCGGAGCGCCGCCGCCTCACCGCCGAGCAGGTGGTGGATTCGCTTTTCGCCGCGACCGGCCAGCGCATGGATGTGGAGGAAATCACCTTCGACCCCACGGGCCGGCGCGACGAGGGCAAGCGCATCACCCTCGGCCGGCCCACGCGCGCGTGGATGCTGTGCAGCCTCACGAACGAGCGCGACCGCCCCAGCCTCAGCCTGCCGCGTGCCCAGGGCGTGTCCGATGTGCTGGAAGCCTTCGGCTGGACCGGCAACCGCCAGTCGGCGCGCACGGACCGCGAGAGCGCGCCGAACGTGTTGCAGCCGGGCGTGCTCGCGAACAGCTCGCTTTCCGTCACGCTCAGCCGCGCCGCGCAGGGCAGCTCGCTGGCGGAACTGGCGGTGAACGCGAAAGCGCCCGAGGCCTTGGTGGAAACCGTCTTCCTCCGCTTCCTCAGCCGGCTGCCGAACGCCGCCGAGCGCGGGCGGTTCACGGAAAGCTTGCGCGCGGGTTTCAGTGAACGCCTCGTCCCCGCCGCCCAGGTGCGTCCGCCCGAGCCGCTCCCGCCGTTGCCGCGCGTGACGTGGTATAACCACCTGCGCTCCGAGGCGAACAGCATTGCCCAGGAGCACGAGCGCCGCGCGCGCCTCGGCCCGCCAGCAGACCCGCGTTTGAAAGCGGACTGGCGCGAGACTTTCGAGGACTTCGTCTGGAGCGTCATGAACACGCGGGAGTTTGTGTGGCTGCCATGAAAACCGATTTGCACCGTCTAACTTTTATGAACCGCCGACAATTCCTCGCCGCCTCCGGCACCGCGCTTGGGGCCGGTCTGCTGCCCGCGTCTGCCGCACCCGTGCTCAAGGGCAAAGCCGAGCACGTCATTTCCATCTGGCTGGGGGGCGGCATGGGGCAGATTGACACCTTCGATCCCAAGCGGCGCGGCGACCCGGCCAAGAAACTCGCCGGCTCCTACTACGACAGCATTGAGACCGCCGTGCCCGGCGTGCGCCTGTGCGAGCATCTGAAGAACCTTGCGCCGGTCATGGACCGCGTGACCGCCGTCCGCACGGTGAACCATGACGTGATTGACGAGCACGCCGCCGCCACCAATCGCATGCACACGGGCCGCGCCATCAGCGGCACGGTCACGTATCCCTCGGTAGGCTCCATCATCGCCCACGAGCGCGGCACGGCGGCGGAGGGCGCACCGCCCTACGTGCTCATCGGTTATCCCAACGTCACGCGCGGCCCCGGTTTTCTGGGGGCGAAGGCAGGTTATCTCTACCTCACCGACACCGGCCACGGTCCGGCTGGCCTCTCGCGGCCGGAAGGCATCACCGCCGGCCGGCAGACGCGCCGCGAGGCGTTCCTCCGTGACTTGCAGCAGGAACAACTAGCCACGGCCGACGCCCGTCTGCGCGACTACGATGCCGCCATCGCGCAAAGCCTGAAACTCAGCAGCCCTGAGTTCACGCGTAGTTTCAACCTGGGCGAGGAGAAGGGTGACCTGCGCACGCGCTACGGCGGCGAGTTCGGCCAGCGCTGCCTGCTGGCGCGACGCCTCGTCCAGCGTGGCGTGCGCTTCATTGAGGTGTCGCACAACCTGAACTTCCTTAACGGCGCGGGCTGGGATGTCCACAACATCGGCATCCTCAAGCAGCACGAGCTAATCCGCGAACTCGACACCGCCGTCGCGACGCTCATCACCGACCTGGAAAGCCATCGCCTGCTGGACAAGACCCTCATAGTCATCACCACGGAGTTCGGTCGTCCGCCGGAGTTCGACAGCGGCGGCGGGCGCGGCCACCAAGGCAGCGCATTCTCCTGTGTGCTGGCGGGCGGCGGCTTGAAACACTGCGGCGCCTACGGCGAGACCAATGAGCTGGCCAAGAAGATCGTCGCCAACCCGGTGAGCGTTCCCGACTTCTTCGCCACCATCCATGCCGCCGTCGGCGTGGACTACACGAAATACCTCTACGACGGCGACCGCCCCGTGCCCGTCACCGACAACGGCAAGCCAATCGCGGCGCTTTTCTGACCCTCAGCCTCGCGTGGTGCGCGAGGCGGCACACCGCTTGGTTCGAATCAAGGAGCAGCTTCCCGATGCTTACGGGGTGGTCATGGTGTGCATCCTGCGCAGTCAAGCGGACTGGAAAGGTGGTGTTCGCGAAGACGTGTGGGGACCTGGTCATCTGCGGGGGCGAATTTCGGCTGGTGGAGGGCATGGCGTTGTGCGACGAGTTTCGCCGCCGTGGCCTGCCCGTCCTCCTGCTCCGGCACCATCATCGTCCGACCAGCCTGGCGTGGCTTCGTCAGCGACTGGGCCGTTGCGCG
>Ga0075471_10003599_pt1 | contig 10048 bp, 6 predicted proteins | sample DEB19_08_DNA_2_FD_74787 | JGI IMG/M metagenome (GOLD analysis project Ga0075471, IMG submission 74787) | Aqueous microbial communities from the Delaware River and Bay under freshwater to marine salinity gradient to study organic matter... | ecosystem: Environmental > Aquatic > Marine > Coastal ... | reverse complement strand
CGACGAGGCGGTGGCCATCCTGCGGCGCGAGATCGAGGACGGCGCCGTGGGCTTCGGCGAGCACTATGGCGAGGGCCTGCCGTTCGACGCCCCGGAAAACCTCATGCTCTACGAGGCCTGCGAGCGGGTCGGCCTGCCGGTCATGTTCCACATCGACCAGAACAAGAACATGGTGGAGCCCGGCATGGCGCGGGTGGACCGGGTGCTTCGCATGTATCCCACGTGCCGCCTCGTGGCCCATGCCTACTGGTGGCGGCAGCTCCACAACGGCACCTGCGACCGCCAGCTCCGGGAACACCCGAATCTCTACGCCGACATGTCGGGCGCCGTGGTCGTCAACGTGCTCAACCGCGATCGCGCCTATGCCCGCGAGTTTCTCATCCGCAACCAGGACAAGATCCTCTGGGCCACCGACGAGGGCTGGTGGTCGTTCGGCCAGCGGTCGCGGCAGCTGAATCAGCACTACACCTTCTTCGAGGAGCTCGACCTGCCCGACGAGGTTCGGCACAAGATCTACCGCGGCAACGCGGAGAAGGTGTATGGCCTGAAGGAGCGGCCTCCCGCGGCCGCCAAGCCCCCTACTCCGTCCCCCGAGTGACCGTGCTCCACCCTGCGGCCGCGTCCATTCGCGAACGACCCCAGCCACCCGCGAGCCGGCCGATGCCCATGCCCCTCAACCGCCTGCTCGACCGGGACCGCACGATCGCGGGCCCCGGCTTCAACCGCTGGTTCGTGCCGCCCGCGGCGCTGTGCATCCACCTCTGCATCGGCATGGCCTACGGCTTCTCGGTGTTCTGGCTGCCGCTGACCCGCGCCGTGGGCATCACGCGGTCGGTGTCGTGTCCGGAGCCGATGTCATTGTTCGAGAAACTGACCACCACCGCCTGCGATTGGGACAAGCCGCTGCTCGGCTGGATGTACACGCTGTTCTTCGTGTTCCTCGGTTCGAGCGCCGCCCTGTTCGGCACGTGGCTCGAGACGGCGGGGCCGCGAAAGGCGGGAGTGGTGGCGGCGGTGTGCTGGTGCGGCGGGCTCGTGATCTCGGCCGCGGGTGTCTTCTGGCACCAGCTGTGGCTGCTCTGGCTGGGATCGGGCGTGATTGGCGGCATCGGTCTCGGCCTCGGCTACATCTCCCCCGTCTCCACGCTGATCAAGTGGTTTCCGGATCGCCGCGGGATGGCCTCCGGGATGGCGATCATGGGATTTGGCGGCGGCGCGATGGTCGGCTCGCCGCTCGCCGACCGGCTCATGCGGCACTTCGCCGGGCCGCAGTCGGTGGGCGTCTGGCAGACCTTTCTCGTGCTGGCGGCGATCTATTTCGTGTTCATGATGGTGGGTGCGTTCGCCTACCGGGTGCCGCCCGCGGGCTGGACGCCGGCGGGCTGGGCGGGGCCGCCATCGGCCGCCGGAATCGCGCGGCCTCATGGGCAGCGATCGTTTTCCGTGGGCGAGGCCTGTCGCACGCGTCAGTTTTGGCTTCTCTGGCTCGTGCTCTGCCTGAACGTATCGGCCGGGATCGGCGTGATCGGGATGGCGTCGCCGATGCTGCAGGAGGTGTTCGGGGGACGTCTGCTCGGCGGCACCGAGTCATTCGAGCAGCTCGATGCGTCGCAACTGGCCCGGGTCGGCGCGATCGGGGCCGGGTTCACGGGGTTGCTCAGCCTCTTCAATATCCTGGGCAGGTTCTTCTGGTCGACGCTCTCCGATTCACTCGGCCGGCGGGCGACCTACGGCATCTTCTTCCTGCTCGGCATCCTTCTCTACGGAGCCGTGCCGGCCGTCGGGCGAGCGGGCAACGCGGCCCTGTTCTGCGGCATCTTCTGTATGATCCTCACGATGTACGGCGGCGGCTTCGCGACGATCCCCGCCTATCTCGCGGACCTTTTCGGCACCGGCCAGATCGGTGCGATCCACGGGCGGCTGCTCACCGCGTGGAGCGTCGCGGGAATCCTGGGCCCCGTGCTCGTGAACTATCTCAATCAGTTTCAGCTCGCCGCGGGGGTGGCCCGCGCGGCGGCATACGATCAGACGATGTACGTGCTGGCGGGGCTGCTCGCCCTGGGGTTCGTCTGTAATCTGCTCGTGCGGCCGGTCGCGGAGGGGCATCCCGTCGCCGCTCCGCCTGAACCGGTCGGGGGCACCAGGTGCGTGGCGGGCGGCGGGATCGATTTCGCCGCGAAGCCGCCCGTGGCAGGCAGCCCCGTAGCCATGGCGACTTCCGCTCCCGGCCTCGTCCGGCTCACATTCTTCTGGCTGTTCGTGGCGGTGCCGCTCGTCTGGGGCTTCGGCGTGACGGTGATGCAGGCGTGGGCGCTCGTGGGATGAGACCACGCGCCGTCTCCATCGCGAGTCTTTCGCACCGACTTCACGACAACCACATGCCGAATTTTCGTCACCACAAAATGTAGTGTCTACGATTGAGGAGCGAGCGGAGAGAAGCACATGCAACGTGACGGGTGGGTCATCGTGCTCGCGGCGGTCGGGTGGCTGGCGATCACCGGGCCGGGGCAATCGCAGGTTCACTACGACCCTGCGAGCGGTTCGCCCTGGAAGCAACGGGCCGAAGAAGGGCCCGATGCGCAGGTGCCCGGCTGGTATTACAACCTTGGCGTCACGGGCCTCCGGGCGGAGCTCGTCGCGAGCGAACCCACCGCGCTCGTCGTGCGGTACGTGTTTCCGGGCTCCATCGCCAGCGGCCAGGTCGAGGCGGGCGACGTGATCGTCGGGGCTGGCGGCCGCCCGTTCCTGGTGCCGCATCGCAACGGCTACGGCGAAGAGGTCTTCGGTGGTCATGGCCCGATCATGGATTTCGCCGACGCTCTCGAGGCCTGTCAGGCCAAGAAGGCCGACGGCAGGCTGAAGCTTGCCGTGCGACGACAGGGCAAGGTGAAGGACATCGTCCTCACCGTCGGCAAGACCTACGGCAGCTATGCGCCGACGTTTCCCGCCGCATGCCCCAAGTCGGACAAGATTCTCGCCGAATTGCTCGTGCTGCTCGCGAAAAACCAGGACGAGAACGGCTCGTTCGGCCACATCCTCGCCGACATGTACGCCCCGCTCGCCCTGTTGGCCAGCGGCGAGCAGCGCTACATGTCGGCCGTCACGCGCACCGTCGAGCGGATCTCGCAGGAAGCTCGAAAAAACCACGACCGCGGGGCGCTCATCAACTGGCATTACATGAGCTGGGCGATCATCACGAGCGAGTACTACCTCGCGACTGGCGACCAGCGCGTGCTGCCGACGATCCAGACGATCCACGACTTGATGGCCACAAGCCAATACCTGGACATGGCGCAGATCAATCCAGAGGCGAAGACGAGCCACCCCGATTCATTTCCGAAGGGCCCGCGTGATTCCCACGGGGGCTGGGGGCACAACCCGGGATTCGAAGGCTACGGTCCCATCGCGATGCTCACCGGCCAGGGCGCCCTGGCCTACTCGCTCATGCACCGCTGCGGCATCCAGGTCGATCGTGCGAAGCACGACGCTGCCTACGATTTTCTACAGCGGGGAACCGGCCCGAACGGCTATGTGTGGTACGGCGACTCGGTCGGCGGCGGTCCGGATGGCTGGGCGGACATGGGGCGAACCGGCGCCACCGGGATCGCGAACATGCTCTCGCCCTACCCCGAGCCCATCTATCGCCAGCGAGCCCTGGCTCACGCCCGCGTGATGGGCATGCATCCGCAGAGTTTCCCCGACACGCACGCCGCCCCCATGATGGGAATGGTCTACCAGTGCCTCGGTGCGAATGTCGATCCGCAATGCTTCCGCAGCGTGATGGATGCGAACCGATGGTGGTTCACGCTGGCCCAGTGCCACGACGGCACCTTCTACTACCAGCCGAATCGTGACAACAACGGCTACGGCAACACGAATCGTGCGATGGCCACCGCGGTCGTCGCATTGATCTATTCGATCCCGAAGCAGAGTCTCGTCATCACCGGCCGGGCCCCGCGGGCCGCGAAAGGCGAAAAAAAGCCGTCGAAGGGTGCCGTTCGCGACTCCTCGGCACGGGACCGCTGACGTCGGCGGTCCCCGCCGTTGGGACGCCCGGTTGACCGCGTGCGAGGCGCCTACTTCGTCGTCTCGAGTCCGTGGCGGCGGATGGCGGCGGCCACCTCCTTGGCCAACGCCGAATTGCCGGCACCCGAGAAGTGGACGTCGGCCGGTTTCGAGAACATCTCGGGCTTGAATCCGGCCGTCACCGCGTGGAGATCGTCCACCGGGATGGCGTGACGCTTCATCACGCGGAGGGCGGCCTCGTTGTATCGGGCATCGTCGCCCACGTGACGACCCGCCTCTCCCTCGGGCACTGTCGTCGTCGTCGCGAAGATCAGTCTGGCGTTCGTCTTCTCCAGTCGCTGGACGAGCGTCTCCAGATTCTTCTCATACTCGTCGAGCGGCACCGACACCGGGCCACGAACCTTGTCCCGGTGGCCGGTCTCCTTCGACTCCGGGTGCCGGTGGCAGAGGTCGTGGAGTCCCCAGTTGAAGTGGATGACGTCCCACCGGGTGTCGCCCAGCCAGGCATCGAGCTGCTTCAGGCCGTTGCGGGTGTCGCCGGCGTTCCCGGGATGCCGCACGACGTTCGCCTCCCGGGCCAGCTCCTTCTGCACGCCCTTGAAGTAGCCTCCCATGATGGAGTCGCCGATCAGGAGAACGTTGACCGCACCCGCGCGGGCCTCCCCCGCCTCGGACACATGCTTGAGGCGGTCGCGCTCGGGCGTGTCAAAGTCACCATCGGCCGCGCGGGCCACGAGCGGGATTGCGACCACGACGGCAGCCATTGAGATGCGGGCAAAAGCATCTGCGATCGCCTGGCTGATTCGACGGCGCAGAGGCCCGAGGCTGCGGAAGTCATTTCTTGTTGCCATGCTTTTGGCTCCTTGGTCGGGCGGGCTCGGCATTGTGTGTCGGCAGAAACTCGGCCAGGGATCGCACGAGGCCGGCGTGCTCGGGAAGTCCCGCGATGTTCGTCCATTCGTGCGGATCCGACGCATGGTCGTAGAGCTCTTCGGAGCCGTCACGATAGCGGATGAAGCGGTGGCGGTCGGACCGGATGGCATGGTTGTTCCGGCCGTGGGTGGTGATGGCGGGACGACTCCATGCCGCGTCCGGATCCGTGAGCAGCGGCACGAGGCTCGTGCCGTCGAGATCGCCGCGCGGTGGCAGCCCGCAGAGTTCGGCGAGGGTCGGGTAAATGGCGAGCAGTTCGACGGGACGTTGGCAGGTCTGCCGCGGCGTGATGCCCGGGCCAGCGATGATGAGAGGCACGCGGGTGGCCCGCTCCCACAGGGATTGCTTCGCCCAGTGGTTCTTCTCGCCGAGGAAGAAGCCATGGTCTGAGTAGAGGACGACGATGGTGTTGGTGGCGTGGCGACTGGCATCGACGGCGTCCAGCAGCCTGCCCACCTGTTCGTCGGTAAAGCGGACGCAGGCTAGATACGCGTGGACGGCCTTTCGCCAGTTTCCGGTTCTGACGAACCACTCGTGGGGCGGGCTGTAGCGGGAGGCGATGAGCTTCTTCGTAATCGACGGGAGATCGGCGACGTCGTCCTGCTTCACGGCGGGGAGGGCGACCTGCGATTCCGGGATTTCATCGAAGTAACGAGCCGGGGCATAGAGCGGTACGTGGGGGCGATAGAAGCCGATGGCGAGGAAGAACGGTTTGTCGGATGGGTCCTGAAGCTGCTCGATCGCCCACGTGGCATCGGCATGATCAGGGAACAGGGTGTCGTCGTAGGTCTGCGGACCGAAGTCCCACAGCCCGCGGGCACCATCGGGCGTTTCGGGGACGAGGCGGCGATCATGACTCGTGCGCTGGCCTGGGACGGGGCCGACGACCTGGAAGTCGTCGGCCGGCATGCCGGAGTCGTGATAGACCTTGCCCGCGGTGAGCGTGCGGTACCCGTGGGCGGCGAAATACCGGGGCAGCGTCACACGCTGCGCGAGGGCGGGTACGTTCCAGGGATCGATGGTGTTGTCGTAGACGCCGCTGGTCGACGGACGCAGGCCGTACATGATGCTCGTCCGCGACGGATTGCAGATCGGCGCCTGGCAGTGGGCGTTCGTGAACAGCACGCCGCGAGCGGCCAGCCGGTCGATGTTCGGAGAGCGAGCGTCGGGATGCCCGCTCAGGCAGCCGACCCAGTCGTTGAGGTCGTCGATGGCGATGAGCAGCACATTCGGCCTCTCGGCCGAGATTGCGGGGCTCATGAACGCGACCGCGATCAGCAGCGTGGCCAGCGTCTTCATGCTTTTCCTGACGATCCTCGATCGCGGTGCATGTCCGCGGGGCACCGCATGCGGTGCCCCGCGATCTCTACTCTATCTTCCATGCACGGGGCGTTGCAGGAGTCCGCTGCGGCCGCTGCACCCTGCCCGGCACGGCAATGCGGGATAAATCTCGAAACCCGGAACACGTCACCAGGGGGACGGATCGCCGGATGGATCGGGGCGGTCCTTTCGCGGTAGGCTTCTCCGGTGCAGCCGTCCGGCTGCCGAAGAAATAATCCCGCCCGTGAGGCGAACCAAGGTGGAATCAGCATGATGCGGCGGCTGCTGACGGCGTGGCTGTGTGCGATCGGGCTGATGCCCGGTGCGGCCTGTGCGGCCGATGGGGCGGCGGCCCGGCCGCGTCGGCCCAACATCCTCTACATCATCGTCGACGACCAGTCGCCGTTCGATTTCAAGTTCTACGATCCCGCCTCGACGCTGCACGCACCGACGATCGAGCGGCTGGCCGCCCAAGGCATGGTGCTCGACGCGGCCTACCACATGGGTTCGTTCTCGGGCGCGGTCTGCACGCCGTCACGACACATGGTGATGTGCGGCCGGTCGGTCTGGCACCTGCCGATCGGCCCGGGCGCGGCCGGGCGGCCGGCGCCTCACTGCCCGCCCGACGTCGCCCGGTTCACGCTGGCCCCGGTCTTCAACGCCGCCGGCTACGACACCATGCGGACCTGCAAGCGGGGCAACGCCTACGAGGCGGCCGACGCCCTGTTCACCGTGCGTCGCGACGCCACCCGCCGCGGCGGCACCGCGGAGTCGGGTAGTGCCTGGCACGCCGGCCAGGTCTTGGAGTATCTCGCCGAGCGGGAGCGGACGAAGGACACGGACCCCTTCCTCATCTACTTCGGCTTCTCCCATCCGCACGACACGCGGGACGGCACGCCGGAGCTCCTCGCGAACTACGGGGCGACCAACCACGCCGATCGGCAGACCGCGCCTCCGTCCGACCCGCGGCAGCCTCCCCTGCCGGCCAACTGGCTGCCGAAGCATCCCTTCGACCACGGCCACGCGGACGTCCGCGACGAGGTGGACGTGAGCGGCGTGTGGGATCGACGCGATGAGGCGACGATCCGCAACGAGCTCGGTCGCGAATATGCCTGCAGCGAAAACATCGACCGGCAGATCGGCCACGTGCTCGAGCGGCTCGCGGCCATGGGCGAGCTCGACAACACGTGGATCTTCTACACCGCGGACCACGGCATCGCGATCGGCCGCCACGGCCTCCAGGGCAAGCAAAACCTCTACGAGCACACCTGGCGGGTGCCGTTCATCGTGAAGGGGCCGGGGGTGAAGCCTGGCACCCGCGCACGGGGCAACATCTACCTGGGCGACACGCTCGCCACGCTCTGCGACATCTGCGGCATCGAAGCCCCGGCCTCGAACGAGGGACGGAGCTTCCTGCCCGTGCTCGAGGGCCGGCAGGACACCGTTCGTGACGTGGTCTACGGTGTCTACTGCGGCGGGCAGAAGCCGGGGATCCGGAGCGTGCGGCAAGGGGACTGGAAACTCGTGAAATACGAGTCGCCGTCGGGTGGCCTGCACACGCAGCTGTTCAACCTCGAGGACAACCCGCACGAATTTTTGCCAGAGCATCATGCCCCATCCGTCGCGACGCGGCTGCCTTCCGCTCCGCGGGTCGGGCAGGCCAATCTCGCCGCCGACCCCGTCCATGCCGCCACGCTGGCCGAGATGGAGGCGCTGCTGCTGGCCGAGATGCGGCGGCACGACGACCCGTTCCGATTTTCCGACCAACCTTCGGAGGACGGGCCCTGAAGCCCGACGACGACATGACACGGCCGCTCACCTTCTGTCTTCGAGTCGTCGCATCCTGGCTCGCCGGGGCGGTGTTCGTCGGCTCGGTCGACGCGGCCCCGCCGCCGAACGTCGTCGTGATCCTGATCGACGATCTCGGCTACGGCGACATCGGTCCCTTCGGCGCGACGAAGCAGGCGACGCCGAACCTCGACCGCATGGCGGCCGAAGGCATGAAGCTCACGAGCTTTTATGCGGCGCCGGTCTGTTCGGTCTCGCGAGCCCAGGTGCTCACCGGCTGCTACGGCCTCCGCGTGGGCGTTCCCGGCGTCTACTTCCCGGCCGGCCCGAACGGGCTCAACCCGGCCGAGGTCACGATCGCCGAGCGGCTGAAGGCGATCGGCTACGCCACGGCCTGCGTGGGAAAGTGGCACCTCGGCGATCAGGCCGAGTTCCTGCCCACCCGCCAGGGCTTCGACCGTTACTACGGCATCCCCTACTCCAACGACATGCAGCGGGTGTCGGTGGAGACGGGCGAGCGGGTGGTGCCGCTGCTGCGCGATGAGAAGGTCGAATCGCTGCTCACCGACGAGATGCAGTCGTGCATCGTGGAAAAGAGCACGGCCGAGGCGGTGCGGTTCATCGAAGCTTCGAAGGACGGCCCTGTATTTCTTTACATGCCGCACACGGCGGTGCACGTCCCGCTGGCTCCGGCCCCGCGATTCGACGGCACGAGCGGCAACGGCCGGTTCGGCGACTGGGTGCAGGAGGTCGATTGGAGCGTGGGTCAGGTGCTCGACACGGTCCGACGCCTGGGCATCGCCGACAACACGCTCGTCGTCTTCACCAGCGACAACGGGCCGTGGGCGGGGGTGGTCGGGGAGTCGACCTCGGCGGGCCCGCTTCGGGGCAGCAAGGGCAGCACCTGGGAAGGCGGCGTCCGCGTGCCCACGATCGCCTGGTGGCCCGGGCACGTGCCCGCGGGCAGCACGTGCTCCGCGCTGGCCGGCACGATCGACCTGCTCCCCACGATCGTCGGGCTGGCCGGCGGCACCGTTCCCGCCGAGCCCGAGATCGACGGCCGCGACATCGCGGGACTGTTGCTGGGCACCTCGCAACGATCGGCCCGCGAGACGCACTACTTTTTCTGGAGCAACGATCTGCAGGCCGTCCGCAAGGGCCCGTGGAAACTCGCCATCGCGCCACAGTCGGCGGGATTCCCCGGCAAGAACGGCCCATCGCCCGAGCCGGCGTCGCTCGACCGGCCGCGGCTCTACAACCTCGACGACGACCTCGGTGAGAGAACCGACGTGGCGGATGCGCATCCCGACGTCGTGGCCGAGCTCAAGGCGCTCGCCGTGGCGATGACCGCGGAACTCGTCGATCCCAAGTCGCCCGCACGGAGGCCCGCGGGCGTCGTGGCGAAGCCGACGACGCTTTATCCGACGCGGCCGGCGCCGGCAAAGGGCAAGGCCGACGGGAAAAACACGAAGAAGACCGCCGCGGTGCCGTGACGTCTTCGGCGAATCTCGCGCACTCGGCCTTCCTGGTGGTTGCTTCGGGCGGGGTGACCCGTGCCCAGTGAGCCGGCGTAGACGGCCAGCGCAGGCAGGATGCCGGAGCGCAGACGTCTCCGAGTGAGCGGAGCCCAGGATGGGCGCAGCGAACGTCCGGCGAGCGGGCACGGGTCACCCCGGCCCTGCGCGCCTGCGGATCACTGGACATCATCGGGAGCAGCCAACCGCTGTGTCTCACTGACCCTCGGCTTCGAGGAGTTTCCTGGCCTCGTATCGACGGCGCGCCAGGTCGTCCTGCTGCAGCGCCTCGCGAACCTTCCGCATCGCCTCCCGCTCGGGCGCGCCCTCCGACTTGATCGGCACCTCGAGAACGTCCCAGCGATCGCTTCGCTGGGTGGCCACGGGGACGTCCGTGTGGCCCGACAATTGGAGGTTGGCCAGCGGATTGCGGCCCCAGGCGTAGCGGAAGTGCACGGGCTTCTCGA
>Ga0075471_10003597_pt1 | contig 10054 bp, 9 predicted proteins | sample DEB19_08_DNA_2_FD_74787 | JGI IMG/M metagenome (GOLD analysis project Ga0075471, IMG submission 74787) | Aqueous microbial communities from the Delaware River and Bay under freshwater to marine salinity gradient to study organic matter... | ecosystem: Environmental > Aquatic > Marine > Coastal ... | reverse complement strand
CTTTCGCGCGAGTCGAGTGACCCGCCCTTCGAGATTCGTGGTGGTTCCGTCTTTCTCGCCGAACGCGGCAGCAGGGAGTAGGACGTTGGCCTTGGCCGACGACGAGGTGGCGAAGGTGTCGATGGCGATGATGTTCGGAACGGCCGCCAACGCGCGACGAGCGAGATCGGTGTCGGGGCAGTCGGCGATCGGGTCCGAACCGACGAGCACCAAGCAGTCGATCGATCCCGCGGCTGCGTCAGTGAGAATGTCGATCGCATCGCGACGACCGAGTCCGATCGTCAACGCACCACGAACGTTGCCACGACGCAAGACCGGCAACACCGACGCGCCCGGAACAGTGGACATGACCGTGGCCAATGCGGCCATCGTGAACTCGTCGCTCTCGGCGAGATTCGCCCGACCGACGACCACGACCACCGGACCCTTGGCCAATTGCGCCGCGACGTTGGCATCGGCCAAGGTCGACGACACGACCGCTGCCTGATTACCGGGCAGATACGGAATCGACTTCCATGCGTAGCGAGTCATGCCGGTTTCCCGGGCCGTGAACTCGATGATCTTCGTGCGCTTCTTCTCCGACGCATCGCGGAGTCGCAGATACAGGATCGGCAATTCTTCCTTCAGGTCGGGAGACAGCAAGATGACCGTCGCGGCGCGAGCCGCGTCGTCGATCGTCGACTGAGGGTGCGCGAAAACATCGGCCGGCAATCCGTCGCCCAACTGCGAGTCCACCGCGTCGATGCCGAGGGCGGTGGCGAATCGCGACCACGCGTGCGCGTCTTCGTTCGTGCCGCGAGCGCCGCCAAGAATCGCCACGCGCGAACCGGGCGTCTTGGAGATGATCGATGCGGCCGCGGCCAGGGCGGAACTCCACGACGTCTCGCGAAGTTCGCCATCGACGCGAACCATCGGATCGGTCAGTCGGGCGCCGGACTTCACGGACTCGAAGTTGAAGCGACCCTTGTCGCACAACCAGCCGTGGTTCACCGGGTCACTGTCGACGCCCTGATAACGCAACAATTCGTCGCGACTGCTCTCGAGTGTGATGCGGCATCCGACGGAACACGTGGTGCACGTGCTCTCCGTCTTCTCGAGGTCCCAGGGACGCGCCTTGAAGCGGTACGGCTGCGCGGTGAGTGCACCGACCGGACAGATTTGAACGGTGTTGCCCGAGAAGTACGAACTGAACGGCTCGTCGGGAAACGTTTGCACTTGCGTGTTGTTGCCACGCGACGTGAAGTGGATGAGCGCGTCGCCGGCCACCTCGTCGGCGAAGCGCGTGCAACGGTCGCACAGGATGCAACGCTCGCGGTCGAGTAGAACGAGATCGCTGATCGCGATCGGCTTCTCGTAGTGACGCTTCTCTTCGATGAATCGGCTCTCACCCGGACCGTGGCTGAACGCCTGGTCCTGCAACGGACACTCGCCACCCTTGTCGCACACCGGGCAGTCGAGCGGGTGGTTCGCGAGGAGAAGCTCGATGATGCCTTCCTGCGCGCGCTTCACCTGTTCGGTTTCGGTGCGCACCACTTGACCTTCGGCCACCGGAGTCATGCAACTGACCACCATCATCGGACCACGGGGTCCTTCGACTTCCACCAAACACTGACGGCACATACCGACCGAATTCATGCGCGGGTGGTAACAGAAGCGCGGGATGTAATCACCGCTGCGGTCGGCGGCGGCGATGATGAGTTCGCCCTTGCGTGCGGCAACGGTGCGACCGTTGATCGACATCGAAATGGCGTTCGGATCCACCGGGGTCTCGTCGGTCTGAGGCGTCGGTTCGGTGGTGGTCATGACGCTGCTCCGACTGCGGTGACGGGAATCATGGTTCGCTTCGTGACGCGAGCCGCGAACTCTTCGGGGAAGAGAACGAGAGCCGAGTTGATGGGCGCGTAGGCCGACGGACCGACGAAACAAATCGTGTTCATCTTGTACGGGAAGGGAACGGCATCGAGGCCGAGTCGCTTGCTCGAGGCGTGAGGGAAATCGCCCGGGCAGATGGAGGTTCCCACTTCGATGAGTTGGGCCAGATCGGCGTCGGTGCCCTTGCCGTCGACGATGCGACTGAGGATGCGCTCGAGCCAGGTGCCGCCTTCGCGACACGGAGTGCACTTGCCGCACGACTCGTGTGCGTAGAAGCGAGTGAGCGTCAATGCCGCCGCCGGAATGTCGGTGGTCTCGTCCATCACCATCACGGCGCCCGAACCCAACATCGATCCGGCTGCGCCGGCTTGGGGTCCTTCGAACGCCACGTCGAGCTGATCCTCGGTGAACCACGGGGCCGAACCGCCACCGGGCACGAAGGCCTTCAACTTATGGCCGTTGCGAATTCCGCCGCAGTACTCCTCGTTGAAGAGAAGATCGCGGAACGTGGTGACCCCGTTGATGATCTCGTACACACCGGGGCGCTTCACGTGTCCGCTGACAGCGACCATGCGAGTGCCGGGCGACGTTTTGGTGCCGATGGCGGTGTAGGCCTCGGCACCGTTGCGCATGAGCCACGGAAGGTTTGCCAATGTCTCGACGTTGTTGACGATGGTGGGCTGTCCGTACAGACCGATCGCGGCCGGGAAGTACGGCGGCTTCAGTCGCGGCATTCCACGATTGCCCTCGAGGCTCTCGATGAGCGCGGTTTCCTCGCCCACCACGTAGGCGCCGGCTCCCCAGTGCAACACGATGTCGACGGAAAACTTCGATCCGAGGATGTTCTTGCCCACGTAACCAGCGGCATAGGCCTCGTTCAGTGCGGTCGCGACTCGTTCCTGGGCCAGGGCCATCTCGCCTCGGATGTACAAGAAGCACTGCGATAATCCGGCCGCGTAACACGCGATGAGGCAGCCCTCGATCAGCTGATGCGGGTCGCGCTCCATCAACAGTCGGTCCTTGTAGGTTCCCGGCTCGCTCTCGTCGCCGTTCACCACCAAGTACCGCGGGAACACTCCCTGCGGGGTGAGACCCCACTTGGTGCCGGCCGGGAAGCCCGCACCACCTCGACCGAGAACGGTGGCGTTCTTGACTTCGTCGTGAATCTCGTTCGCCGGTCGACCAAGCGCGGCGCGCAGTCCGGCATAGCCATCGGTGGCGAGATAACGCTGAAGCGTGTACGAATCCGGGAATTCGAAACGCGACGTGACGATGCGAGGACGATCACCCGCGATGAAACCGGGAGCGTGTGAATAGGTGGTCACAGCGCCGCCTTTCCGTCCATCCACGACGGTGCCTCGGTGACGTCCTCGGGCGGGACGGCACCAACTCCTCGTTCGGCGGGAATGTGCTGACGAACGCGGGCCACCGTTCCGTGCGGCGGGATCTCGTCGGTCAAACGACCCGACGCGAGATCGTCGACCAACGCATCGAAGTCGGCGTTGGTGACGCGGAAGCGATAGCGGTAGTTCACCTGCAGACACGGTGCCTCGGTGCAGGCCGCCTGACATTCGGCTCGCTCGAGTGTGAACATGCCGTTGTCGGTCGTGCCACCCAACTTCACGCCCAACTTGTGCTCGGCGTGATGCATCAAGTCCTCGGCGCCCATCAAGGCGCACGAGAGAGTCCCACAAATGTTGATCAGGTACTTGCCCACCGGCTCGAACTTGAACATCTCGTAGAACGAGGCCGTTCCGTACACCTCGGCCGAGGTGGCCCCGACCAGTTCTCCGATGTGAGCCATCGCTTCGTTGGTCACGTAACCGTCTTGTTGCTGAGCGAGGTGCAACAAGGGAATGGTCGCGGAACGCGCGCGGGGATAACGCCCGATGATTTCCTTGGCGAGGCGAACGTTTTCGTCGGACAAGCGAGCCATCAGCGATCGACCTCCCCGAGCACGGGATCGACGGAAGAAATGACGGCCACCGCATCGGCCACCAAACCACCACGCATCATGTGCGGAAGGGCTTGGATGTTCACGAAGCTCGGAGCCCGCATGTGAATGCGGTAGGGCTTGGGTCCGCCGTCACTGACGATGTAGCACCCGATCTCTCCGCGCGGACTCTCGATGCCCACATAGACCTCACCCTCGGGAACCTTGAAACCCTCGGTGAAGATCTTGAAATGGTGAATGAGAGCTTCCATCGATTCGTCGATGCGCGCTCGCGGGGGTGGAGTGACCTTCTTGTTCTGGATGCGGTAGTCACCAAGAGGCATGCGATCCAGGATTTGGTACACGATGCGGATCGATTCGCGAATCTCGTTGAGGCGAATGGCGTAACGGTCGAACGCGTCTCCGTAGGTGCCCACGATGACGTCGAACTCCACGTCCTCGTATCGCAAATACGGCTGGTCGCGTCGCAGGTCCCAAGCCACACCGGTGGAACGAAGAATCGGACCGCTGGTGCCGAGCGCGAGTGCCTCGTCAGCCGTAATCACGCCGACACCCTGCAAACGCTCGCGCCAGATCGGCTGATCGGTCATGAGGATGTCGTACTCGGCGAGGCGAGGAGGCAACGTCTCGAGAATCGAGAGAACGTCGTCACGCCAACCGGGTGGCAGGTCAGCGGCCAAACCACCGGGACGAATGAAGTTGTGGTTCATCCGCAAGCCGGTGACCTTCTGGAAGAAGCGCAGAACTTCCTCGCGTTCACGCCATCCGTACAGCATCATCGACACCGCACCGATGTCCATGCCGTTGGTGGCGAGGAAGAGCAAGTGACTGCTCATTCGATTCAGTTCGCTGAGAAGCATGCGCATCCAGACGGCGCGCTCGGGAATGTCGTTCTCGATGCCGAGCAGTTTTTCGACCGCCATCGAGAAGACGAGTTCGTTGTTCAGCGGACTTAGGTAGTCCATACGGGTGACGTTGGTGCCACCCTGGAGGAACGTGAGTTCCTCGCCGGTCTTCTCCATGCCCGTGTGCAGATAGCCGATGATGGGCTTGCAACGCAGAACGGTCTCGCCTTGCAACTCGAGCATGAGACGCAATACGCCGTGTGTGCTCGGGTGTTGCGGACCCATGTTGATGATCATCGTCTGATCCTCGTCGGGGTCGGCGGGCACTTGGCCGAGCTTGGCTGCTTCAGCCTCGCTCATGCGCAACACCGCACCGACTTCGCGCAGAAGTTCGCGCGCGCCGATCTCGCTGCGCGAGCGCATCTCCTGCGCTCCTTCGTTCGTCTGACGAACGTTCTCGACCGCAGTCACGAGTTCGCTCCCTTGAACTGAACGGGTATGCGACCGACCGAATAGTCCTTGCGCAAAGGATGTCCGTCCCAATCTTCCGGCATGAGAATGCGCGTGAGATCGGGGTGGCCATCGAAGGACACTCCGAACATGTCGAAGACCTCGCGTTCCATGGCTTCGGTTCCCGGCCACAGATCGAACGTCGACGCGATGGAGGCATCCGATTCGGGCACCTGCACGCGCACGCGAATTCGATCACGAGAAGCGATCGATGTGAGGTTCAACACCACTTCGAATCGCTCGGCCGCCACTCCGACCGGAAGTTCTCGTCCGGGGTGAGTGAGGTAATCGACCGCCGTCAGATCGCTGCACATCGAATAACCGTCGTCGAGCAACTTCTTCAACACCTTGATGTAGTCGGCGCGCGACGGATGAACGACCTTCTGCCCACGCGACCACGTGACGGGGCTTCCGTGCAAGGTCTCGGGTTGCTGCGATTCTTGGACATCGGTCATGCCGATGCTCCGGTTCGTGAGGGCGACAAGAGAACCGGAGAGGTTTGCGCACCGATCTCGGTGATGTGCAGGTTCGCGCCGGCACCGGTCTCTGCTCGACGACGCATGATCTCGCCATCCTCGATCTTCTGGTGAAGGGTCTCGATGGCGTGAATGAGCGTCTCGGGGGTTGGCGGACAACCCGGGGCGTACACGTCGACTGGAACGATTTGGTCGACACCTTGAATGATCGCGTAGTTGTTGAACATGCCACCGCTGGAGGCACACACGCCCATAGAGATGACCCACTTGGGTTCCATCATTTGGTCGTACACCTGACGCAGAACCGGGGCCATCTTCTGGCTGACGCGACCGGCGACGATCATGATGTCGGCCTGACGCGGCGAGGCACGGAACACTTCCATTCCGAACCGTGCGATGTCGTAGTGAGGTCCGCCGGTGCCCATCATCTCGATGGCACAGCACGCCAGACCGAAGGTCGCGCCCCAACTGGAACGACTGCGCGCCCACTTCACCAGGTCTTCGATCTTGCCGGTGACGAAGTTGTGGTCGAGTCCACCCAGTCCATCGTCGAGCACGTTGCGCACCACACTCATGTCGAACCTCCGCCGCTCAGGCTGCCCGGTCGTCGTCGATGCGGCCCTCGAGGCCCACCCGGCGAATGGTCGAAGACGAAGTGCGCGTGTCCGAGACACCGTCGACCAGGCGACGAGCCTTGGCGACCGGGCCCCAATCGAGGGCACCGCGCGCGACCACGTACACGAAGGCCAAGAAGAACACCGCGCTGAACGCCACCATCTCCCAGAACGCGAACGCACCGAGCTCGGCGCGGTTCACCGCGTACGGGTAGATGAAAATGATTTCGATGTCGAACATGATGAACAACATCGCAACGATGTAGAAGCTGACCGGAAAACGTTCGGGTGGCTCACGGCTGGGGACGATTCCACATTCGTACGGAGCTTCCTTGGCGACCGACGGACGACGCGGAGCCAACAACCGGGATGCGACGAAGCTGAGAGCACCGAACAGGATGCCCAACACCATCAGGGCGATCACCGGCAGGTACTGACCCATTCGTCAGGCCTTCGCGGGTACGGCCAGACCGCGGTTGGCCGCCACGATGCGATCGCGACGGTGAAGCAACCAGCAGCAGATGAGGAAGATGATGGTCGAGCCGATCGTGATGAACGTCGCCGGCTGACGCTTGGTTCCCAGATCGCGAATCATGACCACGTACTGATGCGGTTGCGACTCGTCGATGACGGGACGTGCCGGCGCACGACCGGGTTCGGAGCGTTGCGGCACCAAAGGCGCGATTTCGACCACCGCGTACGAGGGCTTGTGGAAGAAGGCGATGAAGTCGATCTTGTCGCCGAACTTCGGGAACCGTTCTCCGCCCCGCACGTAAACGGCCGTGGCCTGATACTCGCCGGCGGCGTACATCTCGGCTTCGACCTGGATGATCTCGTCGGCGGCGGCGATGGCCTGGCCACGACCACGGTCATCGGTGGGCAACAACTTCCAACCCTCGGACTCCATGGTGGTGGCCGCGGCGGTCGCCTGTTCGGTGTATGAAGCACCGTCGTCGACCTTCACGGGTGACTCGATGACTTCGGCGTCGAGGAGGTACTGCCCTTCACGAACGATCGAGAATGGTTCCGCCGGTTTCCAGGATGGTTCGTTGCCCTTCAAACCGATGCCGTAGCTCATCCAGATGATGCCCATGCACATCATCCATCCGAAGAGTCCGGCCATCGACACCAAGAAACCCAATCGGACACCGATGTTGGTGCCGAGCAACAGATAGACACTGCCGCACAGCGCCACGGTTCCGATGATGACGGTGAGGATTCCCCGAATTTCGGGTTCCCAGGTGATGCTGAGGAGTGCGCTCATAGTTCGTTCCGGACGTAGTTCACGATCTCTTGGATCTGGTCGTCGGTGAGAAGGCTGCCGAACCCGGGCATACGACCACTGCCTTGACCCTGCAGGCCGTACTTCACGCCGTACTTGGATCCGGACTTGATGAAGTCGATCATCTCCTGCTCGGTGGCGAAGTGAGAGTTGGTGGCACCGCCGGTGAGGTTCCAGCCGAACGCACCCGCACCCGTGTTGCCGGGCTCGCCCCAGCTCCAACCCGGCGTGTGGCAACGGGCGCAACTGTACGCACCCGCGCCAAGTTCGAGATTGAACAAGGCCTCACCGATGGAGTCGTAGGTGCCGTCCTCGACCGCCTTCTCGGCCGCGGCCTGAATCTTGTCCTGTTCGGACACCGGCAAATGTCCACCTTCACAGTTCAGCGGATTCGCATCCTGCACGAGGCAATCCTCACGAGGGATCTGGATGCTGTGCAGATACGCGATGAGGGTTTCGATCTGCTGCGAGTTCATGGGCCCGCCACCCTTGGTGCCCCACGGGGACATGGGCGAGAACGGGCGGCCGTATTCGAGGATGAACTGAACTTCGCTGTCGTCGAATCGGTAGAACACCGTGTTCAACGCCGGCGCCTTCCACGTCACCGACTTCACTTCACCGGTCTTGGTGTCGGTGACGGTCCACGGCGCGGCACCACCGCTGGCGTTCATGCCGCCATGGCAGCCGGCGCAGTTGAAACCGCCTTCGGCCGTCGGAGCGAAAAGCCTCGATCCCCACGTGACGAAGCGACCGTCGTAGCCCTCGATGGCACCGGCCTGACGGCTGGGCTCCATCACCCAGTACGCGGGAAGCCCGATGGTGATGGTGGCCAACAAGATGACTCCGAGGAACTGCACTCGTTCGAGCCGCTTGCCCTCGAGTTCCTCATCCTCGTAGTACTTCTTGCGGTTCGCGGCCAGTTCGATTTCCGAACCGATCTCGGCGCGACCCGCGCCACGATTCATGAACGCGTAAAAGATCCATCCCGCAACGAAAATGAGGGTGAGAACGACGGCGATGGTGGTGGTGGCGAGAGCGATCATGATCAGTGGCCTCCTCCGCCCGTGATGCAGTGCGGTCCTTCGGCTTCCTGACCAGTGGTGTTCACACCGATGGCCGGGCCATTGAAAACCGCACCGGTGTCGACCACCACGTTGCCATTGCTAATGGAGACACCGAAGCGATCCATACCGCGCGGAGCCGGACCGGCCTTCTTCTCACCAACGCGGTTGTACTGCGAACCATGACACGGGCATTCGAACCACTGCGAGCTCTTGCACTCGGGAACACGACAGCCGAGGTGCGGACACTTCTGATACAGCGCGACCAGTCCGGCTTCCATTCCCGTCAACACCGACGGCTGCGACGAATACGCGTTGCGCGCCTTCGGAAGAGCATCGGCCGGGTACGCGGTGAGCCATGTGCGGGCTTCGGGCTTGTACACGAAACCTTTCTCGCTTCGAATCTGCACCAACAGATCGTCGAGACGTCCGACGGTCACTTTCGAACCGAATCCGCCACCGGCACGGGGCCAGAGGAACGCGACAACGGCCACGCCGAACGCGCCGAGGCTCGCGGTCATCATCGAAACCGTGGCGCGATTGAAGAACTGACGACGCGACACGCCAAGTGTTTCCTCGTCCGGGGCCTGCCACGCGACGGGAGCCACCTCGGCGGCTTTTTCGAGTGCGGTCGAACGAGCCGTGGTCTCGGCGGATTCGTAGGCGGCCCCGCTGGGACCGGCTCCGGACTCGGCCTTGATGGACTTGTCGCGCTTCACGGTCTCGCGCGACAAGGCACCCGCTCCGCGCACGTCGGAACGACGCGCCGACGTGACGAGCACGACCGCGGCGGCCACGACCAGCACGGCCACGGCGATGATGATTGTTGTTGCTGGTGTCATGTGTGGTGATTCCTCACAACTCGAAGAACAGGCCGTCACGCCACGGGAAGACGAAGTTGAATCCGGGACCGCGGAAGAACGAACCGATCATGACGAGCACGGCCCAGAACATGAGGTGCACGGTCATGATGGAGGTGGCGAACTTGCGGTCCTCCGGCTTGTTCGACGGGTTCTTGTCGATGTAGGGCGCCAGAATCAAGGCGAACAACGCGATACCCGGAATGGTCACACCGGCCACCATCGGGTGGAACATCGTGAGCAATTCCTGCAGACCGAGGAAGTACCACGGAGCCTTCGATGGGTTGGGTGTCTGGTTCGGGTTCGCCAACTGCAACAGCGGGGCGTTCACGAAGATCGAGAAGAAGAACAAGAACGCCGTGCACGCCAATGCGGCGACGAACTCGACGGCCAACAGGTGCGGCCACGTGTGCACCTTGTCGACCGGCGTGGCCTTCACGTCCTGAATGGATCCGGACTTGACCACGGTGAGCAGACGTTGGGTGTGACCACCGGGGCCGGCACCGACGGGAACGCCACCCGACGACGGTGCGGCGGCCACGACCGCGGCCACCTTGTCGGCGACCGCAACGGCACCACC
>Ga0075471_10003595_pt1 | contig 10060 bp, 9 predicted proteins | sample DEB19_08_DNA_2_FD_74787 | JGI IMG/M metagenome (GOLD analysis project Ga0075471, IMG submission 74787) | Aqueous microbial communities from the Delaware River and Bay under freshwater to marine salinity gradient to study organic matter... | ecosystem: Environmental > Aquatic > Marine > Coastal ... | reverse complement strand
CGTCGCCCGGTGGTGCCGGGCGGCTGGGGAGGTGGCAGAATGCGGGCGTCACCCCCTTCCTCCCCGGAGTCACCATGCGGGTTTTCCGTCGCTGGCCACTGGCCACCGTTTCCCTTGCGTGCCTTGCACTTGGAGCGGGCGCAACGCGCGCGGCGCCGCCGAAAGACACCTTTGTCATCGCCGGCAACCTGTCGGCCATGATCACGCTCGACCCGGCCAACATCAACGAGTCGATCACCGCCACCAGCATGCGCAGCGTGTGCAGCTCGTTGATCGAACTCGACGACGAGGATGCCTCCAAGCTCATGCCCGGTATCGCGGAAAGCTGGAGTGTGTCCCCGGATGGGGCAACCTTCACCTTCAAGCTGCGCAAGGGCGTGAAGTTTCCCTCGGGGAACCCGGTGAGCGCCGAGGATGTGGCCTGGACGATGAAGCGGACCCTCACGCTCAACCTCGCCAACGCGCAACGATTGCGTGAGTGGGACATCACGGCGCAGAACTTTGACGAAGTGGTGAAGGTGGTGGACCCGCTCACCCTTACCGTGAAGCCTACGCGCCCGTTCGCGCCCGGCCTGTTTCCGTTCGCGTTCTCGGATTTCCGCAACGCGTCCGTGCTGGATCGCAAGGCGATCCTGAAAAACGAAGTGGATGGCGACATGGGCCGCAAGTGGCTCACCACCAATTCGGCGTGCGTGGGCCCGTTCCGCGTCGCCCAATGGCGTCCGCAGGAAATCCTGATGCTGGAGAGAAACGACGAGTACTACGGCCGCAAGCCGTCGATGCGCCGCCTGATCTTTCGCCACACGCCGGAGGCGGGCGCGCAGCGCCTGATGCTCGAGAAGGGCGATATCGATATGGCGCTCGACATCGATCCGGCGGATTACCCGGCGCTCGAGAAAAATCCCAATGTTCGCCTGCAGTACACGCCGAGCCTTCAGGTGCAATTCATGATGTTCAACATGAAGGATGCGCGCTTCCGAAACCCGAAAGTGTTCGAGGCGTTTCGCTACCTGATGGATTACGACGGACTGGAGAAGACGCTCCTCAAGAATGACGCCAAGGTGCGCCAGAGCCCGGTGCCCGTGGGCGTTTTCGGCGCGTTGCCGGAGAGCTTCAAGCCCTTCAAGCTCGACCTCGCCAAGGCGAAGGCGCTGCTGGCGGAGGCAGGCTACCCGAATGGCTTCTCGGCCGAGGTGGCGGTGCTCGCGAGCTTCCCCAACGTCGACCTCGCGCAGCACCTGCAGGGCAATGCCGAGAAGGTCGGCGTGAAGCTCAAGCTCACGCAAATGGTGGGCGCGCAGCTCTTCCAGCGCTCGCGCAACCGCAACTTCGAGATCTACATGGCCGGCTACGGCTTCAACTACCCGGACGCCAATAATCCGATGCTTCGCTTCGCCTACAACCCGGACAACAGCGACGCGGCCAAGAACACCATCTCCATCGCGTGGCGTGCGTCGTGGGACCCGGGGCCCTTTATCAATGACACCATTCGCGCGGCCCAGGTGGAGCGCGACCAGAAAAAGCGCCTCGAGATGTACCAGGAGCTGCAGCGCCGTTACGTGGCGACCTCGCCCGTCATTCCGCTGTTCCAGAACCAGGCGGTGACGGTGCTGCACAAGCGCGTGAAGACGTTGAAGCGTACGCTCGCCGCGACCAACTTCGCCAGCGCCGAGAAGGAATAGCACTGCTCGCATTCGGCCGCACGCTGCTGTCGGTTGCCGTCACCCTTCTCGGGCTGCTGGCGCTCACCTTCTTCATCGGCCGGGTGATGCCGGTCGATCCCGTGATCGCCATCGTGGGCGAGCAGGCGGACCAGCAAACCTACGACAAGGTTTACCGCGAGCTTGGGCTCGACCAGCCGCTCTACGCCCAATTCGGACGCTACGTGGCGAGCCTTGCGCAAGGGGATTTCGGCACCGCCATCACCACCGGGCACCCGGTCATCCAGGACATCGCGCGCGTCTTTCCGGCCACGGTGGAGCTCGCCACCCTGGCCCTCATCGGCGGCGTGCTGCTCGGCGTACCCATGGGGGTGATCGCGGCGGTTCGGCGCAATGGCTGGGCTGACCATGTCGTGCGCTTCTTCGGGCTCGTGTTTCATTCGGTGCCCAATTTCTGGATGGGCCTCATGGTGCTTGTCGTCTTCTATGCGGGCCTCGGCTGGATCGGCAGCTCGGGGCGTGTGTCGCTGCACAACATGGGCCTGGTGCCTGAGGTGACGGGCTCGATCCTCATCGATGCGACGCTCGCGAAGGATTGGGATGTCCTTGTCGATGCCTTGCGGCACATCGTGGCACCGGCATTGATCCTGGCCACCGGCGCCATGGCGTACCTGAGCCGCATGACCCGTAGCTTCATGCTGGACCAGCTGGGCCAGGAGTACGTGACGGCGGCGCGCATCAAGGGCCTGTCGGAATGGCGCGTCACGCTGCATGCCTTCAAGAACGTCGGCGTGCAGCTGCTCACGGTGATCGTGTTGGCCTACGGCGGGTTGCTGGACGGCGCGGTGCTGACCGAAACGGTGTTCGCCTGGCCGGGCTTCGGCCAGTACCTCACGGCCGGGTTGATGGCAGGCGACATGAATGTCGTGCTGACCGGCACCTTGCTGGTGGGGCTCATCTTCGTCACGCTGAACCTCGTCTCGGACGTGCTGTATCGCGTCCTGGACCCGAGAACGCGCTGATGGGATCGAGGAGCACTCCCGCCCCCACGACGCTTCGCGCCTGGCTCACGGCGGAGGTGCCGTCCTCCGCGGCGCAAGCCAGCTTGCAACGCGCGTGGTTTGGCTGGCTCCGCTTTCTCGGCAACCCGCTCGCCGTGGCAGGGCTTGCCGTCATCCTCCTGCTGCTCGTCACAGCGGCGTTTGCGCCGTGGATTGCTACGCACAACCCGGATGCCCAGAACCTCGCCGTACGGCTGCAGCCGCCGAGCGCCGAGCATTGGTTCGGCACCGACCAGATCGGGCGTGACCTCTTCAGCCGTGTGGTCTATGGCTCCCGCATCACGCTCTACATCGTGCTGCTGGTGACGGTGATCGTGGCACCCATCGGCTTGCTGGTGGGCACGATTGCCGGCTACTTCGGCGGTGTGGTCGATACGGTGCTGATGCGCGTGACGGACATCTTCCTGGCTTTCCCGGGGCTGGTGCTGGCATTGGCGTTCGTCGCGGCGCTCGGCCCGGGGCTGGAGAACGCGGTCATTGCCATTTCGCTCACCAACTGGCCGGGCTTCGCGCGTCTTGCGCGGGCGGAGACGATGATCGTGCGCTCGAGCGACTACATCGCCGCGAGCCGCCTTCAGGGCGCCTCCGCAGCCCGGATCATCGCGAAACACGTTGTCCCCATGTGCATGCCATCGGTGATCGTTCGGGCAACGCTCTCCATGGCGGGAATCATCCTGACCGCTGCCGGTCTCGGGTTCCTCGGGCTGGGCGCACAGCCGCCGTCGCCGGAATGGGGTGCAATGCTGTCGGCAGGAAGGCGCTTCATGCTCGACTACTGGTGGATGCCTACCTTCCCGGGGCTCGCGATTCTCCTGGTGAGCCTCGCGTTCAATCTCTTTGGTGACGGGCTGCGGGACGTGCTCGACCCAAGAAGCGAATGACCATCCTGTCCGTTCGCGACCTTCGTGTGTCGTTCGATACCCCGCATGGCGTGGTGGAGGCGGTGCGCGGCGTTTCGTTCGACATCGGGCGGGAGAAGGTGGGCATCGTCGGCGAGTCGGGCTCCGGCAAGTCGATGACCGGGCGCGCCATCCTTCGCCTCACCCCCCGCAAGGCACGCGTATCCGCGGAAAAGCTCGAGCTGCACGGGCAAAGCCTCGCGGCGCTCACCGAGCAGCAGATGCGCCAGGTCCGCGGGCGCCGCATCTCGATGATCCTGCAGGACCCGCGCTATTCCCTCAATCCGGTCACCCGGGTGGGTGACCAAATCGCCGAGGCCTACCTGGTGCATCACCGAGCGAGCAAGCAGGAGGCGCGCGAGCGAACGCTGGCGATGCTCGATGCCGTGAAGATCCGCAATCCTGCGCGGGTGTATGACCTGTATCCCCACGAGGTATCCGGCGGCATGGGGCAGCGCGTGATGATCGCGATGATGCTGATCCCGGAGCCGGAATTCCTGATCGCCGACGAGCCGACCTCGGCGCTCGATGTCACCGTTCGAATGCAGGTGCTCGCCATCCTCGACGATCTCGTCCAGAGCCGTGGGCTCGGCCTCATGTTCATCAGCCACGACCTCAACCTGGTTGCCACCTTCTGCGACCGGGTACTCATCATGTATGCCGGCCGGATCGTTGAATCCTGCCGAGCGGTTGACTTGCAGAAGGCTCGCCACGGGTACACGCGCGGGCTGCTGGAATCCCTTCCGCGCATCGGCGAAAAGCGCGATCGCCTGAGCGTCCTGGAGCGTGACCCCGCATGGCGTGAGGCACCCGCCATTGACCATGAGTAATCCGGCCCTCGTCGATGTCCGAGATTTGCGCGTCACCTTCGGGGCGGGGGAAAGCGCCGTTCATGCAGTCGATGGCGTGAGCTTTGCGATCGAGGAGGGCGAGTCGTACGGGCTGGTGGGGGAATCCGGCTGCGGGAAATCGACGGTGCTGCGGGCCTTGGCGGGACTCAATGCGAGGTGGGGCGGCCAACTCACTGTGGCCGGCGATGCGCTGGGCCCCACGCGAACCGTGTCCCAGCATCGGCTGATGCAAATGGTCTTCCAGGATCCCTACGGGTCGCTGCATCCGCGCCAAACGGTGGACGCGCTGCTGGGTGAGCCACTCGCGATCCACCGCGTGCCGGACCGTGACCGGCGCATCGTCGAAGCGCTCGAGCGGGTGGGGCTCGGCGCGAGTTTCCGATTTCGGTATCCCCATCAGCTCTCCGGCGGCCAGCGCCAGCGGGTGGCGATCGCCCGCGCGTTGATCCTCGAGCCACGGGTGCTGCTGCTGGATGAGCCGACTTCCGCGCTCGACGTCTCGATCCAGGCCGAGGTCCTGAACCTCCTTGATGACCTGCGGCGGGAACGCAAGCTCACCTATCTTTTCGTGAGCCACGACCTCGCCGTGATCACGCACATGTGCCATCGCGTCGGCGTGATGCGAGGCGGAAAGCTGCTCGAGGAAACCACGGTGGGCGAGTTGCTCTCCTCGGGGCCTCGGCATCCCTACACCCGCCATCTCTACCAGGCGAGCGCCGGCTATGACCGCAAGCTTGCTGACACTGCAGCGGCGCTCGACGCCGAGGAAGAGGTTTTTCAATGACTACCGTCCCCCCAAAGATCGCAATCCTGGGCTTCAGCCTGGAAACAAACGGTTTTTCGCCGCCCAGCACGCGCAGGGATTTCGAGGAAAGCTATCTGTTTTCCGGCGCAGCCCTCGAGACAGACCTGCGTGCTGTCAACAGCAGAGCCAGCGGCACCTTGCCAGGCTTCGTGCGGGAGATGGATTCCACGGGCGCCTGGTCGATGGCGCCGCTGACCGTCGCGGCCACCAGCCCCGGCGGCCCGGTCGAGCAGGGTTTCTTCGATGAGTTTCTCGCCCAGGTGGAGGCCGGCCTCCGGGCAGCGATGCCCGTGCAGGGCGTCTACATCTCCGAGCACGGGGCGGCCTCCAGCACCGGGGACGTGGATCCCGATGGCACCTTGTTCGAGCGCGTGCGCAAGATCGTCGGCCCCGGCGTTCCCGTCGTGGTGACGCTGGACCTGCACGCCAACGTTTCCCAGCGCATGGTCGACAAGACCGACGTGATGATTGCGTTCCTCACCAACCCGCACGTGGACCAGCGCGAACGCGGAATGGAAGCGGCGCGTGCCATGCGGGAATTGCTGGGCGGCCTGAAGACGGCGAAGGCGCTCGTGCGCATTCCGCTGATGCCGCCTTCCGTGACCCTGCTCACGGGTGTCGGGGAGAGCGAGGCCGACATCGCGAGCGGCACGCTCCCGCGCCCGTATGGGGAGTTGATTCGCGAGGGGCAAAAGCATGTGTCGCCAGCCAGTTCGGGCCCCACCTCGGTACTGAACGTCTCGATCAGCGCCGGGTTCTTCCTCACCGATTCGTCCAAGGCGGGTATGACCGTGCTGGTGACCACCCGAGGAGATCAGGCGGCGGCGTCGAGGCTTGCCCGTACCTTGGCGCAGCGGGCTTGGGACCAAAGGTATCGTTTCGTGCCGCGGCTCATCTCACTCGAGGATGCCGTCGCTCGCCTGCGTAGAGTGTGCGACGACCCCAACGCGCCGCCGATCTGCCTCGCCGATGTTGCCGACAATCCGGGCGGGGGAGGACGTGGCAACACCACGGCCCTGTTGTCGGCGCTCCTGGAAGCCGGTGTGCACGGCGTTGCGCTCGCGACCTTCAACGATGCAGAACTTGCCGCCGAGGCGCATCGTCTCGGCGTGGGCGCCCGATTCACCGCGCATTTCAACCGCGCTGAATCCCACCCGCTTTCCGGAAAGCTCTCGGCGCCGGCAGAGGTGATGGCGTTGAGCGACGGCAACCTGATCGGGCGACGAGGCGCTGCAGGTGGCCGCCGCATCGCGCTCGGGCCCGCCGCGCGGATTCGCGTCGGCGGCATTGACGTCGTGGTGATCGGCATTCGCCAGCAATGCACGGACCCGGGCATCCCCGAGCACCTGGGCATCGACATCGCGAAGCTGCGGGGCTTCGTCGTGAAGTCGCGCGGGCACTTCCGAGCGGGCTTCGCGGAGTTCTACGACGACGCCCGCATCGTGGAGGTGGACGCGCCGGGGCTCGCCTCGCCGGTTCTCGCGCGCTTGCCGTATCGCAACCTCCCGCGCCCGATCTTCCCGCTGGATCCCGATACGCAATGGCAGGCAACGGGGAACTGACTTGACGTTACCCATCGGCTCGAGTGAGTTCGTTCTGGTCGACCCCCGGCCGGGCCCGCGCCGCGAGATCACGGTCTTTGCCCACAAGCCGGCGAAGTGGACGCCCGATTCGCCGGTGCTGATCGTGATGCACGGGCGCGCACGCAACGGCCGCGCCTATCGAGAAGGGTGGGTCGCCGAGTCGGAAGCACGCGGCTTCCTCGTCGCAGTTCCGGAATTCTCGGAGGCGCATTACCCGACCAACCACGAGTACAACTACGGCGACATGACGTCGCCCGACGGCGAGCATCGTCCTCGCGAGCTTTGGGTGTTCGGCCTGGTGGATCACGTATTCGACGGGCTGCGCGAGCGCTCGGGAAGCCAACGGGATCGCTTCTTCCTCTTCGGCCACTCCGCCGGCGGCCAGATCGTGCATCGGCTGATGACGTTCTCGCCACTGGCTCGGGTTGAGCGGGCCTTGGCCGCCAACCCGGGCAGCTACACGCTGCCTGTTTTCGAAGAGGCGTTTCCCTTTGGCCTTGGCGGAACAGCGATCACGGAGGCCGAGCGGCACGATCTCTTCACGCGGCCGATCACCCTCCTGCTGGGGGACGCGGACAATGACCCGAACCACTATCAGTTGCCGAAGGAGCCGGGGGCAATGCGGCAGGGCCCGCACCGGTTTGCCCGGGGCCTGCATTACTTTGCGCTGGCCTGCCGGGAAGCGGCTTCACTCGGCATTCCGCTGGCGTGGAAGCTCCGGATCGCGCCGGGTGTGGCGCACTCGAATCCGGATATCGCGCCCTTCGCAGCGCAGGAATTCTTTGGAGGAGTGGCACGATGAGCAGCGAATCGATGGTTCCCGGACGTGAGTGGCCCGAGGCCCGGGTCGGCCCCGGTTGGTACCTGCCAGCACTCGAGGCGGCTCGCGCGCATGCAGGCACCCTCGACACAGCCGCCGTGATGGTGGTGCACCGTGGCCAGCCGGTCTACCATTGGGGGGATGTGACGACGCGCTACAAGTGCCACTCGATCCGCAAGAGCCTGTTGTCGGCCCTGATCGGCATTCACGTTCAGGAAGGGCGCATCGACCTCGAGCAAACGCTCGAGGAGCTGGGCATCGATGACCGTGACGGGCTAACCGATCGCGAGAGATCCGCCACCGTTCTGGAGCTTTTGATGGCTCGCTCCGGGATCTATCACCCGACCCACTACGAAACGGACCGCATGGTCCGCATGAAGCCCGCGCGCCACAGCCAGGGGCCGGGCACGTGGTGGTGCTACAACAACTGGGATTTCAACGCGCTGGGAACTATCTTTGAGCAGCGCGTGGGCCGGAGCATTTTCGAGGAGTTCCGCGACCGCATCGCCAACCCGATCGGCATGCAGGACTTCCGGTATGACGACACGCGACGCGATGGCGAGTACGTGCGCTCGGAGGTGTCGGTGCATGCGGCCTACCCCTTTCGCATCAGCACCCGCGACCTGGCGCGCTTCGGGCTGCTCTTTCTCAACGGCGGCCGCTGGAACGGCACCCAGGTGATCCCGGAGAAGTGGGTGCGCAACAGCGTGCGGCCGTATTCCCTCTCGGGAGATCGTGGTGCCTACGGTTATATGTGGTGGGTGGCCAACGGGGACATTCATTTTCCCGAGATGTCGGTGCCGCCCGGCACTTATTCCGCGCGCGGCGCGGGCGGGCACTATATTGTCGTGATTCCCTCGCTCGAGCTGGTCGTTGTGCATCGTGTCGACACGGACGTGAAGGGTCGCAAGGTGGGCTCGCTCGCGTTCGGCGGTGTGCTTGAGCGAATGCTCGCAGCGATGCGTTGACGCGGGCTCACGGAAGACGACTGACCCCTCTGACATGAGCGTCGACCCGCTGGCGGCGATCTACGACGAGTTCGCCCGCACCTACGACGACAACCGCGGGCTGTTCGACATGAGGCCGGTGATCGCGGACTTCATGGCGCACCTGCCGGCCACGGGCAATCTGCTGGACCTCGGCTGTGGCGCGGGCGAGCCTTTTGCCAAGGCCTTCCTCGATCGCGGATGGTCCGTCACCGGCGTGGACTTCAGCGCCCGGATGCTCGAGTTGGCGGCGCGCTACGTGCCGGGCATGACGAGAGTTCACGGTGACATGCGCGCGGTGGACTTCCCCGCAGCCTCGTTCGACGCGGCCTGTGCCGTCTACAGCCTCTTCCATGTGCCGCATGCCCTGCATCCCGGCTTGTTCAGCCGCGTCCGGTCATGGCTGCGCCCTGGGGGCACATTTCTATTTACCTACGCGACGCGCGCCTACACCGGGCAGGAGCGATTCGATGGCACCAAGGAGTTCTTGGGCCGGAGGCTCTTCTACAGCCACGTGACCCCGGAGGAGCTTCGGCGGCAACTGGGTGACGCCGGGTTCGCGAGCGTGGAAGCCGAGCAGCGATCTATTGGGGGAGAGGAATTCCTATGGATTACGGCGCGCGTTTGACGCGAATTGGGCTTGGCACTTGGGCCCGGATATGTGGCCAGGTGTTGCCGCTCGGACTCCTGGCTGCGATTGCCGGCTGCGCAACGACTGGCATCGACGTCGACCACTTTCAGCCTCCCATCACCATCCAGGATGCCCCGGCGCAGGAGATCATCCGTTACAGCATCGCTAACAACACAACGAAGATCGGCCTTGGCCCAATGCGGGCTCAGATCCCCGCCTTCAACGGCAAGGGGGAGTTGATTGCCAGCTGGACGCCGCACCGGGGTGGCGTGGGAGGGCGGCCGACGTTCGTGGTGATTCACGGCGGCCATGGTGTCGGCCCCACTAACTTCGCGACTGCGGCGTGGCTGAGGAATGCGTTCCAGGCTAACGTGCTGGTGCTGGACAGTTACTGGAGCCGCGGGCGACACGAGAATTGGGCTACCCGCACCCGCTTCGGCGTCAATATGCGAGTGCTCGACCTTATCGCCACTGGCCGCTGGCTGCGCGACGTCCAGGGAGCAGATCCTTCGCAGATGTTCGTGTGGGGGGACAGCCAGGGAGGGTGGACTGTTCTGCGGGGGTTCACAGATGATCCGTTCATCCGGGAGCGAATGGCGGGCCTTTACCGCGGGGGCATCGCAGCGTATCCGAACTGCTTTTCGGAGGGCAACCCCGAAGCGCCGACCCTTTCGCCCTACTTTGCGCCGGTCATCATCTTCACGGGTGGCAAGGACACGGCCACCCCGATCAGTCAGTGCCCTCGCGCTGTCCTTTCGACCGC
>Ga0075471_10003590_pt1 | contig 10067 bp, 19 predicted proteins | sample DEB19_08_DNA_2_FD_74787 | JGI IMG/M metagenome (GOLD analysis project Ga0075471, IMG submission 74787) | Aqueous microbial communities from the Delaware River and Bay under freshwater to marine salinity gradient to study organic matter... | ecosystem: Environmental > Aquatic > Marine > Coastal ... | reverse complement strand
GTGGTCAACGGGCGGTCTTTGGCAGGTTGGTCACTCATGCGGCCTCCTTTCCATGCTGGGCGAGCCAGCGGCGGACTTGCGCTTTGTCACTGCCGACCATTTGCGGCCAGCCGGGCATGGCTTCCTGCCAATCCGAGCCCCACAGGGCCGCCATGGCCTGCTCGTAGCCATCGGGCGGCAATTCAGCCGTGAGCGGCGGCGCTTCTTTTTTCGCGCCAAAGCCATCCGTGAAGGCTTGGAGGGGGGTCTTGCCGCGCAGATCACCCCCGCGATCCTGCTCCTTGGCAAGCCAGTTGATGACGAAGCGCCGCCAGTTCTGCTTTTTGGCCTTGGCCGGGTTTGCTTTGAGCCACTGCTCCATGACAAGCATCTGCCGCCGGATGTCGCAGGCCGGATAAGCGCCCGCCAGTTCGTCCATGAGCGTGTCCGTGAAGCCCGTCCAGCCGGTATCCGGTGCCCAGGCCAAGGCTTCACCCGCCGCGCCCCTTTTCTTTTTTTCGCCAGAACCGTCTGGGGTGTCGGTGGCGGAGCCTTCGGGATCATCGGCAGTCGGCTCTGCACCGTCAGGTGCGAGCAAAAGTCCCTGTTCCTTTTCCCTTCCCTGTTCCCTGTTCCTTTCCGGCGCTGAGTTGTGGTTGAGTGAGTCGTGAGGACTCACTGAGGAATCAGTGAGTGATGCGTGAGGTTTGCGTGAGTGCTTGCTGACCGTCGGGCGATTAATCCGTTGGTGCTTAACGAAATTGGTGATCTTGCCGAGCGGCATGCCGTCGGCGGCTTTCGTCAGCTCGATGTAGCCGATGCGCTCCAGCGCCTCCAACATGGGCGGGATGTGCTTCGTTTTTTCGTCAAACGGCATCAATTCGCCGCGAATCAGCGCCGGATGAGCGTTGAAATAGCCTTCGTCGTCGGCAAAATTGAGCAGACCGATGGCAAGGAGACGCGTTTCGGCAGTCAGTTGACTCATGCCAAAGTGTTTCCAGAACTCGGGTTTGATGGTGCGGATTCTCATTTAAGGGACAGGTGTGAAGTGTTTTTCGAGCCAGGTGCGGGCGATCACGCCATGCCCGCCGGTGTCGAGGTTCTCGAAATCGACCGTGCTGCGGGTGACGTAGGTGAGGCGGACCCGCGTGCCCTGGGCATCCTGCCAGATGGCACGCACGACGGGCACAGCGGCGGTGCCAGCACCTCGATGACCCGCTTGTTTTTTCGCTGGAGATCCGGCCACGGCTGCCGGCCGCGATACATCCGCACCCAAAGGGCCCGCGGCGTGATGCCGAGATTGGCGGCGGACTGCTCCACCCAGGCGCTGAGTTTCATGCTTCACCGGCGTTGACCTCCTCTTGAAGTTCACGGGCTTCGCGGAGGGCCTCGGCGACGCCCTGCTCGGCGAGTTTGATGCCGGCCTTTTGCGTGGCACGCAGCAGCGGCTCGTAGGCCTTGCCCGCGTCGCCGCGGAAGGCAATGCGCCCGGCCATGTCGATCTCGATGGTGGCGACGGGCCACGGCTCGGAAATGCCAGTGCCAGGATTGGGATGGTAGCGCATCACCTGGACGGCGGCAGCAAGGGGGATGGGTTTGGAGTCAGGCATAGGGAGGGAAGAAATCAAAGCAGGTGGCCGTGCGTGCGCTGGATGCGTGCGGCGTGCTGCCGCATGCGCTCCTCGCAGGCCGTGATGGCATTGGTGCACGCTATGAGGCCGCATTTGGCAACGGCTCGCTCCATCGACAGGGAGAGGCGCTCGGTGTCGTTCACGTCGGGATCAGGCAGCAGGTCGTCGATGACGCGGATCTGCTCGCTCCACTCTTCTTGCTTGGCGCGGAGCTGGAGCAGCTCATGCACGGGCCGCTCACGCACGGCGGCCGTGGCGGGTGCGGTTTCCCAAAGGCTGGCGGTGGTCGTGCTCATGCCGCGCCCTCCTTTTTTTTGGGGGCGTCCTGCCAGCCACAAGGCCGCTCCATGCAATCGTGCGGAGTCGGGAGCCAGCACTGCGGGCATTTCCATGCCGGGGCCGGACCTTCAAATACCAGCCCGCCGCCCTCTTTTTTTGCGCAGCCCAAAACCGTCGGCAGCACCAGTGTGCTCAAATCGACGCCCTTTGCCACTGACACGATGACCAGCCCGCCTGTCTTCAGGTCACGCCCCAAAATTGCTCCCTGCTCAGTCAGAGCAACGGCATGGACATTGGCAAAATTTTGTGCTCGGCGGAATCCGATTGTAGAAGCGTGCGCGGCTCGCGGCCTCGACCCCCTCCCCCCCTCAGAAACAACACACCGACCGGCCGCCAGGTCACCGGGCATGCCGCATGATTTGTGGCATGAGGTGTGACACAAAGCTGCTTTTGCCTCATTGCCAACGGAAATCGCCAAATCCACAGCAGATTCCGCATCCGCTGGCGCGGTATCAGCGGCCCCATCGGCCACCCGATCCAGCTCGCCTGCGGCCTGCTCGACCGCCGCGCCCATTGCTGAAACTTCCCCCGTCACACAATCCATCTGCGCCGCGGCGGAGCCAGCCTCACCACCAGCACACATATTGCGCCCGGCGATTTGCACCACATTTTCCCGAGCACTCATGCCGCCCTCCCTTCCGCCCTCAGGAACTTGATCAGCGCACTTTCCGGCACCACTGCCGATGCCTGCCGCGCCAACCCCAGCTTCACGACCGGCAGCCGCTTCTGCTGAATCCACGTCCGCACGGTGTCCTCCGGCTTGTCCAGCATCGCTGCCACCGTTGCCACTGAATAGTGACACTCCACCCGCCGGGCCAAAAAAAGAAAAAGCGCCCGCCCCGGAATGCGCCATGCGCCAGACGAGTAGAACGCCCCACGAATCACGCCAGTCTGCGCCCAGCGAATCACCACCGCCAGCGGCGTGTCCAGCATCGCCGCCACCTCGGACGCCTTCCAAGTGCCCTGCTCGAGCACCGAGGCCACATCTTGCTCAGTCAAGTTGATACGTCGCTTTGCCATGGTAGAGTCAAAAAAAGAAAAAGGGGGCGCTCAGTCGCCGTCAGCGTCGCCGCCGCGGCCCTCCTGCTCGCGTTTCCAGTCCGTCCAGCCGTTCAGCTCAAAATCGTCCCGGCTCCAATCACGCCGCGGCAGGATCGCATTCCACGCCACCAGCGCCCCGGTGATCATCACCGCCGCAAAAAAAAGCAACACCGCCAGCGCACTCATCGCACACCCCCCGCGTTCGAGCTCGGGAACTGCACCCAGCGACGCGTCACGCCGTCGCAGGTTTCGCGCACCTCATAGGCCCGGCACGGCACCCGGCGGTGGTCCCTAAGCACCGCCGGGGCCGTCTCCTCAACCTGCCGCTTGCCCTTGCGCAGAGCGGCGGAAATCCGTTGCTGTAGGTCACTGATCACGCGGCCTCACGACCGTCACCGGTCGCGCCTCCCGTGAGTTTCTTCATCGAGGCCGCAAAACGCGTCTCCCACTGGAGCGCAGCCTTCGCCACCTCCGGGTTCGCATTGTGACGGCGCACCGCCTCACAGGTTTCCTTCAGGGCTTCCAGCACGATCAAATCAGGCTGCGTTGTTGGCGAAGTGTCATCGTTCGGCATAGCGTCAATAAATCGAATTCACCGCAATATTGCACGGGTTAACTCAAACCGTCAACAACAAATCGAAAACAACATTTTATCGCAAATAATACTTGCACGCAATAAATCAGGCTGTAATCTCCCCTTGTGCTCCTCACCAAGCACCGCGCCGCAAACGCGAATCCCTCAGATCCACATCACAAACATAACACCGCCATGACATCCGCCCTCGCCATCCGTCCGCAGTCCGCCAAGCGCACCGACCGCAAAACCCGCAAAGAACCCACCGCCGAGCAAAAGGAGGCCGCCGCCGCACGCCGCGCCGGCATCAAGCAGCTCTGCGCCATCGTTAAAGCCCTGCCTGTAGAAAAGCGCGTGCTCCTCGCTTCCTCCTACGGCATCCGCAATCCCGAAGGCCGCGAGCTTTCGCCCTTCAATCAATGCCTGCTCGTGCATCAAAACAGCAGCGTTTCAATCGTGGGCGGTTTCCAGCAGTGGAAGAAACTCGGCCGCAGCGTCAAGAAAGGCGAGCGTTCCCTGGCCATCTGGGTTCCTTGCGGCAAACAGGCCGAAACCGCCAACGACGCCAGCGCCAATCCCGACACCGAAAACGACCGCTTCTTCATCCTCGGCAGCGTGTTCGACATCACGCAAACCGAAACCGACGACGAAAAAGCCGCCCGCAAGCAGCGCGAAACCCTCGCCTTGCCCGCTCCGGCCCTCGCACTCCCCGAGCACGCCGAAGCCTTCGACATTGAGGCCGAAGTCATCAGCACCGAGCCCGCCACCATCCAAGACAAGTTCACCCTTTGCTAAATCCTCACGGGGGCCGCGCATCCCTCACGCGGGCAAACTTTCCACCCTTCCATCATCCCATGTCCTCCGCTCAATTCCTCCGCCACAAAGCCACCGGCATCAAATACCTGCGCACCGCCGCGGGCGCCATGATGCCCGTTGCCGATCTTCCCCGCCTGGCCGGCAATGATGCCACCTTGCGCGGCATCCAGGTCAAGTGCGAAACCTGCGAAACGTGGCACCCCTGCCACGCCATGCACCCGCACCGCACCGGCCTCGAGTGCTCCGCATGCCGCGCCACCGCCGCAGCCGCCGCCAGTCCCGAGTCGCAGCACGCCGCCGCCATGCGTAAGGCCGCCGCCCTGCTCCGCCTCGCCCAGTCCGACAACCCACACGAGGCCGCGCTCGCCGCCTCCCGTGCGCAAGAAATTATCGACCGCTACAAGCTCAACCTCGCCGCCCTCGACGACGCCCCCAGCGAAGAGCCCGCCGAAGAAATCCGCAATTTCAAAGACGATCCGCTCGACGAAGGCGGCGTCTGGAAAGCCCTACTGGGAAAAGCCGTCGCCACCGTCAACCAGTGCCAGGTTTATACCTGCGGCGGTCACGTTCACCTCATCGGCCGTCCGTCGGATGTCGCCATGGTGCGCCCCTTCTACGCCTATTTAGCCGGAGAAATCGAGCGCCTCGCCAGCCGTCACTGCAAAGGCAATTCGCGCACCTACTGGAACAACTTCCGCCTGGGAGCCGTGGAGACGATCAACCAGCGCTTGAAAGCCTCCCTGGCCGCCACCGTGGCAACCGTCAAAGCCGAAGCCCTCGCCGCCGGCAATGAACGCGCCCTGGTCATCGTGCAAAACTCCCTCGCCCTGCTCGAAAAGCGCAAGCAGGAAGTCGCCGAATGGACACGCGCCAACATGAATCTACGCAACCGCACCGCCCGCCACAGTTACAGCCACGCAGGCCGCGAGGCCGGCCGCGCCGCTGGCCATGGCGTCAACCTCAACCGCTCCGCGGGTGCCTTGAACAGCACCCGCCGCGCCCTCGCCTGATCGCCATGAACTCCCCCGACATCACCCCCGAGTTCATGCAGCGCCTCGCCGTCCTACTGGACGGCGAGGCCATCGCCCGCCCGCATGCCGAAAACGACAAGCGCCCCGTCATCCGGCTCGATTCGCCGAAAGTCCTCCTTTCCGTGAGTCACGCCTGGCATGCCCGCCCCAAGTGGCACGCCAGCGTCGCCGATTGGGACGGCCGCCACATCCACGGCAGCCCCAGCGCCAATTTCACCGGCAGCAGGCCCGTTGAAGAAATCGCCGCCGATCTCCGGCGCCGCGTCCTAGATCCTGCCCGCGCCCACATCATCAAGCACGCCGAAACCGCCGCCGCCGTCGCCACCCGGCAGCAGCTCGTGCGGCATCGCCTCGCCCAGCTCGAGGCCATTCTAGGCCCGCAAAAGCCAAACTACCACAACACCTTCGCCGCCCTGCCCGGCCTGCGCATCGCGCATCAGTGCCACTTGGAAGACAGCAGCGGCCCCTGGCCATGCTTCGAGGCGGAAATCCGCCTGCATAGCTTCGAGGCCCTGAAAATGATCGCCCACATCATCGCCGAAGATCACCGCCTGCACGCCGCCACACGCACCGAATAGCCACCCCCTCAAACACAAAAGCCCCCGGCGGCCGCAAACCGCCGGGGGCTCATCACAAACAGCAGCCACTCACGCAGCCGCCATGATTCCCCAGCCTACCACCGAAACCACCGCCCGCAAGCCCGGCCGCGGCCGGCCCGCCCTCATCGAGCCCCGCCGCACCAATCTCCCCCGCATCAGCGCCAGCGCCCATGCTCATTTGAGCACCTACGCCAAACGCCACCGCCTCACCCTCGCCGATGCCCTCCATGCCGCCATTTTCAGCCTCCCCAGCCAGCAACGACCCACGGCTTCAAAATCACCCCGCGCACCCTCCCCCAGCTAAAAGCCCCGCGCCCACCCAAAACAGCCCCCGCGCACCCTCCCCCGGTCAAAAAGCGGCACCTCAAATCCGTAAAACCGTGTCAAGCGCCAGATCAACAAATAATTGTTGAAAACAGGAAATTAACGGACTATGAAGCGGCATGAGCTATCTATCCGTCCAGGTTGAAGACTACTTCGCCACTCATCCCACACGCAATGCCAACAGCGTCGAGCGTGACGCCGGCCTCAACCGCGGCACCATTGACAGCATTCGGCGCAATCAGCACCCCCGGCCCGAGCGCTTCGGCCAGCTCCTCCGCGCCGTCGATGACGCCACCGCTCGCCGTTGGCTCGTCGCCTACCTGCGCGACGACTGCCCGCCCGAGTTCCTCCCCCGGCTTGACATCACCATTGCCGCCCTTCAGAGCGCCGATCCCGCCACCCTGCGCGAAGCCATCACCGCCCACACCACCGGCCAGCTCGACACCAGCCCCGCCGCCGTCCTCGAAGCCTGGCACCGCCTGCAATCCGCCATCCAGGCCGATACCAGTCTCGCCAAATGGTTCATCAAAATGGTCAACCTTATTCTCGGGGAGCCATGAACGACAAAGCTCACGGCGCTGCCGGGGGCGGAAACCAACCTCAAACACACTGACTTTATGCCTAAAAAATCGACATCGAAACCACCCAGCGCCCCGGCAGTTGACCGTGCAGCGCCTGGTTCGCCTTTGTATTGGTTCGCGAAGCTGCCGCTGGTAGAACAAGAACAAACAGTGCTTCCCGAGATCATCAAAGCATGCGAGAAGGGGAATCTCGCCGCTGCTAAATATCTTGTGTCCAGTCCATACACACGGGTGATCGCACATTGGGTGAAGACGTGTTATGAGCCTGATGAAGAGTGCCATTTCATGCAATTCTGCATCGCCATCGGCGTAGCCGATGAAGAAGGGGAGTGGCAGGATTCAACATTCTTGTATCTCGATGTCGATGCCGATGCTGAGAACAATCTTGTTTCGTGGAAGAACTGGAACTGCGACGGGTGCTCAAAGAGCATCCTGTGTGCCCTACTCGGAGACTGGATCAAGAAACCTTTTCTCATCTCCCAAAAGCCGGAAGTGATGCTCATGCAGGATACCGAGCCAATGACACTGGCCGAGTTTATCGAAAAGCTCCGCCCCTGGATGGCGAACACGGATTATCCAGAACACCTTTCCGGTGATTACCCCCAAAACCAGAAACCATGAAACTTTCCGAGATGCTTGAGCAGGTCCGCCTCACCTGTCGCATGCGGCGCTTGTCACTCCACACCGAGCAAACCTATGCTGGCTGGATCGCACGATTCGCCCGCCATGTGCAGACCTGCCCGCACTTGTCTCGTGAAGAACGCGTGCGCAGCTACCTCGAGCGCATGGCCCCGCACTGCTCCGCCTCCACGCAAAACCAAGCCCTCAACGCCATTGTATTCCTCTACCGTGACGTCCTGCGCCAGCCCCTTGGCGACCTCGGCAAATGGGCCCGCGCCAAACGTCCCGCCCGCCTGCCCTCATGGCTCAGCCCCGATGAAATGCAGCGCCTGCTCGAGGCCATGCCGCCCGGCCCTCGCCTCATGGCCCAGGTCGCCTATGGCTCCGGCCTCCGACTCGCCGAGCTCCTCGCCCTCCGCGTCAAAGACATCGATCTCGCCGCCTGCCTCATCACCGTCCGCGGCGGCAAAGGAAACAAAGACCGCATCACCTGCCTGCCCCGTTCCCTCGTCTTCCCCCTTCGCACCCATCTCGACCGCATCCGCGCCCTCTACGATCGCGACCGCGCCACCGGAGCCAACCCCGTGCATCTCCCCGATCACCTCGAGCGCAAATACCCCCATGCCGGCCGCGAATGGCCCTGGTTTTGGCTCTTCCCCGGCGGCCACGAAAGCATTGATCCCCGCACCGGCATCATCCGCCGCCACCACGTCCACGAAGACACCCTTGGCAAAGCGCTCAAAACCGCCCGCCGGCGCATCGGCCTCAGCAAACGCGTCACCGCCCACACCCTGCGACACTCCTTCGCCACCAATCTCCTGTCCAGCGGCGCCAGCATCACCCAGGTGCAGGAACTCCTCGGTCACAACAGCGTCGAAACCACTCAGGTTTATCTGCATTGCATCCCCCAGTTTGCCCGCAGCATCACCAGCCCCCTCGACACCCTGCCCACCTTCCCCAACATCATCCCCTTCGCCCGCGCCGCCTGATTCGTGCCCCGTCAATAAGGTCAATCCCGTCAGCTCACACTCACACGCCGCATGATCACTTGGACCACCACCCTCCCCACCGCTTCCGGTTATTACTGGTATTGTGAGCCCGACGACGAACCCACAATCGTCGAATACGACCACAAAATGCAATGGATCATGTTTACCGGCTCCGAAATCCCAAGCGGCAAGGACATGCCCGCCCCTATCACCGGCCACTTCTGGCCCGAGCCTATCACTGCCCCCGCATCGACTACTCCCGCACATAGGCACTTGCGCTATAATCTCCATGTGGCACCCGCCCAGCATCCCGAACTCATCATGCAGCAGCTTGGCATCACCTACCAAAAAGCCACACCGCGGTCCATGGGTGATCAGTGGTGGTTTTGGAACTGCCAAAACATACCCGCCGCATTACCCGCTTATTTGGAGCCACTCACCCCCTCTCCCATACAAGCCACTCACTACGGCCTCACCACCGCCGAAGCCATGAATATTGCGTCAACAGCTTAGCCTTGTGCCGTCTCCCCGTCTCCCCGTCTCCCCGTCTCCCCGTCTCCCCGTCTCCCCGTCTTCCCATGGACACCCCCGCTCTCCCCCTCGCCGATCTCCCCCCGCGGCCCATCGACGCCTGGCGTCAGCACACCGCCAAAAACTGGAAATCCAGCGACCCCGAAAGCTACGCCATCTGCGTGGAAATGATCACCCAGCACGGCATCACTTCCATCTCCGATCTCCAGCGCGAGCTCAAAGCCCTCGATATCGACAAATCCCGCCAGACCATCGCAGCCCTCATGCGCACCGAGTTCAGCATCGAGCAGCTCGCCGATCTCGCCGCCAAAAACGCCGCCATCGCCCGCCTTCAGGGCACCAGCAAAATGGCCGAGCTCATCCCCGACGCCAAAAAGTCCGATCTCATGTCCGTCGGCATGGCCACCAAAATGTCCCACGACATCGAGCGCAGCCTCAATGGCATGCCCACCGAAATCAAAGCCGTCGTCACGATTAGCGCCCAGGATCGCCTCGCCGAAGCCCGCGCCAAAGCCGCCGCCGCCAAAGCCGCCGCCCTCGAACAGCAAAGCAGCACCGTCATCGAGGCCGAAATCTTTACCTCCACGACATCGCACGCCCAGCATCAAGTGAGCGAATGACTATGAAAACCCAACAGACCACCTCCGAGCCCTTGCCTGCATGCGCGGATTCAGCCTTGCGCTATCCAGTGCAAATCATCAGCTATCCAACGATCCGCCGCGAGGGGGATGTGACAATCCTCGGTCATATCCACTGCCTCACATACAACGATCTGACAAGCCTGCGAAAGCAGTTCGATACCTGCCGCATCAGTTGGAATGCGTGGGCTGGTGCTGACGACTCATGGCGCGGAAAGCTCTGGTCTGCATGGGCGCGGCTCAAACATTGGCTGAACGACCAAGCTGTGCCATGACTGCCCGCCCCATAGCTCCGCCCTCGCCAATGCCGCCCGCCGGGCAGTCATTGGCACCAGCGCATGGTTCGCCCCGTTCGCTGAGTGGGCACCAATCG
>Ga0075471_10003589_pt1 | contig 10068 bp, 7 predicted proteins | sample DEB19_08_DNA_2_FD_74787 | JGI IMG/M metagenome (GOLD analysis project Ga0075471, IMG submission 74787) | Aqueous microbial communities from the Delaware River and Bay under freshwater to marine salinity gradient to study organic matter... | ecosystem: Environmental > Aquatic > Marine > Coastal ... | reverse complement strand
CCGGCAACATGGAGGTGCTCGAGCGTGTCGGCACCCCCGAGCAGAAGAAGCGCTGGCTCGAGCCGCTGCTGAACGGCGAGATTCGTTCCGCGTACGCCATGACCGAGCCCGGCGTGATGAGTTCTGACGCGAAGCAGATCTCCACCGCCGCAGTGCTCGACGGAGACGAGTGGGTGATCAACGGCGAGAAGTTCTACATCTCGGGTGCAGGCGATCCGCGCTGCAAGGTGATGATCACCATGGTGAAGACCAACCCGAATGCTGACACCTACAAGCAGCAGTCGCAGATCCTCGTGCCGATCGACACCCCAGGCGTGGAGATCGTTGGCCCGATGCACGTGTTCGGCGCCGACGATGCACCGCACGGCCACATGCACATCCGCTTCAACGATGTGCGTGTCCCGAAGGACAACATCCTGTGGGGTGAAGGACGTGGATTCGAGATCTCCCAGGTCCGCCTCGGGCCGGGCCGTATCCACCACTGCATGCGATCCATCGGTGCCGCCGAGCGTGCCATCGAGATGATGGTGGACCGCGGCCTTACGCGAGAGGCCTTCGGCAAGAAGCTGATCAACCTCGGCAAGAACATGGAGGTCGTGTCCCGGGCCCGCATCGAGGTGGAGGCCATGCGACTCATGGTGCTCCGCGCCGCAAAGGCCATGGACACGCTCGGCAATGCCGAGGCACGCGTGTGGGTGAGTGCCGTCAAGGCCATGGTCCCCGAGAAGTGCTGCGACATCATCAACGAAGCCATCCAGATGCACGGCGCTGCCGGCATCTCGCAATGGTTCCCGCTCGCCGAGATGTGGCACAGCCAGCGCACACTGCGCCTGGCCGATGGCCCCGACGAGGTGCACCACCAAGTGGTGGGCCGCGCCGAGGTGAAGAACCGCGAGGCTGATCGCCTCAGCGGCGCCGCGGCCAGCCACGCACACAAGGGATCGCTGTTCACCGGATCGAGCTGAACCGAACCCGTATGACGAGGGCACGGGCCACCTGAACGCGAGTCGTTCGGGTGGCCCGTGTCGATTCTGGCGAAGCCCGCGAAGGAGTACCCGATGTACGACAACTTGTTCGAGCCGCTGCAGATCGCATCGGCCACCATCCCCAACCGCATCGCACGCACGGCCCACACCACCGGCGCTGCGTGGGTGGACTCGGGTGACGACCTCATTGCGTACCACGAGGCTCGAGCGCGGGGCGGTGTGGGTCTCTCGATTCTCGAGATCGCCGGAGTCATGCCCAACACGGCGACGGCAATCCCGGTGTACGACGATCGGGTGATCGGTCACTACGAGAAGTTCGCGAGCCGAATCCACCCCCATGGGATGAAACTGTTCCAGCAGCTGTGGCACGGCGGCAGTGCACGCGTGATCCCCGGAACGGCCCCATGGTCCGCCAGCGATGTACCCAACCCCACGGCCGGTGTCGTGCCGCGTCCGATGACCCGAGCAATGATCGACGAGGTGGTGGGTGCGTTCGCGTCCGCCGCACGTCGCGTTCGTGACGGTGGTCTCGACGGCGTGGAGATCCATGCAGCGCATGGCTACCTCGTCGGCCAGTTCCTCTCACCGGCGACGAATCACCGTGAGGACGAGTACGGAGGCACGCTCGAGAACCGGGTGCGGTTCCTGCGCGACGTGCTGCGCGCCGTGCGCTCCGAGGTGGGGCCGACATTTCCGGTTGGTATCCGACTGAGCGCCGATGAGGAGATCGAGGGCGGACTCACGCCCACCGACACCGCCGACATCGTGCGACTCGTGGAAGACGACGTGGACTTCGTCGACGTGTCGTACGGGAGTTACTACCGGTTCTACAAGATGCTCGCCACGCTCGAGGAGCCCCTCGGCTACGAGGTGCCCAAGAGTTCGGTGGTGACCCGGGCGACGCACAAGCCCACGATCGTCACGGGCCGGATCATGACGCTCGACCATGCAAGTCACATCGTCGAGACCGGCGACGCCGACATGGTGTCCATGGTGCGCGCACTCATCGCCGACCCTGACCTCATCGTGAAGGCCCGCACCGGGCGGGCCGATGAGGTGCGTCCCTGCATCGGCACCAGTCAGGGTTGCGTGGGCATGTTGTTGTCCACCGGGAAGATCCAGTGCGTCGTCAACGTGGCGGCGGGCAACGAGACCAGGGTTCCGTTCGAGACACCCGCACCGGCCGCAGAGCGCAAGAAGGTGCTCGTGGTGGGCGGAGGCCCTGCCGGACTCGAGGCTGCACGCACGCTGGCGCTGCGAGGACACCGTGTTTCGCTGTACGAGATGGCCCGCCAGCTCGGGGGCCAGGTGGCCATCGCAGCATCAGCGCCCTACCGCTCGGACCTGGGTGCACTCACCACGTGGCTCGCAGACGAGATCCGCCGACTCGATGTTCGTGTGCACCTGCAGACCCCGGTGGATCCCGATCTCATCCTGTCCGAGGCACCGGATGCCGTGATCATCGCAACCGGCTCCACCCCGCGCCGTGACGGCTTCCAGGCGGGACGTCCTGCCCATCCGGCCCGAGGTGCTGACCTCCCCCACGTGTACACCTCGTGGGATGTGTTCGGTTTCGGCGGTCGGGCCACGATCGGCAAACGAGCGGTGGTGTTCGACGACACCGGCGGATTCGACGCGATCTCCGTGGCCGAAGCGCTCGTAGCCGCAGGAGCACAGGTCACCGTGGTGACGCGGCACGAACAGCTCGGTGCACGCGTGCCGTTCCCGCCGGCGACCGTGCTCGCTGCGCGCGAGCACCTCATGGCGGGCGGTGCAGAGTTCATCCCGATGTACAGCGTGCGCGAGATCACGCCAACTGCCGTGGAGTTCGTCGGTGCGAGCGACACCAACACCCTCACCATCGAGGCAGACACCGTGGTACTGGTGGGCCACAACCACCCGAACCGCGAGCTCGCCGATGCGCTGGAAGGAGCACCGTTCCCGGTCCACCTCATCGGCGATGCAGCAAGTGGGCACACCATTCAGCAGGCGGTGGCTCAGGCGACTCAGGTCGCGCGGGCCATCTGATCGAACATGACCGCATCCGCATCGTTGCCGCGCGCACAGGGCTCGGCGATCGGCCGGTTCGCTGGAACGCTCGGCATCGAGACGTACTCGGCACTGCACGCGTGGTCGATCTCCGATCTCGATCGATTCTGGGACGCAGCAAGCCGGTTTCTCGGAGTGCGCTGGCACGATCAGCCCTCGGCTGCACTGGCCGACCGGGCGATGCCCTCTCGTGCCTGGTTCCCCGGAGGCACGCTGAACTACGCAGAACATGCGTTGCTGCGCGCGGCGGTGGCACCGAATGAGACAGCAGTGGTGGAGCAGAGCCAGACGCGGGCGCCACGCACACTCACGTGGTCGCAACTGCAGGATCAGGTGCAGCGGTGTGCGGGAGGCCTGCGCGCCATGGGCCTCGACCGCAACGACCGGGTCGCCGTGTACCTCCCGAACATCTGCGAGACGCTCATCACGTTTCTCGCCTGCGCACAACTCGGCATCACGTGGTCGAGTTGTGCACCGGAATTCGGCCCCAAGGCGGTGATCGATCGTCTCGCCCAGTTCGAGCCCACGGTGCTGCTGCACATCGATGGATACCGATACGGGACCAAGGTGGTCGACCGACGCGACGAATCCGCACAGATCCACGCTGCACTCCCTTCGGTGCGTCATTCGATCGCCGTGCAGTATCTCGGCACCGGGCCGGACGAATGGTCGTCACTGCTGGAGGCCGGGCGTTGCACCGAGTTCTGCTCGGCCCGGTACGACGATCCGCTCTACGTGTTGTACTCGTCGGGAACCACCGGACTGCCGAAACCGATCGTGCACAGCCATGTGGGCATCACGGTGGAACATCTCGTCAGCCAGGTGCTCCACTTCGATCACACACCGGCCGACCGACTGTTCTGGTTCACCACCACCGGGTGGATGATGTGGAACTTTCTGGTGTCGGCGTTGCTGGCCGGAACGTCGATCGTGCTGTTCGACGGCGATCCCGCCACCCCGAGCCTCGACACCCTGTGGGAGGTCGCTCACCAATCGCAGTGCACCGTGTTCGGTGCCTCTGCAGGGTTCTTCATGAACTGCCGGAAGGCGGGCACCACTCCCCGACGCGGCTCGATCTGGCAGGTGGGCTCCACCGGGGCACCACTGCCGGGCGAGGGGTTCGAATGGATTGCGTCGGCCCTCGGCGATGACGTGATCATCAACTCGACCTCCGGTGGGACCGACGTGTGCAGTTCGTTCGTGGGCTGGAACCCGTTGGTGCCGGTGATCAGCGGCGAGATCAGCGGCTGCATGCTCGGCCGGGAGGCTGCGGCCTTCGACGAATCGGGGGCGCGCTGTCCGCTGGACCAACAGGGTGAACTCGTGCTCACCACCCCCATGCCGTCCATGCCGCTCGGATTCCTCGGCGACCCGGACGGGAGTCGCTACCGACGCGCCTACTTCGACCGGTTCCCCGGTGTGTGGTGCCACGGCGACTGGATCACCTTCACCCACCACGGCGGCTGTGTCATCTCAGGCCGCTCGGACGCCACACTCAACCGAGGCGGGGTACGTCTCGGATCCGCCGACTTCTATTCGGTGGTGGAGAGCTACCCGGAAGTCGTCGACAGCCTCGTCGTGCACCTCGACGACGGCACCCGCGACCAACTCTGCCTCTTCGTGCAGTTGCGTGACGGTGCCGTACTCGATGACGCACTCATCGCTCGCATCCGATCGGGGCTGCGAACCACGCTGTCGCCCCGGCATGTGCCCGACCTCATCGAGGCCGTACCGGCCGTGCCGCGCACGCTTTCGGGCAAGAAGCTCGAGGTGCCCGTGAAGAAGATCCTCACCGGTCAGCCGGCTGAGCGTGTGCTGAGCACCGAATCACTCGCCAACCCCGCAGCCATCGAGTGGTTCATCCGTCACGCTGAAACCAGCGCCGACTGAGCGGGGCGCGCTGCTCCGGGGGTGGCGCCATCCCGGCTGCCCAACTACAGTCAGCCACCATGTCCTCGGCCAGCACCAGAACGGTGAGTCCGGCGCGCCAGAACGCCGTACTGGTACTGATGTGCCTCGCGGTGATCGTGGTGATCGCCAACGTGTCGAGCCTCAACGTGGCGGTACCCGCCATCGGTACTGCGTTCAAGGCCGACCAGTCGAAACTGCAGTGGGTCGTCGACGCCTATGCCCTCCTGCTTGCCGCCCTGCTGCTGCCGGCTGGCGCCATCGGAGATCGCTTCAGTCGCAAAGGCACGTTGCTGTTCGGGTTCGTCGTGATGACGGCGGCCTCTGCATGGTCTGCCGAAGCCAACACCATCACCGAACTCATCCTGGCCCGCGGTGGAGCAGGACTGGGCGCTGCATTCGTGTTCCCATCGACACTGTCGACGTTGACCGCCATCATGTCGGCCGAGCGGCGCAGCCGTGCCGTGGCGCTGTGGTCGGCGTGCGCAGCAGGCGGCGGCATCGTGGGCATCATCGGTGCCGGCGCGATCCTCGAGCGCTACGAATGGACCTGGATCTTCCGGGGCAACGCCATCTTGTGCGGTGCATTCCTCGTGCTCGCCGTCCTGCTTGCCGTGGACACCAAGGATCCTGATCATGCACACATCGACCCGCTGGGCACGGTGCTCTCGGTGATCGCCATCGGCGGCATCGTGTTGGCGGTCACCGAGGGTCCGGTGCGCGGCTGGACCGACACCATCACCGTGATCGGCGGTGCCGCTGGCCTGGCCGGTCTCGTGGCGTTCGTGGCCTGGGAACTCGCAGCGAAGCGACCGCTGCTCGATGTGCGCCTCTTCGGGCGGCCGCGCTTTGGTACCACGGCGCTCGCCATCTTCTTGTTGTTCCTCGTGACGTTCGGGTTGTTCTTCCTCTGCGTGCAGTTCGTGGCCTACATCTTCGATTACGGCCCGCTCGACAGCGGACTGGCGTTGATCCCGGCTGCCATCGCACTGGCACCCGCATCATTGCTCGGTGTCGTTCTCGCCAAGCGGTCGTCGATTTTCGCCGTGGCGTGCATCGGGATGCTCATCGCCGGTGGTTCGTTCCTGTACCTCTCACAACTCACCGAGACCAACACCTTCTGGGCCTTCGCGGGCGGGCTCGTGGTGTTCGGTTTCGGCATCGGAATCGTGCAGGGCCCGGCCACCGAGGTGATCGTCTCGTCGCTCCCCGCCGCCAAACAGGGCGTGGCGTCGGCGGTCAACGACACCACACGCGAACTCGGCGGTGCACTCGGCATCGCCATCATCGGGTCGGTGTTCAACATCGGTTACCGCGCCGGGGTGAACGACGAAGTAAGAGTGCTCGGCGATCTCTTCGGAGCAGTTCGCTCGTCGCCGGCGGCCGGACTGGTGGCCAGCGAGGGCAAGCCCGAGGTAGTGGACGCCGTCCGCAGATCGTTCATCGACGGCTGGCACCTAGGGACCCTGGTGTGCGCCGCCATCGCCGTGGGTGGCGCACTGATCGTGGGCGTGGTGGGCCTTGCGCGACGCGGGCGCACCGACGACACCTTCGAGGATCTCGACGCCACGACCGACCTCTCATCGCCGACGGCGGACGTCCCCGCGGACGCCGCCGCACTCGGTATCAGTGCCGGCGTCGCCGCCCCCGAACCCGACCCGCTCACGGCCGCACGCGAGCACGCTGCAGCAACCGAGGCCGTGAGCCGACAGGCTGGCGAGGTACTGGCCTCGCTCCAATCCCTCGTGTCCCAGCAACAGCAGACCTTGGACTTCCTCGATGACGAGAAGCGCAAGGTGCTCCAGAGTCGGGAACGCGCGGCCGACATCATCGACCGGGCCGCCGATGAGCTCCAACGTCTGGCGAGCACGCTGCGCGAGGCTCCCACTCCCACCCGACCCGACGAGTCCGACTGACGGCCGGTGGCATCGGGCGCGCCGCGAATTACGCTCGCCCCGTGCGCTCACTCTTCACCGACGAACACGAAGCCTTCCGGGAGTCCTTCGCCGCATTCATCGCGAAAGAACTCAGCCCCCACTACCTCGATTGGGAACGTGCCGGCATCGCCCCGCGCGAGATTTTCGCCCTGGCCGGGCAGTACGGGTTCACCGGCATGGCAGTGCCCGAGGAGTACGGCGGGGGCGGTTCCAACGACTTCCGTTTCAACGTGGTGATCGCCGAGGAGCTGGCGGCAGCCGGCATCGGCGGCGCAGGGCTCGGCATCACCCTGCACAACGACATCACCACCCCGTACTTCGTCGAGTACTGCACCGACGAGCAGAAGCGTCGCTGGCTCCCGGGCATCGCGTCGGGCGAACTCATCACTGCTGTCGCCATGACCGAGCCCGGCACCGGCTCGGACCTCGCCAGCATCGCCACGACCGCGGTGCGCGACGGCGATCAGTATGTGCTGAACGGTTCGAAGACCTTCATCACCAATGGCATCAATTCGGATCTCGTCATCGTGGCGTGCAAGACCGACCCCTCCCAGCGCCACACCGGCATGACCCTGCTGGTGGTGGAGCGCGGGATGTCGGGCTTCGAGCGGGGCCGCAATCTCGAGAAGGTGGGCATGCACTCGCAGGACACTGCAGTTGTTCTTCAACGATGTGCGTGTACCGGTCTCGAATCGCTTGGGCGACGAGGGCAAGGCGTTCAACTACCTCACCTTCAATCTGGCCCAGGAGCGCCTGTCCATCGCGGTCAGCGGTGTTGCCACGGCGCGCGCTGCGCTCGGCTGGACCGTCGACTACGTGAAGGAGCGCAAGGCGTTCGGGCAGTCCATCTCGAACTTCCAGAACACCAAGTTCGTCCTTGCCGAGGTCAAGACCAGCATCGACGTAGCACAGGCCTATGTTGACCAGTGCATCGTGAAACTCAACGATGGGGAACTCTCCGCTGCCGAGGCCGCAGAGGCGAAGTACTGGTGCACCGAACTGCAGAAGACCGCAGTGGATCGCTGTCTGCAACTGTTCGGAGGGTACGGATACATGCTGGAGTACCCCATTGCACGCGCCTACGCCGATGCCCGCATCACGTCGATCTACGGCGGCACCACCGAGGTCATGAAGACCATCATCGCCAAGTCACTCGGCCTCTGACACATCGCCGTTCGCCAGGACGGCCGCCGTCGGCAACAATGACGCCATGAGCGATTGGATCCTCCGCGAAACACGCGGTGCAGCGGCCATCATCACCCTCAACCGTCCCGGCGCACTCAACGCCTTCCCACTCCCGATGGTGCGAGACCTTCGTGCAGCGGTAATCGATGCGGTACGTGACCCCGGCGTGGTGGGCATCATCATCACGGGCGCGGGCCGCGGCTTTTGCGCAGGACTCGACATGACCAGCCTCACCGAGGTTTCCGCAACCGGTTCGGCGGCGCGAGAACCCGACGACGGTCCCGATCTCGCAGGTCTCTTCAGCTTTCTCGTCGAACAGCCCAAGCCCGTGATCGCAGCGGTGAACGGTGTGGCGGCCGGTGGTGGATTCGTGCTGGCCACGAAGTGCGATCTGCGCTTTGCATCCACCGATGCATCATTCGTCACGGTGTTCTCCAAACGCGGGCTGATCGCCGAGCACGGCATGACCTGGGTACTACCCAAACTCATCGGCATCGGCGCGGCACTCGATCTGCTGTGGTCGTCACGCAAGGTGGACGCCCACGAGGCACTGCATCTGGGTCTCGTGCAGCGCGTGACCCACCCCGACGAACTCCTCGATGAGGCGGTCGCCTACGTGGAGCTTCTCGCCTCCACGGTGTCGCCTGCGTCGATGGCCGACACCAAACGCTTGGTCTACGAGGGCGCCGGCCAGGAGATCCGCCAGGCCTTCGCAGCAGCCGACGACGCCACGTGGTCGGCTATGGACCGACCTGACCCCGCCGAGGGTGCCGCATCGTACGTGGAGCGGCGCGCGCCCCGATTCCCGCGGATCGGGGCGTCGTGATGCACCGCGAACTCAGCACGATCTCGTGGGAGGTGCACGGCGCCGTGGGAACGCTCTGGCTCGACCGGCCCGAGCACCTCAACGGCATGACGAACACCATGGCGCGCGAGTGCTACGAGACGCTCAGCCGCATCGCCGACGATCCCTCCGTCGCGGTGGTGATCCTCACCGGCCGAGGTCGAGCGTTCTGCCCTGGCGCCGACCTGAAGCACTACTCGGCACAGGGCGTCGACGAACCCCTCCGACCGGAGTACTTCCATGTTCCGGTGTTGCTGCACGAGATGCCCCAGGTGACCATCGCAGCCATCAACGGTGCGTGCGCGGGAGCAGGGCTCGGCTACGCACTCGGCTGCGACCTGCGCTACGCAGCGCGCGGCGCACGCCTCAACACTGCGTTCCTCGATGTGGCGGTGGCAGGCGACATGGGTGTTCCTTGGACGCTGCCGCGCATCGTCGGCGCCGGTCGCGCACGCGAACTCTCGCTGCTTCCCCGCAAGCTCGAGGCCGACGAGGCCGCTTCGATCGGCATGGTGAACGATGTGTTCGAGCCCGAGGCCCTGCTTCCCGAGACCATGCGGCGCGCCGAGCGCATTGCGGCGACATCGCCCACTGCACGACGAACCATGAAGGCGCACTACGTGGCAGCCGAGCGAATTGGCTTCGCCGAATTCGTCGACATCGAGACCGCCGCCCACATGCGCATCAGCGCATCGGCCGATACCCGCGAAGCCTTTCGGGCCTTTGTCGAGAAGCGACCACCGCGCTTCAGCGGCGACTAGGCACCGTTGCCGGGTTGCTGGGCACCGGCCATCATGACCGCCCACACATAATCGGCGCACCAACGGGCGTGCTGCTCCACCGAACGACCTGCGGGCAGCGACTCGCCGGCGCTGACGTGCAGCAACTGGTTGCGCAGACTGCGGGCGAACAGATGGTTGTGGTCGGTGGTGACTGCGCTGTTTCGAATGGTTGGTGCGCGGAACGAACCAGAAGTGCTTGCATTGTCGAGCAAGCGGTCGAGCAGCGTAGCCAGAGGTTCGCGGCGACTGTCACCCGTTCCGGGATGCTCGTGGGCGATCTCGCTCATGAGCAGTGCGCGGGTGAGCGCGGGGTGCTCGATCGCCCGGGCGGCGATCTGGGTCATCACGCGATAGAGCACGGCGGCGGAGTCCGGAGC
>Ga0075471_10003588_pt1 | contig 10069 bp, 9 predicted proteins | sample DEB19_08_DNA_2_FD_74787 | JGI IMG/M metagenome (GOLD analysis project Ga0075471, IMG submission 74787) | Aqueous microbial communities from the Delaware River and Bay under freshwater to marine salinity gradient to study organic matter... | ecosystem: Environmental > Aquatic > Marine > Coastal ... | reverse complement strand
TGCGCGGCTCGGGGCTGCCCGTGCCCTGTCGCCGGACGTTCGTTGCGCCCATCCTGGGCTTCACTCACTCGATGCTGGCCGGCGCTTCGGCATCCTGCCTCCGCTGGCCAGCAACGCCGGCTCCAGGGGACGGGCAGCCCCTCGCTGACGTTCGCCCCACGCCTGACGGCGTTGGGCTTGGACCGGGCAACGGACCACGGCATCTGGCCGGCATCGTGGAAGACGACCGGCCGTGAGGCCGCGGGCCGCCTGCGATCGGTTGCGGGGCCGCCGACTGGCCTCAGGCCGACTTCGCCTCGTCGAGCGCCTGCTGCAACTTGGCCTTCGACTGCACGCCCATGAACTGCTGCACGAGCTTGCCGCCGTTGAAGATCATGATCGTGGGGATGCTGGCGACGTTATAGGCCATGGCCAGCCGGCTGTTGTCGTCGACGTTGACCTTGCCCACCTTGAACGTGCCCGCATTCTCGACGGCAAGTTCCTCGATGACCGGTCCGATCATCCGGCAGGGGCCGCACCAGGGAGCCCAGAAGTCGACCAGCACCGGTACGGAGGAAGCGAGCACGTCGCTCTGGAAGTTGTCATCGGTGAACTCGAGGGCGTTTCCCATCGTCGGCATCGGCTCCTGTGGGGTGGACGTCGGATTCCACAAGAGTATAGCGGCCCACCCCGATCGCGTCCGGTCGGCGGCCGATTCAGGCCGCGGGCAGGCCGTTCGTGTCGAGCGTATGCTCGGGTCGAAGCCTGCGGGCCGGCCGGTCGTCGCGGCCGGCTGACGCATCGCAGGCGGCTCGGGATTCACGCCGCCATATGCCGCGACACACGATCCATCTCGGCACAGCCTGGGAGGCTCCCGATGCCGGCGGTGCCGCAGGCTGGCGGCGGCGATTCGGCCGCCCGACCGGTCTCGAGCCCCGTGATCGCGTGCTGCTGGTCTTCGATGTGCCCGCGTCGGACGTGCCGTGGCGCAGGCTCGAACTCAACGGAGCGGTGCTGTCGCCGGTCGACACGCGGGCGTCACGCTGGGCCTGCGACGTGACCTCGATGCTCCGCGACCGGAATGAAATTCTGCTGGTGCCGGAGGTCGATGACGGCCCGCTCCCCGAGCCGCGGTCGCGTGCCCCGCTGCCGTCCGCCTGGGGAAGGATCTCGATCGAGGTCGTCCTGCCGGATTGACACCGGTCGCGTCCGACCTGTACGACACTCCGTGAGGGCGATCGAGACCGGGTTTCGTTCAGGAGATCGACCATGTCGGTGATTCGAGTCGGCAGCACGAGCACCTACGCCGACGGCTGGGACGCTGTGTTCGGCGGACGACGTGGGGCAACGAAGAAGGTGGCGGCCGCCAAGGCCTCGCGGGGCAAGAAAACCACCACCAAGGCATCGGCTCGGGTGAAGCCGGTGAAGGTGAAGAAGAAGGCCGTGACCAAGCCGAGAAAAACGGGCCGCAGCCGCCGCGGGTGACCGCGGCGGCGTCGGTTCCGCTCAGCCGAGTTCCTTGGCGCGTGCTGCGGCCGCCACCACGGCATCGATCAGCGCGCCCCGCACGCCCCGCTGCTCGAGCACCGCGAGGCCCGCGATCGTGGTGCCCCCGGGGCTCGAGACGCGATCCTTGATCTGAGCGGGATGCTCGCCCGTCTGTTCGAGCAGCGCCGCGGTGCCCGAGAGGGTCTCCACCGCCAGGGCCATCGCCAGCGGTCGGGGCAATCCGGCCTTCACGCCGCCGTCGGCGAGGGCTTCGACCAGGAGCGCGACGAATCCCGGACCGGATCCCGAAAGACCCGTCACCGCATTCATCAGGGATTCGTCGGCCTCGTGCACGTGCCCCACCGAGGCGAGCAGCGTCTGGACCCGGCCGGCGGCGTCGGCGGGCACGTGCGATGTGCGGCAGACGACCGACACCCCATGCCCCACGAGGCTCGGCGTGTTGGGCATCACCCGCACGACCCGCTTCGTGCCCGCCATTCCCGCGAGCGTGTCGGTCGACGCTCCCGCCACGATCGACACGAGCACGGCGTCATCGCGGAGGTGACCGGTGATCTCCCGGCAGGCCGCGGCGGCCTGTTGGGGCTTCACGGCCAGGAAGACGAGACTCGCGGCCGCGGCCGCAGCCGCGGGGGTATCGGCGAATCGGATGCCGGGCAGCCGCGAGGCGAGTCGTTCACGGGCGGGAGCATGGGGATCGTAGACGGTAATGTCGGCGGGCCCGAGGAGGCCCGCGCGGCAGAAGCCCTCGGCGAGGGCCAGGGCCATCTGGCCACCACCGATCATCGCCACGTTCCGTTCCGCGGTCGCAGACCCGGGACTGGTGGGGGACATCGAACGTCGCCTTTCGTGGTGTCGGTCGCCGCGTGGGGAAGGGTTTGTCGGTGAACCGGGCGGTGTCTGCCCTGGCCACCCAGTTGCACGATTTCTCGGCGGGTCACAGTATACGTAGACCACGTTCCCCTGCAGGAGGCTCCGGCATATGAAGATCTACACGAAGACCGGAGACGCAGGCGAGACGGGCCTCTTCGGAGGGCCGCGGGTTCGCAAGGATCACGCGCGGATCGAGGCCTTCGGAACGGTGGACGAGCTCAACAGCCACCTCGGCATGGCCCGCACCCATTCCGTCGCCGCCGCATTCGACCCCCTGCTCCGCCGGGTGCAGTGCGAACTCTTCGACCTGGGCGCCCAGCTCGCCACGCCCGATACTGCGGAGGAACGCATCACGGCCAGGCATGTCGAGGCCCTCGAGGGGGAGATCGACTGCCATGAGGCCACACTCGAGCCCTTGAAGTGCTTCATCCTTCCCGCCGGCACCCCGCTGGCGGCCGCATTTCACGTGGCCCGCACGGTCTGCCGCCGATCCGAGCGCCGCGTCGTCACCCTCTCCACGCAACCCGGCGCGACCATCCCGGCCAATGCGATCGAATACCTGAACCGGCTCGGAGACCTGCTCTTCGTTCTCGCCCGCGTCGCCAACCGCCAGGCGGGCGTCGCCGACGATCCCTGGATTCACCCATGACCGAAGCGGCTGGCACGGTGGCCTTCCGGCCGGCGGTCGCGCGAGCTACCGAGGCGACCGCCGCGGCCCGCTCACGCATCGCCGCCCAGCATGCCGCCAGCCTGCAGGTGCCTGGCGAGCAACGCGTCGGCGGGTGCCAGGGCCGGGCCGTCTCCGTTCTGGCGGCGGAGCTCTTCGACGCGATCGTCCGCGATGTCTGGATCGCGATTCTTCGTGACCTTCCCGTCGGGGATGCCGCCCGGGTCGATCGCCATGCGGCTCTCGTCGCCCTCGGCGGCTTCGGCCGGGCGGAAATGGCGCCCTGGTCCGACCTCGACCTGATGATCCTCCACGATGGGCGGGCCCGCCCGATCGTGGCCGACGTGGCCCGCCAACTGCTCCAGGACCTCTTTGATGCGGGGCTCGAGGTCGGCCAGAGCGTCCGTACCGTGCCCGAGGCGGTCGAACTCGCCGCGACCGATGCCACCATCATGACCTCGCTGCTCGACTGCCGGGTCCTGGCCGGCGGCGACGAGCTCGTGCAGCGGCTCCGACAGCGGCTCCGCTCCGCGCTCGCCCGTGGCCGTCGCCGACATATCGATCGACTCGTGGCCGCCCGCCGCGAGGAATCCGACAAGCACGGCCAGACCGTGGCGGTGCTCGAGCCGAACGTCAAGCGGTCGTCCGGCGGTCTGCGGGACATCCAACTCCTCCGCTGGCTCGGTCGGCTCGTGTACGACGTCGACACGCTCGACGACCTCGCCCACGCGGGAGGTATCTCCCGGGCCGATGCCGACGCCGTCCGCGATGCGCGTGAGTTTCTGATGTGGGTTCGCAACGACCTCCATCTCGCCGCCGGCAAGCCCGCCGACGATCTCACCCGCGACCAGCAGGTGCGAATCGCCGAGTCGCTGGGCATCGAGTCGCGCGAGGGCCTGCTGGGCGTCGAGCGGTTCATGCGGGAGTATTTCGGCCACACCCGCCGCGTCGCGCAGGCGGTCGACACGATGCTCCGCTCGCTGCGGCGATCGGGTCCGATGCAGGTGCTGGCGCAGGGCCTGCTGGGGCACGGCGTCGACGGCCTGTTTCGCGTCGGCCCCCTCGAGGTCGCCGCGGTGCCGGCGAGCCTGCCGCTGGTGGCGGGAAGCGTCCGCGAGATCGTGCGGCTGGCGGAACTTTCCATGCTCTACGACATGCCCGTGGCCCGGGACACCTGGGAGGCGGTCCGGGCCGCCGTTCCCACGCTGTCGCGGGAGCCCGATCCGGCCGCCAACGCCGCCTTCCTCGCGCTCTTCTCGCACCCCGCCAGGCTGGCAGGCGGCCTCCGGTGGCTGCACGACGTCGGGGTGCTCGAGATCCTGATTCCACCGTTCGCCCACGCGCGACACCTGCTGCAGTTCAACAGCTTTCACAAGTACACGGTCGACGAACACTGCCTTCTCGCCGTCGAGCAGGCCGCCGGATTCGCCGCCGACGAAGGCTGGCTGGGCGTCGAGTGGCGGGCGCTCAACCGCAAGCGGCCCCTCCTCCTGGCCCTGCTCCTCCACGACATCGGCAAGGGATTCGTCGAGGACCACAGCGTGCTGGGCGCTCGGATCGCGCGGGACGTGGCTGCCCGGCTCGGGCTTCCGGGCGACGAGGCGGAGATCGTCGAGTTTCTCGTGCTCCGGCATCTCGCGATGGCGCACCTCGCGTTTCGCCGGGACGTCGGCGACGACACGATCGTGGCCGGCTTCGCCAGCGATGTGGGATCGCCCGAGGTGCTGCGGATGCTCGCCCTGCTCACGGCGGCCGACGTGTCGGCCGTCGGGCCGGGCACGTGGACCAAGTGGAAGGCCGACCTGCTCGGCGACCTGACCTACAAGACGCTCGGCCTCATCGATGGCGAGGGACCCAGCGCCGCCGCCGAACGCACGCGGAGGGGACTCGCGCGGCTTCTGCAGGAACGAAGCCCCGACGACCCGGTCGTGCGGCTCGCCCCCAACCTCCCTGCGTCCTATCTCGGTGCCACGCCCGCGGAGCGGATCGTCGAGGAACTCGGCAGGCTCGGCCGTCTCGGTGACAGGGGAGTGTTCGCCACGTCCCGGTGGCAGCCCGACACCTCGACGGTGGCGGTGACGGTCGGCACGACCGAAGCCGTCGCCACGGGCATCTTCCATCGGGTGACGGGCAGCCTGACGAGCCAGGGCCTGGAGATTCTTGCCGCCGACATCCACACGTTCGACGACGGGCACGTGATCGACCACTTCACCGTCGTCGATCCCGACTTCGCGGGAGAGCCGCCGGCCGAGCGGCTCTCCGACATCGCCGACGGCGTGCGGCGTTCGCTCCTCGATGACCGCCCCCCGGACTTCGCTGCCCGGTGGAATCCCTTCGCGCCGCAGGTCCACCATCCGGCCCAGCCGGTGCGGGTCGCGTTCGACAACGAGAGTTCACGGAAGGCGACGATCCTGGAGGTCTTCGCCCACGACGCTCCAGCCCTGCTCTATGGCGTGGCGAAGGCGCTCTTCGACGCCGGACTTTCCGTGCGGGCCGCCAAGATCGGCACCTACCTCGACCAGGTCGTCGATGCCTTTCACGTGACGACCGCCGCCGGGGGAAAAGTCACCGATGCGAATCTGCAGGCGGCGATCCGCGCCGCGATCGAAAAGGCGGCCGCGCCGGTGACGCGGCCGGCGTGACCGACGCTGCGCCGTGGCGGTCAGATGTAGGTGTTGATCACGTTCTCGAAGAGCTCCTGCCGGCCGCTCGTGCAGGCGGCCGATTCGCCCTTGGCGAGCATCTCCTTTTCGAGCGATGCGAGGCTTTCGGTGCCGGCCTCGATCTTCTTGCCGAGCGGACCCGACCACGATGCATACCGCTCGTCGACGAGTTTCTGGATGGCGCCGTCGGCCCGCATCGCGGCGGCGATCTTCAGGCCCCGGGCGAAGGCGTCCATGCCGCCGATGTGGGCGTGGAAGAGATCGACGGGCTCGAAGCTCTCGCGGCGGACCTTGGCGTCGAAGTTGATGCCGCCGGGGGCCAGCCCGCCGTACTTCAGGATCGAATACATGATCTGGGTCGTGAGGTAGATGTTGGTGGGAAACTGGTCGGTGTCCCAGCCCACGAGCGTGTCGCCGGTGTTGGCGTCGATCGAGCCGAGGAAGCCCTGCATGCCGGCGTATTCCAGTTCGTGCTGCATCTCGTGGCCGGCGAGCGTCGCATGGTTGGTCTCGATGTTCATCTTGACGTGCTTCTCCAGGCCGTAGGACCTGAGGAAATTGATGCAGGTGGCCGAGTCGAAATCGTACTGATGCTTCATCGGCTCGCGGGGCTTGGGCTCGAAGTAGAACTGCCCCGTGAAGCCGATCTCCTTCGCATATTCGACGGCCATGTGCATGAAGGTGGCGAGGTGGTCGACCTCCCGCTTCATGTCGGTGTTCCACAGGCACTGGTATCCCTCGCGGCCGCCCCAGAAGACGTAGCCGGCGCCGCCGAGGCGGTGGGTGACCTCCATCGCCTTCTTCACCTGCGCCGCGGCATAGGCGAACGACTCGACATTCGGGCTGGTGGCGGCCCCGTGCACGTAGCGGGGGTTCGAGAACAGGTTGGCGGTGCCCCAGAGCAGTTTGATGCCCGTCCGCTGCTGGTGCTTCAGCAGCGCGTCGGCCACCGCGTCGAGATGCTTGTTGCTTTCGGCGAGCGTGCCACCCTCGGGGGCCACGTCGCGATCGTGAAAGCAGTAGAACTCGCAGCCAAGCTTTTCGAGAAACTCGAAGGCCACGTCGACCCGGTTCACGGCCATCTGCAGGGAGTCGCCGTCCTTCTCCCAGGGGCGGACCATCGTGCCGGGGCCGAAGGGGTCGCTGCCGGTGCCCCGGAAGGCGTGCCAGTAGGAGACGGCGAAGCGGAGGTGCTCGCGCATCGGCTTGCCTTCCACGAGCGCGTCGGCGTCGTAGTGGCGGAAGGCCAGCATGTTCTTCGATGACGGGCCCTCGAATCGGATTTTGCCGATGCCCGCAAACGCTTCTGCCGAGCCAGCCATCTGATTCTCTCCCTCAATTGCTAGTTGCTTGCCGAGTGATACCTGCGCCGCGGTTCTAACCGACCGCCGCGACCGCACTATATAGCGGGATCTCGGCAACCTGTCTTCACCCGCCGCGGCGGCCGGTGGTGCGGGCGAGCAGCCGCCGGCCCCAGTCCGGAAACCACTCGATGAGGCCCGCCAGCAGGCCGACTTTCCGCGGCACCACCAGTTCGCTCGTGCGGCGGCGGCAGGCTTCGAGCACCTCCGCGGCGAGCCGATCGGGATCGAGTTGGCGGAGGCTCGTGGTGCCCCCCGGGGCCATCGCTTCCGGCGGGAGTCCGGCCGCGCGAGCCTCGTCGGCATAGCGGCCGGCGGCCCGTTCGGCGGCCGGGTCGTCGGCATGTCGTCGGATCGGCCCGGGGGAGACGAGCAGCACGTGGCCTCCCCGCGGAGCCAGTTCGATCCGCACCGCGTCCGCGAAGGCCGCCAGGGCCGACTTCGCCACGCTGTACGGTCCCATGAAGGGCATCACGATCTTGCCCGCGAGGCTGCCGATGAACACAACATGGCCGCGGGCGGCGGCCACGTCGTCGGCCACGGCCCGGGTGATCTCCGTCGCCGCGAAGAGGTTGGCCGTGAGGTAGTCGCGAAGCAGATCGTCGTCGGCGTCGAGGATGCGGGCCCGGCCGGACCGGCCCACGCAGCAGAACAGGTCATCGATCCCACCCAGCAGCCGCAGGGCTTCGCCGGCGACACGGTTGCCCTCCCCTGCCCTGCCGAGATCGGCCGCGAGGCCGTGCATGGCGGCGGTCGATTCGCCGGCCCGCTCGCAGGCCTCGAGCGCGTTCCGCACGCCCTCGGCCGACCGGCCCACGATCAGGACCCGGCTTCCGGCCCGCGCCAGGTGCCGCGCGAGCACGAGGCCGAATCCGGCCGTGCCGCCCGCCACGATCACCCGTCGATCACGCCACATCGCCACACCTCGGGAACGAAGTGTACCCGGCGGGCTTACTACACGCCTGCAACGCCATCGTGGCCGTTGCAGGCTTGTGGCAGCCGAAGAGACAGCCGAGGTGTCTCTTCGGCTGCCGGTCAGCATCCTCCAGATGCTGAAACCCCTTGATGCTGAGGAGCCGGTCGGGGGGCACGCACAGAAGCCGGGAATCTTTGCGCCTCACGAGTGATGCTCAGTCGGCCGGGAGGGCATCCTGTAGCAAAATCCCCGGCTTCGAGCATGCCCACCGCCGGCGAACCATTCCGGCACCGCTTCGCTTGCGAGACGCATTGGCTTGCACAATTCAAGCCCCAAAGATCGGCTCCGTCGCGAAGGCAGCCAAGAGGGCGTGATGCTACGATACGGCCCGTCCTACGATCCGTCATCATCCCGCCAAGGACGCTCCCGCATGACCGCCCTCCGCCCAGCGCCCGAAATCGTCCGCACCAAGATCGTGGCCACCCTCGGCCCCGCTTCGCGTTCCGAGGAGGCACTCCGCGGCCTGCTGACGGCCGGCGTCGACGTGTTCCGGCTCAACATGGCGCACGGCTCGATCGCCGAACACGAAGAGTCGCTCGGCCGCATCCGGAAGTTGTCCGACGAGTTGGCCCGGCCGGTCGGCGTGCTCGCCGATCTCGCCGGCCCCAAGATCCGGCTCGGCGAACTGCCCGGCGGCGCGGTGGAGTGCGTCGAAGGAGAGTCGATCCGATTCATCCGGGGCACCGAGCCGGGCGGCGTCGGGGAGTTCACCGTCACCTATGAGCCCCTGGTCGACGAACTCGCGGTCGGCGATTCCGTGATGCTCGCCGACGGCACGATCAGTCTCGTGGTCGAGGAGCGACACGCGGATTGGGTCCGCTGCCGCATCGTCCAGGGGGGCGTCGTCCGCAGCCGGCAGGGGGTCAACCTGCCCGGCGTGAAGCTCTCCGTGGCCGCGATGAGCGCCGCCGATTGGCAGCACGCCGAGTGGGCCGCCGCGGCAGGGGTCGACTTCGTGAGCCTGTCGTTCGTCCGCTCCGCGGTCGAGGTGAAGCTGCTCAAGGAGTTGCTGCGAACGCGGGGCTCGCTCGCCAGGGTCGTCGCCAAGATCGAGAAGCGGGAGGCCATCGACAACCTCGAGTCGATCGTCGATGCCGCCGACGCCGTGATGGTGGCCCGTGGTGATCTCGGCGTGGAGACCGACGTCGCGAGCGTGCCCATGGTCCAGAAGCGGATCATCCGCGCCTGCCAGCGATACCAGAAGCCGGTGATCGTCGCCACGCAGATGCTCGACAGCATGCAGCATGCCCGCCGGCCGACCCGGGCCGAGACGACGGACGTGGCCAATGCCATCCTCGACGGCGCCGACGCCTGCATGCTCTCCGGCGAGACGGCGATCGGCGAGCACCCGCGGCTCGTCGTCGAGATGATGCGGCGGATCGCCAGCGAGACCGAGAAGCAGTACCTTGCCGACCGTTGGCACTACATGGAGGGCCGCTTCATGACCGAGAAGGGCTCGGCCGGCGTGCCCGTGCAGGAGTTTCTCCCCTCCCCGGAGTTCCTCGTCGAAGGCCTGCATCCGATCACGCAGGCCGTGGTCGACGGGGCCAGCCGGATCGCCGGCGAACTCAATGCCAAGTTGTTCGTGGTCGCGAGCCGGTCGGGCCTCACCGCGATCGCCCGCTCCAAGCGCCGCGGTGCCGTGCCCACCGTCGGCCTGTCGGACAACCCCTCCACGCTCCGGCAGATGGCTCTCTATTGGGGCGTGACGCCGCTGGCCATGGATGCCACCCACGACACCAGCGTGCTCCTCGACCGGATCACCGCCTGGGGGCTCCGCGAAGGGCGTCTCGCCCGTGGCGACCGGCTTTTGCTGGTGGCGGGTTCCGGTTTCGGGACGGGGGGCCACAATATGGCGCTCGTCCACGAGGTGTGAGTTCCACGAGCGGGCATCGATCCGCGGCAGAAGAGAGACAGCGATGAAACAGAAATGCGTGCTTGCCTATTCGGGCGGCCTCGACACGTCGGTGATCCTGGGCTGGCTCATCGAGCAGGGCTACGACGTGATCGCCGTCTATGTCGATCTCGGCCAGCCCTGCGAGGA
>Ga0075471_10003586_pt1 | contig 10070 bp, 4 predicted proteins | sample DEB19_08_DNA_2_FD_74787 | JGI IMG/M metagenome (GOLD analysis project Ga0075471, IMG submission 74787) | Aqueous microbial communities from the Delaware River and Bay under freshwater to marine salinity gradient to study organic matter... | ecosystem: Environmental > Aquatic > Marine > Coastal ... | reverse complement strand
GCCTCGAACGCCTCGCCGCCGATCGCCTCCTCGGGCACGTCGAGCCGGCCCTGCAGGAGGCTCGCGGCCTGGTAGTCGTAGAAATTTCCGAAGATCTCTCGCTCATTGAGCCGGAAGTTGCCGAGCGTCACCACCCACGTGAAACCAAGGGTCAGCACCGCCGAGACGCCGAGAAACCAGCGGTGCCGCCACACGCGGCGTGCGGCGATCGCGGAAAAAACGCCACGGCCCGCGGCGAACGCCACCGTCGCGACGAGGCTCAGCGAGAAAACCAGGAGCCATACCGCTTCACCTGGGGCCTGGCGCAGCCACGCCAACGCCAGGCCCGAGTTCCGTCGGATGCGCTGGATCCATGAGTATCCCGTCGAGGGCGTGCCACGGTACTCGCCACCCGTATTCGTATCCCGAATCCACCCGCGCAAAACAGGTCCGCAAGCGGCTCCTCCGATCGGGTTTGCCGCGAACCAAATTCGAGCCGGGGCGCGCGGGTAGAAATGAACTTTCTCCGCGAGGATCACCTCGCCGCCCAGTTTCACCTCGAGCCTCGCTTCACCGGACTCGGGCGCCGGCTTCACCCCGTCGAGCGCCGGCATCACGATGGTCAGCCGCATTCGTCCGTCGTCCGGAATCCGGAACGGGCGCGATGTGATGCCGGGGTGACCCCAGCTGTCGTAGACCACGACGGCCTCGCCTTTTTCCCCGATCCGCAGCGAGAGAAAATCCCCGCGGCCGGTTTCGCCGGACACGATCAGCGGATCGGAGCGCGGTCCAGTCCGGTCGGCCAACGTGACGTCGATCCCTAAGGGGTTTGGCAGGAGGGCCCACGGTTCTTCGACCCGGACGGAGGTCAGAATGAGGAAAGTCGCGAGCGTGGCGGCAGACCAGGCGACCAACCGGCGGAGAGGGATCGTTTTCACGCCGGAAGGATGGCGGGGTCGGGCACCAGGGATCCGCTCAGGTAAGGGGTGCCAGCTCCGCGGCCTTGCGCGCGCTGTGACGCTCCGCGTCGCCCATCAGCCGGGAAAGGGTCGGCAGCGGACGCACCACCATGAGCATCTGGTAAGCGAACAGTCCCCGGGAAATCCGGATGAGTACGGACTGCAGCCCCATCAGCGTGCGTTGCCAGAGGCGGCCGCGCACGACGAGGGGGATGGGCGCGGGGATACCGGTCTCACGTTCCACCACAAATCCCGTTTCCCGCAGCAGTCGGCGCAGTGAGGAGAACGTGAAGAGCCGCGTGTGGGTGAGGTCGAGGATGCCGCGCTTGTTGTAGTTGAACTGTCCGAGCAGCAGCATCAGCCGTGTGACGATGAAGCCGACGTTGCCGGTCGAGATCACGATCCGGAGCCCCGGATTCTCCTGTGCGCGCCGTCGCAGGGTGTCGCAGAACGCCTCGGGTGAGATGAGGTGCTCGATGATGTCGAGGACGAGCACGACCTGCACGTCGCCGAGTTCGCGGGGCAGCGGGTCGCGGTTGAGGTCGGTGACGTGGAACTCGTCGAAATGCTCCTCGGCGACGGTGGGTTTGAACTGGTCGACCCCGATCACGCGGCAGCCGCGGGCGTGGAGCGCAGGGCAGAGGTGTCCTGGGCCGCAGCCCAGGTCGAGCACCGTGGCGCCGGCGGCCACCTCCGCGAGGGCCTCCGAGTGGGTGCTGCGAAAATCGAGCTTCGCGTGGTAGTGCGCGTTGTGGGGGTTGAGGGACTCGACGTCGAAATTGCGGCGGTAAACGAGACCGTAGTCCTGCAGGCGCGCGACGGTGGAGGCGTTGATCACATCGAGCGCGTAACGCGGGCCGTTCACCCGGCAGATCTCGTCGCCGTAATGGGTCGGGATCAGGATCTCCGTGATGCGGGCGCGGGCGCGCAAAAGCTGGATGATGATCTCGGTGTCGAAGTGGAAGACGTTCGAGTTGAGCTCGAACGGGATGCGCCGCAGCACGGCGGTGGAGTACGCCTTGTAGCCGGTGTGAAACTCGCTGAGCCGGCTGCGCAGCACGCGGTTCTGGTACCAGGTGAGCAGCTTGTTGCCGGCGAACTTGTACAACGGCATGCCGCCCTTGAGCGCGTTTCGCGCAACGAGCATCCGCGAGCCGTGCACCACGTCGGCCTCGTCGCGGGCGAGGGGCGCGAGCATTTCCGGCAGCATCTCGGGCGCGTACTGGCCGTCGCCGTGGACGAGGACGACGAAGTCGAAGCCGTGCTCGATCGCGTAGTGGTAGCCGAGCTTCTGGTTGCCGCCGTAGCCCTGGTTCACCGGGTTCGCGAGGACGGTGAGCTTGTGCCGGTAGGTCTTCAGCCGGCGCAGTTTCTCCGAGAGCGCGAAGGTGCCGTCGGTCGAGCCGTCGTCGATCATCAGCACCTCGACGTCGTAGCCCTCCAGCGCCGGGATCCTTTCGAGCACGCCCACGATCGTCGTCTCCGCGTGGTAGGCGACGATGAAGACAAGGACGCGGTGCGGCCGGTCGGGCGTCATGGTTTCAGGCCCAGAACGTGATCGCTCCAGCGGCGCATGGCGAGATATCGCGCCTTGATCTCCTCGGAAACGCCCCAGACGCCCTCCCCTTGGTAGTGCACGGTTACGGCTAAGGTGATCGCGACGGCGACCGGGGTGAGGACGAAGGTAAGCCCCAGCCACCACCGGCGTGCGGTGGTGGTGAGGATATCGCTCCCCGCCAAGCCGAACGCCGCCGCGGCGATGAGGAACGGCACGAAGTCGGCCGTGTAGCGGTGGGACTGCGCGATTGCGGCGAGAAGGGCGGCGGCCATGGGTGCGAGTCCGCCCGCCAGCACGACGAGCGGCGCGGTCGCGCCGGGCCAGCGCCGCCACATCACGCCGAAGGCCAGCGCCGAGAGCAGGGTCAGGGTGGGCATCGTCCACGGCAGCGCCAGGGTGTTCTCGGGCAGGTCGATCCGGCTGCCGGGGAAATCGAGGGGGTCATTCCCGCGGATAAAGAAATAAGGGAAGGTTGGGCGCAGCTCGGCGTTGGGCCGCCAGACGTAGCCGGCGAGTCCGTAGGCCACGTTACCGACGTGGAAGTTGCGGCCTTCGATGTTGGCCAGCCGTTCCGGCCCGTATTGCACGTGGTAGCGCAGCGGCGCTCCGTCGAGGGAGCGGAATTTGCCATAGCTGAGGGCGTTGAAACTCAGGACGCCGACCACGGTGAGGAAGCCGATGGCCACGAAGCGCAGGGCGGCTCCGGAGCTCCTGCTCCTCGGGTCAAACATCACCCGCGCGAGCAGGACCGCGGCGGTGCAACCCAACGTCGCGAGCGCGAACAGTCCGGCCGGCGGACGGGCGTGCACGGCGAGCACGCCGCAGACCAGGGCTCCCAGCCAGCTCGAGCCGGTTCCGGCGCGCTCCAGCCACCGCAGCGAGGCCCACACGCTCCAGAGCGCGAACGCCGCGCCGCACAGGATTGCCTCGTGGTAGACATAGGCCCGGCTGCCCAGGAAAAAGAGACTGCTGCCCGTTCCCGCCCCGAGGATCAGCAGCACCACCTGCCGCCGGGCCGGCCAGGCATCCTTGCCGCCCAACCGGCGCGCGGCGTGGATGAGGAGCAGGTACGCGGCCACAAGGCAGGCCACGAAGTACGCCACCATGAAGCTGCGGCTCAGCCGGCCGAAGCCGGTTTCCGCAAGGTTGAAGGGCATCCGCAGCAGCGCCGGGGTGGGACCGAAATAGCCGTAGACCTTTCCTTCGAAAAGGAACGCCTCCTCGCCCAGCGCCTCCTTGGGGACGTCGAGGCGTCCGTGCAGCAGGCTCGCGGCCTGATGATCGTAGAATTGCCCGAAGGACTCCCGCGCGAGCAGGTCGAAGTTCCAGCCCGAGATCGCTGCCGCGAAGAGCAGGGTGCAAACAGCCCCGGTCGCCGCGAACGTCCCGTGCGGCGGCCGCCGCCGCACGTTCACGATCGGATCGCGCCGCCCGCGCCAGTGCGCGGCGAGCCGTGATCCCAGCGGCGGCAGCCACCAGCCGCCCAGCGCGGCCAGGGCGAGCGCCAGCAGCGCCGCGATCGGTTCGCGTTGGATCCAATCGGCGACTCTCTGGGCGGCGGGAAAGAGCGCCTCCGGCCGCCCGCGCAGTTCCGTGCCCGCGCGGGTCGTGATCCGACCGCGGAGAAACGAGTTCGTGATCGTCCCTCCGATAGGGTTCTCGCCGAAGTGGATCTCATGCGGCGCGCGTCCGTGGTAATGCACCTCCCCGCTGAGCACCGTCCGTCCCGCGTAATCCACGCGCAGCGGTCCGCGGGCCTTTCGATCCACCCGGAGAGGCGCGGCGAAGGCCGGCATCACGATCGTCAACGACGTCGTCGTACCCGGTTGGATACGAATCTCCGCCGACTCCGGGCCGCCCACCGCCCAGCTGTCGTAGCCGAACACGATGGTGTCCGGCCCCGTGTAACGCACGTAGAGCAGCGTGCCCGCTGAGGTCTGTCCGGTCACGATCAGCGGCTCGCAACGGCCGGCCTCCCCGCGCGGCAGGGAGAGCCGGAGCTCGAGCGGCGATGGCACGGGCGGATAGCTCCGCCGCGCGAGCCATGCCACCGCGAGAAACAGGCAGATCGCGCCGGTCAGCCAGCGCAAGGGCGCGCGTCTCATTTTCCAGCGAAGGCCGGCGTTGGCGCCTCGGATCGTCCCCGCTCAGCGTCCGCCGAATCCCTCGGCCCGTTCCACGATGAACTTCGGACGCCCCCGCACCTCCTCGTAGATCCGGCCGATGTACTCGCCCAGGATTCCCACGCTGATCAGCTGGATGCCGCCGAGGAACGAGATCAGGATCACCAGCGTCGGGTTGCCCCACACGATCGTCCAGCCCATCAGCTTGTAGAAGAGGTACACCGCCATCAGCAGGAACGAAAAAACCGAGACCGCGAAGCCGAGCCAGGTGCTCAGCGTGAGGGCGTAGGTCGAGAAGCAGAAGATGCCGTTGAACCCGATGCGGAGGGAGCCGATGAAGCGGTTGTAGTTCGTCTCGCCCGCGAAGCGCGCGGGGCGGTCGAACGGGATGATCGCCTGCCGGAACCCCACCACCGCCACCATGCCGCGCAGGAAGCCGTGGCTTTCCTTCAGCTTAACCACCTCGGTGACCACCCGGCGCGACATCAGCCGGAAGTCGCCGGTGTTCGGCGGGATTCGCACGTCGGCGATCTTGTTGATCACCTTGTAGCCCGTCGCCGCCACCGTCTTCTTGATCCAAGGCTCACCCGTGCGCTCCCGGCGCTGCGGCAGCACCACGTCGAAGCCCTCGCGCCACTTCGCCACCATCTGGCCCACGAGCTCCGGCGGATCCTGCAGGTCGACGTCCATCACGATCACCGCGTCCCCGGTGGAATACTGCAGGCCCGCCAGCGTCGCCATCGGTTGACCAAAGCGCCGGGAAAACTTCAGCAGCCGGATGCGGGGATCCGCCGCCCGGTGCTCGAGGATCACGTCCTCCGTGCGGTCCGGCGAGGGGTCGAGCGAGAAGATGATCTCATAGTCCTCCGTCACCGCCCCGAGGATCGGCCGCAGCCGGCGGAGAAACTCGGGAATGTTCTTCTCCTCCTTGTAGACGGGGACGACGACGCTCAGGAGCATGGCGCGAGGAAACACAAAGTGCCGCGGTGCGGAAGCGGAATTCCCGCGGTCCGCGCCGGACTCACCAGCGGATGCCGAGCGCGAGAAGTCGGGCCGTGAGCGCCCCGCGCAGGCGGGTGCGTCGTGCGAACCTCTCGATCGTCGCGTGGTCGTCGTGCCGGTGACCGTGGAAGCGCTCCCGGATCCGCCGCATCTCCTCCGCGCCCGTGGTGTGGATCGCCTGCGAGGTCTTCTGCGCCGAATGCACGCGGAACGCCCCGAGAAACCACGGCACCCGCACCATCCGGCAGCCGGCCTGCTGGAACCGCGCGAGCAGGTCCCAGTCCAACGCGAACTGGAAGGTGGGGTCGATGCCACCGGCGCGGTCCCACGCGCGCTTGCGCCAGAAGAGCGTCTCCTGCGGCACGTAGTCGATCCATTCGAGCGTCTCGGGGTCGTGGCGCGGCATCACCCAGCGGCCGACTTCGCCGTCGTTCTCGTCGATGATGATCCGGTGGCCGTAGATCACGTCGACGTCCGGGTGCTCCGCGAAATACCGGCCCACGAACCCGAGCGCACCGGGCGCCAGCAGGTCGTCGGAGTTCAGCCACGCCATCGCGTCGTCCGGCCCCAAATCACCCTCCAGCCGCGCGAAGCCGCGGCGGATCGCGTCGGCCTGCCCGGCGTCCTTCTCCGAGGCCCAGGCGTGCAGGCGTCCCGCGTGCCCGCGGATGACGTCCACGCTGCCGTCGGTCGAGCCGCCGTCCTGCACGACGTAAAGGAGATTCGGATACGACTGGTCGAGCACGCTGCGGAGCGTGCGTTCGAGAAAATCCCGCTGGCCGAAGCTCGGCGTCACCATCGCGATCCGCGGGCCGACCGCGCCGGGGCCGGCGCGGCGCGCGAGCTCCCGGTCCCAGGCCAGCGGACGCGGATCATGGTGGCGCAGGACGCCGATCTGCATCGGCTGACCCTCGACGAGGCGCCGGAAGGCGAACTCGTCGAGCGGACGTGTCACTCCCTCCCGCCAGCGCAGCTTCAGCGCCAGCAGGAGGCGGCGCAGCTCCGCGAGCGAGTGGCTCGATTCCGCCGCGAGTTCCGCGATCACGCGGTCGCGCTCCGCCACCCCGGTGCTCAGCCCGCGGATCACCGCCTCCTTCTCCGCCAGCAGGCGCCCGTAATGTTTAGCCGCCTCGAGCGCATGGAGTCCTTCGGTCAGGTTCGACCGCAGACGGCGCAATTCCGCCAGCTCGGCCTCATGGGCGATCCGCAGCGCCTCGAGGTTGCGGATGTGCACCAGTTGGTCCGCGATCGCGGCCGCGGCCCGGGCCGGATCCGCCGGCAGCGCCGAGAGGGTCTTTTCCGCCACCTCCAACCGCGCCTTCAGCTGGCCGTTCTCGGCCTGAAAGTGCCGCACGTGGCCGTCGAGGATGAAGATCGTCTTCTCCCGTTCGTCGCAGACGGTCTTCAGCGCCGCGATCTCGCGCTCCTTGTCGAGGATGCCTTCGTGTTGCGCGAGGATCTCGCGGTCCTTCTCGCGGTCGAGCTGCGTGAGCTCCTCCAGCTTATGCTGCCGCTCCAGATGTCCCGCCTGCGCGGCGCGGTGGCGCTTCGCCGCGTCGGCGACGAGGGCCCGCGTTCCCGTGTCCATCCGGTCGACGGCGCGGGTCTCGAACTCCGCGCCGCTCAGCGCCCGCGCGACCGCCGCGGTCACGTCCTCGACCGCGATGCGATCGAGGCAATGGGCGCATCCGAACGCGCAGTCCCAGCCGCAGCCGAAGCAGGGCAACGGGTGCACCACCGCCGCGCCGTGCCGCGCGGCCGGAGTGAAGCGCGGCCAGGTGCCACCGCCGAATACCCCGACCACCGGCACTCCCGTGGCCGCGGCCAGGTGCATCGCGCCGGTGTCGTTGCCGACGTAAACCGCCGCGTGCGAAAGTAATCCGGCCAGCAAGGCGAGATCCCCGCGCCCGCCGGTCCAGAGCGCCGCCGCGCCCGGAATCGATGCGAGGTGGTCTCGTTCCGTCTCCGCACCGATCAGCAGGGTCGGCAGCCCGTGGCGCTGGCGAAGCTCCGCGATCACGGCCGCGAAGCGTTCCGCCGGCCACGTTTTCAACCGGACGTTCGCGAAGCCTGCGGGCGCGCAGACGGCGTAACGTCCCCGCTCCAACCCGAATCGCGCCAGGAGCTCCGTCTGGCCACGTTCTCCGGGCGTGAGCACCGGCGCGACGGCCTCCGTGGCGCGTCCCAGCGCGGCGGAAACCAGACGCAGGTTGCGGCGCCAGTCGGGTTCATCGGCCGGGGCGGGCGCGAGTTCCTCGAACAAACCGGTCGCGTCCACACCCAGCGCGACGCGCAATTGCGTCGCGAAGAACGCATCGTCCGCGTTGGCGAACGCGAAACGACGCGCGGTCCGCGCGTCGGCCGCGAGCGCGGTCTCCAGCCAGTTGCGCCGCGAGCTCGCCGCGATCACGAGGCGCGGGCTGATCCTGCTCGCCGCGTCGCGCACGCGCGCAAGTTCCTCCCGGCGCGCCTCCGGTCCTTCGTTGAAGGGGTCGATCGAGGTGCCGATCCATTCCACCCCGGGTTCGATCAGCTCTCCGAGGTCGAGGTATGCCTCGCGCACGACGACGCCGATCCGGGCCCCGGGCAGGTGCGCGCGGAGCGCCCGGATCGCGGGCGTGAAGAGCACGAGGTCGCCCAGGGTGTCGGCCTTGACGACGAGCAGGGAGGAGGCGCTCATGGTGCCACGGGAATCAGTTCGGCGGATACAAGGCGACCCGTTCGCCGCCGGCCGTCCGGCGAGGGAAGCGGGAAGTCGTCCGCTCCGGAGATTTCCACGGTCTGGAGTCCGGCCGAGGCTGGCAGGCCGATCTCGATCATCGCGTACTGGCCGGCCGTGAGCGTGTGCTCGCGGGTGCCGGACACGCCCGCGATGCCGGACCGAAGGGAGCCCGTCTTCTTTCCGCTCCAATCGGGAAACTCCACCTTCAGCGAGAGCACGCGCCTGCCGCCTCCGGGAGCATGGAGGCGCACGGTGCGCTGCATCCAGCCGTCCGCATCGATTCCTTCCGACGGCAGCCGCGGCTGCCCGGGGACAGCGGCGAAGCTCATTTCCTTCTGCGGCAGGTTGGACAGCACCTCGATCGAGCGGAGTTTCCCGCCGATCGGGCGCGCGTCACCGCCGGTGAGCTTCGTCGTTGCGGTGAAGTGCAGATTGAGCCGCGTGGCGTCGCCGGTCTCAGGCAAGGGCAGCAGCCAATCGAATTCCCCGGACGTCGCGGGCAGGGTGAATTCAAATCCGTTGAGCCGGGCGCGCAGCGTGCCTGAACCCAGGCCCGATCCGGGCAGTTCCGGCACTTCGCCCCGCACGCGCACGAGACCGCCCGCGGCTCCGGCGGAGAGGGTGAACTCGCTCTCGGGCGAGAGCCAGGCGTCCTCGTAAACTCCGGCGAATTCGAGGCCGCGTGCGAACACGAGGTCCGCGGGAAAGTTTTTCAGCGTCGACGGGCGTCGCAGTGCGGCGAGTTCCGCGCGCGAGACGACGGAGAGGTCGCGTCCGTAGGCGACCAGCTTGCGCGAATCCAGGGGCACCACGGTGTTGTACAGCGCCTGCAGACCGGCGCGGGGCGAGGGGAACTGTGACGGCGACTCGTTGAAGTCGATGGCGAGGTAGGCGGCGCCGTCCAGGATCACCGGCCGGATCGGGCCGACAATGCGGTTGACCGCGCCGTTGCCCTTGAATCGGAGCGGCACGTCGCGGGTCGCGAGGATCCGCGCTCCCGTCGACCACGCGGTGTGGCCGGCGCCCATGAAGGTCTTGGTCGCGGCGATCCGCAGGAAAAACTCCTCGTCGGCCCGCTCCACGCGGAGCAGCAGGAAGCGGCCGACGCCCGTCATATCCTGGCGGTCGGTGTAAAGGTCGGCCTCGGGCTGGAAGATCGCGATGCGGTTGCGGTCGCCGAGGTAGTAGTGGTTGCCTCGGCCCGAGTGCACGAAGACGAGATGGTTTCGCACTTCCGCCGCCGGACGGCTGCGGAAGAAACTACCGGGCCGCGCGGGTCCCTCGACCGCGAACTTGTTGAAGAGCCCGAGCGCGGGATCGAGCTGCACGTACGTGTCGCCGCCGGCCGCGGGGGCAAATCCGGTCGCCGGCGCGAGGAAGGTGGTTTCGAACAAGGTGTGCGTGCGGGTGATCGCCGCGTCGCGCTCCGAGAGCATGCGCCGCGTGCGCAGCAGGTCGTCGAAACGGGGGTGCAGGCGGAGAAGGGTGTCACCGAGGCGCTCGTACTCGATCGGCGCGATCTGCTGGTAGTAGTCGCGTGATAGAAAACGGAGGTCCTTGCCGCGCAGCTCGAATGCCGCGACCTTCGCCGCCACGAGGTTGTTGATGTCGGCGAGGACGCGCGTGCCGGGGGCGACCGCGGGTGGCGTCGTGCCTAGCGCCGAGGCGAGTTTCGCTTCCGTGAGTCCACCGGCCTGTTCGCCTTGGGAAACGCGCGTGTAATGCAG
>Ga0075471_10003585_pt1 | contig 10071 bp, 2 predicted proteins | sample DEB19_08_DNA_2_FD_74787 | JGI IMG/M metagenome (GOLD analysis project Ga0075471, IMG submission 74787) | Aqueous microbial communities from the Delaware River and Bay under freshwater to marine salinity gradient to study organic matter... | ecosystem: Environmental > Aquatic > Marine > Coastal ... | reverse complement strand
AGGGCACGGCAGGCCAGCGGGTGATCTTCACGAGCCTTGGCGACAATCGTTTCGGCGCCGGCGGCACGTTCGACACCAATGGCAATCTGCCCGATGTGCGTACCGCCGGCGACTGGGGCGGCATCATGCTGAACGTGGGCTCCAAGGCGAGCATCGACCACGCCTACATCGCCTACGGCGGTGGACAGACGCCGATCGAGGGCACACTCGACAGATTCAACGTGATCGAGACGCACCAGGGTGACCTGCGGCTGGCCAACAGCCGGATCGAGAACAACGCCGCCGGGACGGCGGCAGGCGACCGCACCGGCCGGGGGGCGAACGTGGCTTCCACGGTATTCGTGCGTGGCGCCCAGCCGGTAATTCTCGGCAACGACTTCCGCGACAACCTCGGCGCGGTCGTGAGCGTGGATGTCAACTCGCTCAACGACTCCGAACGGCCCGACGCGGGCCGCAGCACGGGCACCATCGGCCGCAACGCCCGCTACGACGACAACCGCGGCGTGCTCGTGCGCGACAATCGACTCTCATACACGATCGACGTGGCGGCTGGTAGGCCCGCGGGCGGGGCTACGACCGGCATGGAAGTTCGTGGCGGCGAGGTCACCGTGGAGGGCGTGTGGGACGACGCCGATATCGTCCATGTGCTGCAGGGCGAGATCTGGGTGCAAAACTTCCACACCGCGACGGGCGTCCGGCTCATGAGCCAGGCCAGTTCGAGCCTGGTCGTGAAGCTCGCCGGCCCCAACGCGGGCTTCACGGCTTCCGGATATGGGCTCGACATCACCGATCGAATCGGGGGCACCGTCCAGATCGTCGGACAGCCCGGCTACCCGGTGGTCCTCACGTCACTCAAGGACGACTCGGTGGGAGCGAGCCTCGATCCGCTGGGCCTGCTCACGAAGGACACCAACACCGATGGCACGGCGTCGCAGCCCACCGCCGGCGACTGGCGCAGCCTGAAGTTCCTGCCGATGTCGAACGACCGCAACGTGGCGATCTTCAACGAGACGGAACAGGCCGCGGCCGGCTGGGCTGAGTCGAACGCCACGCCGATGACGGCCCAGATCCTCGGCGTGTTGGCCCCGAACTTCAAGACCGGCACGAACACGACGGAGTCGGCTCAGGAGAAGAGCGGCGACGACAGCCGTCGCCTTGGGTTTGAGGTGCACGGCGCGATCTCCTGGAACTCGCCAGGCGACGTCGACGTGTACAGCTTCTCCGGCTACGCCGGCTCCGAGGTGTGGATCGACATCGACAAGACGTCACCAGCACTCGACACGATGATCGAGTTGCTCGACGCGGGTGGAGTCGTGCGTGCCCGGTCCGCGGACCTGAACGACAGTCTATTGGCGCCGGGGACTCTTCTGGGTGCCTTGCCGCTCGGCAAAGATCCCTGGCGAGGCGGGGATTTCTACACCGTGAATCCCCGTGACGCTGGCATGCGTGTGATTCTCCCCGGCGTTGCGGGCTCGACGACCCCGAATCAATACTTCATTCGCGTCCGCAGCCAGCCGCGGTATACGGCATTGACGACGCAGGCTGACTATGAGGCCGATCTTGTCGACCCGACGAAGGTTACGGCCGGGGCCACGAGCGGCGCCTACGAACTCCGCGTGCGGCTCCAGCAGCGTGATGAAAAGCCGGGGTCGACCGTGCGGTATGCCGATATTCGCTTCCCGCAGATCGGCATCGACGTGCAGGGGTTGCCGCGCAACTCGCTGCTCACCGGGGAGACTGGAGAGTCGACGGCCTCGAACGACGCCTTTGCGAATGCCCAGGAGGTGGGCAATCTCCTCCAGGCCGACCACAACACGATCAGCATCGCCGGGCGGATTTCGAGCGCCACCGATGTCGACTGGTATACGTTCACGCTCAACTACGAGCAGGTTCAGAACATCGGTGGCGTGAACAGCGGATTGAAGTCGTGGTCGACCGTGTTCGATCTCGACTACGGCGACCAACTGCAAGGTGACTTTTCACTCTTCGTCTTCGATGCGACCGGCAAGCTCATCTATACGGGCCGCGACTCCGACGTCGCCTCCGATCAGCCGGGGGCCGGCCAGGGCAGCGATTTCGACGACCTGTCGCGGGGAAGTGTCGGGAAACTTGATCCCTTTATCGGCTCGGTGCAGATGCCGGCCGGCAGTGCGACCGCGTCAGGGGCTGTCAGCCCGAACGGATCCGTCCATGTCGATGTCTCGAAGCAGACCCTCTACTACGTAGCCGTAGCGAGCAATCGCAATCTGCCGACGGAACTCGACGCGACGTTCAAGGACGCAGCCACGAACTTCCTCATCCGGCTCGAGCCGATCAGTTCGGTGCAGCGGATCGTCGAGGATCACATCGGATTCACGGGATACACGACAGACGGCCTGCTCGGCCCAGTGCCCGTTCCGCCCACCACCGGCCCGCTCATCGACACGGCGTCTTCATTCAGTCTCTCCACCCATGTGACGCCGTTCACGCTTTCCGACGTGACGCTATTCGTGTCGACGGCCCGGAGCCTCGTGACGGTCGACGCGATGCGGGGCATCCAAGAGACGACGATCGCACCCAACTACGGAACCAATAGCGACATCGGCGACCTCGTAATGCGGTCCGACGGAAGGCTCTATGCCTACGCTGGCCTCAACGGCGCGGATAACACCGTCGGGCGATTGGAGTCCGTCGATCCGGGCACAGGCGTGCGGACACCCGTGGGAACCGACAACATTCCAAGTGGGTCTTCCACCACTAACCCCCAGGCGCTCAACAGCGACAGCGTCGATGCGATCGCATGGCAGCGGACCGGGGTTGGCGCTTACAACAACCTTTTCTACTCGGTTCGCGACGGGGCCGAATCTCGGCTGTATAAGGCCAACCCGTCAAGCGCCTCGGCGACCGTGCCCACGCCCAACCCCAATGGATACGGCCTGTGCGGAGTCATCCAGGACTCCAGCAAAAAACTTGGCATCGTGACCGGAATGGCGCATGTAGGCGCCACTCTCTACGGAGTCGATACCAATGGCTACCTTTTCACCATCAACGTTGGAACTGGTGCCGCTACGCTGATCGACTTCGATTCAGTGAAGACTGGGGACAATCCCCTGACCGTGGGTGGCACGACGGTCCAATTCGCCGGCCTCACGATCGGGCCACAAAACCTCTATGAAGGCCTGCTGAAGAACGCCCTGTTCGCGATCGACACGAGCGGCAGTTTGTATGCGTTCGACACGTCGGGCAAACAACTGACCGTGTTTGATAGAGACGGCGATGGTGTCGTCGATGCCACGTCATCGCGATCCCCCGGCTTGACAGGCGTCACGGGCCTCGCCTTCTCGCCACTCGACGTGAATCTCTGGCATTCGACAACTCGCCGGGCAACTGATGCAGGCCACGGCATTAACGACGCCCCCGACTTCACGCGCAAGACGGGCACGAACCAGGCCGTCGGCGACGGGCTCGGGATCACGCGAGAGTTTGCGGAGTCGCAGGGTGGCGTGAGCATGTACTTCGGCCTCGAGGAGTATGTTGGCTCGGGAAAGACGCCCTACCTCAACTACCAGTCGGCCCGCACGCAATACGGCGTCTTCGACCCCACTTGGCAACAGGATCTGTCGACCAATACCGCTATTCCGAACACGTACAACCTGCCCGGTGGGGCGTATGGCAGCCTGACGACGAATTCGTTCAATCTGACCGGGTATACGTACACCGACAAGCCGACACTGTACTTCAATTACTGGCTCCAGACAGAGGGCGCCTCCGGCAAGGGCGACACGATGCGCGACAGTGCGCGCGTGTTCGTCTCGACCGATGGGGGGGCGACCTGGGAGGTGATTGCGACGAACAATTCGGTGAAGTCCGCGCCTGATAAAAGCGACGCCGAGTTGCCGGCATTCGCGTCGGTGTCGTCAAAGGCCTCGAGCGCTGTTTTGATCGACAATCAGCACGTCCAGGAACTGCACGACACCGGTACGTGGCGGCAGGCACGGATCGACCTTGGCACGTACGCCAAGCAGTCGAGCATCAGGCTGCGGTTCGATTTCAGCACGGCGGGCGAGGTTGATTCCTCCCAGAACTGGGCCAACAACACGACGGTCGTCACGGCGGTGGGCAACGACGTCGAGGTCGCCGATGTGACGGGAATCGTCGCGGGGATGGATTTCTCTCAGGGCGGTATCGTATCCGTCTTAAAGGTGGTTTCGGTCAACCCAACGACAAACACCGTCACACTCAGCGGCGCCGTCACGGCAGCGGCCGGTGATGCGGTGGCGTTTGTGCTCCCCAACGCACTCAACGGCATCAAAGGCCTCGCAGGCACGACCGGCTCATTCAGTGGCCAACAGCAAAGTGCGGAACGTGGCCAAAACAACCAATACGAAGGTTTCTACATCGATGACATCATCGTCGGGTTTGCCGAGCGGGGCGAGATGGTGACGGGGGCCGTGGCCGGACAGACGTCGTTCTTCGACCTCGCGACGGTTGGAACGCCGACCGCAGGCACGGCGACGGTGCCTGCGCAGGCGCTTGCGGGAACCTACCAACTCGAGATCCGTCGGGGAACCACCTATGGGAAGGTCGTCTCCCCGCTCACAAGCAGCGTAGCGATCTTGCAGCAGGTCGACACCAACGACGATCTCATGGCGAGCAATCCTTTGGGAGCGGCTGCCGGCAGCCCGTATGCGGCGTTCTGGCTCGGCGATGAAAACACGCCTCGGCAACAGGGCCAGTTCCTGATCCAAAACAACGTCATCACGTCTGCAGCCACCTATGGCATCAGCATCGATGCCGGCGTGCGTGATCCGATCACCAACGCCCCTGTCCCTGGTGTGACTCGAAATCTCTCCGTGCTCAACAACAGCCGCCTCGTGCCCGGCGTGGTGGTTGTCAACAACGTCGTTTCGACGAGCGGCACTGCTGGGATCCTGTTCAGTGGCGATCCCAACACGGGCTCCGTGCCGACGGCGGCCGTGCCCTACGGCAGGATCGTGAACAACACCATCTACGGTGGCGGGACCCCGAAGGGCACCGGCGTGGTGGTGAGTGAGAATGCCGGGCCGACCCTGATGAACAACCTGTTTGCAAATCTGGCGACGGGCGTGAGTATCGATACATCGAGCCGGCTCGATAGCGCGGGAAATCAGCGGACTGTCATCACCACATCGGCGTTCTCCGCCGTGGGAACGCAGGTGAACGGCACGACCCAGAGTCAGGGGCTCGTGCTCCCAGGCGACCCGTTTGTCAACGCCGCGGGCGGCAACTTCTATCTCCGCTCAGGCACTCCCGCGATCGACAGTTCGCTGAACTCGCTTGCCGATCGAAATGAATACGTCGTGGTGAACGTGCCGATCAGCGCGCCGCAGTCGCCGGTCATCGCCCCCGACCGCGATCTCTTGGGCCAACTCCGTGGCGACGATCCGCTGCAGGCCAGCCAGCCTGGCCTCGGCACCAACGTATTCAAGGATCGGGGCGCCATCGACAGAGTCGATTTCACCCAGCCCGACGCACGACTGGCTGTCCCGCTCGACGACGGATCTGAGGATCTTTCCGCCGCCCTGCCCAACGTTGTGACCCTGAGAGGCAATGCTACCTCGCAGACGCGCTTCGAGTTGCAACTCGATGACCTCGGCATCGGCATCGACAAGTCGACGGTCGTGCCCGAAGCATTCTCGCTCACCCTCCAAGGCTCGCCTCTCGTCGAGGGCAAGGATTACATCTTCCGATACCTGGAAACAAGCAACCGTGTGGTGTTGGAGTCGGCATCGGTCTTCCGCCCAGGGAGTTACATACTTGCCGCGCACTCGAGGGAGGAGGGGCCTTCTCAAACCGGCCTCCTCATCGATTACGCAAACAACGCGTTGCTGCCCAACAATCCTGATGGCACCACGACGTTTTCCATTATTCTCCTGAGCACGCCCGACCTTCCCGTCGGCGTCACCGGCACAACAAGTAGCTCCACGGTGAGCCTCAGTTGGATGGCTCCGGCCTTCGACGGAGGAGCGACCATCACTGACTACGTCATCCAATACAGTTCCGACGCAGGAGCAACGTGGACGACCTTCGCCGACGGCACATCCGCCTCGTCGGCGGCGACCGTCACGGGGCTGATCAACGGCACCGGATACATCTTCCGGGTGGCCGCCTCTAACAGTGAGGGAACCGGAAGTTATTCCGCACCCTCAAGCACGCTCACTCCTGGCGCGATCATCACGGTGCCAGGTGCACCATCGGGACTTACGGGCGCTGCCGCAGACGCTCAGGTCAGCCTCACGTGGATCCTCCCGGTGTCAAATGGTGGTGCTGCTATTACTGACTATCTCATCCAATACAGCTCCGACTCGGGAGCCACATGGTCGACTTTCAGCGATGGCGCATCAGCTTCTACCTCCACGAACGTAACAGGCCTGACCAACGGAGTCGGATACGTGTTTCGTGTCGCGGCCGTGAATAGCGCCGGCACCGGGGGTTTCTCCTCCTTCACAAGCATGCTTACACCGCGATCGCCGTTTGCCCCACCGGGTGCGCCTACGGGCGTGGCCGGTTATCGTGGCAATGGGCAGGTGATCCTCTCCTGGACCGCACCGACATCGAACGGCGAGCCTGCGATCACCGACTACGCGATCGAGTATCGTCCGGCAACGGGGTTGACCTGGATTCCCTTTACCGACGGTGTGTCCGCAACAACGTCCTCGGTGGTCACCGGTTTGATCAATGGCACTGGCTACGTATTTCGAGTCGCGGCCGTAAATATCGGAGGCATCGGCGCGTACTCGACCCCGACGACGACGATCACGCCAAGTGCCGTCGCCACGGTGCCTGCACCGCCCACCGCCGTGACCGGCACTGCGACCGATGCGGCCGTGCTTCTTTCATGGGCCGCGCCAGTGACCAACGGTGGCGCCACGATCACCGACTACGCGGTCCAATACAGTTCGAATGGCGGAGCAACATGGGTCAACGCCAATGACGGGTTGTCCGCTGCTACATCCGCACGGGTACGAGGACTGACCAACGGCACCAACTATGTCTTCCGCGTCGCAGCGGTAAACTCCGTTGGTACAGGGAGTTTTTCCTCTCGTTCGACGGCGGTGATGCCGGTCGTACAGGTGGTATTCGACGTCGCGAGCAATGCAGTGAGTTCCGACGTCACCGCGCGTGTCGGCGGAGTTCAACTGGTGAAGCGCGGGGCGGGGTCACTCGTTTTGACACAATTAAACAGCCATGTCGGCGGCACTGTCCTGGAAGCAGGGCTTCTCAAGATTCAAAATACGTCGGCGTTGGGCTCCGGGCCACTCACCGTGAGCGCGGGCGCTACATTGGTGGTCGATCTGCTGGATAATGCGGTTCCTGTTTCATCCCTCACCGTGGCTGCAGGGGGGCGCATCGACTTTGGGTATGGCCACATGACCATCCCTTATGAGGCATCTTCGTGGTCCTCAGTGAGAGATCTTCTGATTCAAGGGCACGCCGCAAACTGGTCAGTGTCCACGGGCTTGGGGACCAGCAAGGCCGCGACAGTTCCTGGCAGTTCACTCGGTTACGTCCTGGACGGCAGCGGGGGTGTCACGTTTGGTTTCGCAGCGACGGGGGACACCAACCTGGATGGTTACGTAGACGTGTTGGATATGGCCGCGATGCTTTCCGCAGGGAGTTTCAACACCGGAAACGCCGCGACCTGGTCTGATGGCGATTTCAACTATGACGGAGTCTTCGATGTTTTGGATCTGGTCGGCGTCCTGAGTACCCAACTCGTGGATGCCGGCCGCTATATTCCATCGCAGGCATCTCAGGGAATGACTTCTGGTGATGGTCTGTCAGCCATCGATATCGCCTTTCTGGCGTTCGGACTTGATTCGACGGTCACCGACTCCGATGAAAAAAACAAGCTCCGATTTGCTTCTGCTTAGAAGTCATGCTTGGCGATGGCGGACTACTGGGGTTGGTACATGAATCGCCCGGCATATGGCCAACGTCGGGTAGAGCCGAACTCCCTCTAAATCATGGCCGGTCGGAGCCGCTTGGCTGAGCAACGTTTTGCCGCGGTAGATCGCGTTCGCCAGCCTCGACCCTGACGGCCTCACCACGGCCTCCTTCGCTACGTGGTCCAAACTCTCCGCGACCGCGGCCAACACCGGGAGGTCGGATACCCTGGGGACCAACGCCCGGAGGCCCGTCACCCGGAGCACGGATACCGGGAGCACCGCTTCCCTGCGGAAGTCCGCGGCGGTCGCCACGATCCCAGTCGCGTAAGCGCGATCGACGGTCGATCCATTCGAGCCGACCCTCGTCGTCAAGCTGGACGATGTTCTTGCGGTCGGCCGGATCGCTCGCGGCGATGAGGAGATGCCAGGTGCGGGCCGCATCCCGGAGGTTCTGGCGCCTGGGGTCGGCCAGGGCCGTCGCGACCGCGACGAGATCCCGGCGGTCGGGGGCCGGGAGTTCCTGAAACGTCGCAGCCGCTCGCTCCAGGGCGTCGCGTTCATCCGCCGCCAGCGCGTCGATCGCCTGGCGGCGGTCATTCAACAGCGGGTGGGCGGCACTGCCCCACTCGCGATCCGCCTCGAGATCGCGAACCGCCTCGTCAAACTCGCGGGTCTCCTCACGGGCGGCATCCGGGGGCAGCCGCAGCGGCTGGGGGAGCCGCCGATCGGCCAGGGCCTTGAGAAACCTCGTCGTTCCCGCCTCCTGCAGGATCCCGATGTGCCGGATCAGCGGAAGGTATTCGAGGATTCGCAGGTCGGGATCGATCGCCGACATCCGGCCAGCGACCACACCGGCGACGAGGCTCGCGCAGACGGCGGCGGCCGGCAGGAGCCACCGCGGAAGGCCGCCCGCGCCGCCGCTTCTCGGGAGCGCCGATCGTCGGCCGGCGGACCCAGCGACCGCCGCCGCCACCATGTCGACCGTCGTGGCCGCCATGTCGACCGACGACGAGGCCCGTGGCAGCACGTCGAGCATGGTCCAGAGATCGGCGAGATCGCGGGCCGGCAGGTCGGCCGCGGTCTGGGCGGCCGCCGTATCGGCAGGTGTTGGCCGGCGTTCGCCGCTCATCGGTGCCCCTTCTGAAGATAAGGTGCGAGGGCCGCCCGAAGCTGGTCGCGCGCACGGAACAGGAGCGACTTCACGGCGGGCACGGTCAACTGCATCGCCTCGGCGATCTCCTCGTAGGAACACTGTTCGAACTTCGCCAAGAGCACAGCCATCCGCTGCCGCTCGTTCAGGCCCGCGACGGCCTCACGCACCACGGCCTGGAGTTCGGTGCGGTCGGCCAGCCGCGCTGGGAGGAGCCCGCTGGCAGCGACGGCGAGCTGATCGAGACCGATGGCGGTCGACGAGGCCGACGTGGTCGCGGGCACGCCCCGTTCGAGCCGGCGGTAGGCCCGCTGCCGGAGGTCGCTGGCGACGTTGTTGGCGATCGTGTGGATCCAGGTCGTGAACTTGGCGGTGGGCTGATACGTGGCCCGGGCACGATACACCCTCAGAAACACCTCCTGGGCGAGATCCTCGGCGGTGGAATGGTCGCCTGTGTGGTGGAGGAAGAGCGTGACGAGTCGGTCCTGCCAAAGGAGCACAAGCTCGGCAAACGCATCGGGATCGCCGTCCCGCACCCGAAGCATGAGTGCCGTCGATGGATCGAGGACCGGCTGCGGCATCACGGTCGAATCAGTCGCCATGAATCGCGTCTCGCAGGCGGGCCGGCAGGGCCGGGTGCCCTCCAAGGCTGCACGGGCTATGAATGCCACGCCGCCGTCCAATACGAGGCCCGGAGGGCCGGGCAACTCCACGGCTGCACGGGCCACGGATGGCCGTGCAGCCGTGAAATGGAGCGGAGGAGGATCGAACTCCCAACCTCGGCATTGCGAACGCCGCGCTCTCCCAGTTGAGCTACCGCCCCGATTGGGGAAACGGCCTGTGGGGCGATGTTTCCCGCGGGAAACAACGATCGTACGGCACGCCGGGAGGGCTGTCCAGCGCTACAATACCGGAGCCGTCACCCCGCATCACGCGCTCTGCCCACCCTATGCACGTTCCACCGATCGTCGTCCGCGGCGCCCGCGAGCACAACCTCCGCGACGTCACGGTCGG
>Ga0075471_10003581_pt1 | contig 10079 bp, 8 predicted proteins | sample DEB19_08_DNA_2_FD_74787 | JGI IMG/M metagenome (GOLD analysis project Ga0075471, IMG submission 74787) | Aqueous microbial communities from the Delaware River and Bay under freshwater to marine salinity gradient to study organic matter... | ecosystem: Environmental > Aquatic > Marine > Coastal ... | reverse complement strand
CGGTTCTCTGAGCGATCTCGGCGGTCCGCTTCGTTTATCGGCAACCGTTTTGATTGATCCGCCGGGAGCGTTTAAAGCCCAAACTCGAATGCAGACCCGCACGTCATCAGTCCTCCCCGGCGTCGCGCCGGGAGTTCCGATCGAGGCCGAGATCGAGGGTCGCTTTTAGGCCGACACTCGCGGGCTCTTTCGGTACTCGTCGAGCAATTCGCTCATTCGAGCGAACACGGTGCGTAGGGTCGCCGCATCCGGAAGATTGGTAATGCGGAAATGCGTGTTGTACGGCACGTTGAAGCTCACGCCGGGCGCGACGAGCACATGCTTCTTCTCGAGTAGATCAAGCGCAAACGACTGGTCGTCGAATTCGGGAATGTCATCGCCCACCCCGACGAAGGCATACAGCGCACCGGCCGGTGCCCGCAGCCGTAAAGACGGATTGTCCTTCACCGACTCGATGATCGCCCGTCGTGATTCGTAGAGTCGTCCGCCCGGGGCCGTCAGTTCACGAATACTTTGATGACCGCCGAGCGCGGTCTGTACCGCCCATTGCCCCGGGACGTTACTGCATAGGCGAAGCGACGAAAGCAACTCCATCGCTCCGATAAAGTCTTTGGCGGCGTTGATGTTCCCAGAGATGACCGCCCAACCGACACGATATCCGCAGGCTCGGTATACCTTCGAGAGACCGGACATCGTGACGCAGACGGTGTCACGAACGAGCGTCGCCATCGGCACGAACTCTGCTCCATCGTACGTAATCTGGTCGTAAATCTCGTCACACAGCAAAACGAGTCCCCGCTGCTCGGCGAGCCTCGCGATGGCCGTCAGCACCTCGCGTGGATACACGGCACCCGTTGGATTATTCGGGTTCACGATCACGATCGCCCGGGTTCGCGGAGTGATCAAAGACTCGATCTCTGCGGGATCAGGGACGAAATCGCTTTCAGGTCGGCACGGATAATGAACCGCACGCCCGCGATTGAGATTCACGGCGGCGGTCCATAGCGGGTAGTCGGGGCACGGAACCAGAACCTCATCGCCTTCGTTCAACATCGCGCGAAGCGTGATGTCGATGAGCTCGGACACGCCGTTACCGATGAACACTTCCTCGGCAGTGACTCCGTGAACGCCCCGCCCCTGCTGCTGCATGACGACGGCTTCTCGCGCCGGGAAAATGCCCTTCTGGTGGCAGTATCCCTCGCTGTCGGGAAAATTTTCGATCATCGCTAGCCGCATGGTCTCCGGCGTGCGAAATCCGAAGAGCGCGGGGTTGCCGATATTGAGTGAGATGATCTCGTAGCCTTTTCGCGATAACTCGAGCGCGCGCCGCGCGAGCTTTCCGCGAATCTCGTAGCGGACGTTGGCGAGACTCTCGCTCGTGCGAACTGACGTTGAAGGCGACATGATGATTTGAGCCTGCCTGGCCGATGGGGTCAAAACGGCGCAGCAGAATACAGGCTACGGGCCCTTGAGACCAAGCGCCCCCGGATTCATCAACCCCTTGGGGTCGAGCGCACGCTTAACCGCCAGGGCAAGCTCGGCCGATTCGGGGCGCAACACCTCAAGATACGGATAGGTCTTCCCAAGCTGGTTCGAGGCCGCTCCGAACTCCGCAAACAGCGCAACAAGTTTTTGTCGCAGTTCATCGACGAGCGCTCGAGCCGCCGGATTCGCAGCAGGCTCGACGAGTCGCGCGCGCGCCTCACTCGACAGCGTTCGTGCATGCACGGGCAGCCAGTCATCGTGCCAGTGAAAGACCGGCTCAAAACTGAAGGCGGTCTGTCCGATTGCAATGAGCAGATGACTCATCCACACACCGCTCTCCCTCATGCGTTGCTGATACGGGGCGAGCAACGACTCCGCAGCGGCCATGATGCGCGGCGCATCGGAATGGGCGACTTTGGCGTTCAGGGCAGCCCAGCGATCTCCCTCCGGGCCCAGTACGGCGTCCGGCGCGGGGAATAAACTCGCGCGCACGGCCCGCGGAATGGAGTCGGCTATCGGCTGGCCCCCGTGAGCCAAGCAAGCGGATCGACAGGCGGCAAGATCAGCCTCAAGCGCGGCTTCCGTTCGGGCCGCGCAGGTCATGTGCAAAGAAAAGGCCTCCTCGGGCAAAAACGACCGCCCCGCCAGTGCGAGCTTCATGCCAGCAAGCAGTCCTTTGATGAGGCTGCGCTCACCTTTTATAACTTTGAACAGCACGCCGACATCATTGAGCACGCCTTTAGAGGTGAGATTTTTCCGTGTCGATTCTGGATCGAACACATACGCCTCTTCTGCGGCGCCCGAGCGCGCCACAGCCGACATCGCAGCGCCTGCAGCCGTCATACCGTCGAACACGAATGACACGTGCCCCGTGAACGCCGGGGCCTGAATCAAGCGGAAAGTGGCCTCGACCTTAACGCCGAAACTCCCTGAGTCGTGCGTCATGAGACCCGTGAAATCGGGACCGCAAGTTCGATAAAACGGCTTCGCAGCCCGCGCGAACGCCCGTTGCCCTGTTCGAAGCTCACGCCCATCGGCCAAGATCACGGCGAGTCCCAGCACGTGGTCGGCGGCCGTCCCATATCGCGCCGTGCCAAAGAAAAGCGCACCGTTCGACAGTCCACCCCCCACGGTGGCCTGAGCGCCCGAAAACGTACCAAAGAAAGGCAGCCTCAAGCCTAAGGGGGTCAGCGCGTCGTAGATCTGTTTCCACGTCACGCCCGCCTCGACGGTGATGTACATATCGTCGGGATTGACTTCGAGAATACGGTTGAGCCGCGAGGTATCGAGGATGACGCTCTTCTCGGTCAAAGGCCGATAACCGCCCGTATACGACAAGCCGCCGCCCCGAGGGATCACGACATAACCCTCTCGATGGGCCGCGGCGACCATCGCCGCACAGGTTTGTCGATCGTTCGGGCGCAACACCGCAGCCGCCGTGACGCCCATCGAGTAGACGTCTCCCGAATACGCTTGACGCTCTTCGAGAGCCAAGATGACCTCGTCCGACGAAAACTCGGAAAACGGGTTGATTTGAAACTCGGGATTTGCGGCCAAGATCGGTACCTCCTTCTACCGCCCATGATACGTGAACGTACGGATGCGCTCTCGACAGACAATCTTGAGACTTGTACCTATGAAGTAAGCCCGATTAGGTACCCGGAGGCCTCATGCAGCCCATCAAGAAAATCATCGTCGCCATCAAGGACGTCGACGCCCGCTCTATGCCGGCCGTGCGCAAAGCCGCTCAACTTGCCAAAGCCAGCAATGCCACACTCGAACTGTTTCATTCCCTCTCCGATACCGTTCTCGTCGACGCGCTCGATGCACGTCGAATCAGCCTCAAGGAATACGAGTCCGAACGTCTTGCCAAGATACTGAAGCGCCTCGAAGTCATCGCCAAAGGGATTCGCAAACACGATGTAGAGGTCACCTGCGCTGCCGAGTGGGACTACCCCCCGGCGGAAGCCATCGTTCGTCGAGCCCTACGCACGCGGGCCGATCTCATCGTCGCCGAACGGCACGCGTCAAAGCACGTTGCCAAATGGATGCTCGCGTATACGGATTGGGAGCTGCTTCGACAATCGCCCTGCCCCGTGCTGCTCGTCAAACTACCGAAGCCTTATCACAGACCGGTAGTGCTCACGGCCATCGATCCGTTCCATGAAAACGCCAAGCCCGCTCGCCTCGATGCCGCACTGCTGCAAACGAGTGGCCGAGTCACGTCATTGCTCAAGGGCAGTCTCCGGGTCGTGCATTGCGTGGCGCCATCGACGCTCATCACTGCGAACTGGACTGCCGCGCCCATCGTCATCGACTCCGATCAAACGGACGCCGCGTTAAAACGGGCCCGTAAGGCGCTTGTTGCGGAGGTCGCTCGATATCCTCTGCCCTCTCATCGGCTTGCCGTGCTGCACGGTTCTCCGCGCGAGGCGATTCCGAGTGCGGCCAAATCCGAGAAAGCGAGCATCGTTGTCATGGGTGCCATGTCGCGATCGGGCTTCAAGCGACTCTTGGTGGGGAATACCGCCGAAGCCGTACTCGATGCGCTCACCTGCGATATTTTGGTCGTGAAGCCGGGACGTTTTCAGACGAAAATCCCGCGTCGCAGTCGTGGGGCGCAGCTCATGGCATTCCCGGCGACTATGACAGGCTAACGACAATCACCGCGGCGGCTGCGAACCACATGACGATCAGTCCCGATGCGATTCGGTAGACGAATCGACGTCCGCCTGTTGCGCCCGCCACAACGAGCTTAGCCACGGTATTCGCCCCGAGCGCTCCCAGAATCGCGAGCGATCCCGCCGTCTCCTCGAGTGCCTGCGAGTGGACGAGGCTCGCCGCACCGACCACTGCAGAGTGGGCATCGGCAAAGCCGCCGACGATTAGTCCGGTCACCGCCCCCGACGAGCCTAGCAGTCGCTCGAGCCACGCGGCGCACCACAACATGGCCGTCACGGTGATACTGAAGACGATCGCTTGGAAAGGCTGAAACGCTCGACCACTGAACGACTCGGCCACACGATCCGATTTCACTTCGTCATGACGCAGAAAAAGCACGGCTCCCGTCAACGCGACTAAGGTCATGGCGAAGGCTGGAAACAACCACTGCAGAAATAGCCCGCGATCAATCGCAAACAGCAAGATAAGCACCTGCAGGGGCGTCGCCACGGAGGACATCATGGCCGCGCCTGCGGTCAGTGAGCGCTTCGCGGGTTCTGTGGAAAATCGTCCGCCGAGCACGCCAATCGTGGCTGCGCTCGAAATGAACCCCCCAAAGAATGCGGCGATCGGAAGTCCGCGCGCCGGGCCCATGGTGCGCAGCGCGAGATAGCCGACTGCGTTCATCAGAAGAACCAACAATGTCAGCCCCCAGATCCGCTGGGGGTTGATCAGCCCGTAAGGATCGAGCGCTCGATCGGGCATCAAAGGCAATACGACTAAAGCCGACGCTGCAAGAAGCAACACATCGAGCACTTCCCGATCGGACATCGCGTGCTTTGCCAAACGGTGCAGACTCGTACGGAAGGCCAAAACAAGTGCGATCACCGCACCGAGTGCGCCGGAGATCTCCGGAAATTTCGGCGCCAGAGCCCCAAGAAGATAAGTCGTGAACAACGTCACTTCACTCGTGAGTCCCGCATCGATACTGCGGTTGCGCCAATAAGCGATCACGACGAGAGCGCCGATGAACGCGGCGCCGCACACCACGAGCCATATCCCAGGAAACTGAACGGCCACCGCTCCGGAAAGCGCGACCACCACATGGGTGCGGATACCGCCCGCTGCACCGACCGACGGATCTTGCTTACGACGTTCTCGCTCGACGCCGATCAGTAGCCCCACTGCAAACGCGACAAAAAAGCCGGCGGCAGGTGATCCCCAAAACTGGGAGACAAAGTCCATGTCGACCCCTAGTTCGGAGACAGGTCGAACTCGACACGTAATCCGATCGCCAAGGCACTGGAGACTCCCGGGACACTTCCGGGATTCAGGATGTATTGGATATCAGGCTGAAGAACGAGGCGGTCTTGCACCGGAACCCTCCAGGTGAGCTCAACGACCGTCTCGCTTTGCGTACGTTCGGTGCCGGACGCCATCGCCCCGCGCCGCGCCGGGCCGCCGTTCCGCGCGTGAGCCACGCCGATCGCGACGTGCTCGCCCTCTCGCCCCAGCCACGCCCGTTCGAGGACTAGGCCCGCCTGAAGGGTTGAACCGATGACATTGAACCGCGGCTCCGCGACCCCGAGTCGAAGCATCGCTAACAATCGACGATCACCCGCCTGCCACACTGGCCCTTCGACAAAACCGTATGTACCCGAATTTCCACCTGAGGATCGCGACTGCCCCGATCCGAGACTCTCGCGCTCCTCGAAGGAGGACGTGTATCGCCAATGACCGATCACCGCACGCCACCGTTCGGCCTGGTGTTCGAGCTCGGCAACCCACAGCGCGCCTTCATCCGAATCAAGTTTGAGGGAGGCGAACCGACGAGGCGCCTGCTCGTCGATGGGGACGCCGTCTATGACGACGCCTTGCATAAGCCAGCGATCGTCGAGCCGCCAACGTCCTCGTATCGCGAGTCCGGTGTAGGGAAAGATGGATGGCCCGGCGAGGCCCGATTGAGCGACGTCGACACCGATACCAAATGTCGAATTGATCAGCGCTCCACCGACCTCGCTTACGTCGAACTCAGAGTTGAGATCGTACAGTCCGATTTTGAGACTGCGATCTTCGATGTCCGGGGCATACTCCAACCACGCCTCCAAAACGCGACTCGCTCGATCGGCCTCGATGTTACTGACGACATGCGTGTCGCCGACAATCTCGCTGAAGCTCCTACCGTTGTTGTCGATGAGGTGCACCCGACCGCGCAGGGCGCCATCGCCTACCCAGTCGACCACGAGTTCCGCGTGACCGATGAATCGCTTCCCACTGTCGATCCCGCCCGTAACGCTGCGCCAAAAGTCAGAGGTATATCCGAGTTCGACGTCCCATGACGGTACGGTCTCACTCGAAGGCTCATCGGCGCGCGCTTCCGCTCCGAAGCTTCCGAGCCCTGCGACGAGTATCGCTGCAACCGGATTTCGGGTCACGCTGTCGGGCCTCGCTCTTCTTAGAATGCGTTGAGACCCGTGAGCGCACGTCCGAGCGACAGTTGATGGACCGTCTCGGTGCCCTCGTAGGTGATCACACTCTCGAGGTTCAAGGCATGACGGATGGGTGCGTATTCCGCGAGGATACCGGCACCGCCGAGGAGGTCGCGCGCATCGCGAGCGACCTCAATGGCTGCTCGACAGTTATTCCACTTCGCGAGAGACACTTGAACCGGAGTTAGGATGCCGCGGTCTTTGCGTCGAGCGAGCTGCAGAGCAAGCGTTTGGCCGATGGCGATTTTGCGCGCCATCTCGGCGAGACGAATTTGTACGGCCTGCGTTGCAGCGAGCGACCGCCCGAACATCACTCGATCTTTGGCGTAACGCAGCGCTTCGTCGAGACACGCCTGAGCCGCGCCGAGTACGCCCCACGAGATTCCGAATCGCGCCTGAGTCAGACAGGACAGCGGCGCTTTGAGGCCCACTGTCGTTCCCGGAAGCAGGTTCGACTCCGGAACGACGACGTCATCGAAGAACAGCGCTCCCGTCGCGGAGGCACGTAACGAAAACTTGCGTTCGATTTCCTGCGTGGTGAATCCGGGCATGCCACGCTCGATCAAAAAGCCACGCACGCCCTCGTCGGTGAGCGCCCAGACCACGGCCACATCGGCGATCGGCGCGTTGGTGATCCACGTCTTGGACCCATTCAACACCCAATCGCCACCACGCCGACGAGCGGTCGTGTTCATATTGAGCGGATCAGAACCGCCGTGGGACTCGGTCAAGCCGAAGCAGCCGATGATCTCACCCTTGGCCATACCCGGGAGCCAGCGATCTTTTTGGGCGTCAGACCCGTAGGTATAGATGGGAAACATGCAAAGAGACGACTGCACGGAGACGAAGCTGCGCATGGCCGAGTCGCCACGCTCGAGCTCCTGGCAGATGAGGCCATAACTCACCGCGTTGAGGCCGGCGCAACCGTATCCCTCGATCGATGATCCCAGTAATCCGAGTCGCGCCATCGGCGCGATCAGATCTTTTGGAAAGGTGTGATCGGCGAAATGCCGCCCGATGACCGGAAGGACCTCACCATCGACGAACCGAGCGACGGAATCACGGACGAGGCGCTCCTCGTCTTGTAGCTCGTCGTTAATTCCGACGATGTCGAGTGCGTCGTTCGTCATGCTGGACTCCCCATGCAGTGATCTTTGAGGTTAGCCGACGACCTGCCGCGACCTGAAATCGCGAATCTGCTCGACGGTATACCCCACTGCCGACAGCACCTCATCAGTGTGCTCACCGGGCTTCGCCAGTGTACCGCCCTGACTCGGTCGATGCCCATCCATCTCGATCGGCAAGATGGGCAATCGCGTGGCGCGACCGTCCGGCAATACCGTCGCTCCGAGCCCGCCGCTCGCTGCCAGGTGAGGATCGTCAAACATCTCTTCAGGTTTACCGATGGGCGCAAAGGGTAAGCCCGTTCGCTCCAAAATCGGAACGAGCTCGGCCTTCGAGTAACGCTTAATGAGCTCGCGCACTTGAGGCAACAGCGCCTCGCGCTGCGCCACCCGCTGCGTATTGGTTTTTAGTGACTCGTCAGCGGCTAAGGCCGTCAATGAAAACGCCTCGCAGAACTTCTGCCAGAGACCGTCCGAGACCACGCCGATGAACACCTGCTCCGCATCGCGCGTTTCGAAAACGTCGTAGATCGCCCAGGCGGAAATGCGTACGGGCATCGGCTTCGCCGGCTGACCCGTGACCGCCATCTGCGCCATGTGTTGACCGACGAGATAAACCGTCGTTTCAAATAGCGCGCTACTGACCTTCTGCCCACGACCCGTCGCGTGCCGATGCTGGATCGCCGCCAAGATCGCGATGGCTCCAAACATGCCACCCGTGACGTCGATGACGGACGTTCCCGCTCGCAAGGGTCGACCCGGCGGACCCGTCATGTAGGCGAGCCCGCCCATCATCTGTGTGACTTCATCGAGGGCTGTTCGGTTTTCGTACGGTCCCGATAGAAAACCTTTTTCAGAGCAGTAGATCAGCCGTTCGTTTGTCTTCAACAAATCTTCGTAGCCGACCCCGAGCTTTTCCATCGCTCCGTTACGAAAATTTTCGACCACCACATCGGCCGCATCACACAGGCGTCTTGCGATGGTCAGTCCTTCTTTGGACTTTAGATCGAGACAGATGCTTTTCTTGTTACGGTTATACATCGGGAAATATCCCGCGCCCGAACCCACGAGCTTTCGGGTGGAGTCGCCCCCTATCGGCTCGATACGAACCACCTCCGCGCCGAGTTCGACGAGAATCGCTCCCACGGCAGGCCCCATGACCATATGCGTGAACTCGACGATCTTGATGCCTCGAAGGGGCTGCGAAGGCGAGTTGATCTCGGAATTCATAACTTGGACTCCTGCACGAACCCTAGCGGTAACCCGGCATCGGGCGTGAAACCGTAGAGATCTTCCGATGGGAGCGCATCACGCACTATCCGTCGAACCTCGATCAACTTTTGAAGATCGATACCCGTATGCAGCCCCATCGCCTCGAGCATGAAGACCAAATCTTCGGTCACGATATTTCCCGAGGCGCCGGGCGCGAACGGGCATCCTCCCAATCCGCCGAGTGAGCTATCGAACGTGGTAATCCCGACCTCAAGACCCGCAAGAACGTTGGCGAGCCCGAGGCCTCGAGTGTTGTGCAAGTGCAGACCCGTTAGCGCGTGATCGCCGACCGCTGCCCTCACCTGCCGAACGAGATCGCGAACCTGCGCCGGGTTGGCATAGCCCGTGGTGTCCGACAATCCGACTTCATCGCATCCGGCCGACATCAGCGCCTCGGCCAGCGCCACCACTCTGTCGCGAGGAACGACGCCTTCAAGCGTGCAACCGAAGGCGGTCGATAGGCCACCCTCGAATTTCGGTCGCCGATCAATCGGCAGTCCGTTTAAAAGTGTGACGATACTTTTGACCTCATCGAGCATTTGCGCGTGAGTTCGACGGACATTTTTGAGGCTATGAGTCTCAGACGCGGAAAGAGGAATCGTGATCTTGTGAGCGCCCGCCTCGACGGCGGCCTCGGCGCCCTTGAGATTCGGGACCAACACGGCCACCGTCAGGCCCGGGATCGTTCTCGCGAAGCGAACCAATTCTGCCGTGTCGGCCAATTGAGGCAACAACTTCGCCGGCACAAAACTGCCGACTTCGATCTCGGTGACACCCGCCGCCGCCTCGGCCTCCACCCAACGCTTCTTAGCCTCGAGCGGCATGATCGAGGTGATGCTTTGCAGTCCATCGCGAGGACCGACTTCACTGACCAAAATTTTCATTCGTGCTCCGGCAGACGGTAGATCCAGGGACGTTCGATACGATCACGTTCAAGGAAGGCGTCGATGTCTGTCTTGCTTTTAAGTGTGAGATCGATGGCATCCAGCCCTTCGAGCAACATCTCACGTGACTCGGGGTCGAGCTCGAAGGCCCACCGCATTCCCTC
>Ga0075471_10003579_pt1 | contig 10081 bp, 10 predicted proteins | sample DEB19_08_DNA_2_FD_74787 | JGI IMG/M metagenome (GOLD analysis project Ga0075471, IMG submission 74787) | Aqueous microbial communities from the Delaware River and Bay under freshwater to marine salinity gradient to study organic matter... | ecosystem: Environmental > Aquatic > Marine > Coastal ... | reverse complement strand
AACAAGCGTGAATATGGCCCCGGCCAGCACGGCCAGCGCCGCAAGGGCAAGATGTCGGACTTCGGCACCCAGCTGAAGGCCAAGCAGAAGCTCAAGGGCTACTACGCCAATCTTTCGGAACGCCAGTTCCACAAGGTCTATGACGAAGCCGTGCGCATGACGGGCGACTCGTCGGAAAACCTCATCGGCCTGCTCGAGCGCCGCCTCGACGTAGTCGTGTACCGCTCCAAGTTCGTGCCGACCATCTTCGCCGCGCGCCAGTTCGTGTCGCATGGCCACGTGAAGGTCAACGGCCGCCGCGTGACCATCTCGTCGATCCGCCTCAAGGCCGGCGACGTGGTGGAACTCACCGAGAAGTCCAAGGGCCTGGCCACCGTGCTCGAGTCCGTGCAACTCGCCGAGCGTGACACGCCGGACTACATCGAAGTCGACCACAAGGGCATGACCGCACGCATGGTGCGCATCCCGGCACTCTCGGACGTTCCCTATCCCGTCCAGATGCAGCCGAACCTGGTCGTCGAATACTACTCGCGCTAAGGGCCTCCGCCCTTTCAGCGGACGAATCCGGGGCTCTGCCATTGGCAGGGCCCTTTTTCATTGGCAGATCCAAAGGGAGACAGCGCATGGCGGAAACGCAGGGTTCGGGCGGGCGGAACCTCAAGGAGAAGGCCGTCGAGGAGATGAAGAAGTATGCGGCGCTCACCGCCTATCTGTGGGTGCTGTTCTTTCTTCTTGGCATGTATCGCAGGCTGCTGCTGAAGGAGAACGGCATCGATCCGTTGACGCAGGGCTACGTCATTGTCAATGCGCTGGTCTTCGCCAAGGTGCTGCTGCTGGGTGACATCATCAATCTCGGCGCGGGGTTGCGCAAGCATACCTTTGCGTGGGTTGTGGCTGGGCGCACGGCGCTGTTCACCGCGCTGCTCATGGCGTTCCACATGGTGGAGGAGGCAATCCGTGCACTGATCAAGGGCGAGCCCCTCGTTACCAGTGTCCTGCATCTTGGTGGCGGAAGCTGGCTGGGCGTTTGGGTATTCGCGGGGCTGATGTTCGTGATGCTGCTGCCTCTCCTTGCCGTGCGGGAGATGAGCTTCGTGCTGGGCAAGGACGAGTTGTGGGAAATCGTCACGCGGCGCGAGATTGACGGGTGAGGTGCGCGCCGAGGCGGTGGTGGGGGAATTTGCGCAGGCCATGAGCGTTGTGGTGCGCCGCTCCACGCAGGTGACGGCGCAACATGACGAGGCGGCGCTGCGCCTGGATTTCACCTAGACGGGAGGCCAGCTTCCCGGAGCCAAACGCGTGGAACTCGCCGACAGGGTCAGCGACGCAACGCTGCCCTTGGCCGTTTGCCAAAGGGCGGCAGCGGATGACTGTGACACGCGACGAACGCTAGCGGGCCGCTGCAAGGGAGGGCCGCGTGTGCGTTCCAAACCAGATGGTTGCCGGTCACGGCCAGCCAGATGGCGGGCAATTTCTGGAAGGCCGTACGGATCAACGCACGAGCGGACGATTGATGGGCTTCTCGACTGCACGCAAGGCGTGCTTTTGTAGACATCCGTTCTGTTTTCCCGCAAAATTTTTAGTTGTAGTGAATCAGCAACTTTCCGATGCTGTCGCTCGCGGTTCGCCGTTGGAGCGGACGCTTACAATGGGGGAAACAGATATGGACATCGTAGGATTGATCATCCAGCTCATCGCAGGTGCCGTGGGCGGCAACGTGGCGGGCAAGGCCAATTCGAAGTTCGACCTCGGCAGCGCGGGGAACTCGATCGCTGGCGCGATCGGCGGCGTGGTGCTGGGTCAGATCATCGAACGGGTGACGGGTGGCGCGGTGACCGCCGACCAGGCCGCTGCCGCGACGCAGGGCCTCGACATCGCCGGCATCATCACGAGCCTTGTGGGCGGCGGTGCAGGCGGTGCGGTGCTTTCGGCCATCATCGGCATGATGAAGAACCGCTGATCATCTGATCGGCAAGATTTGATGGGCTGCCGGATTGCTCCGGCAGCCCATTTCGTTGGCCGGAGCCTAATGCAGCTTCCACTCAGCGCCAACGTGGCGAAGCTCGACGGGGCCGATGATCCCCGCATGCGCCACGCGCACCTGTGCAAGCGGGCCTTCGAGATTGTGCGACCAGAAATCCAGGAACTTGATGAGGCGGGGGAATTTCGGGGCGAGGTCGTAGTCCTGCCAGATGTAGGTTTGCAGCAGGTTCCTGTAATCCGGCATGCGGTACATGATTTCCGCGGTGGTGAGGCTCCAGCCCTGCATCTGGTGTTCGAAGTCCCGGTCGCCCATCATGTTCCTCCTTGGCAGTTGAGACTCACCCATGCTGCCAAAGAGGAATGGTTCCGGTCAAGTTGACGCCTCGCGTTTGCGAATAAAATCAATATCTTGGCAGCCTGTCTTCAGGAGTGCTGCCAACTATTGGGCGAGGCTTGCCACCTTGGCATCGGCGAAGGCGAAGCAGCCCGCGATGACCGGGCTGACGGGAAGCTCGCGATAGGCGCCAAGTGCGCCCTCGCGCCTCAGCTTGCCGGCGAGCCCCGGCTGTTGGCTCGAGACGACCCAGATGAAGCCGAGGCCGGAGGGCTTCACGATGCGCGCATCCGCGCGGGTGAGTGCGGCGAAGACCTCGTCCTCCGGCGTGCCGGGTTCGAACACTGCGAGCATGGTGCCGCTGGCATCCGGCGGAAGGGCCGCATGGCGCATGACCACAGCCATTCCGATGAGCCAGACCACGATGACGCCCGCAAAGAGCACCAGCGCCAGCCTGTGCCCGGCGAGCTTCATCAGGCGGTGGCGAAGCGCGGGGCGCGCTTCTCGCGGATCGGCAGGTTGACGATGAAGGCGAAGACGCCGAGGCCCACGCTGAGCCACCAGACGATGTCGTAGGAGCCGAACTGGTCATAAAGGCGGCCAGCCAGCCAGACGCCGAGGAAGGATCCGATCTGGTGGCTGACGAAGACGAAGCCATAAAGCGTGGCCATGTAGCGCGTGCCGAACATGACCGTGACGAGGCCCATGGTGAGCGGCACGGTCGAGAGCCAGAGCAGGCCCATGGAGCAGGTGAAGAGCAGCGTGGTGGTCTCGGTGACCGGCAACAGCACGAAGGTTGCAGTGATGGCGGCGCGGGTCAAATAGATGAAGGCCAGCGGCACATGCTTTTCGCCGCGTCCGCCGATGATGCCGGATACGTAGGAGCCGACCACGTTGAACAGGCCGATGAGGCCCATGGCGAGCCCCGCGAATTCCTTGGAGATGCCGTGTTCGGCGAGATAGGCCGGCATGTGCACGGTGATGAAGGCGAGCTGGAAGCCGCAGACGAAGAAGCCCGACACGAGCAGGACGTAGGAGCGGTGGCCGAAGGCCAGCCCGATGGCGGCCTTCATGGTGAGGTCGGCCTCGCCCGGCGTGGGGCGGCTGCCGGAGGTGTTCTGCTTCAGCAGGGGCGCGGCGAAGAGGATGATGAGGAGGGACAGGACGGCGAGGATGACGAGCGCCTGCTGCCAGCCATAGGCCGAGACCAGCATGGCGCCGAGCGGCGCGAAGATGAACTGGCCAAGCGAGCCCGAGGCCGTGGCGATGCCGAAGGCCCAGCTCCGCCGGTCCGGCGGCACGATGCGGCCGAGCGCGGCCATGACGATGGAGAAGGACGAGAAGGCGATGCCGACGCCGACGAGAAGGCCGCCGCCCAGATTGAAGACCGAGGCAGAGTCCGTGTAGGCCATCACCAGCATGCCGATGCAGTAGATGACCGCGCCCGCCATCAGTACGCGGGCCGAGCCGTAACGATCCGCCAGCATGCCGGCGATGGGGGTTGCGATGCCCCAAATGAGGTTCTGCATCGCCATGGCGAAGGAGAAGATTTCGCGTGGCCAGCCATGCGCCTCGGACACCGGCACGGTGAAGAAGCCGAAGGTGGAGCGCACCCCGAAATTGACGATTGCCACCAGGCAGCCCGCGACGATCATTGCGGTGACGGTGTGGTACCAGGGGATGTGATCGTCGGTGGGGGCTTCGGTGGTCATCGGGTGTCCATAACGGGCTCATGCCGCGCGCTCAATTGCGTTTTGCCGATGGGTGCAACGCGCGTCATGATGAGCGGCCCGAACTGGGAAATGGCGACACCCATGATGATGAGCGCGCCGCCCAGCAGCAACGGCCAGGTGAGGCGCTCGCCCAACAGCAGGATACCGCCGATGGCCGCTACCACAGGCTGCACATAGAGGAAGATGCCGGCGATGGAACTGTCCATGGAGCCCAGCGCATAGTTCCAGGCGGAGGTGGCGAGGAAGGTTCCGAAGACCACCACGAAGCCCACCGCCAGCCATGCCGTGGCGTTCATGGAGGCCAGCGCCTGCGGGAAGTCCATGGAGACGAAGAGCGGAATGGGCAGTGCCGAGATGGCCATGGCGAGGCAGGCGACGGGGAGGGCCCCGTACTTGATCGACGCCGGACGGATGACCACCGTGTAGATGCCCCAGCCCATGGTGGAGAGCGTGACAAGCACGAGGCCGAAGAGCGAGACGTCACCCGACGGAGCGATGGTGCTGCCCAGCATGAGCGCTGCCGTGCCGAGCATGGCGACGAAGATGCCGCCGATGAGCGACGGCGTGAGCCGGTCGCCGGCGAAGATGACGGCGAAGATGGCGATGAAGACGGGTTCCAGCCCGAAGAGCAGGCCCGTCCAGCTGGCAGGCACCGACTGCATGCCGAAGGCGGCAAGGATCTGGTAACCGAGATTGCCGGCCAGCGCAGCGATGGCGATGCGGCCCCAGTCGCGCCAGGCGATTTGCCGCACGCCAGTGAACAGGCAGACGATGATGGCGAGGAGGCCTGCGGGATAGAGCCTGAGTACCATGGCCGTCTGCGGGTCGAGCTCGGTGATCAGGTAGCGCATGGCCACCGGGATCAACCCCCACATGGTGACGGCGAAGAGAACGGCAGCCAGCGCCGCGAGGCTGCCTCCCATGCGGAGTCTTCCGCCGAACTGTGCAATCGCCACACCCGCCATGATGAGCGTGCCACCGACAAGCATGCCGCTCGTTACCGTTTCGCCCAGCATGAGGGCACCCGCCGCAACACCGATGGGCGGCACGAGATAGAGGAAGGCACCCGCCGCCGCCGCGGGAAGGCGGGCCGCGCCATAGTTCCACGTGACCATGGTGAGGGCGGTGACGAAGAGGACGAGATAGGCCATCTCGGCCCATGAGCGCGGCGACATGGCTGCGAGCGTGGCGAGCGTCGAGGGGCGCCCCAGCAGGATGACGAGGGCGATCGAGGTGATCACCACCGACATGGCGGTGACTTCCAGCGAGCCGTATTTCTGCGACAGCGGCTTGCTGGCCACCGCATAGATCGACCAGCAGGTGCCGGAGGCGAAGATCATTGCGCAGCCGGTGAGGAACTGCGTGGCATCGCCGGTCACGCCCAGGTCGTTCCACACCAGGAAAACGATGCCCGCGAAACCGATGAGCAGCCCGGCAATCACCGCCGGCGTGAGCCTTTCCTTCGCGGCCAAAATGCCGATCAGCGCGATGAGCAGGGGCTGCGTGCCGATGATGAGGCTGCCCGTTCCCGCATTGATGCGCTCGAATCCGAAGGCAGAGCCGAGGTTGTAGCCGGTGAAGCCCGCGAGCGAGACGACGATCATGCGCGGCCAATCAGCCCTGGCGATGCGCCAGCCCCTGGTGGCGATGAGGACACCGATGAAGAGCAGGCCCACCAGCGCATAGCGGATGGCGAGATGGTCGGCCGGCCCCAGCGCCAGCGACAGCGAGCGGAAGAACACGGGGCTGATGCCCCAGACGAGCATTGTGAAGAGCAGGGCAAGTATGGCGCGCAGGTCCATCCGCTCAGCGCCTCGCCATCAGGGCCGGGCCGAACTGCGCTGCGGCGACGCCCGCCAGCATGAGAAGGCCGCCTGCCAGCACATGGATCGTTACCGCTTCGCCGAGCATGAGTGCACCCGCCGCGACGGCGACCACCGGTATCAGATACAGGAAGGTGCCTGCGACGGTGCTGGAGAGGTGCTTTGTGCCGTAGTTCCACAGCATCGTGCCGCCGAGGCCCGTGACCAGCACGAGATAGGCGACCTCTGCCCATTGGCGTGGGTCCAGCCGGGCGAACAGGGCGGGCAGGGGCTCGCTCGCCGCCCCGATCATGAGGGGCGCCGCGATCAGCATGGTGATGGCGGTGACCGTGAAACTGTCATGGCGGTCCAGCAGGGGCTTGGTGGCAATCGTGTAGATGGCCCAACCGATGCAGCAGAGGAAGAGATACAAGATGCCGAGCGGCGACACGGCCCGGGGCGCCTCGGCGCGGAGGTCGGGCCAGAACAGCACGGCGGCGCCCGCGATGGCCATGACGACGCCGAGCAGCACCCAGCGCGTTAGCTTCTCGCCCAGCAGCAAGGCGGCGAGGATAGCGATCATCAGCGGTTCGATCATGGTGACGAGGGTGCCGACGCCCGCGGGAACCAGCTCGAAGCCAGCATTGACGAACCAGTTGTAGCCCGCCATGCCGGCAACCCCGGCGATGAGAAAGCGTGGCCAGTCGGATCTTGGAATGCGCCATGTGCCGAGCCATGCCAGTGCGGCGACATTGATGATCGTGAGGCAGAGATAACGCACGGCCAGCGAGTTCTCGTGGCTCAGCGCCAGGGCCAGCGTGCGCATGAACACGGAAGAGCAACCCCAGAACAGCATGGCGAGGATCAGGGCAACAATGGCGCGGCTCTTGGTGCTGTTCATGTGGCATCCGGCTTGGATTCCCTGCGTGCCCGAACATTGGACAGCGGTCAATCAGGGAGGCATGCGGGGGATGGGTGCCAGCCCGGCGGTGCTGTCCTCTCCCGCTGACGGTGCGGGCAGAGTGCGGCGCACCAAATGACTTCGCCGGGACGAGCCCGGCGATGGTGATTGTCAGGAATTGCAGGAGGTGCGGCCTATGCCACGCCCTTGTCGGTCATGAGCTGCTTCAGCTCGCCGGACTGGAACATCTCCATCATGATGTCCGCGCCGCCCACGAACTCGCCCTTGACGTAGAGCTGCGGAACGGTGGGCCAGTTGGTGTAGTCCTTGATGCCCTGGCGGAGCTCGGCGGAGTCGAGCACGTTGACGCCCTTGAAGGGAACGCCGAGGTGCTGGAGGATCTGCACGGAGCGGCCCGAGAAGCCGCACATCGGCATGTCGGGCGTGCCCTTCATGAACAGGACGACGTCGTTGGTCTTCACGTCATTGTCAATCTGGGTGGCGATGTCGGTCATCTGGTTCATTCCTCTGGAGTGCTGGTCTGGAGTGCGAGGGCGTGCAGCTCACCGCCCATGCGGCCCTTGAGGGCGGCATAGACCATCTGGTGCTGCTGTACGCGGGATTTGCCCTTGAAGGCGGTGGAAACGACATTTGCCGCGTAATGGTCGCCGTCGCCGGCGAGGTCGCGGATGGTGATGACGGCATCGGGCAGGGCTTCCTTGATGAAGCGCTCGATGTCGGCGGCGGACATGGCCATGGATCGTTCCCCCTAAAGCTCGCCCGACATGTAGGCCGGGAACCAGCCTTCATGCGCCGAGCGCAGATCGGCCACAGATATAGAGGGGCCGGCTTCGATCTTCAATGCAGCCTCAGGTACCACGGTTCCCACCTGCGCCACCGCAACGCCGGCCCTCGCGGCCTCCGCCAGAAGCACGGCGGCGTTGCTGGGGCGGGTGGTGACGACGTAGCGGGCCTGGTCTTCGCCGAAGAGTTGTTCGTGGTCGAGGGCTGCGAGGCTGGCGCCCAGCCCGGAGGCCAGGGCCATCTCGATCACCGCCAGGCCAAGCCCGCCGTCCGACACGTCATGGACGGCTGTGAGCTGGCCGGTGCGGATGAGCTGGCGGACGAAGTCGCCATTCTTCTTCTCGAGAGCGAGGTCGACCGGCGGCGGGGCGCCTTCTTCCTTGCCGAGAACCTCGCGGAGATAGATCGACTGGCCGAGGTGGCTGCCATGGCCGCCGACGAGCAGGATGACATCGTCTGCCTGTTTGAATGCAATGGTCGCCATGGTATCGACATCCGGGATCAGGCCGATGCCGCCGATGGCGGGCGTGGGCAGGATGCCCTGGCCATTGGTCTCGTTGTAGAGCGAGACATTGCCCGAGACGATGGGGAAGGCGAGGACGTTGCAGGCTTCCGACAGACCTTTGATGGCGTGCACGAACTGGCCCATGATCTCGGGCCGTTCGGGGTTGCCGAAGTTCAGGTTGTCGGTGATGGCGATGGGATCGGCACCCACGGCGGTGAGGTTGCGCCAGCATTCGGCGACGGCCTGCTTGCCGCCCTCGAACGGGTCGGCCTCGACATAGCGCGGCGTCACGTCGGTCGAGACTGCGATGGCCTTCTTGCCCCGGATGCGGACGACGCCCGCATCGCCGCCGGGGATCTGCGCGGTGTTGGAGCCGATGAGGCTGTCATACTGTTCCCACACCCAGCGGCGCGAGCACATGTCGGGTGAGCCGACGATCTTGAGGATGGCAGCCCTGAGGTCATCTGGCGCGGGCACATTCCTGAGTACCGGCTGCTTTTTCGGCTCGACCCAGGGGCGGTCATATTCCGGCGCCTCGTCGCCCATCTGCTTGATGGGGAGGTCGGCCATCACCTGGCCCTTGTGCTTGATGACGAAGCGCAGCGTGTCCGTCGTCTTGCCGACGATGGCGAAGTCGAGCCCCCATTTGTGGAAGATGGCCTCGGCCTCCTTCTCGCGCGCGGGGTCGAGCACCATGAGCATGCGCTCCTGGCTCTCCGACAGCATCATCTCGTAAGCGGTCATGCCCGCCTCGCGGCAGGGAACCTTGTCGAGATCGAGTTCGATGCCGAGATCGCCCTTGGCACCCATCTCGACGGCGGACGAGGTGAGGCCCGCCGCACCCATGTCCTGGATGGCGATCACGGCGCCGGATGCCATCAGTTCGAGGCAGGCTTCGAGCAGGCACTTCTCGGTGAATGGATCGCCGACCTGCACGGTCGGGCGCTTCTCTTCCGCGTGATCGTCGAATTCGGCGGACGCCATGGTGGCGCCGTGGATGCCGTCGCGGCCCGTCTTGGCACCGAGATAAACAACCGGCAGGCCCACGCCCTTGGCTTTGGAGTAGAAGATCGAGGAGGCAGAGGCGAGGCCCACCGCCATGGCATTGACGAGGATGTTGCCGTTGTAGCGGGCGTGGAAGTTCACCTCGCCGCCGATGGTCGGCACGCCGAAGGAATTGCCATAGCCGCCGATGCCGTGGACGACACCCGCCACGAGGTGGCGCGTCCTGGGGTGCGCGGGATCGCCGAAGCGCAGCGCGTTCATCGCCGCGATGGGGCGGGCCCCCATGGTGAAGACGTCGCGCAGGATGCCGCCCACGCCGGTGGCCGCACCCTGGTAGGGTTCGATGAAGGAGGGGTGGTTGTGGCTTTCCATCTTGAAGACGATGGCGTCGCCGTCGCCGATGTCGATGACGCCCGCATTTTCGCCCGGGCCCTGGATGACTCGTGCGCCCTTCGTCGGCATGGTCTTCAGCCACTTCTTCGACGACTTGTAGGAACAGTGCTCGTTCCACATGGCCGAACAGATGCCGAGCTCGGTCAGGGTGGGCTCGCGGCCCAGCAGCCTGACGAAGCGCTCGTATTCATCGGGCTTCAGGCCATGGCTCTTGACGAGTTCCGGAGTGATCTTTGTGTCGTTCGCGAGGGTCATGCGCAGCCTTTGGTGCCTCAGGTCGGTGGTCTCGGGTCCGGGGTGACGGCGATCACGCGGCCAGCAGGCTCTCGAACAGCGGGCGGCAGTCAGTGCGGCCGTGCAGCGGTTCGATCATGTTCTCCGGGTGGGGCATCATGCCGATGACGGTGCCTGACTCGTTCATGATGCCAGCGATGTCGTTCAGCGCGCCGTTGGGATTGGTGCCCTCGGCATAGCGAAAGACGACGCGGTTCTCTGCCTCGAGCCTCTTGAGGGTCTCCGGGTCGCAGATGTAGTTGCCTTCGCCGTGGGCGACGGGGCATGAGATGATGGTGCCCCTCTGCATGCGGTTGGTGAAGAAGGTTTGGTTGTTCTCGACCTTCA
>Ga0075471_10003578_pt1 | contig 10082 bp, 9 predicted proteins | sample DEB19_08_DNA_2_FD_74787 | JGI IMG/M metagenome (GOLD analysis project Ga0075471, IMG submission 74787) | Aqueous microbial communities from the Delaware River and Bay under freshwater to marine salinity gradient to study organic matter... | ecosystem: Environmental > Aquatic > Marine > Coastal ... | reverse complement strand
GCGCAGGCGCGCGAGTCCTGCGGCGCCGTCGCGCCCCATGCCCGTCAGCAGCACCGCGCATCCCGGTCGCGAGGCGTGGTCCGCGGCGCTCGCGAAGAAGGCGTCGACCGAAGGGCGATAGGGAGTCTCCACGGGCTCGCGTACGTAGCGGAAACGGCCGTCGGACCCCAGCACGAGGTGATCGTTGGTCGCGGCGACCAGGACGCGGCCCGGCTCCGGGCGGTCGCCCGCCGCGATCGTCCGGACCCGCAGCGCCGACTGTCCGTCGAGCCAGTCGGCGAGGCCGTCGGCGAAGTGCTCGTCGACGTGCTGGACGATCACGACCGAGGCGGGCAGGTCGGCCGGCAGGTCGCGCAGGATGCGGGCGAGCGCTCCCGGGCCGCCGGTCGACGAGCCGATCGCGAGCAGGATCGGCCGGCTCGCCGCGGGCGAACACGGCGCAGCGGTCGTCGCCGCCGGGGCGGCCGCCACGGGCTCGCGCCCGACGAGCCGCCCGATCGTGCCGATCTTGCGGACCAACTCGTCCGCGCCGCGCACGTCGCCGTCGCGGCCGAGCACCGGGGTCGCGACCGCGTCGAGGGCGCCGTGGCTCATCGCCTCGTAGACCTTCGACAGGTTGCCCTGCACGGTCGCGGTGACGACCAGGATCGGGCACGGGTGGTCGCGCATGATGAGGCGCGTCGCCTCGACTCCGTCCATCGTCGGCATGACGAGGTCCATGAGCACGACGTCCGGCCGGTCCGACGCGCAGAGCGCGACCGCCTCGGCGCCGTCCTTCGCGACCCAGGCGACCTCGAGCCCCGGGGCGGCGACGATCGTGCGGCGCAGCGCCTCGGCGGCGATCCGCAGGTCGTTCACGATGCCGACCCTCACGGCGCCGCGGCCTCGCCGATCAGGTCGGCCACCGTGCGGGCGAGCGTCTCGTCGCGGAAGGCGGCCTTCGTGACGTAGTGGTTCGCGCCGGCCTCGAGGCCGCGCAGCCGGTCCTCCTCGCGGTCCTTGTACGAGACGATCACGACCGGGAGGTCGCGCAGGCGGGCGTCGGCCCGCACCGCGCGGACGAGTTCGATGCCGGTCATCCGCGGCATGTCGACGTCGCTCACGAGCAGGTCGTAGCTCCCGGCGCGGAGCGCGTTCCACGCCTCGAGTCCGTCGACCGCGACGTCCACCTCGTAGCCGCGCTGCTCGAGGAGCTGGCGCTCGACCTCGCGGACGGTGATCGAGTCGTCCGCGACGAGGATGCGCTTGGCCTGGCGCACGGCCCGGGGCGCGATCCGCGCGCGCATCCCGCCGCCTTCGAGGCGCGCCTCGATCGAGAGCACGAGGTCGTCGACGTCGAGCACGAGCAGCGGCGAGCCGTCGTCGAGCGTCGACGCCGCCGACACGTCGGCGACCTTGCCGAGGCGCGCGTCCAGCGGCCGGACGACGATCTCCCGCTCGCCCACGAAGCCGTCGACCTCGAGCGCGAAGCGCCGCGACCCGTCCGAGAGCACGACTGCCGCGCACTCGTCGCCGCGGGGGCGCTCGCCGCCGAGCTCGAGCAGGTCGCGGGCGACCACGAGCCCGACGGCCTCCCCGTCGACCGGCACGACCGCGTGCCCCTCCGAGGTGCCGACGGAGTCGGCGGGCACCCGCAGCGCGCGGTCGATCCGCGCGAGCGGGACCGCGAAGGGCTCGCCCGCGACCTCGACCAGCAGCACCCGCAGCACCGAGCGGGTGACCGGCAGCTGGAGCTCGAAGACCGTGCCCTCCCCCGGTCGCGTGCGAACGCGCGCCGTCCCGCCCATCTGCTGCATCATCGCGAGCACGGCGTCGAGGCCGACGCCGCGGCCCGACACGTCGGTCACCTTCTCGGCGGTCGAGAAGCCGGGCAGGAAGAGGAACTCGAGCAGCTCGCTCTCCCGCAGCCGCGAGGCGACCTCGGCGGTCGCGAGCCCGCGCTCGACGATCGTCGTGCGCAGGCGCTCGGCGTCGATGCCGCGGCCGTCGTCGCGCACCGTGACGGCGAGGCGCCCGGCCCGGTGCGCGGCCTCGATCGAGAGCCGTCCCTCCGCGGGCTTGCCCGCCGCGGCGCGGACCTCGGGCGGCTCGAGGCCGTGGTCGACCGCGTTGCGGACGAGGTGGCCGAGCGGTGCCTCGAGTCCGGCCAGCACGTCGCGGTCGACCGGCACGTCGCGCCCCGCGACCTCGAGGCGGACCTGCTTGCCGAGAGCGCGCGCGAGATCCCGCACTTGGCGTTGCAGTCCGGCCACGGCGTCCGAGAACGGGCGCATGCGGGTCGCGATCGCCTCGCCGTAGAGGCGCTCGGCGAGAGGCGCGCTGCGCCGGGCGATCGCGTCGATCGCCTCGGTGCGCTCCGCGAGCGCGTGGCGGCCGAGGTCGACCTCCCGAGCGAGAGCCTCGACCTGCGCCTCGACCTCCGCGAGCGGCCTCTGCGCCGCGATCGCCTCGCGCAGCCGTCCGAGCCGCGCGGCGATCCCGGTCTGGCGCCGCTGCACCTCGCGAACCGCGTCGGCCGCGGGGCCGATCGAGCGGGCTTCGACCAGTGCTTCGGCCGCGAGGCCGGCGAGGCGGCCCAGCGTCTCCGGCGAGACCTTGACCGCGCGCTCCTGCGGCTCGGCGGTGGCGCGACCTGCCGCGACCGGGGGGGACGCCGGCGCGGCTGCTCGCCCCGCGTCCGCCGAAGCCTGCGTGGGCACGGTCGTCGGGGCCGAGCCCGCCGTCGACCCGGACGCGGCCACCGCCACCGCGGAAGCGAGGGCGGGTTCGCCGCCCTGCCTCGCGGCTTCGCTGGGCGCGGCCGGTGCGACGGGTGCCGGCGACCCGGGCCGTGGCGCGTCCGCAGCCGGCGGCGGCGCGGCCGCGCCGTCTCTCGGGCGTGCCTCTCCGCGCAGCGCCGCGAGCGTGTCGCGCAGGCCCGCCTCGATCGTCGCGCGCTCGCCCGCGCACGCGGCGAGCCACGCGTCGAGATCCTCGACCGGCACGTCGCGCAGCCGCGTGAGCCAGTCGACCACCGCGAGGAACGAGTCGAGCTGCTCCGGCTCGATGGCGTGGCCGGGGGCCGCGAGCATCGCCTCCTCGAGCAGGTGCGCGAGGCCGACGGCCTCGTCGAGTCCCACGAGACGCGCAGCGCCCTTCATCGAGTGTGCGGCGCGCATCAGCGGTTCGATTCCGGACGCGTCCTGCACGCCGCGCTCGAGGCGGAGCAGACCCTCGGCGAGCGCGCCCGCGTGTTCCTCGACCTCCGCGAGGAAGAGGTCGTAGAGCGAGGCGTCGACGCCGCTCATCCGACCGCCTCCGCCAGGCGGGCGGCGAGCCTTCGTTCGTCGAGCAGCGACACGCGCCGGCCCTCTTCCTCGACGAGGCCCGAGCTCGCGGAGCCGCTCGCGAGCGCGACGGTCGAAGGGGCCGGGCGGACGTCGGACTCCGGCACGAGTCGCAGGCCCGCGATCTCGTCGACGGTCAGCACCCAGCCCTGCCCGAGCAGCGAGACCACGAGCAGTCGCGACCGGAGGTCGGGAGTGCCCTCCACGGCGGGCACGTCGAGGAGCGCTCCGGGGTCGCAGCAGGGGAGCAGCGTCCCTCCCGCGTTCACGAGGCCCATGAAGGCGGCGCTGCTCCGGTGGGGCACGCGCCGCACCGGCCTCGGCTCGAGCACCTCGACCGCGAGGGCGGCCGCGAGCCCGAACCACTCCGAGCGGACCCGGAAGACGAGGAGGGCGCGCGCACCCGACGCCGCCTCCTCCGAATCCTCGCCGAGGCGCGCGGACCATTCCTCGAGGTAGCCTCCCGGCGACGGACGATCGAGCAGCGCGCGCCCGCCCTCGGAATGCGCGGGGCAGTTCCGGCAGTGGACGAGAGCCTCGAGTTCGGGACAGCTGCGGTCGCCGTCGACGCCGATCCTCGCCCAGCAGCGCTCGCCGGCCGACGCGGGAAGCGCGCGCGTCACGACCGCGCCTCGATCCGGGCCGCGCGCGCACGAAACCGCGCCGCGCCGGGACGGTCGCCCGCGCGCTCGGCGATCGCGGCCAGGTGCACGAGCGCCTCCTCGCAGGAGGGGTCGAGGTAGACGGCGCGCTCGAGGGCGGCACGGGCCTCGTCCTCCCGGCGCTCCGCGACCAGCAGTACTCCCTGCAGGAGATGCGCCTCGGCGGAGGTGGGCTCGTGCTCGAGGTGCGCGCGCACGAGGCGACTCGCCTCGTCGAGGCGGCCCGTGTCGGCGAGCCGTCGCGCCTCGGCGAGCGACGGCCGGGTTTCGGGGGCGACGCCGCGGTCGATCGCGACGCTGCCCGTCGCCTCGGCGCCGCCCCCTCTCGCGACCTCGCCGGACGCGACCCGCCCGCCGTCGGCGGCCTCTCCTGCCCGCGCCTCGGCCGCTTCGGGGCGAGTCGCGCTCGACCGGACCGGAGCAGCGGACGGCTCGCGCGTCGCCCGGATCGGCGGCAGGGGCTGCCTCGCCGTCGCCTGCTGCGCCCCGGTGCCCGCGCGCGCGGCCCCCCCGGCCGTCGCCCGCGCGGTCTCGCGGAACGGCTCCGCGCGCTCGTCCGCCGTGGCCGCGAACGCCCCCGGTGGCCCGAAGGGGCGAAATCCGAGCGCGAGCAGCGTCGGGACCTCGCTGTGGCCGACCACCAGCATGCCGCCGGGCGCGAGCAGCGAACGCAGTGCTGCGACCACCTGCCGTCGCGCGTCGCGACCCATGTAGACGAGCGCGTTGCGGCAGAAGATCGCGTCGAACGGCCCGTCGCCCGCGAGGACGGAGGCGTCGAGCAGGTTCAGGCATCGGAACTCGACCGACTCGCGAGCCTCCGACGGCGCCTCGACGAACTCGCCGCCGTCCTCGTCCGGCCGCCTCCGGAAGCGACGCGCGGCGGGCAGGTCCTGGTTGCCGCGGAAGGCCCGCAGCGGGTAGACGCCGCGGCGCGCGACCGCGAGCGCGCCCGGATCGAGGTCGCAGGCGAGCACCCGGAAGTCGCCCGGCGAGATCCCGCCGTCGAGCAGGGTCGCGGCGATCGACCACGGCTCCTCGCCCGTGGCGCACGGGAAGCTCAGCACCCGCAGCGGGAGGTGACGTTCGCGCGCCGACCGCGTGGCGAGCTTGCCGAGGAGCTCGTACGGGGCCCGGTCGCGGAACAGCCAGGTCTCGTGCACGAGAAGGCGCGCGAGGAAGCCGTCCGCCTCGGCCGGGTCGCTGCGCAGCCGCGCGACCAGTCCGTCCTCGTCCACGCCGAGCGCCGCGCAGCGCTCGACGACGGCCGCGTCGAGCGCTCCCGCGCCCAGCGTGGAGGCGTCGAGGCCGGCGACCTCCGCGACGAATTCCGCCGCAGGGCGACTCACGCCCCTGCTCCCGCGGCCGCCCGCAACAGCTCTTCGATCTCGGGAGGCAGAAGCCCCTCGGGCCGCACGAGCTGGACGAGGTCCTCTCCCTCGGAGCCGATCGAGCCGAGCCAGCGCGCGTCGGGCGAGTCGATCGGCGGCTTCGAGAGCCGCGCCGGGTCGACCTCGATCGTGTCGACGACCCGCTCGGCGCGCAGTCCCACCGGGCCCTGCGCCCGGCGCAGCACCAGGATGCGGGTGCCGAGCGCCTCGCGGCACGGCGCGCCGCCGGCCAGCGTGCCGAGGTCGAGCACCGGCACGAGCCGGCCGTGGAGGCGCAGGATTCCCGCGACGGCAGGCGGAGCGGCCGGCACCGGTCGCAGTGCGACCGACGGGACGACCGTCTCGACGTCCCGCGCGTCGAACCCCCAGAGCGAATCCCCGACCCGGCAGCAGACGACCAGCACGTCCCACCGCCTGGGTCAGCCGGTGCGGAAGCGCGACATCTCGGTCTCGATCCCGCTCACCGCGCCGCGCAGGCGAGTCGCCGCCTCGCCGAGGTCGCTCACCGCGTCGGCCGAGCGCCGGGCGACCTCGGTGAGCTGCATCATCGCCTCGTCGATCTGCCGCGCCCCGGCCGCCTGCGCCTGCATGCCGTCGTTCACGGCGGCAAACCGCGGGATGAGCGACTGCACGCCGGAGAGGATCTCGGCGAAGCGCTCGCCTGTCGCGGCGGCCTCGGCGACGCGCCGGCGGACCTCCTCGGCGAAGCGGTCCATCTCCATCACGCCGCTCGCGACCGAGCCCTGCATCTCGCGGACGATCCGCTCGATGTCGAGCGAGGCAACCGCCGTCTGGTCCGCGAGCCGGCGGATCTCGCGCGCGACCACGGCGAAGCCGCGGCCGGCCTCGCCCGCCTTCTCGGCCTCGATCGCCGCGTTCAGCGAGAGCAGGTTCGTCTGGTCGGCGACCTTGGTGATCGTGGTGACGACCGAGCCGATGCTCGCGGCGCGCTCGCTGATCGCGGCGAGCTTCGCCGAAACCCCGCCGGTCGACTCGGCGAGCCGCACCATCGCGCCCTCGAGGTCGCCGAGGCTCGAGCGGCCCGTGTCGGCCAGGCGCGCGGTCTGGTCGCTCGCTTCCTTCACGTCGGAGATCGTCCCGACCAGGTCCTGGGCCGTCGCGGAGATCTCGCGCACGGCGGCCGCGATCTGGCTCGTCGACGCGCCGACGTCGGCCACGGTCGCCTCCTGCGTCCGGGCGGCGGCCGCGACGCCCGTCGCCGTGGACACGAGATCGACGCTCGCCTGCTGCACGCGGCCGACCAGCTGGCGCAGGGAACCCAGCATCGAGCGCACGGCGAGCAGGAGGTCGCCGGTCTCGTCGGATCCCGTCGCGCCGATCTCGACGGTCAGGTCGCCCGCGGCGACGCGGTCCGCCGCGTGGGCCGCCGCGGCGACGCGGTGGACGACCCTCTGCACGGTCCGCAGCGCGAGCCCCAGCGCGAGCAGCACGCCCGGGATCGCGATCCACAGCACCCGGTTGCGCGCGGCGACGAGCGGGGCGAGCACCTCCATCTCGTCGACCTGCATCAGCAGTCGCCAGCTCCCGGTCTGGATCCGGGTGCCGACGTAGTACCGCTCCGGGCCGCCCTGTCTCCCCGGGGCCAGCGAGAAGAAACTCCCGTCCTGGTCGCGGAAGAGGCCCTCGAGCTCGCTCGCGATGGGAGTCTCCTCGATGCGGTGCGTGACGAGCCCGGGCTCGGCGGTGGACGCGATGACGCGGCCGCGCCGCGAGATCAGGACGAACTCCGCGCTCTTGTAGGGTCGCTTGGCCGCGAGGTCCGCGGAGATCCGGCTCACGCTGCGGTCGATGCCCGCGACGCCGACGAAGCGCTCGCCGATCTCGATCGGCCAGGTGGTCTCGACGATCAGCTCGCCCTCGTAGTCGTAGGGCTCGGTGATCATGTACCGCTCGGGATCCTCGTCGCGGCCCCAGTTCACGTCCCACAGCCGGCTCACGCCGCCCGGGAGGTTGATGCCGGTGATCTCGGGCAGGCGCGCGTAGCGATTCTTCACGCCGCGGTACCAGAGCCCGTCGTCCATGCCGGTGAGCGGCTTGACCGAGATCTCCGCGGCGTCCCGCCTCGCCCGGAACCAGTAGGGAAGGAACCGGCCCTCGGCGTCGGTCGAGCCAGCGGGCAGCTTCGCGTTCGCCGGGTCGCGGTCGTGGCCGTCGGCGTCCTTCTCGTAGCCGAAGTACGCGCCGTAGGCGCCGGGCACGGCCGCGAGCATCCTGCGGGCGAACTCGCTCGAGACCGCGCGCTGTCCGAACAGGCCGGCGGCCTGCGCCGTCGCCATCGTGTGCGCCATCGCGACGATCGTCGCGCTCTCGCGCTCGATCGAGGACGCCGCCTCCGCGACGCGGTCGCGCAGCTCGGCCTCGGTCTGCAGCCGGATGCTCGCCTCGAAGTTCCGCAGCAGGTACCAGAGCAGTCCGGCGAGCAGGGCCACGAGCGGCAGCACGCTCAGCAGGACGAGTTTCGCGCGCAGGCCCACCCTGCGCGCACCCGGGCCGTGGCCCGGGCTTGCCGGGGTCGCGGAGGACGGCATCGCCGCCTCCCCCTCCCGGTAGGCTTCAGGCACCGAGCGCGTCCTCCACGCGGGCGTGCGTCGGGATGATGCTGCCGAACCCGCTGATCTCGAAGATCTCCTTCACCGCGGGCGAGAGCGAGGCGACCGAGAACGGCTGGCCGGCTCCCTTCGCGCGCTTGGCGGCGAGCAGCAGGCTGCGCAGCCCCGCGCTGCTCACGTACTCGACGCCCTTCATGTCGACGACGACGCGAGCGCCCCCGGCGGCGGCCATCGCGTCGATCACCGCCTTCTCGAAGTCGGCGGTCGCCGTGCCGTCGAGTCGCCCCGACGCCCGCAGCACCGTCGCTCCGCGCACCTGTTCCGCTTCGATCTTCATCCGTCGCTCCTCGGGCCGCGGCCCGCCGGGGGGGGATCGAGCCGTTTCTCGATCCGGACCCGGTTCTGGTCCCCCGTCCATTCGTAATCGACCGAATCCATCGTTTTCTTGACCATGTGGATGCCGAGCCCCCCGATCCGGCGCTCTTCGAGGGGGGAATCGAGGTCGGGCGGGGGGGCGTCCCGGAGGGGGTCGAAGCGCCGGCCCCGGTCCCGGATCTCCGCCCGGAGCCGGGTTCCGTCGAGCCCGACCTCGACCTCGATCGGCTCGGTGGAGCCTCCGTGGGTGATCGCGTTCGTCAGGAGTTCGTCGAGGGCGAGGTTGACCTGGAGGAGGGGTCCCGGCGGAATCCCGTGGTCCGTGCCGAAGGTCTCGAGGAACCCGGCCAGCCGCTCGAGGGCGGAGAGGTCGGGCGGCAGCTCGATCGTTCGGGAGTCGGCCGGGCCCATCCGGCCGCCCTCAGCGCTGTGGCTGGCCCGTGAAGGCGAGCCGGGTCTTGCCGTCCGGCCCGCCGAGCAGGAGGCGTCCGTCCTCGACCTTCCACCAGCTCGACGACGTGAGGGCGTCGAGAAACTCCCGTTCGAGCTTCATCTCGGCCTCCTCGCAGGCCATCCGCGTCCCCGCGATCGGGCCGAGCTTCCAGGAGCCGGGGCCGGACCCGACGACTTCCGCTCCCCAGCGATTGCAGCCCGAGAATCCCGCCGCCCGCGCGCCGTCGAGGGCGAGCGTCGGCCGGCGTTCCCCGGCCGCCACGGCCTTGCCGTCGAGGTCGGAAAGCGTCCACGCGGTGCCCGCGATCGGGGCCAGGTCCGGGAGCGCCGCGACCGCGACCGTCGGTGCAGCCGCGGGAGCGACCGGGACCGGTGTGGGGCTCTCGGTCGCGCGGGCCGCGCAAGCCTGCAGGACGCAGGTCGCGGCGAGACCGAGGACGGCGGCGAACGGCTTGGCGATCATGCGCGTCCGCTACCACCCGTCGTGGGCGGCCGCCAAGCGGGCTCCCGGCCGCGGTCGTACCACGAGAGGTCGACGCGGTGGGTGCCGAAGAGCCGGTCGGGCAGCGTCGTCGCCGCCCCGAAGTTGACGCGCGCGTCGGCGTGGTGGGCGACGTGCACGAGCGGGGTCGTGAGCCAGGAGGTGAGCGCGCTCTGGTGCCAGCCCCGCGGCACCGGCTCGTGGTTCACGTGGGTCGCGACGAGCGCCGTGATCATGAAGGCGGACACGGCCACGATCGTCGCGACGTGCACCGGGTGGAGCGCGACCAGCACGGGGAAGATGCCGAAGGCGGCGAGCGCCTCCGCGGGGTGCAGCGAGAGCGCCGTCCAGGCATCGGTCGCGGCGGAGAGGTGGTGCAGCCGGTGTACCGAGCGGAACAGCCGGCGCGTGTGCATCAGGCGGTGCAGGCCGTAGAGGTAGGTCTCGACGATCGCGAGCCAGGCCGCGCACTCGAGCGCGATCCGCGCCGGCGAGACCGCCCCCGTCGCCACCCGGAGCCGGCCCGAGAGGACGAGGATCGTCGTCGCGGTGCCCAGCGTCAGGATGATCGCGATCGTGGTCCAGGCGAGTCGCCTCTCCCGCCTGCGCACGTCGGCACCCGGGACGACGTCGACGATCGGACGTCGGGGGCCGGGCGCCCCGCGCGGGATCGCGTCCACCGCCGCGTGTTCGATGGACCGGGGCATTCCCCGCTCATAGCGGCATCCCGGCGTGGCACCAAGGCGCCTCCACGGGCGAGTGGCGAGGTGGCGCCCGATCGCACCGGGCCGGCCTCCGCGCGCGGGACGTCATTCGGCGTCCCGTGC
>Ga0075471_10003577_pt1 | contig 10083 bp, 9 predicted proteins | sample DEB19_08_DNA_2_FD_74787 | JGI IMG/M metagenome (GOLD analysis project Ga0075471, IMG submission 74787) | Aqueous microbial communities from the Delaware River and Bay under freshwater to marine salinity gradient to study organic matter... | ecosystem: Environmental > Aquatic > Marine > Coastal ... | reverse complement strand
GCCAAGCACGTGGACACCGGCATGGGCTTCGAGCGCGTGACCAGCATCATGCAGGGCACAAAGATGTTCGCCGACTTCGCCAACGCGAAAATTTCCAACTACGAGACCGACATCTTCCGCCCGATTTTCGACGAGCTGGAGAAGATGAGCGGCAAGAAATACGGCTCGACCCTGCCCAAGTCCGGCAGCACCGGCGACACCGAGCAGGAGAAGGTGGACATCGCCTTCCGCGTCATTGGCGACCACATCCGCACGTTGAGCTTCGCCATCGCGGACGGCATCCAGCCGGGCAACACCGACCGCAACTACGTCCTGCGCCGCATCCTGCGCCGCGCGGTGCGCTACGGCCGCACGCTCGGCTTCCACGAGCCGTTCTTCTACAAGCTCGTGGACGTGCTCGCCGCGACGATGGGCGATGTCTTCCCCGAAATCCGCGCCCGCAAGCAGCATGTGAAGGATGTGCTCAAGCTGGAGGAGGAGAGTTTCAATAAGACTTTGGACAATGGAATTGAGATTTTCGAGTCAGCAGTTCACGAAATCGGGAACACGAAAAGGTTCATCCAGTCAGCTCCAGATACGCTGAGTGAAGTGAAGGCTGAATTGAATTCTCTCCCCGACGCGTTTCCCGCGAGTCGCAAGAAGCTGGACGAGGTTTGGGCCGGTTTCCTGAACAACATCACCTTCGGCCTCATGTCCCCTGAGTTCTTGGAGTCGTATCGGCAAGAACTGAAGGTGTCGCCGGAACGAGCCTCAGGCAAAAAGGTCACCGTCGGTTGGGCAAGGGAAGTAATTAAGCTCTGCGAGCCTGTTGACGGCCTCTTCGAGCGGCTGCAATCGACTGAAAACTCACCAACTGATTTCGAGGCATGCCGAGCTGGCATCCGAGTTGAAATTAACACGCTAGAAATTAGCCTCTCCAAATTGAGCGAGAGGTTGACCGTCTTTCCCGGAGACTTGGCTTTCAAGCTCTACGATACCTACGGCTTTCCGTTCGACTTGACTGACCTGATGGCAAGGGAGCGCGGCATGACCGTCGACCATGTTGAGCGGGATAGGTTGCTTGAGGAACAGCGCGCCCGCGCCCGCGCCGCGCAGAAGAAGACCGTCATCGAGCTGTCCCAAATCGAGACCAAGACGCCCACGCGCTTCCTCGGCTACGACGCGCTGGAGACGCCCGCGCGCGTGCTCGAAGTCGTCGGCCTCAAGGACAAGACCGCCGTGGTGCTCGACACCTCCACCTGCTACGCCGAGATGGGCGGCCAGCTCGGCGACACCGGCGAACTCACCGGCAGCGGCCAGCTTTGGCGCGTGGTCAACACCCAGAAGTCCGGCAACACCTGGCTGCACTTCGTCGAGGGCGGCGACGCTCCCGCCATCGGCGCGACGGTCACGCTCACCGTCGAGAAGGCCCGCCGCGATGCCATCCAGCGCCATCACACGGTCACGCACCTGCTGCACTGGGCCTTGCACGAAGTGGTCAGCAAGGAGGCTTCACAGAAAGGCTCCTTTGTCGGCCCGGACAAATTGACCTTCGACTTCAACAGCGCCGCGCTCACGCCCGCGCAGGTTGCGGACATCGAGAAGCTCGTCAACGAACGCATCGTCGAGAACGCCGGCGTCTCGTGGACCGAAGTCCCGCACGCCGACGTGAAGTCCCGCAAGGACGTGATGCAGTTCTTCGGCGACAAATACGGCGACACCGTGCGCGTGGTCCAAATCGGCGGCGGCGCGAACAAGCTGGACGGTTACTCCATGGAACTCTGCGGCGGCACGCACACGCGCGCGACCGGCGAGATCGGCCTCTTCCGCATCGTCGGCGAGAACGCGATTGCCGCCGGCGTGCGCCGCATCGAAGCCGTCGCCGGCCTCACCGCCTTTGACGCGATGCGCCTGGACCGCGAGCTGATCAGGAGCGTCGCCGGCAAGGTGAGTTCCCCCATCCACGAGCTGGAGAAGAAGATCGAGGCCGTCCTCGCGCAGCAGAAGGAATTGGAGAAGCAGCTCAAGATCGCCGTCGCGCGCAACGCCTCGAACGCCGCGAGCGAACTCCTCAGTCGCGCGCATGACGTGAACGGCACGCCGCTCATCACGCACAACCTCGGCGACGCGGACGGCGAGTTCCTGCAGGCCGTGGTGGACGCGCTCAAGAGCCGGTTCAAGGGCGTGATCGTCCTCGGCGGCGGCGCGGGCGGCGCGGTCACGCTCATCGCGAGCGTCTCGGCGGACTTCACGGCGAAGGCACAGGCCGGGAAGATCATCCAGCAGATCGCCCCCATCGTCGGCGGCAAAGGCGGCGGCAAGCCCGACAACGCCCGCGGCGGCGGCAAGGATGCGAGCAAGCTGGACGAGGCGCTGGCGAAGGTGAAATCGCTGTTGTAGTTCCCGCGCCGTCGGGCAAGCGGGGACGCTTCCGGCACGGCCGGCCGGAGGCCGGCGCTACGCACGTAGCGCAAGCCTCCGGCTTGCCGTATCGCCGGCGTCCCCGCCGGCCCACGTCGTGCGAGCGACGAGCACGAACAAATCAAGCAAGTGACGGGTCCATGAAATCGAGCCCCAACCCCGGCGATTACCAGCGCAAGCTGCGCCGGCTCGATTTCGCCACGCGTTCCAAGCCGGCCGAGAAACGCCCGCCCGGCGCACCCGACGGCCTCGTCCAAGGCTCACACAGCCGCGGTTATCTCCCCCACGTCAAAGCCCCTGGGGCCAGCTACTTCGTCACCTTCCGTCTCGGCGATTCCCTGCCACAGAAAGTGCTCGCGGAACTCCAGCGCAAGGCTGAAGCCGACGCAAAAGCCGCGAATGATGCCGCGCAGGCTCGCGGCGAGGCCGAAGCCGCCGAGCCAGGCGACTTCCTCTCCGAGCAAGTCGAAGCTTATCTCGACGCCGGTCACGGCGCATGCTGGCTGCGCCGACCAGAGATTGCCCGCCTCGTAGCAGACGCGCTGCGTTTCTTCGATGGCCAGCGGTATCATCTGCAGGCGTGGGTGGTGATGGCAAACCATGTTCATGCCGTGGTCCGTCCGACGCCGGCCTTTTCACCCAGCTCCATCCTGCACTCGTGGAAATCCTACACGGCAAAGGAGGCGAACAAACTCTTGCGCCGGAACGAGCCGGACTTCTGGCAGCATGAGTCGTTCGACCACTGGTGCCGGGATGACGATGAGGTGGCGCACTGGGTGGGCTATACGGAGGGCAATCCTGTGGCGGCGCGGCTGTGTGTGCTGCCCGAGGAGTGGCCTTGGAGCAGCGCAGCACAGCGGCGTCTGTAGCGGGCGGGCCGGCGAGGACGCCGGCGGCACGGCAAGCCGGAGGCTTGCGCTACGGCGTAGCGCCGGCCTCCGGCCGGCCGTAGCGCAAGCGTCCTCGCTTGCCCGCCTGAAGCTAGGTAAACCAGCGGCATGAAAGCAGCACTGCCATTGGTTGGCTTCATTGCCCTGACCTTCCTCGCACCGCTGGCCGGTGTCTGGTGTCCGCCGGGCGATTGGTATCGCGCTTTGGCCAAGCCAACGTGGACACCGCCCGGCTGGGTCTTCGGCCCGGCGTGGACGGTGCTTTACCTGCTCATGGCCACCGCTGCGTGGCGTGTCTGGCGGCGCACTGGATGGACCACTCCGTTGCGCTGCTGGCTGGTGCAGCTCGCACTCAACGCCGCGTGGACGCCGCTCTTCTTTGGCCTGAAACTGCCCGGCTGGGCCTTCGCTGAAATCGTGCTGCTCTGGCTCGCCATCGCCCTCACGCTCCGGGAGTTCCTCGCCGTCGAGCGAACGGCTGGCTGGCTGCTCGTGCCGTATCTGCTCTGGGTGACATTTGCCGCCGCGCTGAACTTCACGATCTGGCGGATGAATGCCTGAGCGCCGCCGCCGGCGTTTCCGTCGGGCAGAATTTTGCAGGCGAAAGCGGGTGGGCAGGCTAGCTTCCGCCCGATGGGCAGTGGTTATTACCAGACAGGCGAGCAGCGGGCGGAGCGGGTGAACGACCTCTTCGCCGCCATCGCGCCGCGCTACGATCTCATCAACGACCTGCAAAGCTTCGGCCTGCATCGTTGGTGGAAGCGCCGGCTGCTGCAACTCGCCGCCATGAAACCGGGGGACACGGCGCTGGACCTTTGCTGCGGCACCGGTGACGTGGCCTTCGCCCTGGCGGCCGCCGGAGCCCACACCACGGGCGTGGATTTCAGCGCGCCGATGCTCGCGGTTGCGGAGGCGAGGAAGGCAAAGGGCCACGGGCGAGGGGCGGAAGTTTGCGAGCCGGGCAGTCTGACCTTCCGGCAAGGCGATGCTTTGCACCTGCCGTTTCCCGATGCGCACTTTGCGGTCGTGACCATCAGCTATGGGCTGCGAAATCTCGCGAGCGTGGAGGCGGGCTTGCGCGAGATGTGGCGCGTGCTCAAGCCGGGCGGACGCCTGCTGGTGCTGGACTTCGGCAAGCCGGACAACGCGGCGTGGCGGGCGGCTTACTTTGCCTACCTCCGCTTCGCCGTGCCGGTGTTTGGCAGGCTCTTTTGCAAGAATGCCGAGGCTTACGCCTACATCCTCGAATCACTCCAGCACTACCCCGCGCAGCGCGGCGTGGATGGGGGGTTGCGCGCACTCGGAGCGCCGGACCCGCGAATCGTGAGCTTCCTCGGTGGTGTGATGAGCATCAATGTGGCCGTGAAGCCGCCGCCGGGCTGATGACAGCTTCCGCTACAAACCCCGCGTGGGCTTGTAGCCTCCGCGCCATTGCCAAGGTGCCCGCGACTGATACGCTCGCGCCATGATTCCGTTCCTGATCTTCCTCGGGGTGGTGGTCGCCATCGTCGTCATCGTCGGCCTGTGGGGCGTCGGCATCTACAACGGCCTCGTCGGTCTGCGGCAGGCGGTGAAGAACGCATGGGCGCAGATCGATGTGCAGCTCAAGCGCCGCCACGATCTGATTCCCAACCTTGTCGCCACGGTCAAAGGCTACGCCAAGCATGAGTCCGAGACGCTCGAACGCGTCATCGCCGCCCGTGCCCGGGCCACCAGCGCGACGACGCCCGCGGACAAGATCAAGGCGGAGGGCGAGGTCAGCTCCGCGCTGGCGCGGTTGCTCGTCGTTTCGGAGGCGTATCCGGATCTCAAGGCGAACTCGAACTTCACCTCGCTGCAGGGCGAGCTGACCGGCACGGAGGATCGCATTGCCTTCGCCCGCCAGACTTACAATGACGCGGTGACGAAGTTGAACACCGGCATCCGGACCTTTCCGGCCGTGCTCATTGCCGGAATGCTGGGCTTCAAGGAAGAGCCGTTCTTCGAGACGCCGCAGGCGGAGAAGGACGCGCCGAAGGTGCAGTTTTAATCTGTAACTCGTCGGGACGCCGGGAGGAAACTTGCCACCTGCCTGGGGCAGGCCGTAGAGAAGCGGGATGTCAGCCGGAGGCGGTGCTGCCGGCCGGCGGCGATTACCACAGGATCATGCACGGCGCGACCTTCCTTCAAGATCTGGCCATCGTGATGATGGCGGCGGGGCTGGTGACGGTGCTGTTCCACCAGCTCCGACTGCCGGTCGTGCTGGGCTACATTCTCGCGGGAGTGCTGATCGGGCCGCACTTGCTGCCCCATCCGCTGGTTTCCGACCAAGGCACGATCAAGACGCTGTCCGAGCTGGGCATCGTTTTCCTCATGTTTTCGCTCGGGCTGGAGTTCAGCTTCCGGCGGTTGCGCAAGGTCGGCTTGACGGCGCTGATTGCCGCCCCGCTGGAAATCATGCTGATGATCCTCGTGGGCTACCAGATTGGCCAGTGGTTTGGCTGGTCCCGGATGGACTCGCTTTTTCTGGGGACGATGATCTCGATTTCCTCGACCACGATCATCGTGAAGGCCTTGCAGGAAAGTGGGCAGCAGAAGGAGCCGTTTGCCCAGCTCATCTTCGGGATTCTCATTGTGGAGGACATCCTGGCCATCGTGCTGCTGGCGCTGCTGTCCGGCATCGCGATGACCGGCGGGCTGCAGGCCGGGCAGGTGGCGGACACACTGGGACGGCTGGCGATTTTTCTGGTGGTGGCGGTGGTGCTGGGGCTGCTGGTGGTGCCGAAGCTGGTCGGCTGGGTGGCGAAGTTCCGCAGCAACGAGGTGCTGCTGGTGACGGTGCTGGGGCTTTGTTTTGGCGTGTCCTTGCTGGCGCTGAAGCTCGGCTACAGCGTGGCGCTGGGGGCGTTCATCATCGGGGCCGTGGTGGCGGAAGCGCGAGAGATTGGCCGGATTGAGATTCTCACGAGCGCCCTGCGCGATTTGTTCTGCGCGGTCTTTTTCGTCGCCATCGGCCTGCTGATCGATCCCCAGATGCTGGCGCGGCATTGGTTGCCCATATTGGTCGTGACGCTGGCGGTGGTGCTTGGCAAGTCGGTGGCCTGCGCGTTTGGCACGTTCATCGCCGGGAACAGCAACTGGACCTCGATGCGCGTGGGCAACGGCTTGGGGCAGATTGGTGAGTTCTCCTTCATCATCGCCGCGCTTGGGTTGCAGCTCAAGGTCACGAGCGACTTCCTGTATCCCATCGCGGTGGCCGTCTCCGTGCTGACCGCGTTCACCACGCCCATACGGTTGCGCCGGTCGGACGATCTGGTCGCATGGTGGAGCCGGCACGCGCCCCGCGCGCTCACCAATTATCTGGAGCTCTACACCGAATGGCTGGGCCGGCTGCGCGAGGGACGTCGCTCAGGCTTTGTGGGCCGCATGGTGCGGAAGTGGTTTTGGCAGATGGGGCTCAACCTCGCGCTGACGGCCGCCATATATATCGTGGCAGCGTTCCTCGCCCAGCGCCGGCCGGCCTGGCTGCCGGGCCTGCCCGGCGGGGAAATCGGCTTGCACGCCATCTTATGGCTGGCGGCGACGGTGCTGGCGCTGCCGCTGCTCATTGCCACCTTCCGCAAGCTTCAGGCGCTGGGCCTGCTGCTGGCCGAGGTGAGTGTGCGGCCGGCGGCGGCCGGAGAAAGCACGGCGAGCATCCGGGCCGTCATCGCCCAGGCCATCCCTCTGGCCGGGGCCGTGGCGCTGGCGTTGCTGGTGCTGGCGTTGAGCGCGCCGCTGCTCCCGCCGCGAGAGGTGCTGATGGTGCTGGTGGTCATCGTTGCGCTGGTGATGTGGGGGTGGTGGCGGGCGTTTGTGAAATGGCATTCCAAGGCGCAAGTCGCCCTGATCGAGACCTTCGACCGGCCGCCCCCCACGCGACCGGAAAGCACGACGCAGTTCTTCCGGCTGCTTTCCCATGCCCAACTGCGCGTGGTGTTGGTGGAGGCGCACTCACCGGTCGTCGGCAAGCTGATCCGCGAACTGGGACTGCGGAGCCGCACCGGGGCCAGCGTGGTGGGCATCGAGCGCAACGGCGAAAACCACGTCAACCCCGGTCCGGATGAGGAGATTCGGACGGGGGACAAGCTGCTCTTGCTCGGCAGCAGCGACCAGCTCGCGCAGGCCGGCGCGGTGTTCCAAGTGTCGAAGGATGATGAGTAGGCGGCTGGGCTCCCTCGCGTTGAAGATGAAAAAGAAAAAGCCGCCGACCTCGCGGTTGGCGGCTGGGAAGGAACACTGAGTTGGCCTCAGCGCTTGAAGGCCATCGGCGCGCCTGCGGGCATCTCGTGGGCGCAGGGCTGGTTGGTCGGCGCGTCGGGCAGTTTGGTGTTCGGCTGCACGAGGCCGTTGGCGAGCATGTAGGCCTCGACTTCTTCGCCGCTGATGTCCGGCAGCATGCGGCCGTCGATCTCCACGCAGGGGCTGAGCATCTGGCCGCTCTTCTGGATCATCTCCTGGCGTTGGGCCGGGTCGTTGATGATGTCGCGGTCCTCGAAGGGCAGGTCGTATTTCTTCATCACGGCGCGCACGCCCATGCTCCAGCCGCAGGAAGGTTTCAGGTAAGCTACAATTTTGGGTTTGTTCATGGCAGTCAGGTTGGTTCCGTGGGCGTAAAGTGCCACGGTTCCCTTGGTTGACAAGTCTTTGTTCCACCGGAACGGCTCGGCTGGCACATCGCGCGGCTGACAACGCTCGCCTCCCCCATTAAGCTGCCGCGATGTTACTCCGCGTTCTCATCGCCCCGGACAAGTTCAAGGGCACCCTCACCGCTCGCGCTGCCGCCGAAGCCATCGCGGCCGGCTGGCGCAAGGCCCGGCCCAAGGACCGCCTCACGCTGCTGCCCATCAGCGACGGCGGCGACGGCTTTGGGGAGATCCTCAGCACGACGCTCGGCGCGAAGTTGCAACGCGTGCGGACGGTGGACGCCGCGCATCGCCCGCTGGAAGGCGTGTGGTGGTGGGATGCGAAGTCCAAAACCGCCATCATCGAGTCCGCGAACATAATCGGGCTGGCGATGCTGCCGCCGAAGCAGTTCCACCCGTTTCAGCTCGACACCTTGGGGCTGGCCGCCGTGTTGCAAGCGGCGGCGAAGAAGGGCGCGCGGCGCTGTTTCGTGGGCATCGGTGGCAGCGCGACGAATGACGGCGGGGCAGGAGTGGCACGCGGCTTGGGCTGGCAGTTCTTCAACGGGCGGAAGGAGGAGCTGGTCCGCTGGACGCATCTCCAGCAGTTGCACCGCCTAGTGGCCCCTCGCCGGCGCAAGCTCTTCCCGCAGCTCATCGTCGCCGTGGATGTGCAGAACAAGCTGCTCGGGGCGCGCGGCTGCTCGCGCGTGTATGGGCCGCAGAAGGGTCTGCGCCCGGAGGAATTCCCCAGTGCCGAGCGCGCGTTGCGCCGGCTGGCGAACACGGTGAAGGCCCAACTCGGCCGCGACCTCGCGGGCGTGCCGGGCACGGGCGCAGCGGGTGGGCTGGGCTTCGGGCTGTGCGCGTTCGCGGGCGCGAAGCTCGAGCCGGGCTTCGCCCTCATCGCGCGGCACGCGAAACTGGAGGAGCAATTGCGCGCGGCGGACTTGGTTATCACCGGCGAAGGTTCCTTGGACCGCTCGTCCCTGATGGGCAAGGGACCGGGTGAAATCGCGGTGCGCTGCCGCGCGCGCAAGCTGCCGTGCCTCGGCCTTGGCGGCGTGGTGCAGGACGAGGCGGTGCTGCGGAAGTGGTTTCAATCCGCCAGCGGGCTGACGCAACTCACGTCACCCGAGCAGGCGAAGACGGAGGCAGCGAAATGGCTGGCAACGCTGGCAGAACAGATCGCCCGCAACCTGCCATGAAACATTTCTACACTGGCCCGGTCATCAACACCGAGATGCTCGTGATGATGCTGGAGAAGCACGGCATCGCGGCGGTGCAGGAGTTCGTGGACCCATCGCTGCCGGACGACGGCGATCTGAACCGCGAGGCGAACGTGCTGGTGCCCGAGGCGGATTATGACCGGGCTTACCGGCTATTCTACGAGGACAAGGAGAACGAGTTGTAGCAGCAGCTCCCCCTTGCCGGGATGCGGCCTAACCCAGGTGTAAAGCACACGCCTTCGCGTGCGCCCCGTGGCGCTGGACGGTCTTTTCCGACAGGCCCAACGCGCCGGCGATTTCGCCCGGCTTCAGGCTCACGAACAGTCGCCGCTTCACCACTTCCGCCTCCGTCGCGTCCAGTCTGGCCAGTTTATCCAACGTCGTGTTCACGCGCACGGTTCGCGAGGATGCACGCATGGCTTCGGTGGCATCGGCGAAGAAGTGGGCGCGATGCCGAACTGCTGCTGCCCGTCGTCGCTTACGAGCCGCAACCAGGTTTCGTGGACGAGCGCGGTGGGTTGGAGGGTGTGGTGATCAGCCTCCCGCGACTCAGGCAAAACGAGCTGCGGATTCTTTGAGCGCTTGCACTAACGCCCGCGTGCTCGCGGGCACTTTGCCACGCTGCCAAAGCACGATGAAATCCCACTTCGCGCCGGCATCTGAGATCGGCACGAACACCACGCCCGGATGATTGAAGTTCTGGAAATACGCGGGCAGCAGCGTCACGGCGTTTTCCGAGGCGACGAGCGAGAGCACGTTGGTAATGCCATCAACGACGATGACGAAGCGCGGCTTGAAGCCGGCTGTTTTACTTAGCGCCGACATCCATTGATTGCGCCCCGGCATCTGATCTTCGTCGATGCCGATGAAGCCGCGCCCCCTCAACTCCCGGAGCGCGACTTGCTTTTGCGCAGCCAGTTC
>Ga0075471_10003576_pt1 | contig 10086 bp, 2 predicted proteins | sample DEB19_08_DNA_2_FD_74787 | JGI IMG/M metagenome (GOLD analysis project Ga0075471, IMG submission 74787) | Aqueous microbial communities from the Delaware River and Bay under freshwater to marine salinity gradient to study organic matter... | ecosystem: Environmental > Aquatic > Marine > Coastal ... | reverse complement strand
TTTAACTTATTTAAAAATTACAGAGACTGATGCATTCCATGGCGCTCAATATCTTGATAACTATGCAGGAGAATCTGCAATAGCATTAGCATTAAAAACAGGACTTCCATTTTTATTAGGATATGTAGCAAATGGAACTTTTGAAAGTAATCTATATGATAAAGATGCTACTTACGAACATGGAGAATTAGGGGGTAATATCTTATTAGCAGTAGATCCTACTAAAGCTGATGATGACTATGAAACTATTGGAAGAGGTAAAGCTAATATATTTTTAGCAAATCTTAATAGTTATAAAACAGATGTATTTAATCCATTTGATAATCAAACTCTTGTATGGACTGGATATTATCATCCTTGTCAAATATCTCAAAGTAGTTTAGAAGACGGAAGTATTGGAGGTTATGAAGGAGAATGTCTTCCTGGAACTATTTACCAAATGGTTTCTGCAGATGTTGGATTTACACTAAATAATGTAAATAATTTAGCAGTTGTAACTGCTGTTAATATTGGAGATGAAGATACATTTACATTACATGTATCAGATACAAATGGAGCGCAAATAGCAAATGGAGGAACTTACAATGTAACTATTTCATTTGATCCTGATATTGATGCTAATGTAACTACTAATACAACTGATATGGCTTGGGTAACTCTTAATGGGGGTACTCCAGTTTATTTTAATGCAGGAACATTATCTACATTTGTATTATCAGTAACTGCTGGTAGTAATAGTTCAGGAAATTTAGTATTTAATATAGGGGTTATGAATGGTAAGTACAATGGTACTATTACTATTTCAACAACTATTGGAGAGTGCACTACTTTATATAATCCTGCATATTTAGAAGCAGCTTTTCAAAATACTCCTGATTATATTAATATAGTATCAACTTATGGACAAACTCATAATTACTATACAGGATTAGAAACAGGTTGGATATTTGGAGGAGATACATTTATTTGTAGACATAGTTATCGTTCTACAAGTATGGATTTTCCTAACTATTATCTATTACAAAATGTAGGGTATGATGTAGATCAATACCCATCTCCTATATTAGAAACTGTTACTACAGGATTTGGTACACAGCTTTCTCTTCCAGAATCTATTTATGTAACTGCTAATCCAATTTCAGATACTGCTCCATATAATGATTATATAGGAGCTGTAGCATTTATGAATCAGAGAGTACTTCGTACTTATGGAGCAGATAAATGGCCAATGTTTTCTTCAGGAACTAATCCTACAGATTTTATATTACTTAGTCATTTAATAGGAGTTACAAGTGTTATATTCCCATTTACTTCTGGTAATCCTCAAAATGCAGATAAATTAGATAACTTCTTTGAAAGACCTGCACCTGTAGGATTTTCAACTTTATATTCTGTATTTGTAGAATCAGATGATAACTTAAACTTTAGACATGCAGGAGACGTAGCAAGAGGTGTAAGTAAAGCTAAAAGTTTATATTTTGATAGTTATAATGCAGCAGAAATTGTATTTAGATCTCCATTAATAGATTTAACTAAATCAGATAATCTTTTATATGAAGAACATTATTCTGCATTACAAGATGTTAAAACAACAGTTCCATTCCCAAAGAAAGGAGAAATTGAAAATAACTTCCCATCAAGAGTAATTAGGTCTACCGTACAAACTGGATCTATTAATGATGGGTATAGAAAATACTTAGCATTACAATATAAAGACTTTTCTCAAAATAAAGGAAGTATTAGTAATCTAGCTGTATTTAATGGATTGTTATTTATACATACTGAAAAGTCTTTATATAAAACTATTGGTAAACAAAACTTACAACTAACAGATGCTACAGAAGCATACATTGGTTCAGGAGATATTTTTGCTCAAGAACCAGTAGAATTTATGACTTCTCCTGAAGGTTATGGAGGATGTTTTAATCAACATTCAGCAATAGTTAATAGACATGGATATTTATTTGTATCTAGAAAAGAAAAGAAAGTATTCTTATTAGCTCCTAGTACAAGTAAAGTAACTAGTGAATCTTTAGCAGAAATAAGTGCATTAGGAATGGAGAAATGGTTTAGAACTAATATCCCATATACTTTAGAAACTTATTCTTCTACTAATCCCTACCCAATAGATTTAGATGCAGTACCGTATCTCAATCTAGATGCTCCTACAGGTTCTTTTGGATTTGTTAGTACTTATGATCCTTTATTTAAAAGATTTATAATTACTAAAAAAGAAATAGTACCTGGAGATGTATTAGCAACTACTTTACAACTTTATTTTAATAGTAATTTAATATATAATAATACCTATAATGGTAATACAATAGCAGGATGTCAAGATAATATATATGATTTAAATCCTAATTATAATCCTCCTTATGGAACTGGAATATCTGAAATTAACAGTTTATCTAATGTTAGTCCTAATTTAGGGTTGGGATATTCTAGTGTAGGTTATTACTATGTTCCTACAGGTGATCCTTGGATATGGTATGATCCTAATATTGGGGCATATATATTTAACTCATTATTAGCAGATTATCTAACTGATACTTTAGAAAGTACAGATTGGATGAATTATGTTACTCCTTTAACAATGTATACTTGGGGAGAAACAAGTGAAGAATGTGCAACTACTACATGTTATGCTATTCATATCTTAAATGATGGATATTGGTGGAAAGAAGCAGGATGGACTGTATCTTATTACCCTGATAATCAAAGTTGGGTTAGCCGTCATAGTTATGTATCTCCATGGTATTTCTATAATTCTGAATATTTCTTTAGCTTTAAATCCTCAATTAACTATGGAGGAGATGAAGATTTTTATACATTCTATGCATGGAGACATAGTGTTCCTCGTCAGAATTCTTTTTATGGACTTCAATATCCTTATGAACTAGAATTTATTGTAAATGATTCTCCTGATTTAACTAAACTATTACAATCTATAAGTTTTGTAGCAGATATCTATAGTAGAGATGAAACAGGTGTAGATGTTTTTTATGATGTAAATAATGCTCAATTAAAAAATAATCTTAATAGTTATGATATTTTACTACCTTTTACTAGTTTTTATATCTATAATAACTATCAATTATCAGAAGAAATATCATTTAGTTATTTAAATAATATTAGAAGAGTTGAGGGAACTTGGACATTTAATAACTTTAGAGATAGTATTATTTATTCATTAAATAGTTCTTTATCTGATAATGCTTACAATATTTCAGGAGGATTTAATACTAATGTACAAACTCCTACAAAAGGTTTAATGTTTTTAGGGGAGGGTATAATAAATCCTGTTATGGTAGATACTACTAAACCTTGGTATCATAAAAAGAAATTTATGGATAAATTCTTTGGAATTCGATTAAAAGGACAAACTAGAGAAGATATTTTAGTAAATTTGTATTCAGCTAATGCTACACTTCGTAAATCTATAAGATAATGGCTAAATCTAAAAATAAATATACTGGTAAATATAATATTAAATCTAAACGTAAATTTGTAACTGGAGGTCCTGAATCCTCCCCATATATTACTCAAGATGTTTACCAAGCAAATATGGGTCCTACTCAAAAAATGCAAACTGAGGAAGAGCAAAGATTAGCCGCAATGAATGCTCAGATTTATGGAAGACAATTATCTTCTCAATTAGATCAATTAGAAAGTATAGGAAATACTATTGATTTATATACAGAGCAAGAAAGACTTAGAAAAGAAAAAGAACAAGAGCAAGTTAAAAAAGAAGCAGCTACAGTAGGAACAGGATTATTAGAAGAAACAGGTAAAGCTTTTTTTAAAAATTTAGCTGCTAAAAAAGCTGCTAAAGCTGCAGCTAAAATAGGATTTGTACCTAAAACAGGTACAGAATTAAACTTACCTGCTAATAATTATATTACTTCTTGGAATGGAGATGCAGGACCAGTACTAAGTGCAAGTACTTCAAATCCAGTAATGCCTGAAATGTATACTGAAGGAGCTACAGCAGTTACTACTTCTAATCTTCCAACAACAGCTACAGGTTCTGCAGGAACAGCAATGCAAGCAGGTTCTAATTTTGCAGCATATGCTCCAGGAATAGCAGCTGGAGGTTTAACTCTTGCAGGTATTGGAGCTAAATATTTATTTGATAAAGGTGATGATAACGATATTAAAGCTGCTAAAAGAAGTGGATATTATGATACTACTCATTATTCTAATAAAGAATATGCAGGACAAGTTTTAGGTTCTACTCTTAAAGGAGCAGGGATGGGTATTACAGTTGGAGGAGCTTTAGGAGCAGGTATTGGTGCAGTACCTGCAGCTTTAATAGGAGGTGGAGCTGGAGCTATTTATGGATTAGGAAAAGCAATGCATGAAAAAAGACAAACTAAAACTGAAGATGATAGAGGGATTCAAATTGGAAATAAAAGATTTGGTAAAAAACTTTTATTTGGAGATGAGAATGTTTATTCAGCATCTAAAGATCCTTATGAAATTGCTAAAAAAGAATATGAAGATAATTTAATGGCTCAGCAAAGAATTGCTAATGCTCAAAATAATGCTTTTTTAACTAGTAGAAAAACAGAGACAAATACTGGATTTCCTATAAAAAGTACAGTAGATTCTAGTCAAACTCTTAATGCTAAATATGGAGGAAAGATTGAATATTTAAAAGGAGGAATAGCTAAATCTTTAGGTAGAGGTGCTATAGAATATGTAGGTAAAAAACATGAACAAGGAGGAATTGATCTTCCTGGTAACATTGAAGTTGAAGGAGGAGAAACAGAACAAAATAACTATATCTTTTCTGCTACATTAAAATTACCTACAGGTATTACTTATGCTCAAGCTCATAAAAACTTATTAGCATCTGGAGCATCCCCTGAAGAAATTAAACAACTTGCATTATCTCAAGAAGCAACTGCAGGTAGAAACCCTAATGAAATTAAAACTATGAAATTTGCTAAATATGGCGGTCCTTTAAAATATGTTGATGGTGGTAAAAAAGAACCTGAAAATACAAATGCAAATAAAATACCATCTTTTGATTTAGATAGAGCTTTAGCACAAGTTTCTTATAATGAACAAAATTATTACAGGACTAAAGCTAATTTGAGTGATCCAGATTGGAGAAACCAATCTATAGATAATTCTGGATCAGACATATATAATACACCAGAAAAAGTAAGAGAACATTGGAATAGGATGTTAGAAAGGGAATCTTTTAAAAAAGGTATTTGGGATAGTTATTCTGATATGCCAGCTCCTTTAAAAGATATTGCTGTGGATCATTTGTTTAACTCAAGTACAGATCCTAGAATATTTACACTTGCTGCGGCAGGAGTAGATGAAGGTTATAAAGGAGATCCTTCCAACGTTGATATAAATAACTCTGACTATAGAAAATGGTTAAGAGAAAATGTAGATTCATTATGGAACGCTAACAAAGATAAAATTAAACAACAATATACTGATGATCCTAAAGACTTTACATATAAGGTTTCTGCTCATAGGGGTGAATTATACAAATATGCTAGGACCCCTGATCTTCCTGGTGGAATTCTTACAGATTATTTAAGTAATACAGGACGTCCTGGAGCTCAGTATAAGGCATGGTATGGAAGAACAAATGCAACTCAAGATTATTTATATAATACTTATTTTGGAGGAATTTCAGATTCTTCTAAATCTAATGAGGGGTCTCCTGAATTTTTAGAAAAAAATGGTTTTGAAAAAGCTCCTACTGGTAATTATTTTACAGTTAATAATAAAGGAGAATTTATTCTTTATAATCCTGAAACTAAAAAATATACATATCAATTTGAAAAAGATGGGAAAACAGAATCTGTAGAATTTGATAAGTATTCTGACTTAGCAAATTTTTATCCTAAAAAAATAAAAAAAGATACAAAAAATACTGATAAATCTGTTGACAATCAAACTAATCAGACTAATCAAAATAATAATCAGAACCAAACAAATACTCCATTAGTAACTCAAACTGGACCTTCAGTACAATATATTACATCTAAAGATTTAGAAAAACCTAAAGATAATACTCCTAAAGAAGGAGATAGTAAACCTAGATTCTTTATGGGTGCTACTAGAATTGTAGATGAAAATGGTAATGTAAAAATTCTTACTGATAAACCATTTATGGGAGTAGGTGCTATGGCTGGTTCTAGATTAGGAACTCCATCTGCTGAAGGGTTAGAAGATGTACAAAAAAATTCTTATCAAACAGCAGCAGAACTTAAAAAAAATGCAGACTATAAAACTAAACATAAAGGATCAGAGTTAAGTTTTTCTGAAGCTGTTGAAGATAGAGATAACATTGCAGATAGTGAATGGGGTAAAAGATGGGGATATAAAAAAGATATGAGTGAAGCAGAAGCTAGAACTGCACATGCTGCTTATGCTGCTGAGATGCGTAATAAATTTGATAAATCTCCTGATGAAATGTTAGGATATTATCAATATATAATAGACGCTGGAAAAATAGATCCTACAACAGGAGAAAGAGATTATAAAGATAATCCTTTTGGAGATGATGCAAGAGCTATTTATGAAAATCTTAAATCTAAAGGACATATTGATGATAATGGTAAAATTAAATCTACTGCTTTATCTTATTTAAAAGACCAAGCTACTAATTTATTTGTAGGTCCTATTCACAATGCTGCAGGTATTTATTCTTTACAAGATAAACCAGAACCAATAAAAATTGTTGAAGAGAAAAAATCAACAGCGCCTCCTAAAGAACCACCAGTTACACCAGAAGCACCTCTTTTACCTCCTTACAAAGAGTATAAAGATCCTAGATTTTCTTTAGTTCAAGCTGTACCTGCTGCAATAGCATTAGGAACAAATATTGACCCAGCTCAATACTATGCATCTTTAGCTAGTTATGGAGTAGGTCCTACTGCAATAGGTCAGAAAAATCTTCCAAGAGTTCAGTTAAATGCTGAACGTGCTGGAGTAGCTTCAGATACTGCTGCAACTGTTGAAGCACTTTCACAAATGACAGGTCCAGGAGCAATTGCTGGAATGCTTGCTGCTAGAAATAAGGCTAGTGAAGCTAGAAGCAAAATAGCAGAACAAGAGGCTAATATAAATAAAGGATTAATGGCTCAAGAAGCTGCATTACAACAACAAGCTTCTATGTACAATGCTACTCAAGCAGAAGAAGCAGAAAAACGTAGAATGCAAATTAATATGTATAATGCTACTCAAACAAATGAAGCTAATAAATTTAATACTGTTGCTCAAAGACAAGCTAAAGAATACGGTTTAGAAACTGCAATAGGAGCAGGTGAAAAATTTGCAAATAGCTTATTATATGAAAATATGGCTAATAATCAATTAAAAAGTCAAGAAAGAATAGCTGCTGCATTAGATGAATCAGGAGCTTATAAAAGAGATATAATAAGAGAAAATTTAGAAAAAGCTACTAGAGATAAAAATAGTCCATTATATGGAAAAAGTTTAAATGAAATTTACCCATTAGTTCCTGAGTACTATAAACAAATATATGGAGAACCTGCTGGAGTAGTATTAAATCAAAATAATAACACTGATAAAGCAAAATTTGGTGGTCCAAAAAGATATGTATCTAGATTAGGAGAACTAGTAAATAAAAAAAATAAAAGATTTTAATTATGGCTTATAAATTTGAACAAGCAATTAATCCATATGTAGATCCAGGATCTGTTAAAGTTTCAGAAATTCTTAATGAAAGATTCTCTCAAAATTTTGCAGCAGCTGATACTTTGAGTGCTGCATTAAGAGATATGCAATATGCTCCATTTGAGAATGATACTAAAATGGCAATAGATTTACAAAAAAATACTACTTCTCAATTAGAAGATTATGCTAAAAGAGGTGATTATGAAAATTTATCTTTTGGTATACATTCTGCTGCTAAAAAATTTGCAGATGCTTATAAACCTATTGAAACAAATTATGCTCAAGTTTCTAAATATAAAACAGAAATTGAAGATTTATATAAAGCTGGAAAAATTGATGCTAATACAATGGATAAAGCATTTAAATATTCAGCACATAATTATAAAGGAATTCAAATAGATCCCAATACTGGATATGTAGACCAAAGTTCATATTTTAAAGGAGTAGATGTAGTACAAGATCCTAACATATTAGAAATGGTTACTAAAGGTATTGCAGATATAATGGCAAGTGGTAACACTAGTAGGGTAAAAAGAACAGGACAAGGACCAGGAGCTCAATATGAAGTTTTAACAGAAAATGGATGGGAAGGTGTAACTCCAGATAAAGTTGCAAGTATTGTACAAACAATATTAAATCAACCTAATGTTCAAGCATTTTTAGAACAAGAAGCTGAATTTTCTACTTTTGATATTGATGATAAAGCTTTACAAGATTGGGCAAATGGAACAATAGCAGATTATCAAAGTAAAATTTCACAAATTAATAGTGGTAGATATAGTGCTGCAGATAAAAAAAATGCAATTAATTCTTTAAATAGTGAAATTCAAACATTAAGTGCTGGATTGCAAAATCCTACTATATTAAAAAATTATTTAAAACAACAACATATAAATTCTAGAGTTAAAGAATTTGAAGATTATGCAATTGCTAAAAAAGCATATTCAAAAACTTCAAGTACTTACGAACAAAGTTGGGATCAAAAATATTTAAAAGATTACGAAAACTATTTAAAAAATCTTCCAGAAGTAATAGTTGCAGGTCAAGTTCATGAAGTTCCTAATATAGGTGGAAATACTTTAAATAGTATACAAAAAAATGTAAAAGAACAATCTGAAAGAATAACTCAACTTAAAGAAAAAATTAATAGTGGTGTTTATTCTAATGAGCAAATTGAAGCAATGCAAACTGAGATAAAAGATCTTGAAACAAAAATAAGTTTACAAAAAACTAGAGCACAAAATGCTATAAATGCAAGTGGACAAGATGCTAAAACACTTGCCGAAAATAATGAAAAAGTTGTATCTAATTTTTTAAATTTATTAGAAAATAATGATATATCAAAATTTAATAAAAATGAAGATGTAGGTCTTGGAATAATTTATAAAAATCCTGAAACTAAAGATGATTTTTTTCAATTTCCATGGGAAAGTGAATCTCAATCTTTATCATTTAATTGGCTTGCTGAAACATATGCAAATAATAATTTTGATTTTGATAGAACTATGGAATTAGCAAAAAATAAAATTGCTGAAAATACTAATACAAGTATTGAAAATATTGAAATTAATCCAAAAGTAGCAAATGATTTACAATATAGTTTAGAAGGATTAGCTAAAGATGCAGAATATTTTAAATATGATCAAGATCTATCTAAAGTTAATGAACATTTAAAAACTACTCAAAAATCATCAGTATCATTTACTAATGTTATGCCTGGATTTGATGCTACTCAAAGAGCTGCTAATACTAAAGCTATTAATGAATTTTTTACAGCAGGAATACCAGGTCATTTACATGCTTTTACATCTGGAGAAGGTACAGATCAAGGATTAACAAGCATGCAAACTTTAATAGATAATGGCGTTATAGGTTCTGATTATAAAGTAATTGGACAAGTACTTATTAATAATCAATCTAGTAATACAGGTGGTGTTGGAGATGATTTGTATGCAATAAATGTTGAATATAAAGTAAAAGATAAACCTGTAAAAAAGACTATATTTGTACCAGTTACTGAAGCTAATACCGCATCTCAAAGTGCAATATTAAATCATCCTATTAATAGATGGAATAGAATTGTAATGGGTTCAAAAAGCACTGCATTTATTGATTCTGATGAATATGTACATAAAGGTACTGGTATTAGTAATGGAGTAGAATATCCAATAGAATATCATATAAATCCTACAAGTAATACAGTTAAAGTTAAATTTAATGGTGAATGGGTTTCAAATGCTAATGGTCCTATAAAATATGGAGTTGGAGATAAAGAATTTTTAAATAACTTTGTAAGTAAACCTGGCATTATTAAATTTTAACATGAGTCAAGAATTAGATCCACTAACATCCCTTTTAAAATCTCCTAGTGTAGAATTTGCAAGTGATGAAAAACCTAAATCTTCTAATACT